>Ga0209342_10001135_pt1 | contig 30019 bp, 25 predicted proteins | sample RifCSP16_2_FD_184023 | JGI IMG/M metagenome (GOLD analysis project Ga0209342, IMG submission 184023) | Soil microbial communities from Rifle, Colorado - Rifle CSP2_sed 16_2 (SPAdes) (version 2) | ecosystem: Environmental > Terrestrial > Deep subsurface > Rock core/Sediment | place: Rifle...
TGACGCGCGCGGCAAGGGGCTGTACGAGCCGATTCACGGGTCGGCCCCGGACATCGCCGGAAAGGACGTTGCCAATCCGCTCGCGACGATCCTGTCGGCGGCGATGATGCTGCGTTACAGCTTGAATCATGACGCCGCCGCGCAGCGCGTGGAGGGCGCGGTGCGCAAGGTGCTCGCCGGGGGCCTGCGGACCGTGGACATCCACGAGCCGGGGACGACGCGGGTGGGTACGACGGCAATGGGCGACGCGGTGGTCGCGGCGCTCGGGTAGGTCGACAAGGGGCGGGACGAAGATGAGACGAGTCGGGTTCGTGGGCTGGCGCGGCATGGTCGGCTCGGTGCTGATCCAGCGCATGCGCGAAGAGCGCGACTTCGACCACATCGACCCGGCGTTCTTCACCACGTCGAACGTCGGGGGCCAAGGGCCGGACATCGGCCGCGCGACCGGCGCGCTCGGGGACGCGCGCTCGATCGAGGCGCTGAAAGCGCTGGATGTCGTCGTCACCTGTCAGGGCAGCGACTACACGAACGAGGTGTACCCGAAGCTCCGCGCCGCGGGCTGGACCGGATACTGGATCGACGCGGCTTCGGCGCTGCGCATGAACGCCGACGCCATCATCATCCTCGACCCGGTGAACAGCGACGTCATCCAGGACGCTCTGGCCCGGGGCATCAGGAACTACATCGGGGGGAACTGCACCGTGAGCCTGATGCTGATGGGGCTCCACGGGCTGTTCAAGCACGGTCTGGTGGAGTGGCTGACCGCGATGACGTATCAGGCGGCCTCGGGCGCCGGGGCGCAACACATGCGCGAGTTGCTCGCGCAGATGGGTGCCGTGCACCGCGCGGCCGCGGACCTGCTTGCGGATCCGGCCTCCGCGATCCTCGAGATCGACCGTCGCGTCGCCGACGCGCTGCGATCGGAGCGGCTGCCGAAGGGCGAGTTCGGCGCGCCGCTCGCCGGGAGCCTGCTCGCGTGGATCGACAAGGACCTCGGCAACGGCCAGAGCCGCGAGGAGTGGAAGGCGCAGGCCGAGGGCAACAAGATCCTCGGCCGCGCCGCGAACCCGATCCCGATGGACGGGGTGTGCGTGCGGATCGGCGCGATGCGCTGTCACAGCCAGGCGGTCACGATCAAGCTCACGCGCGACGTGCCGCTCGACGAGATCCATGCGCTGCTCGCCGCAGCGAACCCCTGGGTGCGGGTCGTACCCAACGAGCGTGACGCGAGCCTGCGCGAGCTCTCGCCGGCGGCGGTGACGGGCTCGATGCACGTGCCCGTCGGGCGGCTGCGCAAGCTGGCGATGGGGCCGCAGTACCTGGCCGCATTCACCGTCGGCGACCAGCTTCTGTGGGGCGCGGCGGAACCGTTGCGGCGTATGCTTGAGATCCTTCGTGAGCACGCGGAACCCCGCTCGCGTGGCCCGGCGCGGACGCGGGCGACCGCCTGATCGCGGTTCGTTTGGAGGCCTGGGTTTTCGTGCAGTATTTGGAGTCGGCACGGTCCGCGGTGGGGCGCGAAATGACTGCGCAATAGTTGGCTTGGAAGCGATTTTGAGGAGGTGGATTAGCTTGCATGGCTAAACCCCTGATGCTATGTTAGTTACCTCGATCGAAGTCCCCGAGGGGGGCACGGTGGGAAACCGAACGACTACAACGAGACTGCTGGCCCTTCTGACGCTCGCGTTGCTGCCGTTGGACGTGCTGGCGGCCGGTCTGGGGCGGCTCGCCGTTTTGTCCGGCCTGGGTCAGCCGCTGCGCGCCGAGATCGAGGTCGTGTCCCTGCAGCGGGGCGAAGCCGAGTCGCTGAGCGCGAGGATCGCGACGCCCGACGCGTTCCGGGAAGCGGGTGTCGAGTATGGAGCGGCCGTACCGCGTGTCCGCACCGTGCTCGAGCGCCGGCCCAACGACCGGTACGTGATCGTCCTCTCGACCCCGCAGCCGGTCGAAGAACCGTTCCTCGATCTGCTCGTGGAATTGAACTGGGCCTCGGGTCGGCTCGTGCGGCAGTACACGTTCCTGCTCGATCCCGTGGACTACCGGGGGCCCCAGCCGATCGCCGCCGCACCGTCGCGGCCTGCGACGACCGAGGTGCGGCCGGTCGAAGCGCCACGGCCCCCGGAAGTCAGCGCGGCCGCACCGGCCGCACCCGCTGTTGCGCCGCCTGCGGCGTCCGCAGAGCCGGCGCCGTCGGCGCCTGTGGCGCCACCACCCGCCGAGACGCCAGCCGCGCAAACGCCAGCCACACCGGCACCGGCACCGGCTGCGCCAGCGTCGGCGGCGCAAGCACCGGCCGATGCGCCCAAGCTGGCGAGCGAGCCCGTCGCCACCTATGAAGTGCAGAAGGGCGACACGCTGAGCAAGGTCGCGTTGCAGTACAAACCCGAGGGCGTCACGCTGCAGCAGATGCTCGTGGCCCTTTATCGCGCGAACGAGGACGCGTTCATCCAGAAGAACATGAACCTCGTCCGCGCGGGGCGCGTGCTCACGATCCCGGACCGCGAGGCCGTCGAAGCCGTCGCCCCCGCCGATGCCGGGAAGCTCTTCGTCGCGCAATGGCAGGACTTCAACGAATACCGCGCCAAGCTCGGCGGGGCAATCGCGGCGGCGCCGGCCCAGACCGAGGCGCCGCAGCAGCGCGCGGCCGGCCGGATCACCGAGCCGCCCGAGGCGACGGCAGCCGCGCCGAAGGCCGCACCGCGCGACGAGCTGCGGGTCTCGAAGGCGGACGATGCGGCGAAGAGCGCGAAAGCCGCCGCCGCGGCCCGGGCGGACGATCTCGCGGCGCGCGAGCGCGCGCTCCAGGAAGCGAGCTCGCGCGTCGGCGACCTGGAGCGAAACGTCAAGGATCTCCAAGGTCTCGTCGAACTGAAGAACAAGCAGCTTGCCGACTTGCAGAAGCAGGCGGAGGCGGTGAAGGGTGCAGCGGCGAAGGCCACCGACGCTGAAGCCGCGAAGGCGGCGGCGGCGAAGGCCACCGCAGCGGCGAAGGCCACCGACGCTGAAGCCGCGAAGGCGGCGGCGGCGAAAGTCGCCGAGGCGGAGGCCGCGAAGGCTGCAGCGGCGAAGGCCACCGCGGCGGAGGCCGCGAAAGCCGCCGCAGCGGCGGCTGCCAAGGCGCCCGAGCCGGCGAAGGCCGTCGAGGTCGCGAAGGCGCCCGAGGCGCCCAAGGCCGCCGAGCCGGCACCGACCGCGCCCGCAAAGGCGCCCGAAGCGCCGAAAGCCGAGGCGCCCAAAGCCCCCGCGCCGCCCAAGGCTGCGGCGGCACCGAAGAAGCCCGCGCCGCCCCCGCCTCCCGAGCCGAGTCTCGTCGAAGCGATCCTGGACGAGCCGCTCTACCTCGCCGGCGGAGGGGGCGGGATCCTCGCCCTCCTGATCGGGGGGTATCTGTGGCGAAAAAAGCGCAGCGCCAAGCTGGAAAATAGCCTGCTTGGCGTGACGACCACCGATTCGAGCTCGGTCTTCGGCAGCACTGGCGGGCGCAGCATCGACACGGGTGGCAGCTCGCTCCAGACCGACTTCAGCCAGAGCGGGATCGGCGCGATCGACACCGACGAGGTCGATCCGGTCGCGGAAGCGGACGTGTACATGGCCTACGGCCGCGACGCCCAGGCCGAGGAGATCCTCAAGGAAGCGCTGCTGAAGGACCCCAACCGCCAGACGGTGCGCGTGAAGCTCCTCGAGATCTACGCGGCGCGCAAGGACCTGAAGGCGTTCGAGACCACGGCCGGAGAGATCTACGCCGCGAGCGGCGGTCAGGGGCCCGAGTGGCAGAAGGCGATCGAGCTCGGGCTCTCGATCGACCCGAGCAATCCGATGTACGGCGGGGGCGGCGGCCGGCGGGAGGCTGGTGGCCGCCCGCCCGAGCGCGACACCGTGGTGCTCCCGGCCGCCGGTGGCGCAGCGGCCGCGATGGCGAGCGACCTCGCGTTCGACCTGGCCGGTAGCAAGGCACCGCCGTCGATCGACTTCGATCTGGGTGGCGGGGGCCGGGGTGCCGCCGCGGCAGTGCCCGACCTCGCGCTCGACGTGGCGAGCCAGGCGCCGGCGGATCTCGGCTTCGACCTCAACCTCGGTGGCGACTCGCAGAAGCCCGCCGTCGAGGAGGCGAGCGATTTCTCCCCGAGCGGCACGTTCATCATGGACGCGGCCACGAAGAAAGCGGTCAGCGACATGGTCGAGGCGCAGGGCGCGCCCGGGTCACTCGAGATCGATTTCGAGCTGCCGGGGACGAAGGGCGGCGCGACGCCCGGGGAGCAGACCGCCAGGATGCAGGCCGCACAGCCGGCCAACGTCACCGAGATCGACTTCAAGCTCGGTGAGCCGACCAAGCCGGCCGCGGCCGCAATGGATCTCGGCGGGATCAGTTTCGATCTCGGCAAGGGCGGCGGCGAGGGTGCGCCGGTCGACGCCCGCTGGCAGGAGGTGGCCACCAAGCTCGACCTCGCCAAGGCGTACGAGGAGATGGGGGACAAGGATGGTGCGCGCGAGCTGCTGAACGAGGTCCTGAAGGAGGGCGACGCGGCCCAGCAGCAGCAGGCGAAGCAGATGCTCGCGGCAATCAGGTAGACGACTGCTTCGCAGACTGTCCCCGAAGGCCGCATCCGCGGCCTTCGTCCGTTCTGGATGAAACCGAATTGAGAATCGCGATCGGGGTCGCTTACGACGGGCGGACCTGCGCCGGCTGGCAGTCGCAGCCCGGCGGTAACACGATCCAGGACCGCCTCGAAGCCGCGCTCGCGGCGATCGCGAACGCGCCAGTGCGCGCCGCGGCGGCGGGACGGACCGACGCCGGCGTGCACGCGACCGGGCAGGTCGCCCACTTCGACACCGAGGCGGAGCGACCGGAGACCGCCTGGGTCCGCGGCGTCAACGCGCAGCTCCCGGAGGCGATCGCGGTGCAATGGGCCCGAGCGGTCGAGCCCGACTTCCATGCGCGCTACTCGGCGACGAGCCGCAGCTATGCCTACGTCCTGTACAACCATCCGGTCCGCCCGTCGGTCTTCGGCGGCCGGACCGGATGGTTCCACTTGCCGCTCGACGTCGACCGGATGCGCGCGGCCGCCGACGCGCTGGTCGGCGAGCACGACTTCAGCGCGTTCCGTTCCGCGGAGTGCCAGGCGAAGAGTCCGGTGCGCGTGCTCATGCGCGTGGCGGTCGAACGGCAGGGCGAGTACGTCGTCTTCAAGTTCACCGCCAACGCGTTCCTGCATCACATGGTGCGGAACCTCGTCGGCTGCCTCGTCCAGACCGGGAAAGGCGCCCATCCGCCCGAGTGGGTCGCGGAAGTGCTCGGCGGTCGCGACCGCCGGCTCGCGGCGCCGACCTTCGGACCCGAAGGACTCTACCTCACGCGTGTGACGTACCCGGAACGCTGGAACCTGCCGCGGTTCGCGCCTATGCTCCCGCTCTTCTCCGAGCCGCACCCGGATTGCGCATGAGGACGAGAGTCAAGATCTGCGGCATCACGTCGGTCGCCGACGGTCTGGCCGCGGCGCGGGCTGGCGCCGACGCGATCGGGCTCATCTTCTATCCGCCGAGCCCACGCCTCGTCACGCTCGGGCGGGCGGCAGAAATCGCCGCCGGCCTGCCGCCCTTCGTCGCCCGCGTGGCGGTATTCGTGAACCCTTCTCCGGAGCACGTGGCCGAGGTGGTCGCCGCGTGCCGGCCGGGTCTCCTGCAGTTCCACGGCGAAGAGACCCCGATGTTCTGCCGGAGTTTCGGCATCCCGTACCTGCGGGCGGTGCGGGTGAGATCCGGGGTCGATTTGCTAGAATCCCTGGCTGCTTATGAGGATGCCGCGGGCTGGTTGCTCGACGCTTATCGTGACGACCTGTACGGCGGCACCGGCGAGGCCTTCGACTGGAACCTGATCCCGCAGCGCCTCGCCCGTCCGGTGATCCTTTCGGGGGGGCTCGATGCCGAGAACGTGGGTGAGGCGGTCCGCCGCGTGCGGCCGTGGGCGGTCGACGTCTCGAGCGGGGTCGAGTCGGCGAAGGGTATGAAGGACGGGCGGCTGATCGCCGCGTTCATCGCTGGAGTCCGCAATGCAGATGCATGATCTTCCGGACAGTCGCGGGCACTTCGGGCCCTACGGCGGCGTCTTCGTCGCCGAGACGCTCGTTCACGCGCTCGACGAGTTGCGCGCCGCCTACGAGCGCCACCGCAAGGATCCCGAGTTCGTCGCCGAGCTCCGCTACGACCTGAAGCATTACGTCGGCCGCCCGAGCCCGGTATACCACGCCAAGCGCTGGTCGCAGCTGCTCGGCGGCGCGCAGGTGTTCCTCAAGCGCGAGGACCTGAACCACACCGGCGCGCACAAGATCAACAACACCGTCGGCCAGGCGCTGCTCGCGCGGCGCATGGGCAAACCGCGCGTGATCGCCGAGACCGGCGCCGGGATGCACGGCGTCGCGGCTGCCACCGTCGCCGCGCGTTACGACATGGAATGCGTGGTGTACATGGGGGCGGAGGACGTCAAGCGTCAGGCGGCGAACGTCTACCGGATGAAGGCCCTCGGCGCCACCGTCGTGCCGGTCGAGTCGGGCTCGAAAACGCTCAAGGATGCGCTGAACGAGGCGATGCGCGACTGGGTGACGAACGTCCACAACACGTTCTACATCATCGGCACCGTCGCCGGTCCGCATCCGTACCCGATGATGGTGCGCGACTTCCAGCGCGTGATCGGACGCGAGTGCCTCGAGCAGATGCCCGAGGTCGCCGGCCGCCAGCCCGATGCCGTCATCGCGTGCGTCGGCGGCGGGTCCAACGCGATCGGCATCTTCTACGACTACATTCCGCATGCGAACGTGCGCCTGATCGGCGTCGAGGCGGGCGGCTACGGCCTCGCGACCGGCAAGCACGCGGCCTCGCTCAACGCCGGGAAGCCGGGCGTGCTCCACGGCAACCGCACCTACCTGCTGCAGGACGAGCACGGCCAGATCATCGAGACGCACTCGATCTCGGCCGGGCTCGATTACCCGGGCGTCGGGCCCGAGCACGCGTGGCTGAAGGACTCGGGGCGCGCCGAGTACGTCACGATCGACGACGACGAGGCGCTGAAGGCGTTCCATGACTGCTGCCACTACGAGGGGATCATCCCCGCGCTCGAGTCGTGCCACGCGCTCGCCTACGCGGCCAAGATCGCGCCGACCATGGCGCGTGACCGGATCCTGCTGGTGAACCTGTCCGGGCGCGGCGACAAGGACATGCACACCGTCGCCGAGAGATCGGGAATCAAGCTCTAGCTAGGCCGATGTCCCGCATCTCGACCATCTTCGAGCACCTCGCGCGCGCCCGGCGCAAGGCCCTCATCCCGTTCATTACCGCGGGCGATCCGTCGCCGCCGGCGACGGTGCCGCTCATGCACGCGCTCGTGAAGGCCGGGGCCGATGTCATCGAGCTCGGCGTGCCGTTCTCCGACCCGATGGCCGACGGGCCGGTGATCCAGCGCTCGAGCGAGCGCGCCCTGAGGCACGGAATCAGCCTGGAGACGGTGCTTGGCTACGCCACGGAGTTCCGGAAGCGCGACGACGCGACCGGCATCGTGCTCTTCGGCTATGCGAATCCGATCGAGGCGATGGGCGTCGAGCGGTTCGTCGAGCGCTCGCGCGCGGCGGGAGTCGACGGCGTTTTGGTCGTGGACTACCCGCCGGAGGAGTGCGGCCCGTTCGCGGAGTTGGTGAAGAAGAATGGAATGGATCTCATTTTCCTTCTCGCCCCCACCTCCACCGAATCGCGCATCGAGCGGATTGTCGGCCTGGCGAGCGGCTACATCTACTACGTCTCCCTGCGCGGGGTCACCGGCGCGTCGCACCTCGACGTTGCCGACGTCGCGGCCAGGCTCGCCGCGATCCGCCGCAAGACCTCGCTTCCGGTCGGCGTCGGTTTCGGGATTCGCGACGGCGAGACCGCGCGCGCGGTCGGTGCGGTGGCCGACGCGGTGGTGATCGGCAGCCGTCTGATTCAGGAGATGGAGGAAGCGCCGCCCGGCGCAGCGATCGAGCGCGCGGGCGCGTTCCTCGCCGGGATCCGTCGGGCGCTCGACGGCGCGGCGCAGGTTGCGGCGAGGGTAGTCCAATGAGCCCGCCGGGCCGCCCCAAGGGCGAATCCCGAGCGCGTAGCGCGAGGGCAGTCGAATGAGCTGGCTCCAGAAGCTGCTGCCGCCGAAGATCCAGCGCACGGGCGCGGTGCGGCGCACGGTGCCGGAGGGCCTGTGGACGAAGTGCGAGGCCTGCGATGCGGTGCTCTACACGACCGACCTCGAGAAGAACGCGAACGTCTGCCCGAAGTGCGGATATCACAATCGGCTCGGCGCGCGGGCCCGGCTCGATCTGTTCCTCGATCCGGAGGGCCGCTACGAGATCGGCGCCGAAGTGCTGCCGGTGGACACGCTGAAGTTCAAGGACTCTCGCAAGTACGCCGAGCGTCTCGAGGAGGCCGAGAAGGAGACCGGCGAGACCGACGCGCTCGTCGTGCTGCAGGGGTCGGTCAAGAACGTGCCGCTCGTGGCCGCCGCGTTCGAGTTCGCCTTCATGGGCGGCTCGATGGGCTCGGTGGTCGGCGAGCGGTTCGTGCGCGGCGTCCGCGCCTGTCTCGACCAGAACCTGCCGCTCGTGTGCTTCACGGCGACCGGGGGCGCACGCATGCAGGAGGGCCTCCTCTCGCTCTTGCAGATGGCGAAGACGACCGCGGCGCTCACCCAGCTCGCGGCGCGCCGCCTGCCGTTCATCTCGGTGCTCACCGATCCGACGATGGGCGGGGTCTCGGCGAGCTTCGCGATGCTCGGGGACGTCGTGATCGCCGAGCCGAAGGCGCTCATCGGGTTCGCGGGCCCCCGCGTCATCGAGCAGACGGTGCGGGAGAAGCTGCCCGAGGGCTTCCAGCGCGCCGAGTTCCTGCTCGAGAAGGGCGCGATCGACCTCATCGTCGACCGCCGCAGCCTGCGCGATCAGATCGCCTCGCTCATCACCCTGTTGATGCGACTGCCGCCGGCGGCCTAGGAACGCACCGGTTCTCCGCGTCGGCTGATGGACCTCGCCGGCTGGCTCGCGTACATCGAGCGGCAGCACCCGCAGGCGATCGCGCTCGGGCTCGACCGGGTGCGGGCGGTGCTCGACCGGCTCGCGACCCCGAAGCCCTGCCCGATCCTCACCGTGGGCGGCACCAACGGCAAGGGATCGACCTGCGCCGTGATCGAGTCGATCCTGCTCGCCGCCGGCTACCGCGTGGGCTGCTACACCTCGCCGCATCTCCTGCGCTACAACGAGCGGGTGCGGGTGAACGGCCGCGAGGCCGACGACGCCGCGCTCGCTGCGGCGTTCCAGGAGATCGACGCCGCCCGTGGCGGCACCGCGTTGACGTACTTCGAGTTCGGCACGCTCGCGGCATGGCTTATCTTCGCGCGCGCGAAACCCGACGCGCTGGTGCTCGAGATCGGACTCGGCGGCCGGCTCGATGCGGTGAACGCGTTCGAGCCCGACTGCGCGGTCCTCACCAGCGTCGCGCTCGATCACCACGAGTACCTCGGCGATACGCGCGAGACGATCGGCTGGGAGAAGGCGCATATCTTCCGGCCCGCAACGCCCGCCGTTGTCGGTGATCCGACCCCGCCGCAGACCGTGCTCGACCACGCGCGCGAGATCGGGGCGAGCCTCCAGCTGATTGGCCGGGATTTCGGCTACCACGCCGAGCCTCGACAGTGGCGGTACTTCGGACCCGGCGGGGCGCGGTCGGGGCTCGCCTACCCCGCGCTGCGTGGGGCAAGACAGCTCGCGAACGCGGCCTGCGCCATCGCCGCGCTCGACAGCCTCCGCGAACGGCTGCCGTTGGGGGTGCAGGACATCCGCCGCGGGCTCGCCGCGATCGAACTCCCGGGGCGCTTCCAGGTCCTGCCCGGGCGCCCTACGGTCGTCCTGGACGTCGCTCACAACCCCGAGGCTGCGGCGGTGCTGGCGGAGAGCCTCGCCGGGATGGAGCGGTACCGGCGCACGCTCGCCGTCATCGGGATGCTGCGCGACAAGGACATCCCGGAAGTGTGCCGGGCATTGCGCGGCCGGATCGATCGCTGGTACGCCGCGACCCTCGACAACCCGCGCGGCGCCACCGCCGAGGAGGTCGAGCAGGGGATCGTCCGCAGCGGCGCCGGCGGCGAGGTCCGGCGCTTCGCGTCGCCTCGCGAAGCGCTCGCTGCGGCGCAGGAAGACGCCGGGGAAGGTGATAGAATCGTCGCGTTTGGTTCCTTCTACACCGTGGCGGAGGTGATGGCCGCGCGCGCCGCGACACCGCGGAGCCCAGATGCGAGGTAACGACGAGGCGCTCGAGCTGCGACGACGGGCGCGGCGGCGCCTCATCGGTGCGATCGCGGTAGTGCTGGCACTGGTGCTCATCCCGCCCTGGGTGATGGATCTCGAGCCCAAGCCGGTCGTCACCAACCTCACGGTCGAAATCCCCAAGCAGCAACCGGGCGGGCTGAAGCTTCCGACGGCGCCCGCGGGAGCGCCGGCGAAGGCGCCCGATGCCGCCGCTGCGTCTGGCGCGCGGACCGCGGCGAGCGAGGCAATCCCGCGACCCCCGGACGTCAAGCCCGAATCGGGCCTCCCGGGTGAGCGGCCGAATGCAGCGACGCCGGCGCCGAAAGCGGCGGCGGTGGCCCGGGCGGCGCCGAGCGATGCCGCCCACAAGGAGGCCGAAGCGAAGCGGGCCGAGGCCATCCTCAACGCCGATGCCTTCGTCGTGCCGCTGGGCGCGTTCGCCAACCGGGAGAACGTGAAGCAGCTGGAGGCGAAGCTCTCCAAGGCCGGCGTCAAGTACTTCACCGAGACCGTCAGCACAGCCGGTGGAGAGCAGACCCGGGTGCGGGCCGGACCCTTCCCGACCAAGGACGCGGCGGAGGGGGCCCGGGAGCGGCTCAAGACCCTGGGCCTGAGCCCGGGGGCGGTGGTCGAGCGGCAATGACCGGGTTCGACTACGGTGTGCTGGCCGTGCTCGGGCTCTCGGCGGTGATCGGCATCTGGCGCGGGCTCCTGCGCGAAGTGTTCGCGCTCGCCGCGTGGATCGCCGCGACCCTGGCCGCGATGCTTTTCGCCGGCGAGGTCGCGGCCATGCTGCCAGCGAGCTTCGCGACGCCGCTGGCGCGCGCGGTCATCGCCGTGATCGTGCTGTTCCTCGCCGTGCTGATGGCGGTCAGTCTCGGGGGGGTGTTCGCGTCGCGGCTCGCGCGGGCCGTGGGCTTGAGCTTTGCCGACCGGACGCTGGGCGCGGTCTTCGGAATTGCCCGCGGCGCCCTCATCTTGGTCGTGCTGGTGCTGGCGGCCGGGCTGACGGCGCTGCCGAAGGAGCCGTTCTGGCGCGAGGCGAAGCTCTCCGCGCCACTCGAGACGGCGGCGATCGCCGTGAAACCGTACCTGCCCCGGGCGGTGGCCGACCGAGTGCGATACGAGCGCTGACGGGGCGCGCGAAATGATGCGAGGAGCAAGGCGATGTGCGGGATCATCGGCATAGGCGCGAAGACCCCGGTCAACCAACTGCTCTACGACGGGTTGCTGCTCCTGCAGCACCGCGGGCAGGACGCCGCCGGCATCGTTACCGCCGAGGGCGCGAAGTTCCACATGTACAAGGGCCCCGGGTACGTGCGCGACGTGTTCCGGACGCGGGACATGCGCGCCCTCTCCGGCCACGTCGGCATCGCGCACTGCCGCTACCCGACGGCGGGTTCGGCGTTCGCGAGCGGCGAGGCGCAGCCGTTCTACGTGAACTCGCCGTTCGGCATCGTGCTCGCGCACAACGGCAACCTGACGAACGCCGGTCAGCTGAAGCTGGAGATGTTCCGGACCGACCTCCGGCACATCAACACCAACTCCGACTCGGAGGTCCTGCTGAACGTGCTGGCGCACGAGCTCGAGCGCGCGGCGACCGGCCCGAAGGTCGATCCCGAGACGGTCTTCGCCGCCGTCGCGAACGTTCACCGCCGCTGCCGCGGGGCCTATGCGGTGGTCGCGATGATCGCCGGTTGCGGGCTGCTCGCGTTCCGCGATCCGTTCGGGATCCGGCCACTCGTGATCGGCAAGCGCGAGTCGAGCCGGGGAACCGAGTGGGCCATCGCTTCCGAGAGCGTGGCGCTCGACACTCCCGAGTTCAAGGTGGTGCGCGACGTCGCGCCCGGCGAGGCGATCCTGATCGACGAGGACTGCGCTTTCCACAGCCGCCAGTGCGCGGCCCGACCCGCGCTTTCGCCGTGCATCTTCGAGTACGTCTACCTCGCCCGGCCCGACTCCCTGATGGACGGGGTGTCGGTCTACGAGGCGCGGCTCCACATGGGCGAGCACCTGGCGGCGAAGATCGCGCGCCAGTACCGGCATCTCGACGTGGACGTCGTCATTCCGGTCCCTGACACGAGCCGCCCGGCCGCGCTGCAGCTCGCGACGCGGCTCGGGCTCACCTACCGTGAGGGCTTCGTCAAGAACCGCTACGTCGGCCGCACGTTCATCATGCCCGGACAGACGATCCGCAAGCGATCGGTGCACCAGAAGCTGAACGCGATCGCGCTCGAGTTCAAGGGAAAGAACGTGCTGATCGTCGACGATTCGATCGTGCGCGGGACGACCAGCCGCGAGATCGTCCAGATGGCGCGCGAGGCCGGGGCCAACAAGGTGTTCTTCGCCTCGTCGGCGCCGCCGGTGCGATTCCCCAACGTCTACGGCATCGACATGCCGACCCGGAGCGAGCTCATCGCGACCGGGCGCACCGACGACGAGATCGCCAGGCACATCGGCGCCGACGCCGTGATCTACCAGGATCTCGAGGCGCTCAAGGCCGCGGTGCGCGAGGCGAATCCACGGCTCGAGCGCTTCGAGGCCTCGTGCTTCGACGGCCACTACGTCACCGGCGACGTGACGAGCGAGTACCTCGCCGAAGTCGAGCAGCGGCGGGACGACAAGCGCCAGGAACGCCCCGACGAGATCGAGGCCGGCGAGGCCGATCTCAACCTCGCCTGAAGGGACGGCCGGTCCGCCGCCGCTCACCGGGGGCGCCGGGTCCCCGTTTGACAGCAGCGCCCTCGGCGGGTACCTTCACACCCAGCGCCGATTTGATGCACAGCTTGCGGGCGCCGCCGGCCGAGGGCCGGCGAACAAATCCGGCTAAAGCGTGGGCAACCCGCCTTGAGCTGCGCAAGCTAAGGCGGGTTTTCGTTTTCTCGGGCCTTGACCATGGACGACCATTTCGATCTGGACACCCGCGCGGTGCGCGCCGGGACCCATCGCAGCCAGTTCAACGAGCACTCCGAGGCGCTCTATCTCACCTCGAGCTTCGTCTTCGAGAACGCGGCGCAGGCCGCGGCGCGCTTCGCGAACGAGGAACCGGGCTACGTCTACTCGCGGTTCAGCAACCCGACGGTGACGAGCTTCCAGGAGCGGCTCGCCGCGCTCGAGGGCGCTGAAAGCTGCGTGGCGACTGCCTCCGGCATGTCGGCGATCCTCGCGACCGTGATGGGGCTGATGAAGGGGGGCGAGCACATCGTCTCGTCGCCGAGCATCTTCGGCGCGACCGTGCAGCTCTTCACCACCGTGCTCGCGAAGTTCGGGGTGGAAACCAGCTTCGTCGAGAGCGTCGACCCGCGCGCCTGGCAGCGGGTGGTGCGGCCGACGACGCGGCTGCTGTTCCTCGAGACGCCCTCCAACCCGATCACCGAGGTGGCGGACATTCCGGCGCTCGCCGCGGTCGCGAAGCGCGCCGGCGCGCTGCTCGCGGTCGACAACTGTTTCTGCACGCCCGCGCTGCAGCTGCCGCTTGCGCTGGGCGCCGACCTCGTGATCCATTCCGCGACCAAGTATCTCGATGGGCAGGGCCGGGTGCTCGGCGGCGCGGTTCTCGGCCGGCGCGAGCTCATCATGGATGGCGTGTTCGGGTTTCTGCGCACCGCGGGTCCGAGCCTCTCGCCGTTCAATGCCTGGGTGCTGTTGAAGGGGTTGGAGACGCTGCGCATCCGGATGGAGGCGCAGTCGACCGCCGCGTGGGAGCTCGCGCGCTGGCTGGAGGGGCACCCGCGGGTCGAGCGCGTGTACTACCCGTGGCTCGAGTCCCACCCGCAGCACGCGCTCGCGAAGCGCCAGCAGCGCAGCGGTGGCGCGATCGTGTCGTTCGACGTGCGGGGCGGCAAGGCGATGGCCTGGCGGATCGTGGACGCGACCCGGCTGATCTCGATCACCGCGAACCTCGGCGACACGAAGACGACGATCACGCATCCGGCCTCGACCACGCACGGACGCATCAGCGCGGAGGCCCGGAAGGCGGCGGGGATCGGGGACGGCCTTCTCCGGGTCGCCGTCGGCCTCGAGTCGGTGGCGGACGTGAAGGCCGATCTGGCGCGCGGGCTGGACGCTTAGCCCAGGGGTCAGCTCAGCGGTATCGCGGCGCAGCCCTGAGCGTCGCAGCGTAGATAGCTGCCGCGCTCGTACCAGTCCGCAAGGACCCAACGCTCGCACGCGCGCCCGTCGACCACGTGCACGTGCCTGGCCGGGCGATGGGTGTGGCCATGGATCAGGCGCGGATAGCCGTGCGCACGCAGCGCATTCTCGACGGCGCCCTCGTTCACGTCCATGATCGCCGGCGCCTTGATGCGCTTCTCCCCGGCGCTCACACGCTTCAATCCCCCGCCGATCGCCTCCCGGATGCCCCGCGGCAGCGCGAGGAAGGCACGGATCAGTCCCGGTCGTCGCACCCAGCTGCGGTAGCGCTGATACCTCACGTCGTCGGTGCAGAGCGTGTCGCCGTGCATGAGCAGCGTGCGCACGCCGAACAGCTCGCGCTCCACGGCGTCTGGAATGAGGGTCATCCCGGCTTGGGCGGCGGCCCTGGCGCTGACCAGGAAGTCCCGGTTGCCGTGCATGAGGAACACGTCGACGCCGCCGCCGGCGAGGTTGGCGAGGTGCGCGAAGAGATCGCGGTTGAACGACTCGTCGGCGTCGTCGTCGCCGATCCAGTGCTCGAGCAGATCGCCCAGGATGTAGAGCGCGGCAGCAGCGCGCGCCTCCTCGCGGAGGAACCGCAAGAAGCGCTCGACGATCGCCGGCCGCTCGGGCGAGAGGTGCAGATCCGAGACGAAGAGCACCGGCTGCACGCCGGCTCGCGCCGCGCTCAGCCGGCGACCTCCGTGCGCTCGATCACCACGTCCTCGAGCGGCACGTCCCCGTGCGCGCCGCGGCGTCCGGTCTTGACGCCCTTGATCCGGTCGACCACGTCCTGCCCCTCAACGACGCGGGCGAACACGCAGTAGCCCCACCCCTGGGGGGTGGGGACGGTATGGTCGAGAAAGCCGTTGTCGTTGACGTTGATGAAGAACTGGGCGGTCGCCGAGTGCGGGTCGGAGGTGCGCGCCATCGCGACCGTGTAGCGGGCGTTCTTGAGCCCGTTCGCGGCCTCATTCTTCACCGCCGTCTTGGTGGGCTTCTGCTTCATCCCCGGCTCGAAGCCTCCGCCCTGGATCATGAAGCCGTCGATCACGCGGTGGAAGACCGTGTTGGCGTAGTGCCCGCCCTCGACGTAGGCCAGGAAGTTCTTGACGGTCTCCGGCGCGCGCTGGGCGTCGAGCTCGAGGGTGATGGTGCCGAGATTGGTGTGCAGCTTGACCACGAGCGCCTCCGCTATCTCTTCGCCGCGACGATGGCCGCGGATTCGATGATCACCGGATCGCGCGGCACGTTCTGGTGCCCCCGGGCGTCCCCGGTCGGCAGCTTGGCGATCTTCTCGACCACGTCCATTCCCGAGACGACCTTGCCGAAGACCGCGTAGCCGTAGCCCTGCGCCGTGGCCCCGCGGAAGTTGAGAAAGTCGTTGTCCTTGAGGTTGATGAAGAACTGCGCGCTCGCCGAGTGCGGATCCGGCGTACGCGCCATGGCGACGGTGCCGTAGTCGTTCTTCAGACCGTTCGCGGCCTCGTTCTCGACCGAGGCGCGGGTCGGCTTCTGCTGCAGGTCCTTGTTGAAGCCGCCGCCCTGGATCATGAAGCCGGGGATGACGCGGTGGAAGCTCGTGCCGTTGTAATGGCCGTCCTTCACGTACTGCAGGAAGTTCGCCACCGTCTTCGGCGCCTTGTCCGGGTAGAGCTCGATGACGATCGCACCGTGGTTGGTCCGGAGCTCGACCCGAGGGTCGGCGGCGAGCGCGGCGTGCGCGGTGGCGAGCGCGAGTCCGAGCGCAATGAGCAGGCTACGCAAGACGGTCTCCCTTCGGGGTCTGGTAGGTGGTGTGGGTCAGTTCCGCCGCGGCGGTGGCGCGGAGGCGGCGTCCGCGGCCCGCGGCTTCGGCGAGACGTTCATGAGGTCGCGCGACAGCGCGAGCTTGACGTGCACGCCACGGTTGGCGGAGTCGAGCTTCGCCGCCTTCTCGTACGCCTGGCTCGCGAGCCGGGCGTAGACGTCGCCGAGGTTCTCATAGGCGGTGGCGTAGTCGGGCTTCACCCGGATCGCCGACTGGAGCATGTCGCGCGCCCGCTCGTACTCCCCGCGCGCCGCGTAGATGACCGCGAGGTTGTTGTACGGCTCCGCGAACTCGGGGTGGTCCTGGGTCAGCACGAAGAACGCGTCAAGGGCCTCGTTGCTGCGGCCTTGCTCCGTGAGGATCACCCCCTTGAGGAACCGGCCGCGCGGATCCTTCGGGTTCTGTGCGAGGTGGCGGTCGACCGCCGCCGCGGCCGCGACCGTGTCGCCGCTGCGCAGCGCCGCGCGCACAGCCGCCAGCCCGTCGACCTGGGCGAGCGGCGCGCTGGACGCGACCACGCCGGCGAGGAAGACGAAGATGGGCGCGATGCGCATCGTGTGGGGTATACTCCAAGCGCTTGTTTGCACGGGATTCTAACAAGAAGGCCGCCCCGGTTGGGCGTCGCCCCCGACCGCGATCCGTCGACCCCCGTCTTCGCCGGTGCTGAAGATCTTCGACACGCTCAGCCGGGCCAAGCGCGAGTTCGTGCCGATCGAGCCCGGGCGAGTCCGGATGTACGTCTGCGGCATGACGGTCTACGACTATTGCCACGTCGGGCACGCGCGGGTGCTGGTCGTCTTCGACGTCGTGCAGCGGTGGCTGCGGGCGAGCGGTTACGACGTCACCTACGTCCGGAACATCACCGACATCGACGACAAGATCATCCGCCGCGCGGCCGAGGCGGGCGAGCCGGTCGGCAGCCTTACCGGTCGATTTATCCGCTCCATGGACGAGGACGCCGCGCGGCTCGGCGTGCAGAAGCCCGATCACGAGCCGCGCGCCACCCGGTACATCCCCCCCATGCTCGGAATGATCGGCGAGCTCGAGCGGCGAGGACTCGCCTATCGCACCGGGAGCGGGGACGTGAATTACGCGGTGCGCAAGTTTCCCGGCTACGGGAAGCTGTCGGGAAAGTCGCTGGACGAGCTGCGCGCGGGCGAGCGCGTGGAGGTCGATCCCGACAAGCACGACCCGCTCGACTTCGTCCTGTGGAAGCGGTCGAAGGAAGGCGAGCCGTCCTGGCCATCGCCGTTCGGGGCCGGCCGGCCCGGGTGGCACATCGAGTGCTCGGCGATGAGCACGGCGCTGCTCGGAAAGCATTTCGACATTCACGGCGGGGGCGAGGACCTGCAGTTTCCCCACCACGAGAACGAGATCGCGCAGTCGGAGGGCGCGCACGGCGGCACCTTCGTGAACTACTGGATGCACAACGGCTTCGTGCGCGTCGACGAGGAGAAGATGTCCAAGTCGCTCGGCAACTTCTTCACCGTTCGCGTGGTGCTGGAGAAGTACGACGCCGAGGTGGTGCGCTTTTTCATCCTGCGGGCGCACTACCGCAGCCCGCTCAACTATTCCGACCAGCACCTCGAGGAGGCGAAGAGCGGGCTGGCGCGGCTCTACACGGCGCTCAAGGGCGTGGACAACGCGCCCGCGGCGATCGACTGGTCGGAGGGGCATGCGGTGCGCTTCCGCGCCGCGATGGACGACGACTTCAACACCCCGGAGGCGATCGCCGCCCTCTTCGATCTTGCGAGCGAGATCAACCGGACCGGTTCCGCCCCGCTCGCGGTCCTGCTCAAGGGGCTCGGTGGCGTCCTCGGGCTACTCGAGCGCCCTGCGCAAGTGTTTCTCAGGGGTGACCTGCCCGCGGGATGGACAGTCACGCGGATCGAATCGCTGATCGCGGCGCGCAACGCCGCGCGGAAGGCGAAGGACTTTGCCGAGGCCGACCGGATCCGGAAGGAACTGCTGGACGCAGGAATCGTGCTCGAGGATACGCCCCAGGGCACGACCTGGCGGCGCGGGTGAGGGGCGGGCTCCCGCCCCTCCCAGCGATTCGTTACTCTCGGAACGCGAGGTCGCGGCCGAGAATCGACAGGCTGACGAAGCTCGAGCCGTTGTGGTTCGTCGGCGAGAACGCGACGATGTAGCCGCCGACGTCGACGTTCACTCCGTCCAGGGCTCGCAAGAGCCCCTCACGGGTCGGCTGCGGCCCGGCGCGCCGGAGCCCGTCGACGAGCACTTTGGCGGCGATGTAGGACTCCAGCGAGGAGTACGAGAACTCCTTCTTGCCGAACGCCGCCTCCATCGCCGCCTGGTACTCCCTCACGACCGGCACCGCGCGACGCAGGTAGGACGGCGTGACCTGGGACATGGCCACGCCCAGCCCGTCGCCGCCCAGCGAGTTGGCGAGCGCGGTCGACCCGGCGAACGACGTGCTGACGAACTGTGCGCCAACGCCATGCTTCTTCATCAGCTTGATGAAGTCCGCGGAGGTCTTGTAGAGCGTCGTGAGGATGACGACATCGGGACCGGCCTTCGCGACCGCCGCCACTTCCTTGGCGAAGTCGGTCTGCTTGCGGGTGACCTTCGCGACGGCGACGGGGCTCAGGTTGCGCGACTTCAGCGCCCGGTCGACGGCGTTGAAGTTCTCGTTGCCGATCACGTCGTCGTAGTGGAGCACCGCGAACTTCTTGATGCCGAAGGTCGTGTAGTGCTCGACGATCTTCTCCAGCTCGTCGGCGTAGCTCGCGCGGTGGTTGTAGACGTAGCGGTTGAACTTCCGCATCGGATCGGCACCGGTGAACGGCGCGAAGAACGTGATCTTCGCCGCCTCGACGTGCGGCAGCGCCGGGCGGCTGAGCGTCGCGCTCGCGTACCCGAACAGGGCGATCGGGTTGTTCTGCTCGAGGAGCTGCCTGGTGTTCGCCTCCGCCCGTTTGGTGTCGTTCGCGTCGTCGAGCGTGACGAGCTCGATCTTGCGGCCGTTGATGCCGCCCGCGTCGTTGACCTTCTTGAAGTACGCGAGCGCGCCCTGTCGGATGTCGGTGCCGAGCTCCTTGTTGCTTCCGGTGAGCGGCGTGGACTGCCCGATGACGATGGCGTTTTGGGCCAGCGCCGCGACTGGCACGGCGACGCCGGCCATGCACAGCGCCACGATCAGCGAACGGACGATTCTCATCGCTCCCCCGGTGTTGTTTAAGTGGATGATAACCGACGAAATATCGCCGATTGTAGAGGGAGTCGCCAGGGAATACTTCCGGCCGGCCCGGCGGGTGACGGCGGCGGCGGTACTACGTCACGTCCCGGCCGCTGACCGAACGGTGACGTCTCGGCCGCCCCGCGCGATCTCGAGCGACGCCGCCGGGAGACCCGCGCGCGCGCGCTCGACCATCGCGCTGAATCCAGCCTCGAGCTCGCGGACGCGCGCCGCCATGTCGAACAGCGGGGCTTCGCGGCGTGCCGCACGGAGGCGTTGGCGGACTGCGGCCAGCGCGCCAGCGTCCGTCGCCAGGTGGGCGGCCCGATCCACGTAGTCATCGAGATCCTTCGCGATCAGCTCCGGGAGGCCGAGCGCGGCGAGGGCGCTCGCCGACTGCCGACCGGCCAGGGTGGCCGTCGGGCAGCCGAGGACCGGGAGACCCTGCCAGAGCGCGTCGAGGCAGGTCGTCGCCGCGCTGAAGCCGGGCGTGTCGAGAAACAGGTCGGCGGCCGCGTGGCGCGCCAGGTGCTGGTCGTGCGGCAAGGCAGGTGCGCTCACGATCCGTTCGGGATCGATCCCGCGGCGCTCCGCCTCGCGTCTCAGGTTCCGACCGGCTTCCGGGCTCCGCGCGAGGACCCAGAGAACGCTGCCCGGGACGCGACGCAATAGCTCCATCCAGCGCGAGAAGATCTCCGGGCCGATCTTGAAAGCATTGTGAAAGCCGCAGAATACGAACCCCTGCGGCGGGAGCCCGACGGCGACGCGCGGCGGCGGGCTGTCGGTCAGCGGAGGACGGCCGTAGCACCAGAGGGAGTCCGGCAGGAACACCAACTGCTCGCTGAAATACTCTTCCGCGCCCGGCGGGACTGCGACGCGGTCGACGATCATGTAGTCGATGAACGGCGCGCTCGAGGTGCCGAGAAATCCGAGGTAGGCGACGTTGACCGGCGCGGGTCGCATCGCGAATAGCTCCGGTCGCGCGCCGGTCGTGTAGCCGGTGAGGTCCACCGCGACATCGATCCCATCGGCACGGACCTGCGCCGCGATCTCGGCCGCCGCGCGGCCCGATACATCGCGGAATGCATCGACATCCGACGCAATGCGGCGTCGTACCGGGCTGCCGTCGTCCGGAGTCAGCGCATACGCGAAGACCTCGAACCGATCCCGGTCGTGTCGGGCATAGACCTCCTCGGTGAGCCAGGCCACGGTGTGTGCACGGAAGTCGGCTGAGACGTACCCGATGCGGATCCGGCTCGTGGCCCGGCAATCGACGGGCGGCAGGGGCTTTGCCGAGCGCACGATGCGAGCGGCGACCTGCGCGGCGAGTTTTGCCTGCCGCCGCTGGTCCATGCCCAGCGCGACCGCCCGCCAGGCGAGCGGCAACGCGTCGAGCGGATGCGAGTCGCTCGCGTCAATCCAGGCCGCGAAGCGCTGCAGGTACCGGTCGCGGTCGGCCCAGTCGCACGTGTCCAGCGCCTCGAATCCGCGCACGAGGTACACCTCGCGTGCGTCGATCGGGCGGGCCTGGTCGCGTTCCGGATAGACGCGCGCCTCCAGCGCCTGCGTGCGTGCCGGATCCAGCCGCCGCGCATGCTCGAAAGTCGCCTCCGCCTCTTCGATCCGGCCCGCGGCCGCAAGCGCGAGGCCGCGATCGAACGTTGCGCCGATGTGTCGCGGGTCGAGGCGAAGGGCCCGGTTGCAGTGCTCGATCGCCTCGCCGTAGCGCGACAGCGCGAGGCAGATCTCGGCCAGGTTGAAGTGGGAATCCGCCAGTGCGGGGTACAGCTCGGCCGCGCGGCGATTGTTCTCGTAGGCCTCGGGGAGGCGACCGAGGCGCGTGAGCGCGAGACCGCGGTTCAGCAGCGCGGGGCGGTAGTCACCGGCCAGCGAAAGCGCGGCGTCGTAGCACGCCAGCGCGCGATCGAGCTCGCCTCTCGCCTCGTGGATCAGGCCGAGATTGAAGCGGAGCTGGGCGTCGGCGGGAGCGCTCGCGACGAGGTGCATACAACGCGCCAGGGCCTCGTCGGTTCGGCCAAGCTGCGACAGCACGGCGACGGCGCCCTGCGCGGCCTGGTGGTTCGCCGGGTCGAGCTCGCAGGCCCGATTGAAAGCCCGCAGCGCCTCGTCGAGGCGATCGAGCGCGTGACAGCACGCGCCACGGAGGAAATGCGCTTCGTCGGAGTCGGGACGTGCAGCGCAAGCCCCGTCGAGCTTCGCGGCCGCGGCGGCGAGATCGCCGCGCTGGAGGAGCGCACGAGCTTCGTCGAGGAACGAGTCTGCGCCGGGCAAGCGCGAGCTCGGAGCGCGGGGATCAGCGCTGGAACGCGGCGGCGCCGACGATGTTTGTCGCGCTGACGTTCTGGAAGTTGTATGCGAACCCGGCGTGGGTCGCCCCTGCGCCCATGAACTGGCCGTTCACCTGCGCGGAGCAGGTGGTGGGACATGCCGTACCAGTCACTCCTGCTCCGCCGGAGAAGGGCGCGTAGGAACCCCCGGTCAGAACTGGGATCGCCGCGCTGGTCATGCTGTACGCGTTGCCGGCCAGGTTGAAGTTGAAACTGCTGATGGCGACCGTCGGCGAAGGACCGAAAGTGCCGACCAGTTGTCCACTCGTGACCGTGCCGACGTTGCCCAAGCTGTCGACCGGCGCGGTCGCGCCGACGAGGTTGAACGTGAATGTGCCGCTCATCGAGGTGATGTCGGCGATCGGGCTCGGCAGGCCGGTCACGTACGCGAGCGTCTGAAAGCCCGACCAGGGCGTTCCACCCAGCGTTGCGCTGCCCACCCAACGGCCCCACGTGACGACGCCGCCCGATGAGCCCCCGTCGACGTGCGTTCCGGTCAATGCCCTTGGGACGCCGGCCCCGTCCGTGAACGCCGTCATCGACGCGTCGCCGGCGAGCGTGACGTCCCCGGGGTTGGCGTGGAACTTGGTGGAGGCTCCGGCGCCGCTGAGAAGCGTGGCATACGCGACCTCGCAGCCCGCGGGCGTGCCGCAATCGACCGGACCGAAGAGCGATGCCGGCAGGCCGGCGCTCGTTACGTTGTCGCCGGCAACCAGCACGTTCGCCTCGCCCGTCACGAACGGCGGCGCGGAATTCGGTGCCGATGTCGGCATCGCCGTCAGGGCATCGGACTCCGTCGGCCACGTCGGCGTCGCCAGCACCCCCTGGGGTGGAGGGAGCACGGGGCCTTCGGCCGACTCGGACGGCGGAATCGCCTGGTTCGGACCGGCCTTCGCCGCTTTCCCCGCAGGCACGTCCACCGAACCCGCCTGGTTCCCGAGCGACCAAACGCCGCTGTTGCCCGTGACGAGCGTGGTGCCGTCGGGCAGGATCTGAATCAGGCCGCCGGTGCCGCGGATGCCGATCGTCGCCGTAGGCGTCTGGATCTGATAGGCGCTGCGATTGACCCGCCCGATCGCCCCGGTGACGGTCCGCAACGCCCCGCGCACGAGGCCGAAGATTCCCTTCTCCGTGCCGTCGGTCTTGCCGTCGAAGCGGTACTCGCGAATGCTGAAGTCGCTGTTCGGTTGCACCGAGACGTAGGCGCCATCCGTGAAGCGGAGCTGCGCGCGGCCGTCGGCCGTGACGATGCGGTCGCCGGACTGCAGCTCGAGGCCCTTCGCCACCGGGCGACTGCGGCCGTCGGCGCCCGTGACCGTGACGCCGCCGATCGCAAAGTCCACCCGGGCTGCCGGCGCCGCGACGGCGGTTCCGGTCGCGGCGAGCGACGCCGAGACGAGCCATGCGAGCTTCCGAAGCCGAAACGGTACGCGGACTGCCATGTCATCTCCCTGCCGGCCGCAAGCCGGCGCCGGCGAACGGCTCAGATTATGCCGTCAACATCCGGCGCCCGGGGCGCACCGCGGCGGCGGAAGTCGGTCTACCGCGGCACCGTTCACGGAATCCCCCGCGCGCCGGGGACGGGGCCGGCCGGGCGCCGGCGGGCGGTCAAAAGTCACGTCGGACCGAAACGGACCCGATGGTACGGTTGTACGAATTCAGCTCGATGTTCGAATAGTTGTTCGTGTACGCGACCTGCGGGGTGAGGGTCCAGCTGGGCGCCACGAGGTAGGCAAGGCCCAGGCGCGCGTCCGTCTGGTCGTCGCGCCGCTTGACCAGGAACAGCGGTTCCACCCCGTCATAGGACCGGTGCTCGTAGCTCGCGGAAGCGAAGAGCAGCGCGCGATCGGAGAGCGAGAGCTGGCCGCCCAGGCGGAGGCCCACCGGCGTGAAGCTGAGCCAGGGGAAGCTGCCGTCGAGGACCTTCTCTTGGCCCCCGTACGCGGAGATGAAGAACACCGGCGAGTACGGCAGCGCTAACGCTTGCGAGTAGCCGACGCCGCCGATGTACCGGTTCGCGTCGCGGGGACTCTGGTCGGGGTACGTAAGCCTCGCATACTGCCCGAAGACCGTGAACTGCTGGCTCGGGCTGAAGTTGTACAGCCACTGGACGGTCCCGCCGGCGGAATTGCGGTAAGTCTCGTAGTCTGCCCAGAAGCGCTGGAACTGCCCGATGGCGAGCACCTGGTTGTTGCCGCTTGCCCAGCGCACGCCGGCGCTGGCGTCGACCTGACCGGTGTCGAACCCGTCGACGTCGAAGTTGTACTTGCCGGCGTAGCTCGCGGCGCCGATGAGGTACCACTGGTCGGACAGCCCGTGGCTCAGCGAGACGCCCGTGCCGAGCCCGCCGAACCAGGACGACTCGCGCACCCCGAGCGGATTCAGGGTCGCGATCGTGCCGCCGAACGCCGGGATGGCGATCGCGCTCTTCCCGGTCGCGCTGTTGACGTTGGAGTCCCAGCCCCCGGTCAGCTCGATATAGGCGCGGACTTCGGTACGCTGCGGCTCGAGCGCGGAGAGGTAGCGATCGATCGTCTCGCGTGCCTCCGGCGGCAGGCTTTGGGTGCGCACCGACTCGAACTCGCGCCGTGCGGTCTGGCGCTCGCCGAGGACGAAGTAGGCCCGGGCGATCTCCGCCCGCGCCTGGAGAAAGTTGGGGTTGACCGCCAGGACGCGCTCGAGCGCGAACACGGCCTGCTGGGGATCCCCGGCATCGAGCGCGGCGACGCCCAGGAAGTAGTCGTACTCGATCTCGCCCGCCCGCTGCGACTGCAGCGGCAGGAGCAGCGCGTAGGCTGCCTTCGGATTCCGCTGCTCGAGCAGTTTCCTCGCTTGATCAATGACTTGATCGGCGACTGCCGAGGTCGCCACGCCGAGCCAGAGCAGGCCGACGAGCGCTCGCCGAGCCCTCAGGACAAACCGCATCCCCTCCCTCCGATCAAAGGGTTATCGGCGAATCTTAATATGAGGATTCAGGATTCTTCAATCGCCCGGCTGGGCGGGAACGGAAGTCTGTCCTCCCCCGGCACCGGGGGGTGGGAGGCCTGGGCCCGGATCGGCTACCCGGCAAAGAACTCGCGGACCTTCTCCACCCACGACTTGGCACGCGGGTTGTGGCGGTCGGCGTTCTTCTGGGTGATGGCGTCGAACTCCCGCACAGTTCCTTCTGGCGCTCGGTGAGGTTCACCGGCGTCTCGATGACCACGTGGCAGAAGAGGTCGCCGGGCGTCTGGCTGCGCACGCCCCTGATCCCCTTGCCGCGCAGGCGGAAGGTCTTGCCGCTCTGGGTCTCGGCCGGGACCCGGATCTTGGCGCTGCTGTCGAGCGTGGGGAGGTCGATCTCGCCGCCGAGCGCGGCGGTCGCGAAGCTGATCGGCATCTCGCAGTGCAGGTCGTCGTGGTTGCGCTGGAAGATCGGATGCGGCTTCAGACGAAGCTGGACGTACAGGTCGCCCGGAGGCCCGCTGTTCACCCCGGGCTCGCCCTCGCCGGCGAGCCGGATGCGATCCCCTTCGTCGACGCCCGCGGGAATCTTGACGGAAAGCGTCTTGTGAGTCTTCACGCGCCCTGCGCCGCTGCAGGCCGTGCAGGGCTCGGGGATGATCTTGCCCGTGCCGTGGCAGCGCGGACAGGTCTGCTGAAGCGAGAAGAAGCCCTGCTGCATCCGGACCTGGCCCTGGCCGGCGCAGGTCGGGCAGGTCTGCGGCTTCGTGCCGGGCTTGGCCCCCGAGCCCTGGCAGGTCGCGCAGTCCTCGAAGGTCGGGATCCGGATCTTCGTCTCGGTGCCGTGCGCGGCCTGCTCGAGGGTGATCTCGAGGTTGTAGCGGAGATCAGCGCCGCGGTAGACCGACGAGCGCGTCCGCCCCGCGCCGAAGATGTCGCTGAAGATGTCGCCGAACGCCTCGGCGAAGGTGCCGAAGCCCGCGCCGCCGGCGCCCGCCCCGACCGCCGACGCCGGATCGACGCCGGCGTGGCCGTAGCGATCGTAGGCCGCGCGCTTCTGCGGGTCGGCGAGCACCTCGTAGGCTTCCTTCGCCTCCTTGAAGTGCTCCTCGGCCTTCGGATTGTCCGGATTGCGGTCCGGGTGCCACTTCATGGCGAGCTTGCGGTAGGCCTTCTTGAAGGCCTCCTCGTCGGCATCGCGATTGACGCCGAGCACCTCGTAGTAATCCCGCTTCGCCATCCTACGAACCCGCCCCCAGATAGCACGCGGCCGAGTTAAGCGGCGCGCCGTTCGCGCCGCTTGAACTCGGCCAGATATTCCGGCAGCGGACGACTTCGTCGCTCCGCTGCCGGAATATCACTTCTTGTCTTTGACTTCCGTGAACTCTGCGTCGACGACGTTCTCGTCGGCTTTCTTGCCGCCGCCCGACTGTTCGCGCTCGCGGGGCTCTCCCCCGGCGGCGGTGCCTTGCGCCTGCGCCTCGGCGTGCATCCGCTCGCCGAGCTTCTGCGCGGCCTTCGCCAGGGCCTCGGTCTTCGCCTCGATCCGCGCCTTGTCGTCGCCCTTGATCGCCTCCTCCAGTTCCTTCGCCGCGGCCTCGATCTTCGAGCGCTCGTCAGCCTGGACCTTGTCGCCGAGCTCGGCGAGCGACTTCTTCACGGAATGCGCGAGAGCGTCGGCCTGGTTGCGCGCGGTGACGAGCTCGAGCGTCTTCTTGTCCTCGGCCGCGTGGGCTGCGGCGTCCTTCACCATCCGCTGGATCTCCTCCTCGGAGAGCCCGGAGTTCGCCTTGATGGTGATCTTGTTCTCCTTCCCGGTCGCCTTGTCCTTGGCCGACACGTGCAGGATCCCGTTCGCGTCGATGTCGAACGTCACTTCGATCTGCGGCATGCCGCGCGGCGACGGCGGGATGCCCTCGAGGTTGAACTGGCCGAGGCTCTTGTTGCCGGCCGCCATGTCGCGCTCGCCCTGCATGACGTGGATCGTCACCGCCGACTGGTTGTCGTCCGCGGTCGAGAACACCTGCTGCGCCTTGGTCGGAATGGTGGTGTTCTTCTGGATGAGCTTGGTCATCACGCCGCCGAGCGTCTCGATGCCGAGCGAGAGCGGTGTGACGTCGAGCAGCAGCACGTCCTTCACTTCGCCTTGCAGCACGCCGGCCTGGATCCCGGCGCCGATCGCGACCGCCTCGTCGGGGTTCACGTCCTTGCGCGGCTCCTTGCCGAACAACTCCTTGACCGTGTCCTGAACCTTCGGCATCCGCGTCTGACCGCCGACGAGGATCACGTCGTCGATCTCCGTCACCTTCACGCCCGCGTCCTTGATCGCGATGCGGCAGGGCTCGATCGTCCTCTGGATGAGCTCGTCGACCAGGCTCTCGAACTTGGCGCGCGTGATCTTCATCGTCAGGTGCTTGGGCCCCGACGCGTCGGCGGTGACGTACGGCAGATTGATCTCGGTCTGCTGCGTCGAGGAGAGCTCGATCTTCGCTTTCTCGGCTGCCTCCTTGAGGCGCTGCAGCGCGAGGACGTCCTTCGCCAGGTCGACGCCCTGGTCCTTCTTGAACTCGGCGATGATGTAGTCGATGAGCCGCTGGTCGAAGTCCTCGCCGCCCAGGAACGTGTCGCCGTTCGTGGCGAGCACCTCGAACTGCTTCTCGCCGTCGACGTCGGCGATCTCGATGATCGAGATGTCGAACGTGCCGCCGCCGAGGTCATAGACGGCGATCTTCATGTCCTTGCGGCCGGCCTTGTCGAGGCCGAAGGCGAGCGCGGCGGCGGTCGGCTCGTTGATGATCCGCTTCACCTCGAGGCCGGCGATGCGGCCGGCGTCCTTGGTGGCCTGACGCTGCGAGTCGTTGAAGTAGGCGGGCACCGTGATCACCGCCTCGTCGACCTGCTCCCCGAGGTAGTCCTCGGCGGTCTTCTTCATCTTGCGCAGGATCTGCGCCGAGACCTCCTGCGGCGCGATCTTCTTGCCGCGGACCTCGATCCAGGCGTCGTTGTTGTCGGCCTTGACGATCTTGTACGGCATCAAGGCGATGTCCTTCTGGACCTCCTTGTCCTCGAAGCGGCGGCCGATGAGCCGCTTCACCGCATAGATGGTGTTCTTGGGGTTGGTGACGGCCTGGCGCTTCGCCGGCGCGCCGACGAGCACTTCGCCGTCCTCCATGTACGCGACCACCGAGGGCGTGGTGCGCGAGCCCTCCGCGTTCTCGATGACCTTGGGCTTGCCGCCCTCCATGATGGCGACGCACGAGTTGGTCGTCCCGAGGTCAATACCGATGATCTTTCCCATGGCCGTTCCCTATGCTGTGGTGCGTTCCTGGTCGGGATGTGGGGCTAAGTCGCTGCGTCTTCAAGCGTCTTTCGGCTTCGCGACCGTCACCAGCGCCGGCCGGATCACCCGGTCGTTCAGGGCGTAGCCCTTCTGCAGGACGTTGATGACGGTGTTGGGCTCCTTGTCCGACGGCAGCATGCTGATCGCCTGGTGCCGGTGCGGATCGAACTTCTCTCCGACCGGGTTGATCTCGCGGATCGCCTGCCGCTCGAAGACGCCCTCGAGCTGGCGCAAGGTGAGCTCCACGCCACCGCGCAGGGCCTCGAAGGTGGCGTTCTCGGCCGCGAGCGCGGCCTCCAGGCTGTCCTTCACCGCGAGCAGCTCGGACGCGAACCGTTCGATGCCGAACTTGTGTGCCTTGGCGATATCTTCCTGCGCGCGCTTCCGGGTGTTCTCCGCCTCGGCCTTCGCCCGGAGCCAGGCGTCGTGGTGCTCGGCCGCCTTCAGCTCGGCCTCCCGGAGCAGCTCCTCGGGGCCCGGCGTCGCCTCGCGCCGCGCGGCCGCCTCCCCGGGGCCGGGCGCCGGCGCGGAGGATGCGGGTTCGGACGTGAGTTCTGGTCGCTCTCGCGGCATCGCGCGGTTTCCCAATGCGAACTGGGGGGTTATCGGGGCGCGCCAGGCGAATTCAAGGGGGTGCCCTAGTGCGTGGCCCCGAGCCGTTTGGCGCGCGCTGCGCTCGCCTTGCCCGCCGCCTCGGCGGCCGCGCGATCGTAACCCTCGGGGATCCAGCCAGTCAGGTGCTCGCGCGCGATCGCTGCGAGCGCCTCGATCCACCCCGGCCGGTCGTTGAGGCAGGGCAGCAGCCCGAAGGCCTTGCCGCCCGCCCCCACGAAGATCGACTTTCCTTCGATCCCGATCTCCTCGAGGGTCTCCAGGCAATCGGACACGAAGCCGGGGCAGATCACGTCGACGCGCCCGCCGAGGCGGCCGAGCTCCGCGAGCACGCCCGCCGTGTACGGCTTCAACCACTCTGCCCGACCGAACCGCGACTGGAAGCCGATCTGCCACGCCCCGTCCGCGAGCCCGAGCTCGTCGGCGAGGAGGCGCGCGGTCTTCTGGCATTCGCAGTGGTAGGGGTCGCCGCGGTCGAGCGTGTAGCGCGGCAGGCCGTGGAAGCTCATCACGAGCCGGTCCGGCCGGCCGTGAGCACGCCAGTGCTCCCGCACCAGCTCGCCCAGCGCGCGGACGTAGGCCGGATGGTCGTGGAAGTGCTTGACGGCCCGCACTTCGGGGACGTTGCGGAGCTGCGCGAGCGCGCCGAAGACCTGGTCGAACGCCGTCCCGGTCGTGCTCGCGGCGTATTGCGGGTAGAGCGGCAGCACCAGGATGCGCTCGCAACGCGCAGCTTTGAGCCTGGCGAGCACCGCGCCGATCGACGGCTCGCCGTAGCGCATCGCGTAGTCGACGACGAGCGGCGCCTTCAGCCGATCGCCGAGCAGCCCTTGCAGCAGCTTCGCCTGGCGTTCCGTGTAGACCCGCAGCGGCGAGCCCTCGGGCATCCAGATCGCCGCGTAGCGGGCGGCGGAGCGGCGCGGCCGGGTGTTGAGGATGACCCCGTGCAGGATCGGGTTCCAGATCGCGCGCGGGATCTCCACGACTCGGCGGTCGGACAGGAACTCGCGGAGGTAACGCCTGACCGCCGCCGGCGTCGGCGCCGCCGGCGTGCCCAGGTTGACGAGCAGGATCGCAGTCTTCGCGATCGCGCCGTGCTCGTGCCGCGGCTCGGGCAGGAAACCCATCGGGAATGAGAGGCTACCAGCAAGAAGCCGGACGCGGGCCCGCTTCGCGCCGCCCGCTAGTGCTGCGACAGCGCGCTCGAAAGCAGCTTGGCGGTGATGTCGACGATCGGGATCACGCGCTCGTAGGCCATGCGCGTCGGCCCGATCACGCCGACCGTCCCGACCACCTGTCCGTCGACCTCGTAGGGGGCGG
>Ga0209342_10001137_pt1 | contig 30016 bp, 23 predicted proteins | sample RifCSP16_2_FD_184023 | JGI IMG/M metagenome (GOLD analysis project Ga0209342, IMG submission 184023) | Soil microbial communities from Rifle, Colorado - Rifle CSP2_sed 16_2 (SPAdes) (version 2) | ecosystem: Environmental > Terrestrial > Deep subsurface > Rock core/Sediment | place: Rifle...
CCGGCCGCGCGGCCACCTGCGGGAGGTGCGCGCGCGCGGCTGGGCCGCGTCGTTCGGCGCGCGCGACCCGAACGTCGCCGCCGTCGCCGTGCCGCTCCTGGACCGCGGGGGGCGGCTGCTCGGCGCGCTCAGCGTCTCCGGGCCGATCACGCGCGTGACGGCGGACCGGGTGCCCGCGATCGTCGCCGCGCTCGAGGCCTCGCGCGACCGTCTCGCGCGCGACCTGGCGCGGTAGTCGCCCGCGCCGGCGCGCTACGCCTTCTTCTTCCCCGGGCGGACGACGTGGCCGGGATCGGGCCGGCGGCCCGGCGGCGCCTGGCTGTAGTCGCCGAACGGCCGGTCGCGCGCGGCGACGGCGGCGGCGACGCCCCGCGTCGCGGCCGTCTCGACGAACGCGAGGCCTTCCGTGATGTTGCGCATGTAGCCGTCCAGGATCGGGCCGAGGAGCTGCGTGCTGTGCAGGCCCATGTTCTCGTACGCCTGGTTGACGATGAGCTTCATCGCCACGAGCTGCGGCAGGGGCAGGGCCGCGAGCCGCTGGGCCCAGCGGAGGACTTCCTCCTCGAGCCGCTCGAAGGGCACGGCCGTGTTGATCAGCTCGACCGCGGCCGCCTCCTTGCCGCTCAGGGGCTCGCCGGTGAGCGCGTGCCACTTGGCGCGCGCCAGCCCGAGGCGGTAGATCCACATCCCCGAGAGGTAGCAGCCCCAGGCGCGCGAGTACGGGGTGCCGATCTGCGCGTCCTCGGCCGCGATGACGAGGTCGGCGCAGAGCGCCATGTCCGAGCCGCCGCCCACGCACCAGCCGTGCACCTGGGCGATCACGGGCTTGGCGCTCCGCCAGAGGCTCATGAACTTCGGCACGGGCGCGTGGACGGCGCTCGTCGCCGCGATCACGTCCTTGCCGGGATCCCAGCGGCCCTCCGTGTAGAGCAGGTCCTTGAAGTGGGCGAAGTCGCCCGAGAAGTCGAAGCCGGCGCAGAAGGCGCGGCCGGCCCCGCGGAGGATGAGGACGCGCACCCGGGGATCGCGGTTGGCCTCGGCGACGGCGTGCTCCAGCTCGTCGGGCATGGGCGGCACGATGGTGTTGAGCCGCTCCGGTCGGTTGAGGGTGATCGTGGCCAGCGCGCCGTCGGTCTCGTAGAGCAGGGTCTCGTAGGGCATGGGTCGCCTCCTCGTCGGAGGCTACTGTACGACAGACGCGGCTACGCCACCTCGTCGAGCACGCGGGCGAGCGTCTCCTCGAGCGCGCGCGCCTCGACGGGCTTGCGCACGAGGGCGACGCCCGGCGCCGCCAGGCGCGGATCGCTCGAGTCGATGATGGAGCCGGTCACCATCAGGACGGGCATGCGCGGGTGGCGCCGCCGCACCTCCTCGAGCACGTCCCAGCCCGACATGCCCGGCATCTTGAGGTCGGTCAGCACGACGTCGTAGCGCTCCTGCGCGAGGCGCTCGAGCCCCTGCTCGCCGGTCGCCGCGAGGTCGGCGCTCCAGCCGAGCGAGGTCATGAGGTCGTACAGGGCCTCTCTCACCGCCGCGTCGTCGTCGACGATCAGCGCGTACCGCGCTCCCATGCCGCTCATCCCATCCCATCCGGCTGCGCACGCCGCAGCCATGCGGGAAGAGAGGCAAAGGGAATGCCAGAATCCCGGGCGCGCGCAACCAGTTGCCGGGACGCGATTTTCGCTCGACGCCACGGCGGGCGGCGGATGGCGTGTCGGCCGGAAACCTGCCGCGGCGCGCCGGCGCTGGCCGCTGGTCAGTTCCGGCCACCGAGTCATGCCGTCTTGGCGTCGAGCTCCCAGGCGGCGATGCCGCCGATGAGGTCGAGCACGTCGGCGCGGCCGGCCAGCTCGAGCAGGCTCGCCGCGGTGGAGGAGCGCAACCCGGTCTGGCAGTAGACGAGGACGGGGCCGCCGGCGGGGATCGCCGCGAGCCGCTCGCGCAGGTGGTGCAGCGGCACGTTCACGCTGCCGGGGATCGTGCTGCGGCCGAACTCGGACTCGAAGCGGACGTCCACGAGCGGCAGCCCGCCGGCGGCCAGGCGCTCGCGCAGCTCGGCGGTCGTGAGCCGCGTCGTCTGGCGCAGGACGTCCGGGCGCGCCGCGGCCGCCTCGATGCCGTCCGCGAGGACGCCCAGCACGTTGTCGAAGCCGATGCGCCCCAGGCGCAGGGCCGAGACGCGCTCGGCGCCGTGTGCCGTCACGAGCACGAGCGGGCGGTCGGGCGCGAGCAGGATGCCGGCCCACGTCGCGTAGCGGCCGCCGAGGCCGATGTTGAGGCTGCCCGCGAGGTGGCCCGAGGCGAACTCGGCCGGGTCGCGCGTGTCGAGCACCTGGGCGCCGGCAGCCTGCGCGGCGAGGACGCCCGCGAGCGTGAGCGGCACCAGCTCGCGGGCGAGCGCGCGGTCGAGCGTCGGGCGCTCGCGGCGGTTCAGGTCGGCGTCGTACGCGAAGTACTCCGGCGCCTCGGGCTGGTCGGCCGTGATGAGCCGGACGAACTCGTCCTTGCTCATCGGCTGGAGCGCGTAGTTGTCGCGCCGCTGCGCGCCGATCGTGGACACGGTCTCCGCGCTCAGGCTCTTGCCGCACATCGAGCCCGCGCCGTGGCCCGGGTACACGAGCGTCGCCGGCGGCAGGCCGAGGAGCTTCGTGTGGACCGACTCGTAGAGCTGGGCCGCGAGGTCGCGCGCCGAGACGCCCGCCGAGGCCATCAGGTCGGGGCGCCCGACGTCGCCGATGAAGAGCGTGTCGCCCGTCAGCACCGCCTGCGGCGCGCGCGCGTCCTTGGCGAGGTCGTAGACGAGGAGCGAGATGCCCTCGGGCGTGTGGCCCGGCGTCTCGAGCGCCTCGAGGCGCACGTCGCCGAACTCGAGCCGGGCGCCGTCGGCGAGCGGCGCGAAGGCGTACTCGGCCCGCGCGCCGGCGCCCAGGTGGATGCGCGCGCCGGCGCGGTCGCGCAGCTCGAGGTGGCCGGCGACGAAGTCGGCGTGGAAGTGCGTGAGGATCGCGTGCTCGATGCGCAGGCCCAGGGCCTCGGCGTCGGCGAGGTACTCATCGACGTCGCGCCGCGGGTCCACGACCGCCGCCGTGCCCGTGCGCTCGTCGCCGATCAGGTACGAGGCCTGCGAGAGGCAGCCGAGGTAGTACTGCTTGAAGACCATGCCCGCCCTCCCCCTGTGCCCGGGTTGCCGGCCAGTATACTTTGGGCCATGCGCCGTCCGCTCGCCCTCGTGCCCGGCCTCGGCCCGGCCGCGCTCGCGCTCCTGCTGGTGGGGGCGGGGCCCGCGGCCGCCGGCGGCCTCCGGACGGCCGACGAGGCGCGCCCGCGCGTCGCGCACCACCTGCGCGAGGTCGAGCGGCTCGCCCGGCACTTCGAGGACGTGCTGGCCCGGGCCTGCCCGCGGTTTGCGAGCGCGGCGGAGTGGACGGTCTGGGTCGACGGCGAGGTGGACCGGGTCGTGCTGCTCCTGGCCCACCTCGAGCAGGCGTGGGTCGAGGCGAAGACCACGCCGGACGACGACGTGCGGCGCGCGGCCAAGGCGCCGCGCCGCCGGCGCGGGCGGGTCCACGCGCTCGTGGACAAGCTCCAGGGCTGCGCCGACGGCCACGGCGCGAGCCTGGCGCCCGAGGCGGTCTGGCGGCGCGTCGAGCGCGAGGTGCCGGCGCGCCAGGGCGAGATCGCCCTGCCGGAGTAGCCCCCACCCCGGCGCCGCCCGCCCCGGCGACGTTATGGACAGCGTGCGCCGCCTGCGGTATCGTCCCCGCCATGGCCACGAACCCGTTCGCTCTCGACGGCAAGACCGCGATCGTCACCGGCGGCGGCACCGGCATCGGCAAGTCGATCGCGCTCGAGTTCGCGCGCGCGGGCGCCGACGTCGCCATCTGCTCCCGCAAGCTCGAGCACCTCGAGCCCGTCACCAAGGCCCTGCGCGACCTCGGCCGGCGCACCTTCGCGGTGGCGCTCGACGTCCGCCAGGAGGACCAGGTCAAGGCCATGGTCGAGCGCGCCGTCGCCGAGTGGGGGCGGCTGGACATCATGGTGAACAACGCGGGCGCCTCGTTCCGCGCCAAGCCCGAGGACATCTCGGCCAACGGCTGGAACACCGTGGTCGGCATCAACCTGACGGGCGCCTTCCTCGGCTGCAAGTGGGCGGGCCGGCAGATGATGCAGCAGGGCGGGGGCGTCATCATCAACATCGCCTCCATCGCCGGCGTCTACGGCTCGACGATGATGCCGCACTACGGCGCCGCCAAGAGCGGCGTCATCATGCTCACGCGCGAGCTCGGGGCGGCGTGGGGGCGCAAGGGGATCCGTGTGAACTGCATCGCGCCGGGGCCGGTCGAGACCGAAGGCTACCTCGACGTCCTCAAGCAGGCGGGGCCGGACGGCAAGAAGACCTACGACGCCGTCGCCGCGCGCGTCGGCATGGGGCGCTGGGGCAAGGTCGAGGAGATCGCGTACCCGTGCATCTTCCTCGCCTCCGACGCGTCGGCCTGGATGACGGGCGAGACGATCGTCGTGGACGGCGGCCCGCCGGGCCGCGACATGGAGGGCTAGGCACCGCGGGGGAGGGCGTCGCGGTTGACCCCTCCGGAGCGCTCCTATAACATGGGTGCTTGCGCCGCTTCGCGGTGACCGTAGCTCAATTGGTCAGAGCACTGGACTGTGGCTCCAGGGGTTGTGGGTTCGATTCCCATCGGTCACCCCATGAACGGAGACGAGGCGCGGCGCGAGGCGCCCGTAGCTCAGGTGGATAGAGCGTTGGCCTCCGAAGCCAAAGGCCAGAGGTTCGAATCCTCTCGGGCGCACCATTCGCCGTCGCGGTCGGAGGTGGGACTGGGCCGTTAGCTCAGTTGGTAGAGCAGCTGACTCTTAATCAGCGGGTCCGGGGTTCGAGTCCCCGACGGCCCACCAAACAAATCGGGCGCTTCGGAGTCATCCGGAGCGCCTGATTCGCTTTCAGACCCCGTCTTGGCTACCAATTGGCTACCAACTGTTCCGACCTCGGCCTCACCAAGACGGTCAACCGGGCTGACCCAGCCGTCGTCCAGCAGGTCCACCGCGCGCTTGTCCGTCCGCGGAAGCCACCGCGCGTACCACCGCAGCGTCGTCGTCGCGTCCGTGTGCCCGAGCTGCGCGCTCACGTAGGTGATGGGCGCATTCTGGGCCAGGAGCAACGACGCGAACGAGTGACGGAGGTCATAAAGTCGGAACCCGGGAAGCTTCGCCCGCTTGAGCGCCTGGGCGAAGGCCTTGCGCACGCGGCTCTCGTCGAGCGGCGTCCCCGCCTCCGTGCAGAAGACCCACGGCGGCATCTCCCGCCACCCGCGGCGGAGCTTCTCGACCATGCGGTCGATCTCGAGGCGCCTGAGCGTGCGCGTGAGCTGGTCGCTCATGTCCACGGTTCTCGTCTGTCCCGTCTTCGGCGTCTCGATCGCGCCGGCGCTCAGCGCCCGCTCCACGCGGAGCTCGCGCCCGCGGAAATCGAGGTCGCCCCACTGGAGCGCGTAGGCCTCGCCGGGCCGTAGCCCCGTCCGCGCGAGGAGCAGGAAGAGCGGGTAGTGCCGCGAGTCGGCCTGGGCCGCGGCGAGGAACGCCGCGAGCTGGCCGTGGTCCATCGGTCTGATCTTCTTCTGCCGCTCGGCCTGGCTGATGGAGTCGGGACGCCGGCGCCGCGAGCCCCGCAGCTGCAGGGCCGCGTTCGCCAAGATGATCCCGTCGTCGACGGCGTCGGAGAGCAGGACCGAGAGCACAGCGCGGATGAGACGTACCGAGTTCTTGCCGAGGCCGGCGCCTCGCTTGCGCGCGAGGAAGTCCCTGAGGTGCCCGCGGTGGAGCTCGCGGAGCTTAAACCGCCCGAAGGCGGGGAGCACGTGGCGGTCGAGATTCCTCTTGTACGAATCGAGCGTGCGTGGCTTGATCTCCGTCGCGACCTGAGCGAGCCAGCGCGCGGCGTAGTCGTCGAGCGTGATGTCGCGGTCCACCACGCGCGGGGCCGCCTGGCGTGACTCGGGGATGATCCGCGCGAGCGCGTCCTCCGCCTCGCGCCGGCTGCGGAAGGTCGCCCACCGGCGGACGCCGGCGCCGTCGCGGTAGTCGACGACCCACACGTCGTCCTTGGCGCGCCGGCGCCGGCGGATCGAGGCCATCAGCGTCTCCGCTCTGGAATCGGTGGCGCCGACGTGTGTTTTTCCGACCGGCGGCGGTCGCGGCGCTGGAGCGGAGCAAGCTGCATCGGTGCGGCCCGCAGCGCGGTCCGCCGTCCCACACCGGGCGAGCGCAACGGGGCCACGGTCTTCGCGCTCTCGATCATCGCGTCGAGGTCTCGCAGATCGAGACGGATCCGGCTTCCCAGGCGCACGGCAGGCAGCTGGCCACTCGCGATGAGGCGGTAGACGGCGTAGCGGCTGCCGAGTCCCAGGTAGACCGCGGCCTCGTGCGAAGAAAGCAGTCGTTGAGTCGGGCCCATCAACCCTCCCATTCAAGGGTCTCCGCCGGTCGGCTCCCCGACCGGCGCGGCGCGGACATGTCCCCTCCGAGATACACGTCCGATCCCGTTCGAGAGAGACGTGGGCTCGTCTCGCTTGGGGGCATGTGGTGCAATATCCGGACGTCGAGGCTGCGCGTCAAGTCGTCGTGGCGAATACCCGTCAAGCCAGGCGCGAAGGTCCGCGCGCCGGATGCGCACGTACTTGCCCTTGCGGACGGCGGCGAGGTCGCCACGGCGCACGGCCTCGTAGAGATAGCTTCGAGTGAACCTCAGCTCTCGCGCAACCTCCGGGACGGTGAGGAGGCCGTCGCCGGCGTCAGGCTCGCGAACGGTCGCCGTCGGCACGCGCACCATCTGAGCCCACAGAGCGGTCCTGACCCGCTCGAGGGCGCCGAGGAGCGCCGGGACATCGTCGGCCCGTAGGTCGGCGATCCGCCGTGGATCCGCCACGACGAGCGCGAGGTCAGACTTCACGTCCACGGGCGGCGGGTTGTCGATCCCGTGCACGGCTAGCGAGGTCGGATTCGCGCCGGGCCATCGCGGGCAGTCTGCCCACGCGAGATCCGGTTCGCCATACCCTCTTTCGGTCCATCGAGGCGGCTTCTTGAGCTATCGGCGACCAAGTTGGAAAACACTCGTCCACGCGTCGTAATCGGCGACCGCGGCCAGATTGGCGGATCGAGAAGCTCCTGCGATCTTCACCCATGGGACGAGGCCGCGCGGCGCCCGATCTCCTCCTCGATGTCAGCCGCGAGATCGCCAGCCGCTACGGCGTCGAGCCCGATCCTCACGCCTTGACCGATGTCGTCCTCCGGAAGACGCTTCCGGTTGGCGCGCGCACGGTCGACGTCACCGGCATCGTCGAGCCCCTCCTCGACAACCTCACCAAGAACCTCTCGACGAAATCAGAGCGCCGCGTGCCACGAGGCCACCCAAGGGGAGCAATACCCCGCGCCCGGACGAAGAGCACCGCGAGCGAGCGAACGACCCCGCGCGAGCGATCAAGGTCGCAGCTGACACCAAGCCGCCGCGGGGCGTCGTGTCGGAGCGGGTATCGCGGGCGTCAGACCATCGCCGGGCGCGTCGAACGCGGCAGGTCACGGAGCGCACGGAGCAGACCGCCCCTATATATTCATTAGGCATCTCCACATCCGGCCGCGCCGCGTACTTCGGCTCCAACTGAGCGTTGCCGAAGGGCAATTCACCGGATGGCGGCGCGCGTAGCCGCGCACGCGCTCGATCAGCCGATCCAGCTCCTCTTCATGAGCTCGTCGAGCTTGGTCTCGAGGCGGCGCGTGGCCGTCTGCACTTCGGGCGCCTGTTTCGCACGCACGATCCCCTCGGCAGACTCTGGAACCTCCCGCGCGCGGGCTCGCTCGAAGGGGACCCGCGGCGAGCTCGACGCGCTGGGCAGCCGGGGAAGCGCTACACCGGCTGCGCCCCACGGCGTTCCTGACGGTGGTACGGGCCGCGTTAGGACCGAGCGCCGGGCCGTCGAGGATCGTCGGGAGGTACTGATGGCGTTCGAGCGACGCCAGCGCGGCAGGGCGAGGAGCATTCCGAGGAGCTTCAGGTCCCCCGGACTGTCAAGGCTGAAGTAGAGGCTACGGTGGTACGCATCAGCCATGCTGACGTCCGGGGCGTGAGGACGGGCCAGTCGACCCTTGTGAGAAACTCACAGATCTCACAGAGCGTCCACAGCCGGGCAACCTCCTCGGCGTGTCGGTCCGGCCGCGGGGCGAATCGACCTCGACTGAACACAGCAGAGCCGCTACAGAATGCCACACCCCATGTCGACCGGCGTGGCGGCGCCGCCTGATCGGGCTCATCCAAGAGGCGCTCTGGAGGGAAAACCGGTCGTCCGGACGCTCCTTTTGGAGTGCGGGCCTCGCGGGGGGGGCGCCGCCGACCCCGACAACTGGCGTGTGACTGCCGGACTCGGCCCCCACGATCGCGCCCGACTTCTGTTCCCCTTCTCGCGTAAGATGAAGTGTCTACTCCGGGATACACCCAGCGGTACAGGCGACGGGGGCGACCCGGAAACGAACTTCAGGTGATGGGCGGAGTGACGCGATGAACGCCGTCGAGTTTCAGTGGAGAACCGGCTCAAGTGAAGCTCACTGATCCGCAGCGGAGGGCGATCGAGCACGAGGGCGGCAACCTTCAGCTCATTGCGTGCGCGGGCTCCGGGAAGACGGAAGTGGTCGCGCGGCGCGTGGTGCACCTGCTCTCGCCCGGCACAGGCGGAGGGTTTGTGCCGCGCAATATCATCGCCTTTACGTTCGCGGACAAGGCGGCCGCGGAGCTGAAGGAGCGGATCATCACGCGCTGCCGTGAAGCACTGGGGCAAGTGCCGGGCCTGGCCGAGATGTTCGTCGGGACAATTCACGCCTTCTGTCTGGAGCTTCTCAAAACGGAGGTGCCGCAATACCTTAAGTACGAGGTGCTGAACGAGGTCCAGCAGGGCCTCTTCGTGGACCGCCACAGCAAGCAAAGCGGCCTGACGACGTCCACCGATCTCGCCGGTGCTGCTCTCAGGCGCTACAAGGACACACTGCACTACCTCTCGGCGCTCTCGATCCTGCGGGAAGCGGAGCCGGTCGAGAGTGCGCTCGCCGGCTGTTCTGTCGTCGAGGGCCTCGAGGCGTACCGGTCTCTCCTCGATGCTCGCAGCTACCTCGACTACTCCGCGATTCTCGAGGACGCCGTGGGCGTCATGACCAACGACGATGGCTTGCGGCAGCGGCTAGTGGAGCGGGTCCGCTACGTGATCGTGGACGAGTACCAGGACGTGAACCCCATCCAGGAGGCGATTGTCTGGCTGCTGCACGATCTGAGCGCGAAGGTCTGTGTCGTCGGCGATGACGACCAAACCCTCTACCAGTGGCGCGGCAGTGAGGTGCAGAACATCCTCAGCTTCGCGGGCCGCTACCGAGAGGTCGAGCAGGTCGCGCTGGAGGAGAACTTCCGCTCCAGCGAAGGCGTCGTTGAGACGGCGCGCGCGTTCATCGAGCAGAACGCCGAGCGGCTGCCGAAGGCAATGAAGCCGGCGGGAGCGCAGGACTACGTACCCGGAGACATCGTCGCGCTCTCTTTCGGTACGCCCGACGACGAGGCGCGCTACATTGCGGAGACGGCGAAGGCGCTGCGGGGCGTGGCGATCCGGCAGGAACAAGAGGAACGCGGCATCTCCTGGTCGGACATGGCGGTGCTGTTTCGCAGCGTGAAGGCGAACGGTGAGCCGATCACGCAGGCATTCAAGGCTGCCGGAATCCCGTTTGTCGTCGTGGGCATGACGAACCTCTTCGGCGCCTCAGAAGCGGAGGCGGGCCGGCAACTCTTCTACTTCATGGCCGGGCGCCCGGGCATCGACGAGCAGACGGTCGGACGCGCCTGGCTCGACGCAGGGCTCGGCCAGGACCCTACGGAGCTCCGGCGCGCCATCGCCAACGCGGCGGCGGCGAAGGCATCGCTCGGCGAGTTCGACCAGAAGCGCTGGGGGCTCTACTCGATCCAGCGCCTGTTCCTGACCTTCCTGGAGGACGCCGGCGTCCGTGAGGAGCGCGTCCCGGACGGCCGCGGCGAGGTCGTCTTCTACAACCTCGGCAAGTTCAGCCAGCTCATCTCGGACTTCGAGACAATCCACTACCACTCGAAGCCAGCCGAGAAGTACGATTCCTTTGCGGACTTCCTCCAGTTCCGCGCCGAAGACGCCTACCCCGAGGGCTGGCAGGACAACCAGTACGCGAACCCGGATGCGGTCCGGATCATGACGATCCACCAAGCCAAGGGGATGCAGTGGCCAGTCGTATTTGTCCCGGCCCTGCTCAAGAACCGGTTCCCGGCCAAGAAGCCAGGCGGGAGGACGGTCTGGCACCTCTTGCCCCGCGCTGGGATCAAGGGGCAGGCGCGCTTCGAGGGGACGCTGGAGGACGAGCGGCGGCTCTTCTACGTGGCGATGACCCGGAGCCAGAAATTCTTGCAACTGACTTGGGCGCCGGTGCCGGGGAATCAGCTCTTCCAAAAGCGCTCGCAGTTCTGGGACGACGTGCTGAAGTCGAAGTGGGTCAAGCGGCGCGCTCCCGACTACTCGGCGAGGAAGCGCCTTGCACCCACGCCGCGGGCCGGGGTGGCGAACGTCGTCTTCTCGTTCTCCGATCTCAAGTATTTCTTCGAGTGCCCGTACCAGTTCAAGCTGCGCATCCTGTACGGATTCAATGCGCCAATCCACGAGGCGCTCGGCTACGGGAAATCACTGCACGACGCGCTCGCCGAGGTGCATGCTCGCGCGATCCGCGGGGATGTCGCCGAGGACGACGAGGTCCCACGCCTGGTCGAGACGCATCTCCATGCGCCCTATGCCTATCCAGCGCTGCGGCAGCAGCTCGAGGCAGCGGCGGAGCGAGTGCTGCGCAACTACCTCCACGACAACCGGGCGCTCTTCGACAAGATCGAGTTCTCGGAGAAGCAGATCGAAATCAGCCTCGGCGACGGCGTGACGATGAACGGCCGCATCGACCTCGTTCGGCGCTTGGACACCGGCGAGACCACTATCGTGGACCTGAAATCGAGTGACCGCGCCCAGCCCGAGCACGTCACCGAGACCCAGCTCCATGTGTACGCGCTCGGCTACCAGGAGCTGACCGGCCGCCGGCCGGACTACGTTGAGGTGTACGAGTTGGATGAGCGCAAACGCAAGCCGCGCTCGGTGGACGACGACTTCATCGCGGACGTCAAGAAGCAGGTGCGGGGTGCCGCCGAGGCCCTGCGCCAGGGCGCCCTACCCACGAACCCGTCACCGAAGAAGTGCTCCACCTGTGACTATCGGGGAATGTGCAGCGCCGGGCGCATGGCTACGGAGAAGGCCCAGTCGTGAGCGACGCGCTGTCCTCGATGATCGATGCGCTGGGCCTGGAAGTGGCCGCGATCCGCAAGAAGGGTGGCGGCACCCAGATCGAGCTGCGCGGGGGCGAGAGGGTCGGACAGGCCGAGGACAACTGGCTCTACCGCTTCCCGCTTGGCGACGATCTTTATCTCCGCGACGATACGCCGGTGCGCCTCATCTGTGGCGACAGGGAGACCTCCGGCGTGCTGGTGTCGTTCCGCGACGGTGTGCTCCTGGTGGCGATTGAAGCGGACCTGGGGCCGAAGATCGCCTTCGCCCGCCTGATGGCCGACGACTCCTTCCTCGTCGAGCGCCTCAAGGAGCGGCTCGAGAAAGTACGCTCCGGCGAAGCGCAGTTCAATAAGGCGGGCGCAGAGCGCGTGATCGGTGAGGCGAGGCCGCGGACGGGTGACGCCGACCCGGAGGCCGTCGTGCTGCAAGGAGACGGCATCCTCAACGAGGAACAGCGGATGGCCATCCGGCGCTCGCTCGGCAGCGACACGACCTTCGTCTGGGGTCCGCCGGGCACGGGCAAGACCACCACGCTGGCCCGGATTGTGGAGGCGCACTACCGGGCCAAACGGTCCGTTCTCCTCGTCTCGAACACCAACATCGCGGTGGACACCGCGCTCGAGCGCGTCGCCGAACGTTTGCAGGGCGAGGCCGACTTCCATTCCGGCGCCGTGCTCCGGCAGGGGCCCGTGGTGAAGGACGAGCTGCGCCAGCGCTTCGGGCCGCAGGTGGTCCTGGAGGAAGTGGTCGCGCGCCTCGGCGAACGGCTGCGCCTCGAGAAGGAAGACCTCCTGCGGCAGGTCGCGGCGCTCGAGCGCGATGAGAAGCCGTTGGCCCAGGCGGTCGCTGACCACGAGAGCCTCGAGACAACGCGGCGGGCGCTCGCCGAGCTCGAGGCGAGCCTCACCGAAGTGAGGAAGTCGGAGCAGCTTCGCAAGGCCGAGGCGAGGCAGCACCACTCCCGCACCGCCACGCTGCGCGCCGACCTGGAACGTGCCCGGACCATGGGGGCGATCCGGCGCCTCTTCTCCGGACTCAACCCGGACCGACTCGAGCGCGAGATCGCCGCCGCCGCGCGAGCCGGGCAGGCGGCGCAGGATGCCGCTCGGGCGTTGGCGGAGGAGGCGAGCCGTCGCGAGGCGAAGGTGCGGGACCTGCGCGCCGAGCACGATCGGCTCGCGCACGCGGTCGGCGCTTACCCGCCGCCAGCGGAGTGTCGGCAGCGCCTGGAAGCCGCGCAAGCCAAGCTGCGGCCAGCGCGCGACCGGATCACCGCGATCGATCGTGAGCTGGCGGCGCTCGCGGACGGGGTAGTGGCCCGCTGCCGCGTCCTCGCCACCACGGTCTATCGCACCTACCTCGCCGGCCCGCTGCGGCGCAGCTTCGACGTCGCCGTCATCGACGAGGCGTCCATGCTCATGCTGCCCCTCGTCTACTACGCGGCCGGCATCGCCGCGCACGCCGTCGTCGTGGCGGGCGACTTTCGGCAGTTGCCGGCCATCGTTACCTCGGACGAGCCGGCCGCTGAGGAGTGGCTGAAGCGCGACGTGTTCGAGAAGGTGGGTATCCCCGAGCGCATTCTCCGTCACACGGCGACGCCGGAGCTCGTCACCCTGCGCACGCAGTACCGGATGCGCGAGCCGATCTGCGAGCTGGTGAACCGATTCTTCTACACCGACCATCCGCTGCGGACCGACCTCGGTGCTGGACGCGAGGCGAGGCGTTTCCCGCTCGGCGACGCTCCGCTCTTGTACGTCGACACGTCATCCTTCCACCCGTGGACGGCGCTCCGGCTCGGCACGTTTTCACGATACAACCTGTTCCATGCCCTCCTCGTGCGAAACATCCTCCTCCACCTCGCGGACGTGGGCTACCTGCCCGGTGCGGACGCGACGAACGATGCCGTCGGCGCCGTGTCGCCCTACGGCGCGCAGTCGAAGCTGATCCAGGCGCTGCTTGAGGATCGCCTGGGGTCGCGCGCCGCAGGCGTCGCGGCGACGGTCCACCGCTTCCAGGGGAACGAGAAGGACGTGATGCTCCTCGATCTCACGGACTCCTACGGCGCGAAGCTCGGCCGCTTCCTCTCGGCGAGCCGCATCGAGGAGGACGGCGCGCGCCTGCTGAATGTCGCGGTGAGCCGGTCGCGATGCCACGTCGTGCTGATCGGGAACTTCGAATACCTTCGGGCCAAGGCCTCCTCGGACGCGATCGTCCGAGGCCTGATCGAGCATTTCCAGGAGTACGGCCAGGCGCTCGTAGTCGAGTCGCTCCTGCCCCTGGCCGACCGGGATTGGGTGGACGCGCTCCACCACGTGATGCCGCGGGGATTCGAGCTGCCGGACGGCGCGGCGGGGGCGTTCACTGAAGGGACGTTCTATCCGGCGTTCGCGCGCGATCTGGCGCGCGTGAAATCGTCCATCGTTCTCTTCTCCCCCTTCGCAACCGCGCCGGGCACGAGTCGCTGGGTGGAACCGCTGCGGGCCGCGCTTGCGCGCGGGGCTGGGGTGCGCGTGGTCATGCGTCCGCCGGAGGAGGCCGGGGGCGCTCCGGCCGAGGAGGTCACCGAGCTCGTCGCGGAGTTGCGAACCCTCGGGATCGCCGTGGATCTGCGCGCCCGAATGCACGAGAAGATCGCGATCCTCGACGGCCGGATCCTGTGGCACGGATCGCTCAACATCCTCTCGCACAGCGACACCCGCGAGAGCATGCTGCGAATCGAGAGCTCGAGCGCCTGCGAGGCGCTCGGACGCTTCGTGAGCACCCCGCCCGGTCGGAAGGATGACCGGGTGGACCTGCACGCGCCCGAGAACCCGGCCTGCCCGTCTTGTGGCGGACCGACGGTCTGGGACAGCGGGCGGTTCGGCATCTACTTCCGGTGCGAAAAACCGGACTGCGACGGCAAGGTGGACCCGCGGCGGCGAGGGCAGGGGGCGCAGCGTGGAAGACGGGGCGGCGGTGCTGGGGCCTCGGCCACGGGACGGTCCTGCCCGCAGCCGGACTGCGGCGGGCGGCTCGTCCAGCGTACGGGCAGGCATGGACGCTTCCTCGGGTGCACGGGCTACCCGCGCTGCCGGTACACAGAACATCTGAGCTGAACACAACGCGAGGTCAGGACATGGCGCCGAGAAAAAAGAACACGTCGTCGAAGAAGCCCGAGAAGACGGTCACCCGCTACACCTACGACGAGGTGAAGGAGCCGCGCACGCCCGAGACGGGGCACACGGCGCTCCTGCCTGCCGACGAGCAGGTGGTAACGCTCCTCATGGACAACGGGTGGAGCAAGGCCATCGAGGTCGGCAAGTTGCCGGGCGGGGACGAACGGCCGGTCGTCGTGGACATGGACCCGGCGGCCGACCCGGTGCTTTTTTGGGCGGGCAAGCGCAACAAGCGCGAGGTTCCGGTACTGCCGCTCCAGCGCAACGAGATCGTCACCGACTCGCGGATCGCGCAGATCATCGAGCGTGCCCGCCGAGGAGCGGCCGAGAAGGAACCGCAGGCACGGCAGGGCACGCTTTTCGCCGACCTGGAGAAAACGCTGCGCGAGTCCGACCGCACGAAGCGCGTTGAGTTCTACACGCACGAGGAGGGCTGGAAGAACAAGCTCATCTGCGGCGACTCGCTGCACGTGATGGAATCGCTGCTGCACTACGAGGGCATGCGTGGCAAGGTTCAGATGATCTACATCGACCCGCCGTACGGAATCAAATACGACTCGAACTTCCAGCAGCGGGTGGACTCGACTAAGAACGAGGAGAGGGAACAGGCGGACGATGTTCTGACGATCAGGGCGTTTCGGGATACGTGGGCGCTTGGCGTGCACTCATACCTCGAATACTTGCAGGAGCGGCTGTACCTGTGCCGAGAGCTGCTAGCGGAAGTCGGAAGCATCTTCATTCAAATCAGTGACGAGAATGTTCATCGCGTACGGGCCCTGATGGATGAGGTCTTTGGTGCCAACAACTTCGTCTCGCAGATCACGTTCTTTAAGACGTCAAGCCAATCAAGCGATTTCTTGTCGTCCCCGGTCGACTATCTTCTTTGGTACTCGAGAGACAAAGCCAACTGCCGGTACCGCTCGCTGTATCGAGACAAAGACTTGGGCGGCGAGGGTGCGGGCCAGTACACGTGGATTGAGCTTCCCGACGGTACACGCCGGCGCATGACGGAGGCCGAAGTCGATGGGTCTCAGAAGTTGGCCCCCGAGGCCAAAGTGTTTCGCCCTGACAACCTCTTTAGCACCCGGCAAGGGCGGGCTCATGAGATCTGGCCGGTAAAGCTCAATGGGCGCGAATACTGGCCTGCGTCGGCCTCGACTTGGAAGACAAACCAGGAGGGAATGAAGCATCTAACGGCAGCACGGCGCCTCATCGCGATCGGCAACACGCTGTGCTACGTGCGCTACCTGGATGACTTCAGGGCATACCCGATTACAAGCATTTGGGCCGACACCGTGATTAGCGGCTTTGGCGGAGGGAAGTACTACGTCGTTCAAACGAGCCCGAAGGTTGTCGGGCGTTGTATCGCCATGACCACGGTCCCGGGCGAGTTAGTTCTCGATATCACTTCGGGGGGTGGCACTACCGCGTTCTGCGCGGAACAGCTCGGTCGTCGGTGGATTGTCTGCGACACATCTCGGGTCGCAGTGAACGTCAGCCGCCAGCGGCTACTCGCGGCAGTGTTTCCCGCAAACTTGCTGAAGGGAGACCGGGTATCTGAGGGGTTCAGGTACCGTGAGATTCCTCGCGTGACCATGGGAAGCATAATCGGCGGACGTGAACCCGAGAGCGTTGAGCTAGTTGACGATCCTCTTCCCGACAACTCTGCCGTGCGCGTCGTGGGTCCATTCGAGATGATGTCCCTCGGCCGCTACTCGGTCGAAGACTGGAAGGGCTACGTCATCCGTGAGCCAGCCTCCGCCTTCGGGGAGCCGGCAAAGCTAGAGAACTACATCGAGGTGATCTGCCGCCTGTACCGCAAGGACGCGGCCATCCAGGGCGCGAGCGGTCTGGTCCATGCGGTGGCAGAGACTGAGAAGGAGAAGATCGCGATCTCGATCGGGCCGCTCTCGGGACGCGTGACGGCCAAGCAGATCAACGATGCGGTGCAGGACGCGCTCGCCTCCGGCATCCTCGAGGTGCACGTACTCGGCTGGGCGTTCGAGGCAAACGTCGGCGAGGTGAAGTCGCAGCTCGAGGGGCGCGGCAAGGTCAAGGTCGAGCTGATCATGATCCGCCCCGACACGCTAGCCGAGGGGCTCAAAGTGACGCAGCCCGAGATGCTCTTCTCGCCGCTCGGCCTGCCTGACATCAAGGTGAAGTTGAAGAAGGATGGAAAGGGTGTTGCCGAAGCCGTTGTGACGCTCGACGGTGTGGCTCTCTTCAACCGCAGTAAGCGGGAAACCAAATACCTGCGCGCCGACTCAAAGTACGTCTCCGCCTGGTACCTTGACGAGGACTACGACGGCGACTGCTTCGTGGACTGCCAGATGTTCTTCGACTTCAAGAAGGTGCCAAACCTGAAGGCCGCGCTCAAAGCCGAGGTGGAGCCGGACGAGTTCACTCTGCAGCTCACCTCACAGCCTTTCCTGGTCCGCGGCTATAAGCGCATCGCGGTCAAGGTCGTGGACGTCTACGGCAACGAGTCCACCGTGGTCCGCGAGCTGAAGTAGGGGCGCGGCCATGGCCTATGTCGTCGACCGCGTCGTCATCTGCGACGCGTTCCAGGCGCCCGACAAGCACTACCAGCTCCTGCCTGGCGGCAAGTCGAAGCTCGTTCTGGAGCGGCGGCCCTCGGTGAGATTCCTCGCCTCGGCTAAGGACGTGAAGGGCGGCATCGCCGGCGTCGTTGGCAAGGAGGCAGGGCTGTTCGAGGACATGCTCGCTTCGGACGAGCAAAAGAACGACTTCGTCAACCAGCTCCGCGACGAGGTCCGCGGGTGGCGCGAGGCCGGCTACCCCGGCACGGCCCTCGTCACACGGCGGCTGCTCGAGTGGTGGTTTGAGCGCGCCGAGGAGCGTCGGGCTATTGGGCAACGCTTCTTCTTCTGCCAGCAGGAGGCAATCGAGACCGTCATCTACCTCTACGAGGTGCAGAAGCGGCGGAAGATGCCTGAGACGGGCGACTTGGTGCGCTACGCGCTCAAGCTCGCGACCGGAACGGGCAAGACGGTGCTGATGGCGCTGCTCGTCACCTGGGCCACGCTGCACAAGCGCAAGGTCAGCGGCTCGTCGCTCTCAGCGAACTTCCTGGTGCTAGTGCCGAACCTCACCGTGCGCGACCGCGTGAGCGGCGTGCCGCGTGGCGATGGGCTCTCCCCGTCAGGCGAGCATAACCTCTACGACGCCTTTGACGTGGTGCCGCCCGAGTACAGGGACGAGTTCCATCCGAACGTTGTGGTCCGCAACTGGCAGCGCATCCCGCTCGAGGGGAAGCGCGACGACTGGATTCCCGAGGAGGTCGTGGAGGAGGGCCGGTTCATTCCTGCCGCGGTGCTCCGCGCCATGCGGCGCCGGGCGCAGCAGGACCCGAACGCCGTGATCCGGCGAATGCTCGGCGGCTGGCGAGACCTCATCGTCATCAACGACGAGGCGCACCACGTCTACGGCGAGAAGCGCACGAAGAAGGGCGAGGACCCCGGCTACATCAAGTGGAGCCGTATCCTGGAGCGACTGTCGAAAGCGGCGAAGCTCTCGCTGGTTGTCGACCTCTCGGCTACGCCGTGGTATGGCTCCGGATCGCCCAAGCCCGAGGGGACGCTCTTCGAGTGGCTCGTCTCGGACTTTCCTGTCTACGACGCCTTCGAGTCCGGTCTCGTCAAGGTGGTGCGGCTTCCCGATCCCGACGAGAAGGGCCACATCTACCTGAACCTCTGGGACCTCGTCAAAGAGGCGAAGACCAAGGAGGAATACATCCGTGCCTGCAAGGGCGCGATCGCCAGCATCTACTCGTCGTGGAGGAAGGACTTCGACGAGTGGGGAGCGACCCTCGAGTTCGCCCGGGGGCCCAGCCCCGTGCTCTTGTGCGTCGCCGACAACGCCACCCGCGCCGCCTGGCTGTTCGAACACCTCACGCGCGAGTACGAGCTGCTGCGCAACCCCGACGATGAGGACCGGAAGCGCTGGGTCACCATCCAGGTCGATTCCAAAGTCTTCGACGCCGATAAGGGCAACGAGTCGGTGCTGCGCGAGATGATCAATACCGTCGGGAGAAGAGGGCGAGCCGGCGAGCACGTACGATGCATCGTCAGCGTCAACATGCTCTCAGAGGGCTGGGACGTGCAGAGCGTGAGCCACATCCTCGGTTTGCGCGCCTTTGGTTCGCCGCTGCTTACCGAGCAGATCATCGGCCGCGGGCTGCGCCGAACGAACTACGACGTGCTGAATCAGCCACTCGAGGAGCGCCCGGAGGGCTCCGAGGAGACCGTGGACGCTTTCGGCATCCCGTTCGTCGGGTTCCCGGTCGAGAAGCGCAAGCGTCCCAAGTCCGGCGAGTGGGGCCAGAAGCCCGTCTGGATCGAGCCGGACGCGAAGAAGGCGAAGTTCCGGGTCCGGGTCCCAAACGTCCGCTCGTGGGCGGTGGGCGTCGTTCAGTCGCTCGCCGATCTCGTCCGCGTCGAGGAGCTGCCGGAGGTTCGCCTCAATCCGAAGGAGACCCCGCCCGACGTGCATGTCCGGCCGGTGGTCGGCGGCCAGCCCGAGGCGATCATGACGCTCGAAGAGTTCCGGCGGGAGTGGCCGCTCCTGAAGACCGCTTTCTTTACGGCCGAGGAGCTCTTCGAAGCGACGAACCCCGGAGCGGCGGCCGACCTCGGCATCGGCCCTACGTTCGATGAGCTGCTCGACCTCAGCCGGCGCTTCCTCGACTCACGAGTGCGCGCGCTGGAAGTGGACGGCCAGAAGAGCGACCCACGCGACGTCGGCATCTACTACTGGCGCCGCCAGGCGCTGGACGTTCTGGAGAACGCGATCCGGGGTGCAGGGCTCTCCGGAGTCGAGCCCGTGCCGATCCTCGGGAACCCCGACTGGCTCGACTCGGTGAGCCTGCGGCGCTTCCAATGGACAGGCGTCCTGGCCGAGGGCAAGCGCTGCCACACCAACAAGGTGCCCTGCCACACCGACCTCGAGAAGCAGTTCGCGGAGTTCCTCGATCGTGCCTCGGACGTCATCCGGTACTTCAAGAACGAGCGCTTCGGCTTCTCGGTGACCTACTACGAGAGCAATCGGCCTCGGCAGTACTACCCGGACTTCATCGTCGTCGCACGCGAGGCCGACGGGCGCGAGGTGATGTGGCTCGCCGAGACCAAGGGAGAGATCCGGCCAAACACGGCGCTCAAGTTCGAGGCGGCAACGCTCTGGTGCGAGAAGATGAGCCGCACCGCCTATGGCCACTGGCGGTATCTCTTCGTGCCTCAGCGGAAGTTTGAGGCATCGATTGTGGCGGGCGTGAAGTCCTTGGCGGACCTCGCCGCGTCGCTCGTTGTGCCGCGTCCCGAGCCGCAGCTCCGCTTGATCTCACTCGAGGACGCGCGTGTGAAGCGGGAGGCGTTCAAGAGTCTGCTTCCGCTGTACAGCCTGAAGGCCGCTGCTGGCTATTTCGGGAGCGGTGAGGCGGTGGAGCCCGAGGCCTGGGTCGAAGCCGACACCATGGGCAGGCTCGACGAGCAGATGTTCGTGGCGAGGGCTGTGGGCCGCTCGATGGAGCCCAAGATCCGCGATGGCGACTATTGCGTCTTCCGAGGGAAGCCGGAGGGGAGCCGCCAGGGGAAGATCGTTCTCGTCCAGTATCGAGGTCCGGCTGACCCTGAGACTGGTGGAGCATACACGGTGAAACGGTACTCATCGCGCATCGTGGCGGACCCCGAGGGCGGCTGGCGACACGCGGAAATCACGCTGTCACCGCTGAACCCCGACTTCAAGCCGATCACCCTGACACCGGAGTCTGAGGGGGACGTGAAGGTCGTCGCGGAGTGGGTTGGAGTCCTCCGGCGAGTATAGGGGGCGTTATGGCGAGGAGACGACGGACGCAGCGAAAGCATGGAGTTAAGGCCAGCCTTCAGGTACCGCAACTCGCGAAGGCAGGCAGCTCATTGAACCTCAACATCTACGCGGATCGGCAGAAGCTCGGTGAGCTCGTGGTTGGACGTGGCTCCCTGTATTGGTATGGCCGAAATCGACAGAGGCGGAAGCGAATTCCATGGACTACATTTGCCGACATGATGGACAAGCTCGCATATGGCCGGTGAGGCCTGGGTTGAGGTGGACATGGAGAGGCACAGGAAGATACCGGACATCGCTGGCCTCGATGATTGGGAAATGGGACTCCTTATGGAGATGCGGATCCTGAAGGAGGCCGGTGTGCTTACTCCCGTTATCGAGGTGATGGCCACCTGCCTCGAAGTCCTTTATCTCGAAGCAGAGCGCCAGGCATGGCAGAAGAGCGAGAAAAGACGGGAGGAGGAGTTTAAGAGCCAGGCGAAGAGGCAGCGTCTGCCAGGCAAGGCGTTTCAAAAGGGCTATATTCCGCTTCAGTTCAAGCCGGACAACGCGTTGATTCGAAGGCTTATCGCCGAGAGAACCGCGGCAGGCAAGTGGCTCAGCCGTCTCGACCGTGAACTGCGTCGAGACATCGCGCGCTCTATGGTCGAAGAAATCGCGGCGAAGGCCCGGCAGGCCGGTGTGAACGCATGCCGCGCGTACATCGGGGCGACCAGCTGACTCAATGATCCGACTCGTGGAATTTTTTGCTTGGATCGCAGCATGGGGCGGCGGTTTGGGCCACCGGGTCGGGCTCGCCCCAGGCAAATCTCTGCCGGGAGGACGAAAGATGGCTGAGACTCGGACGCGCCCAGACCGGGACCGCTACTTCATGGGAATCGCGATGGCGGTGCGGGCCCGGGCAAACTGCTTGGGCAGTCGGATCGGGGCGGTACTCGTCCTCAACGACCGCGTCGTATCGACCGGCTACAACGGGACGCCCGAGGACATGAAGAATTGCGACGAGGGCGGTTGCGATCGCTGCCTGAATCGCGAGAAGTACGGTTCGGGAAAGGGCTACGACGTCTGTATCTGTGTCCATGCCGAACAGAATGCTCTCCTCGCGGCCGCGCGGTTCGGGATCGGGGTTGAGAATGCAGTTCTTTACAGCACAATGAGGCCCTGCTTCGGCTGCACAAAGGAGATTCTCCAAGCCAAGATTCGGGCGGTCTACTACCTTCAAGACTGGAAATATCCAGACCCCGACCTCAACGCCGAGTACGAGAGAATTCAAGCTCGAATTCCTGACGGCGTTAGGGTGGTGGCGGTGGAAGACCCAGATCGCGAGTGGGCGATCGGCAAGAGACCCGTCATTTCAGAGACCGGTCACGTGACGACCTGAGAGGCTCGCTGACCTGTCAAGCTGACGCGGTCTCTCTAGCAAGAGACTGAAGAGCGGACAGCGATCGGATTAGTGATCCCGAGCCCGCATCCTTCGCGGCTCGAGCACCCAGAGCCCAGCAACCACGGAGGCGCCGTGGGCTCTTGTGTTCAGCCCCGGGGAGGCCGAGCCAACACCCCCGGTTCGATCCGCCGTCGCTCGACTAAGACTGCTGAAAACCCGGTAGGCGAGGCCGTCGCATCGGTCGCTATCGAGAGACGCCAGATACCATCACTGAGACGTTCCGGGCGACCAGCCGCTTGCCTAAAGTCAGAGCATCATGGCCATTGAAGAATGACTGAAAGCGGAATTCGTGCGCTTGGCCGCGGTCATCAGTCAGCGAGAATAGTCCATCGCCGATCGGGCCTCTGCGCCCGCGACAACGTCTCTGAACCTCCCCAAACACCGCATCCGCCGTCACGCCAGCAAAGTCTGTCGCAAACTTCGGAGATCGGATGAAGTAGCGGATGTCTTCCTCCGGCGAGGAAGTCGCTTCGCGAGGATGCGTGCTCACCAGGCCGAACGACGCATCGAGTGACGCCTCGACGACGCGCCAAAGCGTTGTGGTCATCGTGTTCCCATAGAGCTTGTGCAATGACTGCACGGCCGCGAAGTCGATATCTGAGGATCGCACAGTCTCCACGAGGGTCCCGCCCAGGAAAAGCAATCGTCCCGCGCCGTAGTTCGCTTCCGCCTCGATGAGTTCATGACAGCCCGGGCTGAGCGTTGTCTCAGGATCTCCGTGCGCGATTCCGTCGTGCCATGGCACGAGATCATGAGTGATCTCGTGGGCCTCGTTCCACCGCTGCTTCGGCTCCGGGATCTCGCGGTCGAGGAGAATCCGCCGCTTCTCGGCGAGCAGCACACCCTTCAGGCCGAGGTTCTTCACGACCTGCAAGATCGACGACGGTCGATCGAGGATCTGTTTCCCGGCCACCCTCATCTGGTGAATCTTCTCCCGAAGCCACGAATCGTCATCGCTTGAGTAGTATCCGATGTCGAGCTTCAGAAGTGCTCGGACATCGTCGAGACGAAGAGGTGGGGGCGGGCTCCCGAGATCCTTCAGGAGCTTCTCGACCCTCTGATCGATCGCCTGGGCGGTGGTCGGGTTGAGGAGCTTGTTTGTCTGCAAGTCACAACCTTTCAGTCATGCAACGCGCGGATGAAATCATGGAGCGCCTGGGATTCCGACTTCGAGAGCTTATCCATCGGCCTCGAGCTCGCTGCAAAGCGCAGGGCCTCGCGCTCAAGTGTTTCATCTCTATGCACGCGATGTCCGGCAAGAACGAGCAGCTTCTCATACGAAACCTTCAGGGCCACACTCAGCTGATGGAGCACGCGAGGCTCGGGAACGTTCCGCGCGGATTCGAGGTCCACCAATTCGCGCAGGTCAAGGCCAAACCGTGAGGCGAATTGATCGGGCGCCAGCGCGTGATCGCGCCTGGCGAACTGAACTAGACGCGCCAATGCATCGAGCCCGCAGGACGTGGGAGGGCGGGGCTCGGCACCGGGCGCTTCCCGAAGCATTCCTAGCTCAGCCGCGAGTCCGCCGACAGATACGCCTGCCTCGTCCGCAGCGATCGCGCGAGCGATGAGGTTCTCCCGATTACTCGGGAAGCGAAGCGGCTTGTGCGGCGTTCCGGCCATACCTAATTCTCCTCTAAGAATGTGCGTGCGTGCGATTCGTCGAGCTCGAAGTACCGAAGCTGCCGGTACTTGGGGTCCGGGCCCAAGTCGCTCATACCGCAGGCGCCGCGGTAGAACGAGTCGGCCTGGGGAAGCGAGTGAAGGCCGACACGTCCCCGAAAGTCGAGATCTTCGCTCCACCGAACCGCAAGCTCAACGAGCTGAAGTCCGGTCCCCTTGAACAGCGGGCCTTGGCCGATCCCGGAAGGTTGCCAGTTCCACGGAGCCGTTTCCACGAACTCCACATACACGAGATCTCGCCCGACTGGCGCCAACCGCGTCGGATGCCCTACGCAGCAGCCAAGCAGGAGCCCCTGCCACCTCTCTTCGGCTCTGAGGCCAAACAGCCTATACGCGCTGAACGGCCCAGGCGCGTAGGGCTTTAGGGTGATGGCCTTCTCAGCCCAGTTCCAGTGAAGACTCTGCGGCCACTCGCTTCTCGGCACAGAACGGTTCAACAACTCCCTGGCGATCTGAATCTTCGCCGGGGCCCAGAGGGCCTCGGCGTCCAATAGATCGTCTAGCGAAAGCGAGTCGTGCAACTCCGCGTCGACGAGCTTGCCAGTCGCGACATGCTTCAGCTTTGTCGCGTGCGTGCTCACCCGAGCACCATGAGCTCCGACTTCTTCCTTTGAAGCTCATCCTCGAAAAAGAGCTTCTCACCCTGAGCAACGCGAGTGTCGACTAGCTGGTACAGCCGGAGAGCCTGACGGATCACCGCCGTCTTGGACAAGTCCTTCCGCCGGGCAAGCCCTTCCAGAGCTTCCATCTCCGCCGCGGTCAGATTGAGCGTCATTGTGCGTTTGGCCAGCATCGTCGCCCTCCACCAGGAAAAGCTTACACCTGGAGTGGCTATCATGTCAACAATATTTAGCTAAATATAGTTGATTATATGGCCATAAAATGTATAATAGCCACAGGAAGAATGGCGCAGTAGCCAAGATCCTCCAAAGCGGGCCGCGGCCTCGGAAACGCGGCGACGAAAGGAGCCACACACATGAGCGCGATCGATGTCACGAAGACCGACAAGGAAAAGCAGACGTATGAGGTCGAGGTGTTCGCACCCCGAAATCCCTCCGACCGCCGCTCGTTCAGCTGGTCGAAGCACTTGACCGTGGGTCAGGCAGCTGCCGAGGCGGCCGCGAACTTCGGAATCCAGGGCGGCCAGCCGACGCTCGCGAAGGACGGCAAGCCACTCGACCGCTCGAAGCAGCTCGTCGCCGCCGGAGTTCGCGATGGCGATGTGCTCGAGATCGTAGACGCGGCCGGGGGCGTGTAGGTGACGCTGCTCGCCCGTGAAGACGTCTTGGCCTATCTCATGGCCGACGGTGAGGTTCCAGGCGCGATTCGTTGGGCGAAATACTATGGCCTCCGGTACACCTGGCACGAGGAAACGCTGACCTTCACGCTGTGCCTGGAGGGAGGAAGCGAGCGAGAAGGCGAACGGGAGCCGTATCTCCTCGCCGGGACATTTGAAGACTACCGCGTCATGCCTCCTGTCTGGCGCTTCCTCGATCCCCGGACGGGGCGCGACATCGGCCCAGCCGCGTACCCATCGGCTGGGCCTTTCGTGCCCGGCTCTGTCCTCCACTCCAGCGGCGTGATTTGCGCACCGTGGAATCGTCTCGCATACGCCGACCGCAGCGGACTGCACGGCGACTGGGCCGAGCCGAGCCGGTGGCAGACGATCGCCCCGCAGCACACATCGGCGAACACGCTTCCGGACATGCTGGCGCGCATCCGCTCCGAAGTAACGATCAGCCCGCGTCGGCTCGCTCCGCTGCCGCCGTGCCCGCGCGCCGAGGCAGCCGCATGACTCGTGAACGGACGCCCGCCGAATCTCTACGGGGCCGCGCGATCGGCACGGCAACTATGAGAGGCCGCTTCGGCATCTTGGACGCCGTCGTTGACTCCCTTGAGCGGCTGCTTCCGACCTACCGGGGGCCAGACGGATGTCACGAGGGCATCGCCCTGCTCTGCGGCGTCGAGTTGCCACACGTCACGCTGTTCACGACCGCGATCTTCCCAGCGGCCGATCACCGGCACAACTATGTCCGTTGCTCGGAGGAACAGTTCGCAGCCGCCTCGGCCGTTGCCCGGAGATTGGGTCTTGGCGTGCTCGCACAGGCGCATACCCATCCCGGTGACACGGCGATCCACTCGCTGGGCGACGACTATATGGTCAGCCCGCGCTACGAAGGCATGCTCTCACTCGTCGTCCCGCTCCACGGACGCCATGGACTCCGTCCGCTCGATAGCCTAGGCGTCCACCAGTTCCAAGATGGGGTGTGGGTCCTTGCAGAGCGTGAAAGCGTGCGTCAGAACCTCTTCATCGTCCCTAGCATGTCCGACCTCCGATGACTCGAGCGGCATTCGAGCGGCAGTTCAACTCCAGAACTATGGCTTACCATCCCGAGTATCGGTCGGACGACCGTCCGGTCCTAGTCATCTTCGGGGGGGCGGCCGACTCCCCGACTGGGCATCTCCTCACCGTCGCGCTCGTGAACCAGTTGGCTCGTGCCCATCGCCGGATTGCAGTGATCGGTGATCTCGACCGGCCGCTCCGCTGTGCTGATCACTTCGGGTTCGGGACGCTAGAGGCGGCGACCATCGGGCTCGCCCGGGCCATCAACCCTTTCATCGATGCGACCACCAGTCGGAGGGGCCCTGACGGCGAGCCCCTGCTGACGATCGGAGTCGCCGCCGATGCGGACATCCGCCTCGGCTGCAACGGATGGCGTGCGTTCATCGGCGACGGCGTCAATGTCGACCCGCGACCGACGTCGGGACTGGGCGCCGCGTTGGCGTCGTGCCTTGGGGCCGCTGCGGCCTTTCACCGCCTGATTGGCCGCGACGAGATGCCAACGGGCTCGTTCTCGTTGTGGGAGCACGGGCGCCCGTCGACGGCTGACGGGCCGGAACTCCTTGGTCCGGTAAACGTTGGCCGTGTCCTCCAAGTCGGCGTGGGCGCAGTCGGCTGCGCTCTCGATTACTGGCTCGGCTTTTTCAGCTTCATAGGGAAGTGGGTGATCGTCGACGGCGATTTCATCGAGGTCAGCAACCTCAACCGGCAGTTGCTCTTCCTCGCCTCGGACGCTGGGTTCCCGGACTGTCGCCGCGCGAACAAGGTGGAGACGGCCGTTCGGCGCCTTGATGGCTGCGCGAGCGCATCGCCCCGCTGGTATGGCGATGACGAGACTGTCGTCGGAGCGACGTACGACCTCGTTCTTCCGCTGGCAAACGAGCGTGGAGTTCGCCCGGCCTTGCAGTCCCGGGCACAGACCATTCTCCTTCACGCGACGACCACGCCCAACTGGAAAGCTATAGCCCATCGGCACGTTGCCGGCCATGACGACTGCATCGTCTGCCGTCTCCCCGAAGAGGAAGCCGCCGTGTTCACCTGCTCCACCGCTCCGGTCGGTATTGAAAGGCCGATGGATGCGTCCCTTCCGTTCCTCTCAGCAATCGCGGGCTTGCTGCTCCTTGGCGACCTCGTCCGTCTGCAGCACGGCCGATTGCTGGAGCGAGCGTCAAACTTCAGCTCAGTGGACCTCAGCACGCCGGTGCCGTTCGTGCGCGAGCTGACCTGGACGTGTCGCGACGCATGCCGAGTCCGGATGCCCGCTGCCGCGAGAATCCGACGAACCGCGGGGACGCGGTTTGCTCAGCTCGACGGGGATGCAATGGTGTCTAGGGAAACCGACTGACTAACCCTCCGGGCTTCTAGATTCCGAGCCAGACCTGAGGCCAACCCAAGGGCTGATGCGCGCCCTCGCTACGAAATTGGCTACCAATTGGCTACCATCTGACCCAAAACACCCAGCACCGAGCCGTTCTCTCCGCGAACCACTCACTCGGGTTCTCGCGGGGTTAGATCGTCTCGGGTACCCTCGGTTCGGCGTTCGGCGTCACTCTTAATCAGCGGGTCCAAGGTTCGAGTCCTTGACGGCCCACCAATCAGATCGGGGGTTTCCAGAGCACCGGAGACCCCCGATTCGTCTAAGTGCTTGATTCTGGTTCCAGGTCTGGTTCCAAAACTGGAACCAAGCGCCCCGAGCGCGCGATCCAGCAGGTCCACCCAGCGCCGGCCGCCGATGGTGCACACGGAGAACCGAGACCTGATCATCGAATGGAGATGGGCTCCATCAGCCCGGGCGTTCAGGTGTCTGTGTCCCGCCCCTTCTGCTGCTGGGGAGTCCATCCATGGCCGGAGACAGCACGGGCGCCGAGAAGCCCCGACGCCCGTGGCGACTGCGGCGAGCTGCGGCTTAGTCCGGCACGACCTTGATCGAGTCCTGGCCCCGGATGGCCAGCCCGTCGAACGTCTGAGCCTCCAGCACGGCGACCGAGTCGCCGGGCTCGATCATGAATTGCGCAGTCACGACGTGGCAGACAAGATCCACGAAGCCGTCGGCGTTCACGTCTTCCGTGCTGCAGGAGTATTTGGTCCCCTTGCCGATGAGCTTGACGCTCGCGCCAGCCAGCGCCACCGTCGCCGGGTCCACCTGCATCGCGTCGAACGTCGCGCTGCCAAGGATCGCCACCGGAATCACGCCAGCGGAGCTGAGGTTGATGCTGTTCGGGTCGCTGCCTGGCTTGATGTCTATGGACACGGTGAGTTGCTGAAGATACTTGATCGTCAAGAAGTTGAAGCTAGACCCTGATTGCCGGGTTAATCCTGTCACCACAGGGCTGCCATCCGGGCCCACGGCCACGCCGGAGCCTACGTCCTTACCCCCGGTGTCGAACGTCACGTTCCAAAGCACGGCCCCGGTGCTCCCGTCGTACTTGACGGTCAAGAAGTTATCGTTGTCGACGCCGCCGGTCGGGTTAACGGATCCTGTCACCACGGGGTTGCCGTCCGGCCCCACAGCCACGCCCTTGGCCTCTTCGCCGGCTGCGCTACCGAAGATCGTATTCCACCAGATGGCCCCTGTGGACCCATCCAACTTGACCGTCCGCACGTTCTGATTGCTCCCAGTGCGGGAATTCCCGGTCACCACGGGATGACCGTCCGAACCCACAGCGACGCCCCAGCCCTGCTCCTCGCCAGTCCCGAAGGTGGTGTGACTGTACGCGACAGTCCATACGGTAGTTCCGTCGGTGCCACGATACTTGATCGTCACGACATCCATGAAGTTTGACGCCCCAACCACGAACACATCGCCATTCGGATCCACGGTGACGCCACGCGCAAAGTCTTGGCCGCCACTGTCGTAGGTCACGTTCCAGAGGATGGTTCCAGAACTTCCGTGATACTTGACTGTCCGGAAGTCGCACTTCGGCGAGCTGAACCACGGACCACAGGAGATACCTGTTACCACGGGATTGCCGTCCGGGCCGATAGCCACACCCATGGCTTGGTCTACGGCCAGGGCGTCAAATACCGCCGTCCAAAGGATGGCGCCGGTCGTCCCGTTATATTTGATCGTCAAGAAGTCCTGCGGGCCACCGTCACCGTCACCCATAGTACCTGTCACGACCGGGTTCGCATCGGGGCCCACTGCGACGGCGCGCGCTCCCAGATTCGGCCCGCTAAGGTAGGTTGCGGTCCATAAAATGGCCCCAGTGCTGCCATCGTATTTCACTGTGCTGAAGTCGCTGCCGCTAATCCCCGTCACTACGGGGTTGCCGTCAGGGCCGACCGCTACGCCACGGGCGAGGTCAGTGAGCCCGCTGCGGTCGAGGGTGACATTCCACAGGATGGTGGGAGGAGGTTGGGCCCCCGCAATTTCGTACGTCGCGATGACAAAAAAGGCGACGACCAGGAGGATAAAGCAGCGTCCGTTACCGCGAGTACACCATGAAATCATGGCGCCGTCCTTTCTGGCCCGCTCAGGGGCACGGGGGCGGTCACGTTGTTGCTCGCCGTGTCGATCACTACCGTTCCCTCTCATCGTCGTCTCTTCCCCTGGCTCTCGCCGAGCGGTTGACGAATGCAGAGAGCCGCTCGGGCGCAGTCTGGTCCGGCCGCCCTTGGCTGGGAGTACTGGTTCGGTGATTGCCTCGAACCCGACGAAATTCGCTCGCTCGCTGAGAGGAATGAAGTCGTTTGTCCCAACGAGGGGCAGCGCTTCACGAGTCCATGTCGAAAAGCGGGAACGCGGGATGAGCCCAACAGCAAGTGAACGCATGGGTCCTCCGGCATCGGCATCGTGATTTGAAGCCGTGGTCTCGTCAAGCACAAAAGGTTCTTTCCGGAAAACGAGCGTGAGCCGATGACGCTAGCCTGGTGGTGTGACTACGCTAGATCGGCACGGAAGAAGGACGCACCGTCACTGCTGAAGTGCTCGCGCGTATTGATCTCGATCTTCAACCGCAACGGCTGCCTCGGAGGGATCTCCGACTCGAAACGATAGACCGCGGTGTGACTGATCCGGCTTCTCTCGAACTGGGATTCCCCGAGCAGGGGATCGAGACGCCCGCGCAGCGCCCTCATGGTCTCGCCGATCGGCTCGGACACGATTTGCACGAGGTCGACGTCGTCGGAATATCGCAGCGGCGCCTGGAGAATCAACTTGTGGATGGCG
>Ga0209342_10001141_pt1 | contig 29946 bp, 23 predicted proteins | sample RifCSP16_2_FD_184023 | JGI IMG/M metagenome (GOLD analysis project Ga0209342, IMG submission 184023) | Soil microbial communities from Rifle, Colorado - Rifle CSP2_sed 16_2 (SPAdes) (version 2) | ecosystem: Environmental > Terrestrial > Deep subsurface > Rock core/Sediment | place: Rifle...
ACCCGACCGAGAAACCTCACACGCCGGCCCGACCCGAGCTGCTCCAAGGCAGTCCTCTCGCTCCCGAGACCCGCGATTGCGAGGATCCCGCGATCCGAAGCAAGGCCGGTGAACGCTTCGACAATCTCCCGGACCCGCTTGTCGGGCTCGAGGCGGCCGGCGTAGAGGAGGGCAGGTTCTCTGATGTCCCACTTCGCCTTCGCTCCAGCGCGGTCCATGGGTCTGAATCGGAACGTATCCACACCGTTTGGGATGACCCGGATCTTCCCCTGCAAGCGCGGTAGCTTGGCCGTGTATGCGGCTGCGGTGTGAGAGTCAACCGCAATGAGCCCCGCGGCTCGTTGGAGCGCGAACCGCTCGGCGAGCCAGTAAGCGCCTGAAACGACAAAACCGTGTCGGCTCGGAACCCATAGTCCCGGGTTGCCATGGAGCGTGCACACAATCTTCCGGTGGCCTGCCACCAGGAATGGGACCGCATCATCGGGGCGCTGGACGTGGACGATCGTGTCGTTCGGAATCGGCAGGGTTTTCCCGGATGCGGCTAGCGCGGCGAGGAAATGCAGTGAAGACCCAGGACGTCGAACGCGAACGGTCGACTCCCGCGGCCGGTGCTCCTCCCGGCGACCAGCACGCACCGTGACGTGGGGAATTTCCTTTGTCGCGAGGAATGCCGCAACGGCCTCCACGTAGGTCCTCGTGCCGCCGATCGTTCCTGAGGTCGGATCGAACCCGGAGACGAGAGTTACGTGCATGGGGCGGTCTCCTCCGTCGTAAGGGCCTCGGCCCGGCGTGATCGGTCGTGCGCGGCGTACGCTTCGAGGAGCCGGCCCGCGACCCGCGACCACCGAACCTGCTCATACCGCTCCGGCACTGCTTCCGCCTTGGCCACCGCCTGCGGCGACAGCGCTTCCGTGATTGCCGCCGCAAGGTCGGTGGGATTCCCCGGCGAGTAGTAGAAGCCCGCGGGCCCGACGAAATCCGTGATTGCGGGCAACCTCGGGACGACGAGGGGCTTCCCGAGCATCGCGTACTCGAATAGCCGGTTCGGGAGGCCGAGACGGGTGATCGGGTTCTCGACGAGGGTCACGACACCGACCTCGGAGAGGGACAAGAGGCTCATAGCCTCCGCGTGCGGCACGAACCCGCCAAAGACAACGCGCTTGCGGAGGCCGAGTCCCTCTGCTAGCGCGCGAAGGCCCGCAAGGTATTTCGGGTCGCCGCGTCCGAGCAGGAGAAGATCGACAGACCCCGCCAACGGCGGGAGGGCGATGCTCCGAATGAGGGTCTCGATATCCCGCTCCGGGTTGAGGCCGCCCGCCACGACAATCGCATGCTCGCCCTGTAGGCCGTATCTGTCCACCAGGACCTGTCGACTTGATGGTGGCATGGACTCCTCGTCGGGGGTGTTCGGAAGGACCGCGAGCTTATGAGGTGGGATTCCGCGACTCACGAGCAGGTCTCGGATCGTGTCATTGACAACAAAGATCTCGTCCGCAAACGCCGCGCTCGCGCGCTCAAGGGCGCGTGCGACTCGAACGAGGGAAGCATCGTTTTCCAAGCCGAACCTCGCGGCGAGAATCTCCGGCATCGCCTCATGGAGGTCCAAGATGATCCGGGCTCCGAAGGCTCGGGGGAGCGCAGATGCGAACACGAGGAAGTCCGGGAGGGAATGGACGTGGATGATGTCGTACCGCCGCCGACGCCACGCACGCGACAGCGCCACGGCCGCGAGGAGAAAGAATGTTCCATACTGCCACGCGTACCGACGGCGGCTCCCACGACGTGTCGCGAGGGGGATCCGGTAGACCTCCACTCCTTCGATGTTCTCACGAATCGGCTGCCCAGCTCCGCGGAGACAGATCACGTCGACATCGACGCCTGCACGGTCGAGGGTTCGGGCTTCCCGTGAGACGCGAGGGTCGTCCGGGTAATGCGAATACGCGACCATGCAGGCCCGGATTCCAACCACCGTTTCATCGCGCGGGCTCGGGGTTCGATCGGTCATGGTCGATCCTACAGAACGGATAGGACGATCGCGGCGACGGCCGCGATTGAATAGAGGGTCAACAGCGTCCGAACGAGCTCCTGTTCCGTCATCGGTTTCCTCGAGAGGAGGAAGTACGCGAGGGTGTACCGTTCTGCACCTTTTGGCGGTCGGAGCGTGCCGTCCTCCGCGAGAACGGGGTTGTGGCATGCGTGCCGCCGGTCGGGGACTCGCTTGACGAGAGCGTAGTAGAACGTCGCGAAACCCTCGTAGAACGCAGGTAGAATCGCGATGATTCCGTAGAGCTCGATGTGCCCGAGGATGATCCCCGCCGCGAGGGCAGCCCCCATGCCCAGCGTCCCGATGTCTCCGACGAAGACCTTCGCCGGGTACCGATTAAACGCGTACAGTCCGATGGCCGCCCCTACGAGGGCCGCCATGATGATCACGGAATGTTCTGGGCTGCCTCGAAGGAGCAGAATCGCAAGCATCGAAGTCGAGATGATCGTGACCTGTCCGCTCTCGAGACCGTTGTATCCGGCGCTCATGTTCATGGCGTTCGCGACGCCCGAGACGCCCGCGGGAATCAGGACGAGCCAATAGACGAAATACGTCGTCCCAACGAGCGCGATCGTGGACCCGAACGGGAACTGGACCTCCGTTCCGACGTGGACGAGCATCAGCGGTAGCGCGGCGAACGCGACGCCGACCATCTTGAGCCGCTGCGGAATGTTCGAGATGTCGTCAATCAGGCCGACCATCGCCGCGATGAAGAACACGCTGATGACCGCGAGGTACGGAGGCTCCGCGATGTCGCCGACGAGCTTCTGCACACCGACGACGATGCTCAGCGAGATTGAGAACCCGAACAGCGCTGCGATCCCGCCGAGCTCGGGGACCTCGTCCCGCGTCGGCTTGTTCACGTTCTTGCCGACCATCCCGCCTTCTCGCATCTTCCGAAGTAGGCCCGGGATCGCGATGACGACAATCGCGAGGGAGAAGCTGAACGTCGTCGCGACCGCGAGGAGGAGCGCCTGATCGGGCGTGTTCATCGCTGCGGCTAGGGAGAACAGGGACGCGACGTCCATCCAGACGCGCCTACCCGACCTGACGGGCTTAAAAGCCTACGACCTTGTTCTCAAAGGTGAGAACTCGCTGTCACCGAACCCCTACCGAATCCGCCACGGGTCTCGCTCGCCCGGCTTCGGCGGAGGAGGCGGATCGGGCGGAGGCGGATCATCGTCGAAGCCGGTCGGCGGCAGGTTTTCGAACTCATCGGATTCCCATACCAACGCGTCGAGATCGGAGGGCGGGGGCAGGGGCTGCGACCGCTCGACGGAGCTGCGGAGGGCGCTCGGGGCGGGAACCCGAGGTCTCAGGGTCGGCACGTGTATTTGTTCGTGCCTCGCCAGCGCCCCTGTCGGTGTGTTGTCATCGATCGGCTGTCCACATTCCGGGCAGATCTCGACGCCGTCCTGGTATGCGGGCGCGCGGACGAACGCGATGAGTGTCGTCGCCCGGAGGAAGAGGTACAGCACCCCCGTGGCGAGGAGGTAGGCGGTCGCGGGGACCGGACGGAGCTGATAGGCCCCGTCCAGATACAAAATGCCGTGATTGAGGAAGAGCCAGGAACCGATCGCGGCCAATCCGAGGAACAGAGACTCTCGCATTGCGAGAATCCCCAGGCGTCCCCTACCGCGGCCATGGTCACCCTGATTAACGGCCCTCGCGGTCTTCGAACGCGACGACGCGGCCTCCTCCCCCGGGTGGATAACGCGTTCGCGCGGAAAAACATTCTCCCTCGCCCTGGTTCGGCTCCGCCTCCATGTGGACTCCAATCGCGCCTCACCCGCTGTGTTATCAATCGAGAGAACGGCGAGGTGACCTATAAGGTCCGGTCGCGGCGGTGTTCCACCACATTCCCATGGCTCGCCCCTTGAGCCCTCGGATCCTCGCAGCCGGCTTTGGCGCGTATTTCGTCGCGACCTTCCTCGGTGCGTGGTTCTTTTCCCCAGGTCTGCCGAGTGCGAGGTACGGACCCGAAGCGAGCCGGTGGGTCTATGCAATCTCCGCGATCGCTGCAGTGAACCTGATGTCGGTCCTCTCGGTCATTCCGGTCGTGCGGGCGAGCGCGTGGAATCCGGGCACAAACAGCGAAATCTCGAAGGATTCGGAGCCTCGCACGCGGCCGCCGTCGTCGGGCGAGCTCGACAAGGATCGCCGCGACGACGAGATCGATCACCTCATCGAACGCCTGAGCGAGATTCAGACCGTGGTCTCCCAGGAGGCCGCAGGCGCAGAGGGCGAAGGCGGGTCCGAAACGGCGTCAAGAGGCCCGGACTCGAAGAAACCATCCGCCGAAGCGTCCGTGAGAGGCGCTCGGAACCCCAAAGCCCGGGGATCCGCATTCAGGTACGTCAGGGGCCCGATCCTCGTCGCGCTCGTCGTCCTCGGGATCTCTGCGGCTCTCTTGCCCGCCGTGGAGAGCACGCTCCAAGACCTTTATCAGTGGAATACGACGCTGATCCTGACGTTCTCTTCCTGGTGGGGCGGGCTCGGAGCGTATGCGGCCGCGTCCGTGTATGCGCTCGTGAAGCACGGGACGCTTCCCGAAGTCCGCAAAGATTCAAACACCTGAGCCCTTACCTTGCCCTCCGTGCCGGACGAACTCCCCGCCAAGAAGACGGCGGGATCGAATGGTCCGGTCGCCGCCGCATCGACACGGCGTGCGGCGAATTCTGTCCTCACGCTTCCGCTCCGCGCGTTCCGCCTTTCGCTCGTGAGCAACGCGTTCTTCCTCATGCTGAACACGGCCGTGAGCTCCGTCCTCGGGGCGACGTTTTGGCTCATCGCGGCCCGGCTCTACACGGCGAGTGACGTCGGGTTCGCGGCCGCGGTCATCCCCCTCATCGGCCTCCTCTCGAACATGGGGACCCTTGGTCTGGCGGTCGGGCTCATCCGGTTCCTCCCAGAGGCGGATTCAGACCCCGATCGAACCCGGCGAATGGTGAACACGTCCCTCACCCTCAGTGCGGTGATCGCGATGGCCCTCGGGCTCGTCTTCCTCCTGGGAATCACCGTCTGGTCCCCGAGCCTCTCCTTCCTTCGGAACGACCTCCGGGTCGCGGCGGCCTTCATAGCGTTCTGCGGCCTCTTCGCATTCGGCCCGATCCTCGACGGCGCTGCGATCGCGTACCGCAAGTCCGGGTACGTGTTCGTCCGGAGCACGCTCTACAACGGCCTCCGAGTGCCCCTCCCGTTCGTGTTCGTCGGGGTCTTCGGGATCTTCGGCCTCCTTCTCCCGTTTCTCGTCTCCGCGTTCATCGCCGCGGTCCTCGCGGGTTTCGTGTTCCTTCCGCGGTTCCTCGCCCGCTACAGGCCGAAGCCCACACTCCGCCTCGATGTCCTTCGCCCGCTCTTCCGGTTCAGCCTCGGGAACCACGTCGCGGGGATCATCGGGATCCTCGTCCCCTCCCTCCTCCCGCTCCTCGTCGTGAACCTTCTCAGCCTGACCGCGAACGCGTGGTTCTTCGTCGCCTGGTTCCTCGGGTCGATGCTGTACGTGATCCCGAGCTCGTTCGGGACGAGCCTGTTCGCGGAGGGTTCCCAGCGGGACCCGAACCTCGTGCGGGACGCGGGCCGAGCGTTCCTGGGGTCTGCGGTTTTTGTGGTGCCCGCGGCGGCGTTCCTCTGGTTCGCGGGAGACTGGGTCCTCCGGATCTTTGGCGAGTCATACGCGGCGGCGGGCTTCGAGCTCCTCCGGTGGCTCGTCCTCGCGGCGCCGTTCGTCGTCGTGAACAACGTGTACTTCACCCTCGTGCGAATCGAGAAGCGCGTCGCGCCGATCATCGCGGCCGCCGCGCTCACAACGATCATCACGCTCGCGGGGGCTACGGTCGTCCTCCCCACGCTCGGACTTCCGGGAGTCGGGATGGCGTGGCTTCTCGGGGAAGGGGTCGTGACGGCAAGCGTCGGGGTTGTGATAGCCCGCCGCCGAATCGTGTTTCGTATGACGCGATAGATGACTTGTCGGAGCGCGGGGAGCCGTTGGGCCGACGGATCGACCCGAGCACGACGCATGGGATGTTCCGGGTGTCCGTGGCAATGTAATCATCGTTGGGCATCGTGTTTATCCCCGAGTGTGTGATGACGTGGATATTCCGCAGACCCAGCCGAGGCGCCGTCCCGCGAGGACTTCTTTGACGGTTGTGGAAATGAAATTTCCCGAGGGACATAATGCACTACGGCGGCTGAGTCCCGTCCGCGCGGTGGGTCAACAGACCGTGCGACGCGAGGTCCGAAGGGCCATGGTTGCCATCATTTTCGCTATCCTACTCCTGACCATCGCCACGACCCCGCTCGCCCAGGATGCGGCAGCAGCCGAGGGCCACACGGAGGCAATTCTATCTGGGTTAGACTGGCCCGTTGTGATGGACTTCGCTCCTGACGGCCGCCTCTTCTACGGCGAGCTCCTTACGGGCCGTGTTCGTATTGTGAGCAGAGGCGAGCTCCTCCCGGCGCCTTTTTATGTTTTCGATGACGCCGTGTTCTTCGGAGAACGCGGGCTCTTGGGGTTGGCTCTCGATCCGGCGTTTCCGTCGGAGCCGTGGGTGTACGTCTATTACACCCATCATGATGGGACAGACGACCGCGACTACAACCGGATCGCGCGGATATGGGCGAACGGAAATGTCGGTGAATTCCACGAAATCGTCCTCGATCGGATTCCCGGCGGACTGAATCACAATGGCGGCGTAATCGGGTTCGGGCCTGACGGCAATCTGTACGCCCTCGTCGGCGATGGAGCAGACCCTGCAAATGCCCAAGACCTGACGTCTCGCTCCGGGAAGGTTCTGCGAATGACCAAGGATGGCAGGGTGCCCGAGGACAATCCGTTCTACGGGCACGCGAGCGCCGACCCCTATGTCTTCACGTTCGGTCACCGGAACATGTTCGGGCTGGCGTTTCATCCAGCGACCGGTCGCATCTACATTACCGAGAATGGCCCCTTCTGCAACGACGAGGTCAATTTGCTCACACCCGGGGGGAACTATGGCTGGGGACCGAACTGGACGTGCAGCGTGCCCCCCGAGCCGCCGGCCAACACGAACTTGGACGGGCCGGAGCCCGTAATGCCGATGTTTTGGTACGGCCCGGTCGTCGCCCCGACAAACGCTGTGCTGTATACGGGGAAACAGTTCCCCGACTGGGAAGGGGACCTCATCGTGGGCGAGTGGAATACCGGCGCTCTCCGCCGGCTCGATCTTGTGGGTCCGAACAATGACGTCGTCGCGTCGGATGAGGTCGTCCACAACGCTCCCTCTGGTGTCCTGGACGTGGAAGTCAGTCCCGATGGGGCGATTTGGTTCTCGACCTCGGACGCGATTTTCCGCTTTTCTCGTCCGATCTCTCCCTTTGTCGCGTTCACGGTCTCCCCCAGCGATCCTCTCGTGAAAGAAACGGTCACGTTCAATGCATCCGGATCGTACGACCCTGATGGGACGATCGCATCCTATGATTGGGACTTCGGCGACGGGGTTGCGTCGAGCGGAGTTATGGGGGTCCATGCATACGCGGTCGCAGGAACGTATACTGTCAATCTTACGGTGGCGGACGATGACGGTACAATGGCGACCGCCTTGTTACCGCTGACCGTGAGGGAACCGCACCCCCCCTCGGCCTCGTTCACCATATCGACATCCACCGGTCTCGTCGGCGTGATGATGACTTTCGATGCGTCCGCCTCGAGCGATGCAGATGGAAAAATCCTCGCCTACGCGTGGGATTTTGGCGATGGGACGCGGGAGAGAGGGGTCTTGGCGTCCCACATCTATTCCCAGTTCGGCCTTTTCCCGGTGACTCTCAGGGTGACGGACGATGACGGCCTTTCGGGCGTGGTGGAGAAGCAACTGTATGTGGATGCGCCACCCGCATCGAGGTTTACGGTGTTTCCGACGATCCCAGCTGTCCGCGAGACCGTCGTCTTCTCGGCGGCTTCCTCGTTTGACCCGGATGGGGAAATCGCCGCCTACCTCTGGGATTTCGGCGATGAGGCTATCGGCATCGGAGCCTCGGCCGAGCACGTATATGTGTCCCCGGGCGTCTACGAAGTCACGCTCACGGTCGTGGATGACGACGGGCACTCAGACCTAATGCGGACCGCGGTGACGATCAACGATCGGCCGGTCGCATCGTTTACGATCAGTACGTTGACGTCCTATGTCGGGGTGCCGATTGTCTTCAATGCGGGGGCGTCCGCCGACTCCGACGGGAGCGTCGTTTCCTTCATCTGGGACTTCGGCGACGGTGTGTCAGCCAGCGGGACCCTCGTGATTCACGTCTTTTCGGCGAAAGGGAGCTTCGCCGTGCGGCTTACGGTCGTCGACGAGCGGGGCGCGACGAACAGCACCGTGTTGTCGGTCGATATCCGAAACCGGGGTCCACAAATAACTGCCCGGGGCCCTTTGAGCGGGACCGTTCGCCTCCCGGTTGGTCAGGCACTCGATCTTTCGGTCGTGGCAGAGGACCCAGATGGGGATTCGTTGTCCTACGTATGGAGCGTGAACGGGATTGACAGGGGCGGCGGCACGACGGGATTCCGCTTTTCGCAAAGCGTGTCCGGGACCTACCTCATCATGGTCACCGTATCGGATGGTGAGCTGGAAACGATTGGGGAGTGGACCGTGACGGTCGAGTCGCCGGGGGGGCGACTGGGGTCGGGACTAGATTCCTATCTTCCGTGGATGCTCGCCGCCCTCCTCGTGACTGTCGGGAGTCTGGCCGTCCTCCTTATCTCCCGTCGCAGGTTAGGACGAAGGAAAGAGAACTGAGGTTTCTGAGCTCAGTTACGGACCCAGACCTCGGTGTTCGACGGGTAGAACGTCGAGCCCACCCCTTGAACCAGAGGCCCTAGGTGGTAGTTCGCCAAAACGTAGGCTGCCAACCCTGCCTGGTAAGTGTCCGAGTTCTGAATCCCGTGCCACACAAAGAAGTCTACGGCTCCGGTCCTCACCAATACGATTACCTTCGGTCGAAATGCCTCCCAGGATTCAAGGATCATTGACAGCTCAATGAGCCCGTTCGGGTACCCGGGGATCGCCCCTCGGTACTTGTCGATCCCGGAATACCCCCAGACATCTTCGAAGAAACCTTGGAAACGCCAATACCTGACCTGAGCGGGAACGATTAGGCGGTGGGATAGGAACGCGAGGCCGGCGTCGGAGGTCCAGATGAGGTCTGTGGAGGCCGTGACGGCCTCAATGTACCAGGCAATTTCCCGTTTCTCCCTCGCCAGGGCCCCCGAGGTGCCGTCGTCGAACATAGCGCCTGCGGCGGGCAGCGGCTCACTGTACGTGCGTTCGACAACGGAGGCATACGGGACCACGAGCAGAATTCCGACGGCGGCAACTGCCAAGAGCCGCAGCGCAAGGATTTTATGAGCCGCTTCCGCCCGATTGACGACTCGTTGAAGGGTGAGCCAGACTTTTCGGGCGGCGATCTCGATTCCCCGAGCCGCGAGGACGCAGAGGAGCGGCGTCAGCATGACATAGTAGTGGAAGAACAAAGTCCTCCCCGCGAGCTGCCCGAGGAGGACAACGAGAATGACGAATCCAAGGAGGATTTCCTCTGGCCCGTGTCGGCGCTTAGCCAAGGGAATCACCCCTAAGAGAAGTAAGGGAAACACGGCCGCGACGTACTGGAAGAAGCTCCAGAGACGCTCTTCGGGCTCCTGTCCAAGTCGGATGAATTGCCACGCGATAGTCTCCACAAAGAAGGAGTCCCAGACTCCCGTTGCGGCGAGGGAAAGGACTACCGCGGCGGGGACCACCAGGATGCCCGCTACAACCAGGAGGGTCGAACGGAGATCTCGACGCCACAGGAGGAGTCCAAGGATCGGAAGGATCATCCAAACCGCGGAATACTTCGTCATGATTGCTGTCCCGAACAGAAGGCCCGCGAGAAGAAGGGGCCGAGCTTTCCCCGTGGTTCGACCCTGCATGAAGAAAAGAAGGCTCAGCATGAGTAGGAACATGAGTAAGTTTTCGAGGATTCCGAGTTTGTTCAAGTAGGCGGTGTATGGGAAGATGGCGAAGAGCCATCCTGCGCCAATGGCGGTAGTCCGCGACGGATAGAACCGAAGCGAGAGACGAAAGAGGATGGGGATCGTGAGTATTCCGATGACCGCGTTGAGGGCCCGGACCGAAACCACCGAGGGGCTGATGCTCACGATTGCAGCACTCAGATAAAGAGAGACCGGCGGACCGGCGAAGAAGAAGTCGCGGTACGGGACTTGGCCCGACACGAGGGCGTAGGCGGCCTGCGCATACACCGCCTCATCGGAATCGAGGGAGTGGAAGTGTTCGAGGTTATAGAATCTGAGTAGGGCCCCAACAACCATCGCGAGAATCAGTGGCCAGGATCGCCTCATCGCGAGCACTGAATCACCAACTGATTCGGGAAATGCCTCCCCACAAATTCGTTTGCTCGGGCCGGGAGGGAGAAAATTCCGCTCGTTCTAGTCACTCGAACGTCACCGAAGGCGGCGCGCAGAATGGGCACGAGATCATCCACTGTCAGTTCAGAAGTGTGCGTTTCATCGTGGGTGAAGACACGATAGTACGATTGAAAGTCGACGAGACTGACCACCACCGTACGTGCGACCCGCTTTGCTTCATGGAGTACGGAGGGGATGTCGTTCAAATGCTCAATAATGTCGTACATAATTATGGTGTCGAAGCTCCCGTCCCGGAACGGTAGAGCATGTGCGCTCGCCTGAACGAAGGGGGCGCGAGATAGCCGACGCCCTATCAAAAGCGCGCCGCGGTCAACGTCCGCGCCAACGTAGTCGGGGAAGAGACGGCACAGGTATCCGATGCCGCACCCGACGTCCAAGATTCTCCCCGTGGCCATCGGCTGGACGATTCGCAGAGAGGGGACTGCCTTCAAGTCCTTGCGATACAACCTCGCATACTTCTCGTAGTATCCTCTGCCTCGGACGATGTTCGCCAGGCCCGTCATCACCCGTTCAAACCACATCAAGGAACACATCGAGATGGTTCTTGGCGTACGATTCAATCGTATGCCGCTGGGCATATTCCTTTGCACGGGCCCTACACCGCTCGCTCGACTCCTCCCACTTCCCGGGATTCCGCTGAAAGTCCCGGATGACGGCCGCCAACTCGGCGTCGGAACCGAGCTCGAACGTGATCCCATCGAGTTGGGCGAGGTTTTCCCGCACCCCGAGCAGGTCTGAGGCAACGGGGACACACCCGAAGATGGCCCCTTCGATCGCAACTAAACCGTAGGCCTCCATCGTGTTCAGGGAAGGGAGAACGATAAGATGCGCTTGTTCGTAGACGGACGCGAGCTGCCTGTCGTCGTACATTGGGCCGAGGAATGTCACGTTGCTACAACCGGCTGCGCGCATCATCAGCGTGTTCTTGTACCAACCGTCACCCACAATCCAGAAGTCGACCTCCGGGACGGCCCGAGCTGCGCGAATCATTACGTCGATGCCCTTGAAGGGGCGGAGTTGCCCCACGTAGACGACGGTAAATCGGTCGCGTTTTGCCGCCGGACCTTCATCCGAGGAAAAGCTGACAGGGGGGCGAATCACCGTCGCAGCCCCCTTGAAGAGGCGCGCGTAGTCGTGCGTCCAGACGATGACGTGGCTCGCTTTGGCGGCCAAGCTCCGATGGAGCTTCGTGTACGTTCGGGAGAGGGAGGCACTTAGGAAACACACCTCGGCATAGTGCGTGTAGACAAGGGGCAGCCCTAGGTTAGATAGGAGGGTGAGGTCGGACAGGAACGGAGTCGGTCCGTGAATGTGGATGATATCATACCCGGTGTAGCGCCGCGCCGGAATTCGAGAGAACTTGAACTCCCCGAGTCGTAACCGTGGGTAGCGCACGTCTACCTGATGTCCGAACTTCCGCAGACCCTCGATTTCCATCAGCACCGATCTACCGATTCCGCTCGCATGGGACGGCGGCTCGCTACAGATCTCCAAGACTTTCAGGAGTTTTCGCCTCGCAAGTCTGGCGGTTTCCCGGCGCTCGAGGTCCCAATACCGTGGGGTTACTCGACACTTCGGGCACTCGGATTCTCGGCCCGAAGGTCTGCCCAGGTCTTCGCTAAGCCCACCAGCTGTCGATACGCGATTTCCGGCATAGTCTTAAGCTTGTACACGCGGGACGCCCCGTCCGTCCTCCTCCGATGCATAATTGGAACCTCGATGATGCGGTAGCCTCCTGCCACAGCCTGTATCGTGAACTCTGTCCAGAAACTCTCCCTCATATACCTGCATCTGCTGGCAAGGCGCTTCGCAACGCCGGTCTCAACGAGCCGAAAGGGGGCGGTGATGTCGTGAAGAGGGGGTAGGTGAAAAATCGCTTTCGCTGCGCCTGCAAAGAGAAGGGACATCCCTCGCCGGACGAGGGGATCCGCTCGCTCGCTGCGCCACCCAGAGACAATGGGCGCCAGGTTTCGAACCTCATACAATTGCCAAAAGTCGGACGCCGTGTGCTGACCGTCTGAATCGGCAAACAGGATATGCGTCGAACTCGCGAGGTCCACACCGTCTGCGATTGCGTCGGCATAGCCCTTGCGCCGTTTCGACGAGAGGACCTTGAGAGGAATCTCCGTAGCGAGATCCCGGAGGATTTCCGGAGTCCCGTCTTCGCTGCCATCTTCCGTGCAGATGATTTCGGTCGGCAGCCGTGATGCGATTTCTCGGTGGATTTCGGACACAACATCGGCGATCCCACCTGCTTCGTTGTGGACCGGCAGAATGACGGAAAGTTCTGGAGCGGGGATTCCTCCACTCCGGACCAATGGCGTGTGGGTGTCGAAGAAGGAGTCCTGCGATACCTCACCGCCCCCGGATTCGGAATGGGGCAAGCCGATCACCTATGTGGCGGACCGCTCGGTCAGCAAGACCGGTAGAGTTCTCCGAACAGATTCAACATCGTGCGTCGAATAGTACCAGTCTATGCTCCTGAGTAGCCCTTCGGCGAACGAGACTTGGGGTTCCCAGCCAAGCAGCTTCCGCGCCAAAGACAGATCCGCCGCACGGCTCCGCACACCGACGGGCTTTGACAGATCGTAGTGGATATTTCGCGGTCGAAAGCCAGTCAGCGCGAAGATCAGTTCGACGACATCGCGGATTCTCAGGTGCTCGGAGGAGCCGATGTTGACCGGCCGGGCGTCCCGGATCTTCTCACAGGCCAACATCATCCCTCGCACTACATCACTCACATACGTGAAGTTCCTGTCCTGATTGCCAGACCCCCAAACTTCGTACGGATCCATCTTCACGAATGCTTTGGCAATGAGGGCGGGAATCGCGTGGGTTTCGTTCTCCCGCTCGCCGTAGACCGTGAACAGGCGACACACGGCTCCCTTCAACCCGTACTGCTGGTGGAATGCCTGGAGGCTCATTTCCCCCATCAGCTTCGCCCATCCGTACTCACGATCGGCGAGGGCGGCTCCGGGCACGGAGAGATTGGCCATGTCCTCACGGAGCAATGTGTCCGAATCCTCGTTCTGAAGGACCGTTGGATAGACGCACGCAGAGCTCGCATAACAGACTCCCTTGACGTCGGCCCGTCTTGCAGCGTCGAACACAATTCCATCCAAGACCATGTTCATGCTGCAGTCTGCGGGGTGGGTGTCGATGTAGCCCCGCCCTCCGTGGGATGCCGCGAGGTGAAAGACGAAATCAACGCCCTCCATCGCCTGCAGGGCTTGGTCCGAATCGAGCAGGTCCCCCTCGATGAACTCGACACGGTCTCGCACGGCGGCGAGGTTAGCCATGAAACCGCTCGACAGATTGTCGACGACTTGAACCAACGCTCCCTGCCGAATCAGTTCTTCAGTCAGGTGGCTCCCGATGAAGGAGGCTCCGCCGGTTACAAGGACCCGCGTGCCCGACCACATGCTAGAACCTCACGCCGAATTCTCCGGTGATGAGCGACGAGGCCACGCCAAATCCGCGGTGAGGCCCTCGTTCCCTCCATTGAATCTTAGCGTGAGAAAAATTGACTTCTACTTAAACCTTCCTAGACAACTCCGTTCTGCGCCAACGCGAACCTCGCCTCGGTTCGGTCGGGGACTTGTCGTAATCCTTGGCCAGTGGCGCGGGCGCGTTTCTTGAATCGGAGCTGTAGGAGGAATACGTGTGGGAATCCCGTGCCTCGAGCGGTTCATCCCGACGAGGCTCTCCTCAGAGGCTTCTCCTTAGAGGACTCCCTCGTGCTTGTTTGGAATAGAATCATCACCCGAAGCATTTCCGGTTGACCGATTCCACCAGGACTCCGTGCCGTAGCACGAAGGACACACCCCTCCGTCTGGTATTTCCGGCACTCGTGAGGCCGACGGCGCGGTGATCGTTCCTAGGAACTTCGTGATTACAATCGCCTTTGCGGAAGGAGCGTCCGAGCCCCGCTCAGTCCGAATGACATGCCGAAGCCTTATCGTCGGTTTCGTCTTCGTGGTGCGCGATCTTGGTCATCATGCCCCTCCGGATTCACTCTACCGCAGACGTTTCTCCCGACGCGGTCATCGGTGAGGGAACGCAGATCTGGCACTGGGTCCAGGTTCGCGAGGGTGCCCGGATTGGCCGCAACTGCCGGATCGGCAAGGACGTCTACATCGACGCGGACGTCGTCCTCGGGGACGGCTGCAAGGTCCAGAACTTCGCGACGATCTACAAGGGCGTAACGATAGGGAACCGGGTGTTTGTCGGACCTCACGCATGCTTCACAAACGATCCGTACCCACGCGCGGACGCGACGGAATGGAAAGTCGTCCCGACGAAGGTCGAAGACGGCGCGTCGATCGGCGCGAACGCGACGATCCTCTGCGGGATCACGATCGGGCGGAACGCGATGGTCGCAGCGGGGGCCGTCGTCACGAAGGACGTCCCCGTCCACGCGCTCGTGGCGGGGGTGCCCGCGAAGGTGGTCGGTTGGGTATGCGACCGCGGCCATCCCCTGAATGCAAGGAACTGGTGCACGAAGTGCGGGAAAACCTACAACGTCCGGCGTCCAAGACCGAAGCGAACCGCGAAGCGCCGACGCTGACGGACCATTGTCGAGAGGCGGCCTCACCCTCTCTCGCGCCGCCGCCGTCGCCAGATGAGGTATCCGCCTAAAGCGGCAACGGGGATTCCAATCGCAGCGACCACGATCAGCAACAAGTCCGAGAGACGCGAGGGGACTACGATGGATACTCCTCCCGAGAACTGCGACTCGTTTCCGGAATCGTCCACGGCCGTGACAACGTAGGAGTACGTAGCGCCCGGCTCGACCGCGGAGTCAAGGAATTGCAGGGTCCCGCTGGCGGGGACCGCGCTCGGGGTGCGTCGGACGAAGGGCCCTCCAGAGGGCCCGCCACGATACACGTGATAACCGGCGACATCCGCGGACGGGGAGGGGTTCCAGGATACACGAACGGTCACCTCGGACACCAGGATCCCGGCGACCCCGGTCGGCGGAGCGGGCGGCGTCGTATCGATCACCTCGAAGGAACCGCTCCGAGACCCGATGTTCCCGGCGCCGTCCGTTGCCCAGACCGTGAAATCGTATGCCCCTTTGGCAAAGAACGATTCGTTCGCGTACCAGAGGTTCCCGCCCGCCTGTGCCATCGTGAGGTTCGTGTCGAACAAGGGCCCGACGACGTGAGCGGAGACACGGCTGACGCCGGTGTCGTCGTTCACCACCGCCGTGATGTTCACGTTTCCACCTTCGCTCTGGACCCCAGGGTTCGCAAGGGCGAGCGTCACCGTTGGGGACACCGTGTCCGCGGCCCCGCCCGTCGTGAACGTCCAGAGGTGCGGGGCCAGCAAAGCGTTCCCGGGATCGGACTCATCTCGCGCCGTCGTGTTCACCTGCCCCCCGTACGTCGTGAACGGTTCGAGGGCTGGGCTCGGGATGAACGTCGTTTGTTGGGAGTCCGGTGACCACGAAGTGGTCCCGGGGAGCCACTGCCCCGAGTCGACGCGAACGACTCCGAAGGACGACACCGATGCCGTCGCGGTCCGATTCATGCCTTCGGACCACATCACGCGGACCTGCGCGTTCGTCGAAACGCCCGTCGCACCCGAAGCGGGGAACGTCGAGGCCACCGTTGGCGCGACGGAGTCGATCTCGAGCGGCGCCGTGGTCCGCGTCGTCCGGCGCCCGGCGCTGTCGATCGCCGTGATTTCGATCGCGACATCCGTCGCGGAAAAGCCCGTTGGCGTCCAAGAGACGACGTTGGGATTCGCCGTCCCCGGGATCGGCCCCGCGATCGTCCCGGTCACGGTCCCGCCGTTCCGGGTGAAGTTTGCCCAGACCGTCAGGGCCGTCGACGGCTCCGTCCCTCCCAGATTGAACACAATGTCGTGCGCGACGCCTCCCGTCCAGGACGTTGAGGCGCCCGGGACGGAGATCGCGACGGTCGGACCCCGCGTGATCCACGTGCCGCGCATCAATGAACCCGTGGGATTGCAGACACTCCCGCAGTGAAGTGAACAATAGTACGCGAACGTCCCCGCCACCGTCGCGTCGAACTCGAATGTCGTGGTTCCCGCGGATTGCTCGGAGAGGGGCTCGGCAACGTCGACGATCCCGTCGCCGTCGTAGTCGATCCAGAATGTGTGGAGAATCCCGTCCTCTGCGGTGAGGTCGAGAGTGACGTGGTCGCCCGCGTCCACACTGAGTGTGGGCCCGGGATTCGTCTCCGCACCCGGCGTCGTGGACCATCCCCTGAGGTTTCCAAAGAGCTGGAACGATACGACGGCACCGCGGGCCGTCGGGGTCTCCAGGGAGAGCAACCCTGCCGCGACGCCGACGAGCAGGACGGCGACGGCGATCGCTTCGATTCCCGCGCGTCGCATCGAACTCCAGGGTATTCGATCACCCACCTTCGATCGCCTCCCGGCTCAGCGCTGTCCAGCGCCGCCCCCGCGTCGCTTCCTCCGGAGCGCGAAGGCCACGATGGCGACGGTGCCCATAAGGATAGCTGCGGCGGTTCCGTAGGCCACGGACAGATCGAGCGGAGCTTCGGTCCTCGGTGGCCCGGGAGTGATTTCGACCACCACCGCATCAGCGACGTCCGGTGACAACGGAGTGTGATCGTTGTTGTGGAGGGAGACACGGATCGTGTGGTTGCCCTTCGGCAAATCCGTGATTGTGATCGAATCCGCCGCGATCGCGGCGTAGTTCGACCCGTCCACGTCGACGTGGACGTGCCCGCGACCCTGCTCGGGGGCATTTCCGATTCCAGGCGCATCGAGGACAAACCCCGTGACCGACCAGGAGATGACGAGTGGCTCGCGTTCCTTGACAGACGGTGCGGACGCGTTCACACCGATGGCGGGCTCCACCGCGACGACGGAGAAACTCCGCGAGACGTCCGGGTCGAGGAAGGTGTGGTCATTGTTCCGGAGCCCGACGTCGATCCTGTGCGATCCAAGTGTGAAAGGCCCGATAGAAAATGCCTCGGTCCAAGCGGTGCCGGCGAAGAGGCCGTCGATGTAGTAATGGAGATGGCCGTGTCCTGGGATTGGGTCGCGGCCGTAGTTCTCGAGATCGAGCGTGAAGTTCGTGACTGAGATGACCACCCGAACGCCGAGAGTGCTCACCGCTGCTCGGTCCGAAGGCGCCTCGACTCGGAAGTCGGGTGCCCCCTCGAGGGGCGCGATGGTCGGAGGGCGGGACGACGGTGCTGGCTCCAACGCAGCCGTCATCGCCGCCGCAGCGACAAGAATCCCTGCTAGCAGTGCGAACCGCATTCCTCTCCGTCCGCCGACTACGTCACCACGCCTTCCTCTCAGGAAAAGACTTTCCCCAAGTCCGCGCACCCGCGCCCGATATTCATCCCGAGAAGGTTTAATCCACGCCCTCCGCATCCCCGCGCGACATGATCCCGATCGCGAAGCCGATCATGGGCGAGGAGGAGAAGCGGGCCGTGCTCGAGGTCCTCGGAAGCGGGCAGCTCGTCCAGGGCCCTAGGGTCGCGGAGTTCGAGAAGCGCTTCGCGGAATACGTCGGCCGAGGCCACGGGATCGCCGTCCACTCGGGGACCGCCGCGCTCCACATCGCCCTCCTCGCGCACAAGGTCGCGCAAGGGCAGGAGGTCGTCGTTCCGCCGATGACGTTCTTCGCGTGCGCCTCGACCGTGATGCTCTGCGGGGCCACGCCGACGTTCGCGGACGTCGACCCCGATCTGTACACGTTACGCGCGTCGCATCTCAAGTCCGCGATCTCAAAGAAGACGAAGGCCGTGATGCCCGTCCACCTCTACGGGCAGACCGCGGAGATGGACCCGATCAACGAGATCGCGGAGGCCCACGACCTCGTGGTAATCGAGGACGCGTGCCAGGCCCACGGCGCGGAGTACCACGGCCGGAAGGCGGGGAACCTCGGGGACATCGCGTGTTTTTCGTTCTACCCGACGAAGAACATGACGACGGGCGGCGAGGGCGGGATGATCGTCACGGACGATCCACGGATCGCGGAGACGTGTCGCCTCCTGCGGGACCACGGCCAGGCGGCGAAGTACGAGCACGTCCTCGTCGGGTACAACGAGCGGATGACGGAGGTTGCCGCCGCAATCGGGCTCGTCCAACTCCGGAAGCTCGACGGCTTCGTGCGGAAGCGGCGCGAGAACGCAGCTCGGCTCACGAAGGGGCTCTCGCAGATCGAGGGGCTCGCGCCGCCAACGGAAGGGAACTGGATGTTGCACTCGTACTACCAGTACATCGTGCGGGTCGAGAACTCGTTCCCCCACACGCGGGACGATATCGTGAAGCGCCTGCACGAGGACGGGATCGGCGCGCGGCCATCGTACCCGAAGGTGCTGTATCGCCAGAAGGCGTTTCCCGGTCGTCCGAAGACGCGATGTCGAGTCGCGGAAGATCTCGTAGGGAGGTTGTTCGAGGTCCCCGTCCATCCCTTCGTATCGCGGGAGGACCTCGATCGGATTCTCGGAGCCCTCGACGCTCTCGTCTAGATGAAAGATGCTAAATGCTAAATGACACATGTTTCATTCATGAAGGTCGTCCAAACGCGGCTCTCGGACACGGAGTACTCTCTCCTCGCGACCTATGCCCGTGCCCGCAAGACGACGATCAAGGAGGCCCTGCGCGAGGCCATCCGTCGGCTCACGCTGAGGGACGAAGTCGACCCAAAGGATCCCATCTTTACCTCCTTCCCCGTTGCGAAGAGGCGCGGACGTCATCCCGATGCGTCCGAGCGGGTGGACTACTACCTCTACGGTTGGGAGAAATGATCTTCTACGACACGAGCGCGTGGGTTGCTCTGAGCGTCCCTGGGGATCGCCACGGCCCATCGGCGAGGAGGTTGCAGTGAGAGGTCGCCCGGGGGACGCACGGAGCGATCGTTACCACGAACTTTGTCCTCGACGAGGCCGCGACCTTCATCCGGATGGAAACCGACGTGGAATCCGCGGCGCGGCTGGTAGAGTCCCTCACTTCGTCCTCGATTATCACGACCGTCTGGATCGACCCCGGACACTTCGAGTCCGCCCTGAAGCTCTTTGTGGAGTGCAAGGACAAGCGGTGGAGCTTCACGGACTGCACGAGCTTTGTCGTCATGCGTGAGCTCGGGATTCCTCGTGCGTTCTCGTTCGGCCAGAATTTCCAGGAGGCGGGCTTCACACGCCTTCCCTGACCCTGCGCCGCGCGGGGGTGTAAGTAGTGTGCATACCGCGCCTTGATGTTCAAGTCGGCGCTTCCAAAACGCGGAGGTCGAGCATGGCGGTTCTTCGAAGGCACCTCGCGTCCGCCATGACCCCGTCGGGTGTCCGACCCTGTGCGCTCATCTGGGCGTTCGGGCGGCCGCTCCAATGAGGTCCCCGATAGGCACCGCCGCGATGCTCCTACCGCCTCGGGAGCGGTCCTCGACCTCCCATGATTTCTCCTGAGCGTCTCTTCCTAACGAGCCGCCGGTCTCGATGCCGCTCAAATCGACCGCGTCCGAATCTCGCGATATCCTGAGTGGACGCTAGTAAGACCAGGCTATCCAAACATTTTTATTATAATCGACATATCGGCGGTGCCAACCGCGAAATCTCGGGTCGAAACGGGATGGGATGAATTTGAGACTCCGCGGACGAGTCTATGAATTGAGTCAGGTGTTTTCAGTGAAAGCGCCACAGCGTACTGTTGCGATTGCCTTTGTGCTTGCGGCCGTGATGTTCCTGAGTGCAGGAGCGGCGATCACCGCCACGGCCGCGTCCTCCGTTGCGGAGCCGTTGGGTGTCAGGTTGCCGACACCTTTGTCGGCGCATGCGACGGACACAGACGGCGACGGGTTGAGCAATGCGGATGAGCAATACGTATACGGAACGAACCCTGCAGTGGCGGACACGGACGGAGACGGGCTCCGGGACTGGGAGGAAGTGCACCCCGGAACCGATCGCCACATTTCGGATCCGCTCGACCCGGACACGGATGGCGACGGGCTCACCGACCGACTCGAGGCGGAAGTCGGAAGCCATCCCCTTATGTTCGATACGGACGGGGACGCACTTCGCGATGGGGCGGAGGCGGGCTTCGGCACTAGCCCCGTGACACGGGACTTCGACCGGGACGGGATCTTCGATGGTCTAGACACCCCGATCATTACGGCGTTCAGCGACACGATGGAGGCTGGCACGGCCGGTTGGACGACGAGCGGACTCTGGCATCAGGTCACCGAGCCGCCCCAGCTTGCCAACAGCGCAACTCACAGCTGGTGGTACGGGCAGGACAGCACGGGGGACTTCGACACCGGTGCCACAAACTCCGGATCTCTCCGGATGGTGAGTTCGGTCACCGTCCCGGACGCATTCCCCCAGCTCCAGTTCTTCGGATGGTACGAGACGGAGACGTTCGGCACCGATTTCGATCAGCGCTGGATTCAACTGTACGTTAACGGTCAATGGGTCCACTACGCGCAGCTCTCCGACGACCCAATGAACACCTGGAACTTCTACACAATCGACCTCGACGAATTTGCAGGTCAGAGCATTCGAATTGGATTCTACTTCGATACGATCGACGACTTCTTTAACAATTTCGAGGGCTGGTATGTCGACGACGTCGCGCTCCGGAGCGACACGCTCGGTACGGGTCCGGATCCAGCCGACTCCGACGGGGACGGTCTTGACGACGGGTTCGAAGCCCTAGTCTCGGGGACGGATCCCGCGGACGCGGACACGGACAGCGATGGGCTTTCCGATGGCGTCGAGGTCCTCACACACTTCACGGATCCGCTCGCTCCGGACACGGACGGGGACACCCTCTCAGATGATGCGGAGGTCAACACGCACCTGACGGATCCCCGAGACACCGACACGGACCTCGACTTCTACTCGGACGACCTCGAGATTGGGGCGGGAACGAACCCGCGCAACCCGGACTCGGACGGTGACGCACTCATCGACGGCTGGGAGGTCTTCGTCTCCGGGACGTCACCGTTGCTCGCGGATACGGACGGAGGCGGTCGGGCCGACGGCGTGGAGTCCTGGAACTTTTTCGACCCCACGTCCCCTGCGGACGACGGCGCGCCCCTCCCCGGCGGCGATGTCGACGGAGACCTGCTGGGCGCTGTCGGCGAGGCCAGCTGGGGGACTTCCCCGGTCGCCTCAAATGCCGACGGAGACCTGTTCCCCATCACCGGCACACCGTTCACGGACCTCTACGAAGTCGGATACATTATCGTCATCTTCGGCGTCCCGTCCTCGGGATTTGCGGACGTGGACGGCGACTTGATCCCAGATCCGGAGGAGGTTTTCCTCGGGGTCGACGGATACATCACATTCGCGCACCTGCTGTCCACGGATGGCGACGCCCGTCCGGACAGCGTCGAGATCAGCCCAGCATCCTTCGGGTCCCCGGTGTACTCCCACCCGCGGTACTTCGACACGGACCTCGATGGAATCTCCGACCACGAGGAGCTCCCGCCGTTCGCAACGGCGCCCAAGCTCCTCGACACGGACCGGGACTACCTAGGCGACGCGGTCGATTTCGAGCAGCTTCCGGACCGCGACTTCGATGGCATCCTTGACGGTCTCGAAGATTTCCTGGGAACGGACCCCGACGACCCGGACACGGATGGTGACGGACTCGTCGACGGGGCTGAGGTGAACACGTACTTCACGGACCCGTTCCTGGAGGACACGGATGGCGACGGAATCGGCGACATCATCGAGCTGTTCTCCACTCACACGGATCCGCTCCTCGTGGACTCGGACGGAGATGCCCTCACGGACGACGAAGAGATTTTCTTCTTCGGTACCGACCCGTGGGCAATCGATACGGATTCGGACGGGATCGCGGACCTCGACGAGCTCATCGGGACGACCTCCGCCACGGACTGGTCCTCGGACGCCGACGGCCTCTCTGACGGTCACGAGCTGAACGTCCTCGGCACGCATCCCTTGAGGGTCGACTCGGATGGCGATGGAGTCTGGGACGACGCGGAGGTCTGGAACGGTCGTGACCCGCTCGTCGCCGGTGGACCCCTCGCGGACGCGGACCGGGACGGCCTCACGGACGCGAACGAGGCGACCGCTCGCACGAATCCAGCCCTGCGGGACACGGACGGCGACGGGCTGTCCGACGGGTTCGAGGCGAACACGGACTGGCAGCTCATCGGGGGCGTGCAGGGGACGAACCCGCTCGCACTCGACACGGACGGCGACTGGATCGTGGACGGATTCGAGACGCTTGCCGGCCTCGGCAACCCAACGCTGACGGACACGGACGGAGACGGGCTCGGGGATGGCCTCGAGGCGTTTGAGACCGGAACCTCGCGCGTGGTTGCGGACACGGACCGCGACGGCCTCTCCGATGGAGAGGAGTTCCTCATGGGGTTGGATGGCTTCATCACGGCCCCCCTCTCACCGGATGCGGATTTCGACGGTGTCCCGGATGGGCAGGAGCGCGCCCTTGGCATGAACCCGCGCAGCCCAGACAGCGACTTCGATACCCTCTTCGCGCCGTCGGACCTTGCCGAGCTCTACGCGTTCTTCTCGGACCCGATTGACCGAGACATGGACGGCGACGGGCTGATGGACGGAATTGAGGCCGCGATCGGCTTCTTCTTCGTTGGCTTCGTGACGAGTCCGACCGCGACGGATACGGACGGAGGCGGGGCGGACGACGCCCACGAGCTCCTCCTGCTCTTCGCAGGCTTCTTCTCACCGTCCTCCGGGTACCCGGCGAACCCGATCGACGCCGTGGACGACGCATTCATCCTCGTGAACTTCCCCGACACGGACGGAGACGGCCTGGCGGACGACATCGAGGACCTGAATGGGAACGGGGTGTACAACGCCGGTGTCGGTGACGGGGTCGATAACGACGGGGACACCACAATCGACGAGGAGATCTGGAACAACCTCGACGACGACGGGGACTTCCTCTTCGACGAAGACCTGCAGGAGCTCCCACTGAACGACGCTGATGCCGACGACGACGGCGCGAATGACGCGGTCGATCTCGTCCTCACGTTCTTCGGGTTCTCGAACCCGTGGGACGCAGACAGCGACGATGACGGGCTCTCTGACGGAACAGAGTGGACGACGTCCTTCACGGCGCCCGGGAGCCCGGACTCCGACTTCGACGGCCTCTCCGATGGCGAGGAGGTCAACGTGTATCGAACGGACCCGCGCATCTCCGACACGGACGCCGACGGGTTGCCGGACGGACCCGAGCTGATGTTCGCGTCCACACCTACGGCCGCGGACCTGGACATGGACGGCCTCTCGGACCTGGCGGAGATCTTCGGGTTCGGAACGGACCCCTCCCGTGCGGACAGCGACGGTGACGGGCTCGGCGACGGTGAGGAGATCTTCGCGTACAGCACAGACCCGCTCGATCCCGACACGGACAACGGCGGGATCCCGGATGGCGCGGAGATCGGCCTCCGCCCGCCGCTCGATCCAAACGACCCATCGGACGACGTCCTCGACTCGGACAACGACGGCCTCTCGAATGCGGTCGAGCTCATGGCCCTCGGGACGGACCCGTACGATTCGGACTCCGACAACGACGGCCTGTCCGACGGCGCCGAGGTCCTCACGCACGGCACGGATCCGCTCGCTCCGGACACGGACGGCGACAGCGTGAACGACGGGCTCGAGGTCGCCTCGAACATGAACCCTCTGTCCCCGGACACGGACAGTGATGGCGTCCTCGACGGTGCCGAACTGGCCGGCGGCACGGACCCGGTCAAAGCGGACACGGATGCGGACGGACTCACGGACGGCCAAGAGATCGGGCTGAGCACGAACGCGACAAACCCTGACACCGACGGGGATGGACTCAACGATGGCCGGGAGGTCAACGTGGTCGGCTCGGACCCGCGCGCCGCGGACACGGACGGCGATGGCGTCAACGACGGCACGGAGGTCGCGAACGGGACGAGCCCGACAGCGATCGACACCGACGGCGACGGCCTGACGGACGGGGACGAGGCGACCCGCGGCACGGACCCGCGGAAGGCGGACACCGACAGCGACGGCCTGACCGACGGTCAGGAGGTCGGCATCGGCACGGGCCCGCTCACCGCGGATACGGATGGCGATAGCCTCTCGGACGGCCGGGAAGTGAACATCGTCGGGACGGATCCGAGCGCGGTTGACACGGACGGGGACGGACTCGAAGACGGTGCGGAGCTCACGGGAGGGACGGACCCGCTCGTGGCGGATACGGACGGCGGCGGAGACAACGACGGTACGGAGGCCCAGAGGGGCACGAACCCCCTCGACCCGAACGACGACAGCGCTCCTTCCTCGACGCGGACGTACACATACGTGCTCCTTGTCGTGATCCTAATCTTCGCGGCGCTCGCGTTCCTCTTCCAGATGATGGCCTGGCGGAAGGGCCGGAAGCCGAAGGGCGGAGCACCGACAAAGGGACCCACGGAGGAAGAGCTCTCCCCACCCGCGGACGAACTGTGAGGGCCCCAACGGCCCTCCATTCCCCTTTTCCTGAGGGCGGGAGGGAGCGGTAGCGCGTTCCCGCCACGCCAAGGGATATGAGCCCCATCGGGTTCGGAAGCGTCGCGATGGCGGGAGATTCGTTCCAGAAGGTCCTTGCGGAGGGCATTGCCCATGAGCAGCGGCTCGACTGGGATGCCGCATTCCGCCTCTACGAAGCCCTCGTCCAACGGCTCGGGACGGAGACGCCTCAGGATGCGCGATGGCACGCGCGGAATGCGGAAGCCGAGTTCCGCCGAGGGAACGCACTGATGGCGCTCCGGAGGATGGACGACGCGCGCACCGCCTTCGACGCGGGCCTCCACGCCGCGAAGGAGAGTGGCGATTCCCTGATCCTTGCCGAAGGCCTCACGGCCGCGGGGGTCTTCGCGGGAACCACCGGCGATCTTCCTCGCGCGGAGCGATTCCTCTTCGAAGCCCTCAACCTATTCTCCGACGTCGACGCAATCGCGGGCCGCCAGGGCGCCGGGTGGGCGATGCTGAACCTCGGGACGATTTACGGGAAGACGGGGCGCCTCGACCTCGCGTTCGTCACCCTCGATAAAGCACGGGAGCGGCTCTACGCGATTGAGAACTGGGTCGGCGTCGCGGCCGCCTGGGAAGCGCAGGCGCAGCTCCGCCGGGCGATCGGGGACGAGGATCGGTGGCGGGAGGACCTCGCAGAGGCCGTGATTTTCTACGACCGGCAGGGGATGACGGAAAAGGCAGGGCGTCTTCGGGAACTCCTGAAAGGCAAGCTCCTCTAAGCCTCAGTAGATCCGCTCGGACTCTCTGCGCTCGAGCGCCTTCTCCCGATACCGCCCCGGTTGGCGATCGAACGTCGTTTGGCACTCCTCGCCGCAGAAGTAGTACGGCGTGCCCTTGTACCAGATCATCCAGAATGCAGTGTGCGGATTCACGCGGGTCCCGCAGACGGGATCGACGGCCATGGCTCCCGGGCGGACCGAAAGCGAGGCACGCTATGAACCCATCGCTCGCCCGAGGTTTGGAACCAAATTCTCGACTCCACGACCGAACGTTCTTATCGGAAACCCTGGATGCACGCCTCGTGCGGGTCGGCGTCATCGGCGTCGGTTCGATGGGCCAGAACCACGTTCGGGTGTTCTCGGAAGTCGCGACCCTCGTCGGGATCGCGGATCCGGACCCGAAAGCGGGCGGGGACGTCGCGAACCGGTTCACCGTCTCGTACTTCCCAGACTACCGAGTCCTCCTGAAGGAGAAGATCGACGCGGTAAGCGTTTGCGTCCCGACGAACCTCCATGCCCGCGTCGCGATGGACGTGATCGAGGCCGGCAAGCACCTCCTGGTCGAGAAGCCTCTCTGTGGCACCGTGCGGGACGCGGAGCGACTCGTGAAGGCCGCGCGGGACGCAGGCGTCGTCCTAGCGGTCGGCCACATCGAGCGGCACAATGCCGTCGTCGACAGCGCCCGGCGACATCTCCAGGCCGGGGACTGGGGCGATCTCATCACCGCGGGCGCGCGACGGGTCAGCAACTTCCCGGACCGGGTGCGGGACGTCGGCGTCGTGATGGACCTCGCGATCCACGACATCGATATCCTCCGATACCTGGTCGAGTCGAAGGTCGCAAGCGTGTACGCGGTTGGCGGACGCCAGCGGCACGATCTCTTCGAGGATCACGCGACGATCCTGATGAACTTCGAGAACGGGGTGAATGGATACGTTGAGGTGAACTGGCTCACCCCAATGAAGGTCCGGAAGCTGAGCCTCACCTGCTCCCTGAACTACGTCGAGCTCGACTACACCGCGCAGACGATGACGATCTCGTCCGCGACCCTCGGACAGCTCGACCCTTTCAACCTCTACCAGATCCCATTCGACTATGACATCCGCCACGTGTCCCTGAAGAAGGAGGAGCCCCTGAAGCGGGAGATCCTCGACTTCCTTCGCGCAATCGAGGAGAAGAAGGAGCCGAAGGTGAACGGGGAGGATGCGATCGAGACCCTCCGGGTCGTTGAGGCGGCCGTCGAGTCCGAGCGGACGGGGAAGGTCGTGCACCTGGAGTAGACGCGAGCGCCGACTCTGTTTCGGGGCGTTCAAGGCCTTCGGGCGTCCTGCTCGCAGCGGGACGCGCCGCACCTGTCTTCCTGCTCATCGCGTCAACGATCGCGCCCACGACCGCGAAGCAGGACCCAACACCCCCACAAGCTCCACTTCGTAATCTCCCGTGCGGTGAACATCGTTACCGACCGATTCGGGGCGACTGCGGCGCGTTCCGCACCGTTTCAGAACTCGCCCTTCCCTATCGCCCGGTACGCGAACCCGCGTCTCACGATCGAGCCATCAAAGGCGTTCCGCCCGTCGACGATCGCGCGGTGGCGCATCCAGCGGCGCACCTTCTGGAGGTCCAGTTTGAGGTACGCGTCGTGTGCAGTGACGAGGGCGAGACAGTCCGCTCCCTTCAGCGCGGCCCGGAGGTCCCGTGTCACCGTAAACCCCCGCGTCGATTTCGCGTACGGGTCGTGGATTGCGATGTCGGCCCCTCGGCGTCGAAGCTCCCGCACGAGGAGGATTGCAGGGCTGTTCCTCGCATCGTCCGTGTTCTCCCGATACGCAAAGCCGAGGACCGCGACCTTCGCCCCTCGGATTCGGCGTCCCGCCTCTCGCATCGCCTCCTCAACGAGCTGCGCCATCCGGATCGGCATGTAGTCGTTTACTTCCCGCGCGGCGGGGATCAGGATGGGCTTCTGATGGATTACGGGCGCGACGAGGAGCCATGGGTCCTTGGGGATACAGTGGCCCCCGACTCCCGCACCGGGCAGGAGCACGTCCCGGCCTGGACACGAGTTCACGAGCTCCCTCACACGGTACGCGTTCGCACCAAGCTCCTCGCATATCAAGGCGAGTTCGTTCGCAAACGCGAGCTGGACGTCTCGGTAGGCGTTCTCCGCAGTCTTTGTGATCTCTGCGCTAATCCAGTCGGCTGCGTGCAGCTCGCCCTCGACAAACTTCCGATAGAGGGTCAAGGCCTTTCGCAGGGACGTTGCGTCCTCCGCACCAACGACCCGGTCGAGCTTCACGAGATTGTGAAGGAGCTTCCCCGTCGTTACGCGCTCCGGGCAGTGCGTGAGGGAGAGCCCCTTCCCGACCTTCAGGCCGCTCCCGCGCTCAAGGATCGGCTTCACGACGGACGCCATCGTGCCCGGGGTGATCGTGGACTCGATCGACACGAGGGCGCCACGCTGGAGGTGGGGCGCGAGGCGGCGGAGTGCGGTCTTCAGGGCCCGATATTGCGGGTCCTTCGTCATCGAGTCAATCGGCGTCTCTACGCTGATGATGACTGCGTCAGCCCTATCGATCTCACCGTAGTCGGACGTCGCCTTGAGACGCCGAGACTTGACGGCGGCCGCGAGGAGCTCCCCGAGGCCCGGTTCGTAGCCCGACAGCGGACTCTGGCCCGCCGAGACCGCCTCGACCCTCGCAGGGTCGATGTCGATTCCGACGACGCGGACACCGTTGTGCGCGAGGGTCGCCGCAACAGGGAGGCCGACGTACCCGAGGCCGATCACCGCGACTTTCACGGCGGAGGCCATAGGGGAGTCGGAGATAAACGTTTCAACGTCACATCCGCGGTGCGGGACGAACGCGTAATGTATTTCGTGCCGCACGCCTTAGGGTTCCCCGCCCGCGATGCATTCTCGTGGACACGCGCGACAGAGGGGACGCGCGGAAAAGGACTCAATCTAGGGAGGAGACATCGATGAATATCGCAAAGCAGATTGTGCGCACGAGCCTCGTGGTGACGAACAAGGACATCGTCCGCGTCTCCGCGTCCCCGCACACGCTCGAGCTGGGTTTCCAGGTTGCCCAGGAGGTCGAGCGGGCGGGCGCGGAGCTCCTTTTCACGCTCTGGGGGGACCCGCTGTTCCTCACGGAGATGCGGGAGGTCGCAGACGAGTACCTGACCCGGGAGCCGCGAGTCGAGAAGCAGCTCGCAGAGATCGAGACGGCGGAGATCCACCTCGCGGGGATCCAGGACCCAAAGGTCTTCGACAAGGCGACGCCGGCGAGGATGCGACTCGGGGCGGAGCACCAGCAGGCGATCGAGGAGCGGAAGCGGCAGCGAGGGGTCCGATCCGCATTCGTAGAGCTCAGCCTTGTAACCCCGCAGCGGGCGCGAAAGTACGGGATCAGCTATCCGAAGTGGAAGCGCCTCGTGCACGCCGCACTCGCGGCGAACCTGAACACGATCCGGAACAAGGGGCAACTTGTCGCGAAGAACCTCGACGGCGCGCCGACGATCCGGATCACGGGCCTCGGGACGGACCTCATCCTGGACTGCACGGGTCGGACCTGCGTGGTCGAGGACGGGATCGTCGACAGCGCGGACATCCAGCGCGGGTTCCCGTACACGTCCCTGCCGACGGGGTACGTCGCGATCGCGCCGGACGAGGACTCCGTGAACGGCCGCCTGACCCTCGACCCGTTCCCTCTCTGGGGCAAGTGGGTCAAGGGCGCGACGTGGGAGTTCAAGGATGGCAAGCTCGTGTCGATGCACGCAGCGAAGAACGAGAAGGTACTGAAGGCCGTTTACGAGGGCGGTACGGGCGACAGGGATCGCTTCGGCTACCTGACGATCGGTGTCAACCCGAAAGCGCAGCCGCTCGGCGCGTTCATCGACTCTCTCGTCCCAGGTACCCTCGGGATCTCCCTCGGAGCCAACGAGGCCCTTGGCGGACAGAACCGGGGGACCTCGGCGATCGGCGGGGCCATCCGCGGCACGACAATCCGGACGGACGGCTTCGAGCTCGTTAAGGACGGGAAGCTCCGAATCTGATCAGACCGTATTCGTCGAACACGAACCGACGGGTCGACCGTTTGGCTCCCCCGCCGGATTCTTCCATTTTCCAGTGCGAGTTTCATGGAGAGGACCTTTAAGAGGACGGGCCCGTTCGGCAGGTCGTGAAAATCGTCAGCATCGTCGGAGCTCGGCCGCAGTTCATCAAGGCCG
>Ga0209342_10001142_pt1 | contig 29933 bp, 29 predicted proteins | sample RifCSP16_2_FD_184023 | JGI IMG/M metagenome (GOLD analysis project Ga0209342, IMG submission 184023) | Soil microbial communities from Rifle, Colorado - Rifle CSP2_sed 16_2 (SPAdes) (version 2) | ecosystem: Environmental > Terrestrial > Deep subsurface > Rock core/Sediment | place: Rifle...
AGAACTTGAAATTCTTTCCGGAAAAATCCCTGAGGATATAAAAAAAATTCTTTACGAATATCCAATAGAAGCCCCTGTGCTTATCAGAGATGCCTTGGGCAGTTATGTCGCATTAAAACAACTCTCCTTTTTGAAAGATAAAGAAAAGCGCCTTGAGCAATTTTTTACACCTCTTGATATAGCATCAGGAATGCTTGAGCTTATCGGGGGCAACAAAACTAATCAAAATGCCAGAATAATAGACCCAAGTTGCGGAGATGGCGTATTTTTAAAGGCAGCAAAAGAAAAAGTGCTTGGGTTCGAAATTTTTGGGTGTGATATAGATTCTGAACACATAAATTCTGTAAAGTCTCAAATCCCGGAAGGTATTTTTATTGCAGGCAATGCGCTTGAGGCTCTGTTGCAGCAGGAAGGTTCATTTGATTTTGCAGTAGGCAATCCTCCCTTTAGCGCCCAAGATAATCTCGTAACAGATAAATATATTCTCAACAACTATCGTCTTGGTTTAGGAAAAAAGAGGCAGGCAGTAGAAATACTTTTTCTTGAACTGTTTGTTCGCCTGCTTAAGAGAGGGGGAAAATTTTCTATTATACTGCCGGAAGGTATTTTGTCCGCCAGACCGCATAAATATGTGAGAGATTGGCTGGCGTCAAACACAGTAATATATTCCATTATCAGTCTGCCAAGAAACACCTTCAAGAAAACTTCTTCCAAGTGCGTAATTATAAGCGGCGAGAAACTTGTCCCCGAAGGTAGTAATCGGGGAAATGCCGGTAGCAGCAACTTTGTTAAATACGCAGTTTTTCATAGAGGCAATTTTTCTGAAGTTGTAAATATGGTTAAGAATAAAAACAAGAATTCCATTAAACAGGCAGAGCTTATCAATACAGAAGATTGGCGGCCGGAAAATTTGGTATTTATTAAAATGAGACAACTCTGTAAAAAACCGGATTGGGCCTGTCTTGGAGAACTTGTAAAATTGAGAACGGGCTTTGTGAAGTATGGGAAAGATAGAATTTTTGACTCCAAGCCCAAAAAACGAAGTTGTCAATTAATCGTTGCAAAAAACTTTCTGCCTGTTACAGGGCTTGATTTGGATAAAGCAAGAAATTTTATTGATGCGGATAATTCTTCATTTTCCATAAAGGCTAAAATAAACAATGGAGAAATACTTTTTGTCAGGGTTGGGGTAGGATGCTGCGGGCGGGTAGCTGTTTTTGATGGGGATAATGATGCACAGGCAGATGATTGGATACATATCTTGACTCCACAACAAGGGGTGGACCCCTGGTATATAACTTCATGGATGGCAAGTTCTTATGGGCAGCGGCTAATAAAACTGATTTCTCATGGCGTTGGAACGGTGAGCATTTCAAAGTCAAGTCTTGGGCAGTTGTTGATTCCAAGACTTGATAAAAACACGGAAGAAGATATTGCAGGGATTTTTAAGGCATTTACCAAACAACAAATTCAATACGGTTTATGGGTTGATGTTTTAGACGAGATATTCGGAAAGCATATTAAAAATCTGGCGGTGTTAGTTCCTCTCCCCACAGTAAAAAGACAGCATCCTCTTCAACACCATCAATATCAATCCCAACCAAGCATTTAAAGAAGTTAGCAAAACTTAAAGAACATTGCAATCGCCTCTGAGTCTTTGAATCTATCTTTGGATTTAAGGTAATAATAGTCGGTTTTTTATTCCTTAATTCTGATAATTTTTCCTGTATACGTTTGCGGGCAGCCTCCGGTGATATGCTTCTATCTTTTATAAGACTGTCCAATTCCCTTATGTTTTCTGCGGTCAGAGGCTTCCATATCTCTTTCCACCTATCAGGAGAAATGACAGCCTCTACTATTTTAACAATTTTCTTTTTATTAGCTTCACTTTTCCAAAAACCGACTATAATGGTAAATTGCTGCTGAATCTGAAATTGTCTTAAAGCGTCTCCAAAGTATACCGAACCTCTCCATTTTGCTATTTTTATAGAGATTGGGCCGCCTTTTGGATTGGGATTCAGTTGTTCCGGGATGTCCCATTCGCTTGTATAATAAATATCAAAAAAGGTTTTTTTGAGCCAGTCTTCAAACTTAAAACCATGTATTTGACGCTCATTTCTTGGCATATATAATCTATACTACTTTTGATATGTGGAGGCAATAGGTTTTTCCGGCAACTGTTGTTGAATAAGAACAGCTATGTTGCCCTTTTCAGAATCTCCCTTGCTGCAACAACCCCGGACACAGCCGCATGGATAATGCCTCTGGTAATGCCTGCGCCGTCGCCTGCTGCAAAAAGGTTTTTAAGCTCTGTTTCAAGATTATTTGTAAGTTTTAGCCTCATGGAGTAGAACTTTACCTCTGCGCCATAGAGGAGGGTAGATGTTGAATATACGCCTGGCGCAATTTTGTCCAGCACTTCCAGCATTTCAAGGATGTCTGATATGTAGCGGTAAGGGATTGCAAATGAGAGGTCGCCGGGTGTCGCATCAGTTAATGTCGGTTTGACGCTCCCTTTTTTAATCCTTTCTGGTGTAGACCTTCGTCCCTGAAGCAGGTCTCCGAGCCTCTGGACAATAATTCCCTCACCGAGCAGATTGACGAGCTTTGCAATATACTGGCCGTATGCAATCGGTTCATGGAACGGCTCTGTAAATGTCGTGGAGGCAAGGATTGCAAAGTTTGTGTTGTTGGTCTTTTTTGTAGAAAAGCTGTGGCCGTTGACTGTGCAGAAATCTTTGTGTTTTTCTTTTACCACAACACCGTAAGGATTCATGCAGAATGTCCTTACCAAATCGTCAAACCGCTTGGAGTAAAATAAAAGTTTTGCCTCGTGCATCACATCTGTTATTGGCCTCATAATGGAGGCAGGAACCTCTACCCGGACACCGATATCAACAGGGTTATTGCCTGTGGAAAGGCCGAGCCTTTTCGACTCCTCACTCAACCAGTGAGAACCGCTCCTACCCGGAGCAAGGATTACAAAATCTCCCAGAAATTCTTTGCCATCGCCGGTCTTTATACCTGTGACTTTATCACCTTGTTTTAATATCTCAATAGCTTCGGCATTGAAGTGAATATCAACCCCCCCTTGCCCCGTGGGGACAGTCCGCCCCATGTGGATCAAATCTGTCCCCAGTGAGGGGGTTAGTGTCTGCCGTAAATTTTTGAGAAGCGAAAAACACCTATCTGTGCCAAGATGTCGTATCTTAAAAGGCACAAGCCTTAAGCCATTTCTCGCTGAAATTTCTTCCAGTCTTTTTATCTCTGCCTCATCTGTACCATGAAGCTCGTCAGGTGCGCCGTATTTTAAAAATATCTTATCAACATAATCTATGAGGGATTCAAGCTCACCTTCTCCAATATAATCAGTTAAAAAGCCGCCAACGGCTGTAGAGAGATTTAGCTTCCCGTCGCTAAACGTGCCTGCCCCGCCCCAGCCATGGAAAATATCGTGAGGTTTTCTGTCAGGCAGGTCATCCCCTTTTTCCAGAAGGATAATTTTTAGATTTTTTTTAGCCGAAATGAGCTCAAGCGCTGCAAATATACCGGCAGGCCCGCTGCCGACTATGATAACATCGTAGGTATTCATTATGGATTCTTGCTCTGTCCATAAAATAGCGATTAAAAACCTCGCTATTTTACAAACCTGCGATTTGCCTGCCATACTTCGTTATCGGCGCATTTTTGCTCCTCACCGTATTGGTGACATACGGCTCGTCGCAAAAATGGCCTCTGCCTCGTCTGGCAAGCAACTTGCAGGTTTCCCCAAAAATCAAAGTCTATTTTTGGGTCTGGGATGATTGCAGCAGTCTCTTACCTTTTTCGCTTCTTATAAGGCAGCGAAGGCTCTGCCGCCATCGGAACACTATCCTTTATCGCACTGTGTTTCTTCAGCACCTTGACTATTTCTGTGAGAAGCAGGATGTCTCCCTCATGGAATCCCTCCAGCAGCCCCAGGAGTTCCCAGAGATGCTTTCTCTGAGCAGTCCTGTAAGCCTCTTTGGGCAAAAGGTTAACCAACCTCAAGGTTGACTCATCCATAAGGAAGCGGTCGAGCGGTAACGAAAGGGCTTCGGCGATTTTTATAAGAACCCCAAGGGATGGAAGCTGTTCAGCGCGTTCTATCTTTCCTATATATGTGTAGTCCATGCCTATCATATCAGCCATGGCTTTCTGGGTAAGTCCCTGAGAATGCCTTAACTCACGTAATCTTTTCCCGATCTGCGCCTTTATCATCAGTGTTAAAAATATCCACTTTTTCATCTATTGTCAACCTATTAAATAAGTCAAGATATATTATCTCTTTTTTATTGACAATATAGATTATTTATCCTATTTTGAAGCAGGCAGTATGTATGAATAATGAAAACCGGTTTTATGGATAAGATAAAACCTTTAAGGTATTTGAGCAATGCAGACTTTTTTCCACTCTTATCAAATGGAGAAGTAAAACTATATCTACTTCTTCTGATAAATGCCTCTGCAGTTGATACGATAGAGAAGATAAGCCTGAAACAGATAAAAAAGGCCGAGGGGAAGATGCCTTCTCCATCGGAACTTAAAGCAATAATGACATCACTTGAGAGATATGGGCTTGCGGTCATGGAGCGAGTTACAGAATGGCCTACCGGTAAGTTGGTATTCAGGCTCAAGCGGCCTGTTAAGTGTGTTACAGGTGTCAATAAAAAAGGCAGAGGGAGGAAAAATGACAGAAAAACTAATATGTCCAAATTGTGAGAGGTTCTCATATACTACAGCCCCTTGTGAACCAACCCCATGCCCCTATTGTGGGTTCGTCTTTAGCGAGGCCGATAAAGGGGTAAAAAAAATGAGAAGGCGAATTTTGGTAATAGATGATGACTCTACTATTCGCGATATTCTTGCAGCTATACTTATCAAACAGGGCTATGAGATAGATATTGCCAAGAATGGTGTAGAAGGATTAATGCTGTTATATGATAAACGATATGACCTTATCATAAGCGATATAAATATGCCTATTATGGATGGGATAAAGTTCTACAGGAAACTCATTGAAAGAATGCCATCGATGAGACAAAGGGTGTTATTTATAACCGGCAATAAGGATAGAGAAACTGATATGTTTTTAAAAGAGATGGGGTTAAGGCATCTATTAAAACCTTTTACAACAAGCGGCCTTTTAGATGCTCTGAATGAGGCTGATGCTTTTAGGTCTAACGTTTAGGAGATATTATCATTATCAGCAATCAAATTGCATTTCTGTAAAATAGCGATTAAAAACCTCGCTATTTTACAAACCTGCGATTTGCCTGCCATACTTCGTTATCGGCGCATTTTTTCTCCTCACCGTATCGGTGAACATACGGCTCGTCGCAAAAATGGCCTCTGCCTCGTCTGGCAGGCAACTTGCAGGTTTCCCCAAAAATCAAAGTCTATTTTTGGGCATTTGTTACCAGCAAAACTTTCCATCCTTCTGAATAAGTTTGTCGTCAACATATATTGCCCCGCTGTTTCGCAAGTCCTTTATCATGTCCCAGTGTATGGCAGAGTCGTTTTTGCCGCCGGCTTCTTTATATGACCTGCCGACAGCGAGATGAACTGTGCCGCCGATTTTTTCATCAAACAAGATGTCCTTGGAAAAATGCTTAATGCCGTAATTTATGCCGATGCCCAGTTCTCCAAGATAACGCGCCCCCTTGTCTGTATCCAGCATTGCTATAAGAAATTTCTCATTCTTTCCTGCTGACGCATAGACAACCTTTCCCTTTTTAAATTTCAAGCGAATGCCCAAAACCTCTTTGCCCTGATATATTGCAGGGAGGTCGTAATAGATTTGCCCTTCAGCAGAGTTTTCTATCGGAGATAAAAACACCTCGCCATCCGGCATATTCCTTTCCCCATAGCAGGGGATCGCCTTCCTCCCCTTGATGCCTATGGTCAAATCAGTATCTTTGCCGACTATCCTCACAACCTTACCTTTATCTAAAATCTTCTTGAGTTTCATCTCCTCTTTTTTGACATTTTCCCAGTTGATATTGGTTGCGCTATAGAGGAAATCTTCATACTCGTCCAACGACATATCTGTTTCCTGGGCAAGGGCATTTGTCGGGAAGTTGCAGAGAACCCATCGTTTCTCGTTAACAATCACTTCACTTATGGACTTCAGAACCTTTGACCGTTCTGCAATCCTTTTTGAATCCACATTGGATAGCGCCCTTTTATTTACCGCAGCCCTTATATTCACAACGCAGTCAGCGCCTTTTGCCTCAAGGAACTTTGCCTTGGGGAAATCCAGAAGCTGTTCTTTTTCGGCCATGTTGTAAAAGATATTTGATATCTCCTCAAATGCAATATTAACGGCGGGATGGCCGCCTGCCTTTAAGATTTTTTTATAAACCTCTAAAACAAGCGGTTTTGCAAGCTCTGAAGATGAGTTTATAAGAACCCTTTCTCCTTTTTTTACTTTAAGGGAATAGTTGATAAGGATATCGGCAAGTTTTATTACACGCGGGTCAGACACAAAAACCTCCTTGCTATAGAAATTTTAGACAGATTTTAGCAGTAAACCCTGTTAGAAGTCCACTATTATACGAATCAAAGTTTATTTCTGGGCGAATATTTGCTATACAGAAGAGGCCTGAGTTTCAGGCAGGAGGCTTATAACGGGATAAAGATTTGAAAAAGCAAACTTGCCAAATTCTGTGTTGGAAAAATAACTATTTGGAGATAGATAGGTAATGATAGGGAAGGTTGTTATGAGAAACTACTTAACCTGCCGTCGTTTTTCTTCTATGTTGATATCAAGATGTTTTAATTGTTCAACAGTCTTTATAAGTTCCTGATTCTCATCAGCCAACTTTTTCACTTCTCGCAATAACCTTAACAAGTTTTGAACCTCATCTGTCTTGCCAGTTGGAGAAAGAGAGGCGTAAATTTCAAGCTCTTGAAACGCTTTGAAATAATCAGGGCTTGGATTTTTATAGTCTAAATAAAGCAAGGCGAGTTCAAGATGCACCTTTGTTGCAATAGAGATATCAACCTCTTTTTGGATAATTTCTTCTAATTTTGCAATGTCTTTGGAAAAATCCTCAGTCTTTAAAACAGGATGCATAAGATGCGATGGGGCGCAGCTGAATGTAATGAACCCCAACAGAAGTAATATGGGTAGGGTAAGCGCCCTATTTGATCTAACCATCAGTCACCTTTTTTTCAGGGCTGCCCTCTTGCGGGAACATGATAAGCTTATCATCCTGCGCTTGTTTGGGCCATTCCCTTCTCTTATCAACTACATATATACTGCCTGGGAGGGATTTGGCATATTCCTTTAATTCAGCCGCTATCTCACCAACCTCCGCAGGGTTTGTGAGTATGCGGTGACGGTTGGTAACAACTGCTATAGACACTCCCATAATAGGAAAGGTAATAGCCTGGCCTTGCCGGGTTTTTCCTGTTATATAGCCCTGCTTTCTATCCTCAGCATCGTAAAAGTCAGGAATCGTTTTATCAAATATCTCAATGATTGCAGCGCAGATTTTTGCGTATCTATCCGGCGTAGAAACGACTACAAAATCATCGCCCCCGATATGGCCGATAAAGTCTTCATATGTGCCATGTTCGGCAACTACGGATTCTATAATCTGCGCTGTGGCCTTTATCACCTCGCTCCCTTTTGCATATCCATACCGGTCATTATATGCCTTAAAATTATCCATATCAATAAGGCAAAATGCAATAGGCGTTGCGGCATTCAGCCGTTTTTTAAGAATATTTTCTATTGCCAGGCCGCCTGGAAGCCGTGTTAAAGGGCTCATGTCTAAATACATTTCTTCTAACCTTTTTAGCCTCTTTGTCATTTCACCAAAGGCATGAGACAATTCACCCAATTCATCTTGATTTGACATGCTGTGCGTATACTCAAACTTTCCCTCTGCCACATCTTTTGTTGCAAGCTCTAATTTGTGAATAGAGCCAGAGATATTTTTTGTGATTAATAGCGCTGCGCCGATACCAAAGATTATGCCGAGGGCGCACACCACTGCGGTGACCCAAAAGGCCGTTTCCCCAATTTTTGCAACCAGCATAGTTTTTTTGTTTTGCTCGCTGCGGGTTTCAAAAGACATATTCTTAATGAATTTAACCAGCTCTTCTTGTTTGTTTTTAATCCGACTGTCATAATTTTTTGAGAGTGAAGAAGCCGTTGAAAGATGCTTAACCCCCTTAATAAAGATATCATTATATTCAGTATGCATGGCGGCTAAAGTGTCAACAGGTATGTTTTTGATATCAGGGAGATTGCGAATCTGTTTAATAAGATTGTCAAACTCTTCGCTTCTTTTCCAAAATAATGTCAGCATATCCGGGCTTTTAAGAATAGCGTAACGACGGCCGTAAAGCTCCTGCGCAATTATATTGTCAATCAGCTTATCCGTAGCCTCTATGAGAGGCGCATCTGTGTTGAGGATGCTGTCATTAATCCTATGCAGCCTCTGAAGGCTTGAGAGTGTAAAAAGAGAGATTGCTATGAGAAGAATAGCAAGCGGCAGGTATCCGAGGAGCAGTTTCTTTCCTATATTCAGGCGAAGAAAACTGACGATAATTTTTTTGATTATAGAATGAATGCCCATGGTGCCTCAATAATATAAGCTATTGATTTATAAATCGATAGAGATTTTATTAAATTGAGAGCCACCTTGTTAAATTAACAGATTGTTGAAAAACTCAACAATCTCTGATTACACAGATAAAAGATTAGATTACACAGATTGAAACTCCTTGAAATATCTGTGTAATCATTTTTTATAATCTGTGTAATCAAGGCTGTTGATGACTTTTTCAACAGCCTATTAAAAGATAAAAGGGTCTGGCTCTTTTGTTGAAAAAGTTTATCAGAAAAGAGTGGAAAAGTCATCAAAGAAATTATAGCATAGACTTATACTTACACAACTGCTTCAACTCAAAAATACACTAAGTCCGTAAAAAATCAAGTCTATTTTTGGGTAAGTGCTTTTATTTGCACAAATTATATGTTAGACTTGCTAATAAATAAGGAGGTGTATGATATGAAGAAGATTTTCATTGCATTGCTATTGGTTTTTATCGGGATAGCAATAACTGCCTCATGGTCTTTTGCCGGAGGCCATAAGGTTATTGACGGCAAGGAATTGGAAACAATGATGTCAGACGGCAAGCCCATTGTAATTGTGGATGTGAGGGAACCTGAACTTTTTTCAGCAGGCCGCATAAAAGGGGCTATAAATATTCCCTATGATGATGCAAGACCCAGGATATTAAAGGAACTTTCCCCAAACGACCGCATTGTTTTTGTTTGCCACGGCGGGCCTATGGGTGATGAGCTTGGCAGCATACTTGTCAAGAATGGGTACAAAGATGTATACAATCTGAAAGGCGGCATGAGGAAGTGGAAAGGAGAAGTTGTTAAGTAATATACATGCAGATTATGGGCAATAGGCGAGAGGCTATAGGTAAAACCAATAACCCATAACCACTTCCCCTATTTTATAAAAAGAGAGGTAGTTTCCTATAATAATAAATATTGCAAAAAAACCCCTGCTGGAAAGGGTAATCCGCAGGAAAAGAAAGAAGTGGGAAAGGCGCGAAATAGATATCGGCGATCTGCTGAAGGCGATATTGAACTGGGCAAATGAATTTGTCCCGTCAGACTCCGGCACGATATTTCTGGATGACCCTATCTTAAAATTTAACGACCCCACCAATGGCAAACTTTATTTTATTGCATGTTTCGGGAGGAACTCCAAGGCCATTGTAGGAACCTCTATTCCGAGCAATGTGGGTATTGTCGGCAAGGTTTATACTTCCGGTAAACCGTATATAAGCGAGGATGTCAAGAGAGACAATTATTTTTATTCCGGGATAGACAAAAAGACAAAATTTCAAAGCAGGTCAATAGTATGCGCCCCGATAGATATAGAAGGGGCGCGCATAGGCGTTATTGAGCTGATAAACAGCAAAGAAAAGATTAATTATGAACGGAAAGACCTTACACTCCTGAAAATATTTGCCGGCTATACCTCAACCCTCATCCAAAATGCCCTTGATGCCAAGATGTTTGAGCACCTTTCACGGATTGATAACCTTACTGGCCTTTATAATGATCGATTCTTTTTTGAATCCATAGAGAGCGAATTAGCCAAAGCCCTTGCTGCCAATAAAGATTTAAGTTTGATATTTTTTGACTTAGACCACTTCAAAGAAGTAAATGACACATACGGACATCTGGCGGGAAGCAGGGTGTTAAAAGAGGTAGGCGGGTTGCTGGAAGAGATTTTTGGAAAAACAAAGGCGTTCCTTTCTAGATATGGAGGGGATGAATTTGTTATTATTCTTCCAAGTACAGATTTGAAAGGCGCCGGAGAATATAGCGAAATGGTTAGAAAAAAAATAGGCAGCAATGTGTTTATAAAAGAAGTAGCAGGTCCAAAAGAAAAGGCCTTAAATATTAAAGACGTCATAACATGCAGCTTAGGCGTCGCCTCTTTAAAAGGAAATATAATATCAAACAAGAAAATATCAAGGATAGCAACCGACCTTATTGGTCAGGCAGATGCAGCGATGTATAAAGCTAAGGAGCAAGGGAAAAACAAGGTTTGCTTTGCTAAAGGCAAGATATAGTCAGGAAGACAGTCTAAAAACCTAAAAGTAAAAAATATAGAACCAGTATGACAAAAGAAGCGCCTTCTATTTTAGAATCCATCAAATCCCGCCGAAGTATCAGAAAATTCACAGCCGAACCAAATGATGACGAAACAATCAACCAGATTCTTAGCGCAGGTATCTGGGCGCCATCCGGCAAGAATAACCAGCCGTGGAAATTTGCTGTCATAAAATCTGAGGCACTACGTAAATCTCTTGCCCCACTCACCCACTATACCAAGATAATTGAAAATGCGCCATGCTGTATTGCAGTATTTTTAGACCATAATCTTTCCTACGACAGGACAAAGGACTGCCAGGCAATCGGCGCCTGTATTCAAAATATGCTTTTAACAATACATGATATGGGGCTTGGCGCAGTATGGCTTGGAGAGATATTAAGGAATAAGGAAAAGGTAGCTGAATTATTAGAGGCGCCTCAAAACTTTGAGCTTATGGCTGTTGTTGCGCTTGGCCACCCGGCAGAAAAGGGAGGAAAGGGGAAGAGGAAGGGACTGGATGAGGTAGTGTTTTTGAGGAGATGAAATGATAATACAGAAGCGACAGCTGAACCATGCGGCGGCTATCAGCTGTCCGCACCAGTGTTTTGTTAGTGCTAAACATATTTAAGTTCTTTCTCTATTCTCTCCGATAGAAACATTTTAAGGAGAGATTGATATGGAACATCACGCTTATTAGCCAAAAGTTTCAATTCCTCAAGCATTGATTCAGGAAGACGTAACGATATTGTCCTTATCGAAGGCTTGAGGTTTGGCAGAACCATTCTTTTCGCTTTTTTCCAGTCTATATATTCCGTAGAATCAGCTTCGGACCAAAATTTCTGTTCCTCAGCTTCACTTTTAAATTTAGGGATTTTCTTTTTCATGATGTTTCGTATAGCCTCCTTTCTTTTCTATTCATATCTCTTGCCGAAATTACTCTAATAAGATTCTTTCTCAAGGTAAAGACTATAAATAAGTGCCGCCCTGCATCTGTATGACCAAGCGCAAAATAACGCGGCTCTTCCTGTGAATGTTTAACGTCTTGTGCAGCAATGAGCGGCTTATTGAAGAGTATCTGTTCACATTCTGTGACTGTAACTTTATGCCTCTCCCAGCTTTTTAAAATATTCCCTTCATCACATTCAAAACCTTCACATTTGGTTAAGCTCTGATAAATACCCATATAACTAAGTATATGACTATAATATACAATCCGCCAAGTTTTTTTCATGCCTTCCATAAGCTCGTAAAAAAATCAATCGGTATGCATTGAAAGGCCAAGAAACTACTTTGCTTTTAGCTGTAAATCCGTTATAACTATATTGTGAAGAACCGCACTGCTGTAAAAGTAGTTATCCTCGTTTTATTTCTGTTATCAATTGTTTTATTTGAAAGATATACAGGTCTTGAAAACTATCTTGACCCGGAAAGGTTGAGAACCTGGATTTTAGGTTTTGGCCTTTGGGGGCCGATTATCTATATCCTAATCTACAGCATTGTGCCAAGCATCCTGATCCCAGGCACCCCCCTTACTATTGCAGGAGGTATTCTTTTTGGGCCGGTTTATGGAAGCATATATACTGCCATCGGCGCAACTGTCGGGGCGTCTGTTGCGTTTCTCATAGCAAGATACCTGGCGCGGGAGTTCATTGTAAGGCTGTTAAAAAAGAATGAGAAATTGAACATACTTGATAAGGAAGTTGAAAGGCAAGGGTGGAAGATAGTCGCATTTACAAGGCTTATTCCCCTCTTCCCCTTCAATCTCTTAAATTATGCATTTGGCCTTACAAGCATCAGATTTGGTCATTATGTGCTGGCGTCTTTTATCTTTATGCTGCCGGCAATCATTGCCTTTGTCGTTTTTTCAAGCTCATTTTTGGACCTGCTGACAGGCAAGGCCTCAAACGAGTTTTTAATTGGTATAATCCTTATTGTTATCATTTCAATAATACCCATCGTGTATAGAAAGATCAAAGATTAGCCCGCCTCTTCTTTTATCACACCGTATCATTGCTAAACAGAAAACTCCTGCTATAATTTTGCTTATTCATGAGAATATCTGAATTCATGCTGCAAAACAGATTATGAAAAAACCTTTAGCCAGAAAAATACTGGAAAAACATATTGTCTCTGGTAAGTGGGAATCTGGAACCGAGATAGGCATCAGGATAGACCAGACGCTTACTCAGGATGCGACCGGCACACTTGCGTATCTGGAATTTGAGGCATTGGGCCTTGACCAGGTCAAGACAGAATTATCTGTCAGTTATGTTGATCACAATCTTTTACAGACAGATTTTAAAAATGCGGATGACCACAGATTTTTGCAGACTGTTGCCCTGAGATACGGCATATACTTTTCACCGCCTGGCAATGGTGTTTCCCATCAGGTTCACATGGAAAGATTCGGCACGCCAGGCAAGACCCTTCTCGGCTCTGACAGCCACACATCAACAGGAGGCGGTCTTGGCATGATAGCTATAGGCGCCGGCGGGCTTGATGTGGCAATGGCTATGGCAGGCGAGCTATTTTATTTTCAGACGCCGAAGATATTCGGCGTAAGACTTATTGGGATGTTTCCGCCATGGGTTTCTGGCAAAGATGTAATCCTTGAGATGCTCAGACGTCATACAGTAAAAGGCGGTCTTGGCAAGATAATTGAATATTTCGGTCCTGGTGTTAAGCATCTCTCTGCCACAGACAGGGCAACTATTGCAAACATGGGCGCGGAGCTCGGCGCAACGACAACCATCTTCCCCTCCGATGAAAGGGCAAAAGAATTTATGGTCAGACAGGGGAGGGGCGACCAGTGGATTCACCTTGACGCAGATGAAAATGCGCATTACGATGAAATAGACGAGATAGACCTGTCAAGGCTTGAGCCTCTCATTGCCTGCCCTGCATCGCCTGATAATGTTAAAAAGGTTTCGGATGTGGAAGGCATACCTGTTGCTCAGGTGATTATAGGTTCATCGGTAAACTCGTCATTCAGGGATTTGATGGTTGTGTGCGAGACATTGGAAGGCAAAAAGATTCATCCTGATGTAAGCCTTGAAATAAATCCAGGGAGCCGCCAGGTCATAGAAAATGTAATAAGGGAAGGCGGGGCATTATCGCTTACACATGCAGGGGCGAGGATACACCAGTCAGGATGTCTGGGGTGTATCGGCATGGGCCAGTCCCCTGCAACAGGCACAGTGTCTCTTCGCACATTTCCGAGAAACTTTCCCGGGAGGAGCGGAACAGAAAACGACCGGGTATATCTGTGCAGCCCTGAAACCGCCGTAGCTGCCGCCATATTTGGAAAGATTACAGACCCAAGGATGTTGGGAGATTACCCGGACATAGTTGAACCGGAGAAGTTTATATATAATGAAGAGCTGATTATAAAACCTCTGGCGATTGCTGAAAGAAAAAAAGTGGAGATTATCAGGGGGCCTAATATAAAACCGTTCCCGAATTTAGAGCCGCTGCCTGCTGAATATGAAGGAGAGATACTTTTAAAGGTTGGCGGTAATATAACAACAGATCATATTCTGTCTGGCGGAAATGATGTGCTGCCGCTCAGAAGCAATATACCTGCTATAAGCGAGCATGTTTATGAAAGGGTTGATAAGGCATTTTTCAAAAGATGCAAGGAAAAAGGCGGGGGCATAATTATCGGAGCTGAAAACTATGGACAGGGTTCGTCAAGGGAACATGCTGCCCTTGCACCGCGTTATCTCGGTGTCCAGATAAAGATTGCCAAAGGCTTTGCCCGCATCCACAGGTCTAACCTTATAAACTTTGGCATTGTGCCACTCTTATTCAGCGACCCGTTAGATTATGAAAGATTAAAGCAAGGCGACAGGTTGAGATTTCCCGACATCCGTAAAAGCATAGAACAAGGTAAAGATGAAATTTTAGCTATGTGCGGCAACAGAGAGATAAAGATCAGGCTGAAGGTTACGGACAGAGAACGTAAGTGTCTTTTGGGCGGCGGCTATCTGAATCTTGTGAAAAAGGATTTGGTAAGATAAGCAATATTGTTGCCATACCCCAAAAATCAAAGTCTATTTTTGGAACATATCTTTTCAGTGAAGCCGTATTTTAGTATGGCTATCTGAATATGGCTGAAGATAAAGGGGAAACGTTGTTTTGCTTGGCGATGAGAAGGAGGTGATGTCGTTTGATTGTCATATATCTATGAATAAAAGAAGGAATGGAAATTCGCTAAACTTACATTAAAACAAGGGAGGCTTAAATGAAAAAGATAATAGACAAAATGTTTAAAGGTATGAGGTTGCTCACAGCAGCCTTATTAACCTGTGGGGCGCTGCTCTTCAGTATATGCGTTCAGCCGGCTCATGCTGCTGTCGGCGACTTGGTCTATTCAATCACCTTCAGCGCTAATTGTGAATCTGGTGTTGGCGTGGGCATTGCATTTGACGGCGCTAATTTGTGGTATTCCTGCGCTGAGTATGGGACTGAGCAAAGCAAACTCGACCTCTTCAGGGCAGATCCAATTACCGGGGTCGTTACAGCTTCCTATAATATTGTGCCAAATGGCGGCCTGGGCGCTCTGTCGTATGACGCAACCCGCAATGCCTTATGGGCAGGCAGCGGGTTGGGCGGGCCTGGCGGAGGCGGAGAAGTCTATCGGATAGACATGGACAGCGCAAAGAATGTGGTAGGCTCTGCGCTTGTATTTGATGTGGACAGCATTGTCGGCAACTGTAGCCTTGATGATGGCTTGGCATTTGATGCAAAAGACATTGCTAACCCTACAGACGATGTCATCTATTATAGTAATGACTGCATGACAACGACTATATGGGCTTTTGACCTGGCAGGCAATTCAGTAGAATCCTTTCTATGGGGCGGCAGCACATGTATAATCAATGGTTTTACTACAGGATATAACAGCGGTCTTGCCGTAGGCGGACAACTGTTGTATGAAGGCTCTAATGGGTGCAGCCACGTATGGGTGGTAGACAAGGCAACTAAAGCTTTCTCATTTGGCTTTTCTACCGTTGTCGCGGGAGACCCCAACTTTAGAGATGAAGACCTGGAATGCGACACGAGCACTTTTTCCGCACTGGGCAAACATGTCATGTGGTCCAAGGAGGCATACAGTCCGATGCGCGCCCACGCCTTTGAAATTGAATTTGGTTCGTGTGGTGTAGGCGGTGTGCCGCCTATAACAGAGGGGCGTATGACCGGCGGCGGAAGTGTCTTTACCGTCGATGGCATGAGGGTAACGCATGGGTTTGAGCTTCACTGCGATGCAAGCCAAGGACCTAACAATCTTGAGGTTAACTGGGGCAAAGGCAACAACTTCCATTTAGAAAATCTCACTTCAGCTTTTTGCAGCGATGATTTAGCTATTTCTCCCAAGCCGCCTGCCGCAGACTTTGACACCTATCAGGGCAGCGGTACCGGCCGGTATAATGGCGTATCTGGAGCTACGGCAAAATGGACTTTTACTGATGCCGGAGAGCCTGGTAAGAATGATATGATTAAGCTCACTATTACTGATGGATCAGGCAGCACAGTGCTTGCAGTCTCTAACAGCCTGAACAATGGCAATCATCAGGCACATCAAGAATAAGTTGCAAAACAAAGAATTATCAAGAGGAAGAAAACATCGCCAAGCAAAACACTTACCAACAAGGGGTTGCCTGCTTCAATAGCTTAGGCAACCCCTTAATATAAGCTGCTATAGCGGACTGAATAAAAAGCGTAAAATGTAGTTTTGTATCCTGTTTAGGGGGATATGAGATATGACAAAAAGCAGCGCCCTTGTCATTGTGGATGTTCAGAATGATTTCTGCCCTGGCGGCGCTTTGCCTGTGCCTGAAGGCGATAAGGTTGTTCCTGTATTAAACAAATATATTCAGAGGTTTCAAAAGGCAGGCCTGCCCATCTATGCGTCCAGAGACTGGCATCCGGAAAAGACCAAACACTTTAAGGCATTTGGGGGGCTGTGGCCGCCTCATTGTGTTCAGGGAACAAAAGGTGCGGCGTTTCATCCTGACCTTAAACTCCCTAAAGACACAATAATCCTTACCAAAGGTGAAGACCCAAATGAGGACAGTTATTCATGCTTTCAGGCCCATGACTCTGAAGGCAAACCTTTCATTCAAAATTTAAAGGTGCAATGGATTAAACACCTTTATGTAGGCGGCCTTGCAACGGATTATTGTGTAAAGGCTACGGTGCTTGATGGATTGAAGCATGGCTTTCAGGTCACAGTTCTCACCGATGCTGTCAGGGGAGTTGATGTAAAGACAGGTGATTCAGCGGCTGCATTGAAAGAGATGAGAACAGCAGGCGCAGAAGAGACCACATTAGAAGACTTGAAGCTATAATCCCAGCAACTGTTTCTAAAGATGGCCGATAGGAAAATTGCCCCTATCGGCCTTTTTTATAAACAGAAATTAGCACTCTCGGAGGTTGAGTGCTAATTTTTCCCTTGACAATTAAAACAACGGTGCATATACTGAATAGCAAAACATACTAAAAAGGAGGGAGTTTGTATGAAAATTAAACCGCTTCACGACAGGATTCTGGTGAAGAGACTGGAAGAGGATGAAAAGACAAAGGGAGGAATAATAATCCCTGACAGCGCCAAAGAAAAGCCTATAGAGGGCGAGATTATTGCAGTTGGCGCCGGGAAGGTAGGGGATGATGGCAAGAGGATACCTCTGGATGTTAAGGTTGGGGACAGGGTGCTTTACAGCAAGTACGGCGGAACAGAGGTAAAAATTGAAGGCGAAGAACATCTTATTATGAGAGAAGAGGATGTTCTTGGAATAATAGTAAAATAATTTAACAAAGGCAGGCAAGAGGCAATAGGCAATAGGCGAGAGGCGAGAGGCAATAGGAAAACCTATAGCCCATTGCCCAGAGCCTATAACCTGAATAAAAAGGAGGAGTAAAATGGCTGCAAAAGAATTGGTCTTTGGTCAAAAGGCGAGAAATTCAATATTGAATGGCGTCAACATACTGGCTGACGCAGTAAAGGTTACACTTGGGCCACGGGGAAGGAACGTTGTGATTGAGAAATCCTTTGGCGCACCGATAATCACAAAAGATGGAGTTACGGTTGCAAAAGAAATAGAGCTTGAAAACAAGTTTGAAAACATGGGCGCTCAGATGGTGAAAGAGGTTGCATCCAAGACAAGTGATGTTGCAGGCGACGGAACAACAACCGCAACAGTCCTTGCGCAGGCAATCTACAGAGAAGGCGCCAAACTTGTCGCTGCAGGCCACAATCCAATGGATTTAAAGAGGGGTATTGACAAATCTGTTGAGGCGGCGGTTACGGAGCTGAAAAAAATATCAAATCCGACAAAGGGCAAAAAAGAGATTGCACAGGTAGGCACTATATCTGCCAATGGCGACAGCACAATCGGCGACATCATTGCAGAGGCAATGGACAAGGTCGGCAAGGAAGGGGTAATAACCGTTGAAGAGGCAAAGGGCATGGAGACAACCCTTGAGGTTGTTGAAGGTATGCAGTTTGACAGAGGCTATCTTTCGCCATACTTTGTAACAGATGCCGAAAGGATGGAATGTGTCATTGAAGACGCATTTATTTTAATGCATGAAAAAAAGATTAGCAATATGAGGGATATGCTTCCAATCCTTGAAAAGATTGCAAAGATGGGCAGGCCGTTCCTTATTATCTCAGAGGATGTAGAGGGCGAGGCGCTTGCAACCCTGGTTGTCAATAAGCTCCGCGGAACGCTTCACTGCTGCGCAGTAAAGGCCCCCGGCTTTGGCGACAGGAGAAAGGCTATGCTGGAGGATATCGCAATCCTTACAGGCGGCAAACTCATTGCAGAGGAACTCGGCATAAAACTTGAGACCGTTGATATTAAGGACCTCGGCAAGGCAAAGCGGATAGTGATTGACAAGGACAATACAACTATTATTGACGGCGCCGGCAAAAAGGCTGATATAGAGGGCCGCGTAAAGCAGATAAGGGCGCAGATTGAAGAAACAACATCGGATTATGACAAGGAAAAACTCCAGGAAAGACTTGCAAAGCTTGTCGGCGGTGTTGCTGTAATAAATGTCGGTGCTGCAACCGAGGTGGAGATGAAAGAAAAGAAGGCGAGGGTTGAAGATGCGCTCCACGCAACAAGGGCTGCTGTTGAAGAGGGGATTGTCCCGGGCGGCGGCGTGACATATTTGAGGATCTCACCTGCAGTAGAAAAGCTCAAACTTGAAGGCGACCAGCAGTTTGGCGTTAATATTGTAAAAAAAGCGCTTGAAGAACCGATAAGGCAGATTGCAGCCAATGCAGGCGCAGAGGGTTCAATAGTTGTTGAAAGGGTAAAGAAAGAGAGCGGCGCATTTGGTTTTAATGCCGCGACTGAAGTCTATGAAGACCTGTTGAAGGCAGGTGTTATTGATCCAACAAAGGTTACAAGATATGCGCTCCAGAATGCTGCATCCATTGCAGGACTTATGCTGACAACAGAGGCGCTTATTGCTGAAAAACCAAGGGAAGAAAAGGGCGGCGGTATGCCGGGCGGAATGCACCCGGGCATGGGCGGCATGGAAGGCATGATGTAAACCCAAAAAATGCAGTTGCATTTTTTGGCGAACGCGTTGAATTCGCAATGAAAGGGTGTCCTGCAACAAGGACACCCTTTTTATTTTGTGGATAAATAAATACTTGTAAGAAATGTCAAATTTCAAAGGTCAAAGGTCAAATAAAATCTAAAATCCCAATGTCAAAAAAATTAAGTTTGGATTTTGGAATTTGAGCTTGATTTGATATTTGGATTTTGACATTGGGATTTATTTGATATAAAACAACTCATATGCACGCCAGGGACATCCCAAAGGTCATAAAAATATTGAAACAAGTCAATGCATCATTTACTATCCCTGCCGTCACTCAAATCTCCAACAAATCCCGCAGCCCGTTTATGGTATTGATTTCGTGTATCTTAAGCCTGCGCACAAAAGACAGCACTACTGCGGGGGCTTCTAAAAGGCTTTTTGATCTTGCAACAACACCTAAGACCATGATGAACCTGCCCCTCAGGACAATTGAAAAGGCTATCTATCCTGTCGGCTTTTATCGCAACAAGGCAAAGGTTATTAAAAACATCTGCAAGCAGTTGGTAGAAGAATATCATTCAAAAACGCCGGATATAATTGATGAGCTTTTAAAGTTTAAAGGCGTTGGAAGGAAGACAGCAAATCTTGTTGTAACAATTGGATATGGAAAACCCGGTATATGCGTTGACACCCATGTCCATAGGATAACCAACCGTTGGGGTTATGTGAAAACAAAAACGCCGGAAGAGACAGAATTTGCATTAAGAAAAAAGCTTCTCAAAAGATACTGGATAATAATAAATGATTTACTCGTCACCTTTGGCCAGAATATATGCAAACCTATTTCGCCATTGTGCAGTAAGTGCAGGCTTTATCAATATTGTGATAGGGTTGGGGTTGTGAAAAGCAGATAATGTTTCTTGATATTCAGGGATAACAGCAAGAAACAAAGAGCAAGAAATAATTGACAATATATTGAGTTAATTGTATAAATAATGGCGCACCTATTTACGGATAGAGATAGAAATAAAGAAAATAAGTATCTGACTGCTCTATCTGATTTCTGAATTATGGAGAGGTGGCCGAGCGGCCGAAGGCAGCTGCCTGCTAAGCAGTTGTAGGGATAAAACTCTACCGGGGGTTCGAATCCCCCCCTCTCCGCCATATATAACCTTACAAAAAACCTCACCTTTGTTTTCAGAATATCTTTTTGACCTTTTCACCAATATATGGTTTTCCTGTTGTTTTTTTACATGATTTTATGATAAAAATTTGAGCTATGGAAATAGCCATAGAGCAGAAGAGACAAGAAGATGGCTCAGAAGAGAAAAGACATATCCTTGGCAAACCTATAGTCTATCAGCTTGGGATATGGGGTAGTGGCTATTTACCAAAAAGGTTTTCATACTGGTTTGCAAAAAGGATAGCTGATATAAGCTACCTTTTTTATAAAAAGGCAAAGCAGAATGTAACCAATAACCTGCAAAAGGTTTTTCCTGATTTGTCTAAAAAAGAGATTGCCTCTCTGGTTTTAAGCACATTTAGAAATTATTCTACATACCTTGTTGATTATGGAAGATTTAGGTCTCTTAAGAGAGATTCCCTGTTCGAGGTAATGCCTAAAATAGAAGGAACCGAGAATATAAAAAGCGCATTGGAAAGAGGGAATGGTATTATCATGCTTACCGCCCATCTGGGAAACTGGGAGCTTGGCGCTATCTTCTTCGGCAGACAGGATATAAAGATAAATGTAGTAACGTTTAGCGATGGTATTCATAGGATAGATGATATAAAGGAGGAGTATAGAAGGCAGCACAATATAAATACCATTATTCTTGGCGAGTCGCCGTTTGCTACAGTTGAACTGCTTAATGCCCTGCAGAGAAACGAAGTTGTAGCCATGTTAGTAGACAGATATGAAAAGGGTAACGACAGCATTGACACCACGTTTTTAGGCAGGACATATCATTTCCCAAATGGCCCGCTTGTGCTTGCAAAGATGACAGGCGCTGCCCTTATCCCTGGTTTTGTGGTAAAGGACGGAGAATCATACTATGCTGTAGCTGAAAGCCCTTTATTTATTGAAGATGATAAAGATATTAAACAGTGTGCTCAAAAAATCACTTCTATATTTGAACAGTATATCAAGCAGTATCCTGACCAGTGGTATAATTTTATAGCAATCTGACCTACTTTTCGGAGGTTTGCTTAATGACTGCCTATGAAGCCATTCCCTATAGCTATGCAGAACATTCTGCTGAGAGGTATACCCTTTCAGGGACATATACACCGCCAATTACAACAGGGCTTCCCAAGAGGATAGACTCCATATGCCCCGAATGCCTCATGGTTATTCCAGCCATTGAATATGTAGAAGAAGGAAAGGTTATGGTCAAAAAGGAATGCCCGAAACATGGGCTTTTCAAAGATATAATCTTTTCTGACGCAAAACTATTTTTGCAGATGGAGAAGTGGCACTTTGGCGACGGCCGCGGTTTCTTGAACCCAAATGTCACAGGTGCAACAAAATGTCCGAGCCAGTGCGGAATATGTAATATGCATACGACCCATACCTCTCTTGCAAATGTTGATATAATTGGACGATGTAATTTATCTTGCTCCGTATGCTTTGCTGATTCAAATACAAGCCCTTATCAGCCTGAATACGAAGACATTTTAAAAATGATGCAGAATCTGCGGGACAGGAGGCCTGTCCCTGCAGAGGCTGTTCAATTTATGGGCGGCGAGCCCACAATACACCCGAGATTTCTGGATATTGTAAAGGCTGCAAACAAGATGGGTTTCAGCCATATACAGACAGCAAGCAACGGTATTAAATTTGCCGAGCCTGATTTTGCCATGAAGGCAAGGGAGGCAGGCTTGCAGTATATATATCTTCAGATGGATGGCGTGGATGACGATGTTTTTAAAAAGATAAGGGGCAGGGCATTGTTAAAAACCAAGCTAACAGTAATTGAATCTGCAAGAAAGGCCGGACTGAGGATAATATTCGTTCCGACAGTTATCAAAGGCATAAACGACCATCAAATAGGCCCTCTTATACAACTGGCATTTGAAAATCTGGATGTGCTCACCGGTATTGCAGTCCAGCCGGTTGTTTTTACCGGCAGGTTTGCTGAAGAAGAGAGGTTGAACAAAAGATTTACCCTTGCAGATATGATACACGCTGTAGGGAGGCAAACGGGCTTTACAAAGGCATACGAAGATTGGTTTCCCTTAAGCGCTGTCACACCTTTTATAAAACTGGGAGAGGCATTGTCCGGCCATGCAATTACCAATCACACATGCCACCACCACTGTGTAATGGGCACACTCCTCTTTGTTGATAAATATAAGAATGCTGTGCCTGGCACACAGTTCTTGGATTTCTATAATCTGCTGAAAGAGATGGATGAGCTTTCAAAAACTGCTAAAAAGAGGTGGTTTAAATGCTTTTCAGAAGTAAAGGCATTAAGGCTTGCAAAAAATATTTTAACTCTAAAAAAGCGCCTGCAGGTCTTACATTTCAAAAATTCCTCAAGACACTTGATGGCTATTCAGATAAAAATTACTCATGGTCTTCTGAATATAAGAGCCATACCTATAAGACATTCTTTATCGTAGGTATGCATTTCATGGATAATTACAATTATAATCTTGAAAGAATTAGACGCTGTGCGGTGCATTATTCTGCCCCCAATGGTCTGTTGTATCCATTTTGCACCTACAATGCAGGCTATACATTCAGAAACAAGGTTGAAAAGGCCTTTGCCATAAAAAAGCAGAAATGAGGAAAATGAGGAAAAGAAAGTGTTTTTTATATTTCTTATTGCTGTATTTTTTCTTGCCTGTTTTTCCAACGTATGCTGACAACAACGGCACGGAAGGCAACTTAACTGCGCTGTTGGGTAGGCCTCTTCAATCTCAAGAAATAAGAGAGGTTGTAAATAAGATAAAGGATGTTCAGAAGGGGATAGATGCTATAAGCGCCGTTGCATATCAGAGGAAGAAAACCCCATTGCTTGCAAAGGAGATTGCAACAGAAGGAACGATAATCTTAAAAAGACCCAACCTGCTGCATTGGGAGGTAAAAAGCCCTGAAAGGATTACCATCATTGTTGACGGCAAGATAATGTGGATATATCATCCTGATTCACAAGAGGCGCAAAAATATATACTCTCAGAGCAGTTTATCGCAAGGCAGGTAATGGAATTTTTTTCATCCGCTATGGATATGTCTCTTGAGGAGATGGGCAAGCGGTTTGATGTTGCAGTGTATAATCCAAACACCAGTTTTGTATTTGAGATGAGGCCGAAATCCAGCATGGCTGCAAAATATCTTACTGCCGTATACATCTGGTATAAGAATGGAGAAGGTGTGCCGTATAAATTTGAGGTGCTGGGTAAAAATGGGAATACGACAATCATGGAACTCAGAGATGTTGTAGTAAACCCTTCTTTGAAAGAAAGCCTCTTTTACTTTGATGTTCCAGCGGAAGCAATCATCACCAATAGAGAAAATGAAGGCATGGGCTACTAATTTAAGACCCTATATTTTTAAGGGGGCAGCGCTTCTGCTGCTTATGGCGCTTTTCTATCTCTATATTCCTTATCAAGGCATTGATGATATTAAATTGTTTATTGGCAATTTTGGGGCGGCAGCCCCTCTTGCCTTTATCATTATCTGCACAATCAAACCGGTAATATTTTTTCTTCCATCTCTGGGGCTTACAATCGTAGCAGGCACGCTCTTTGGGCCATGGTATGGCGCTATCTATGTTGCTGTTGGCGGGGCAGGGTCAACTGTTGTTGGTTTTTATGCGACCAGATGGTTTGGCAGAAAATGGGTTGAGCAATTTCTGAAAAAACGCAAGAAGATGCTGGCCATGGATGAAAAGATGGAAAATGCAGGCTTCAAAACAACCCTCATGCTCAGGCTGTTTAACCTTCCATGGGATATTGTAAGTTATTCGGCAGGTCTCTCAAAGATAAGGTTTAAGGATTTTTACACTGCAAGCCTTATTGCCCTCATACCTACCAGTTTTCTATATGCATATTTTGGCAGCGCCATTTTAAATCCATTAGGCCCGGGATTTATCATATCGCTCTCTCTTATAATTGTCTTAGGAGGCATCCCTTATATTTCCAAAAAGTGGAATACCTATGGTTCGCGAGAATAAAAAAATAGGCGTTATTGCCCTTCCTGTGGAGAGGCTTCATATTGAGCTTACCAGCTTCTGCAATTTTTCCTGTGAGTTTTGCCCAGATTCCAGGATGCAGAGAAAACGCGGCTTCATGGATTTTGATATGCTGAAAGATATCCTGAGTGAAGTTAAAGAAGAAGGCATAGCAAAATCCGTATTCTTTCATGTTATGGGAGAACCCCTGCTCTATCCAAAGTTATTCGATGCTATCAGTTATGCAAAGGGGAAGGACATATCAACATGTGTAACAACAAACGGGGGACTCCTTACTACTGAATATCTGAATAATATGGTTCAAGCCGGGTTATCAACGATAATTCTTTCTCTCCAGACGCCGGATAAAGATTCTTTTAGATTAAGAGGCGTCAACAGCATCAGCTTTGACGAATATAGTGAAAGGATAAAGGCAATAGCGCAGGAGGTTATAAAAAACAGGTCTATTAACCTGAGAATAGATTTTTTGTCGTCTCCTTTGCGAAGATTGATTATACCGATAGCTAAAGAGGTTAGCATTTCAGATACCTCTGCAAAATTAAGGGCGCATTTAAAGTTATGGGCAGAAAAGATATTAAAAAACACTCCCCTTGAGAACTGTCTGCCAGATGTGGTAAAACAAATCAAAAAAGCAAAGAGCTTCAAGGAAAACAGCATCCTTATAACCGATAATCTCTCTTTTCATACGCGTATCGTTGGCGACTGGGCAACGCATTTTAATAATAAGATTGTAAAGGCAAGATTTGGATATTGCCCCGGGATCCAAGAAAATTTTGGCATACTTTGGGATGGGGGCTATACCTTCTGCTGTACTGACTTTGACGGCAGGACATCAACACATAATTATAAGGATACGCCTATTAAGGATTACCTATCTCATGAGATGGTGCAGGGTATTGTAAAGGGATTTAATCGGTTTAAGGTGATACATCCCTATTGCAGGCAGTGTCTTGGGGACAGGAGCATATTAAACACTTTTGTAAAGCAGATAGGGTCTATCGTATATTTTAAATGGTTTAGAAAATATGAATAATAAAAACACAACAGGAGGAGAGAAAACATGGCAATTAAACTGAGGATGCGTTACTTTTTGGCGGTTATCTGCCTGGCAGCGATGAGCTGCAGTCATACAGGCGGAGTTGCAAAATCGGCAAAGGACAGTACGGCAAAAGAACCTGCCGGAGGCTCTCACGAAGAAAGGACATATCGGGCTGCAAAAGTCAAGATTAATAAATACCAGGCTGTATTCATTGAAAGCCCGTCTGTAGATACTACTGCCAGCCGTAATGAAAAGGTGGATGATTTTTTGAAGCAACTGCAAGGAACGACAAGCGCCTCTCTGCAACAGGCTTTGCATGGGAGCGGGCACTTTACGACAGTTACTACCGTAAAAAAAGATGCGGTGTCAAATGGCAAGTAACTTATTTGCCGTTCTGATGTTATGGTGCATTTTGGAAGCACTGCTGCCCGTATGTTGGTTGGCATGGGCGCAGGGAGAAGCAAATTGGTTGTAGTCACTTCTTTAGAGGATCCGGAAACCGGCGAAGTTATTGTCAAATATACCGGTTGGGGCGGAGCTGTTGGGGGATTTGGCTTCCAGATATTGGGGAAGATGCAGGCTGATGTAACAACCATTGCCCAGTATTTTGGAAACCTTGTAAGGACGCTGCCGAAGGCATGAAGAAACTTCTCTTAATATCACCGCTTGCAACTAAAAGCCTCCTCGGCGGCGACTTTTATTTTCGTCTGCCGACATTAGGTCTCTTAAAGGTTGCTGCCCTTACGCCGCCTGACTGGGAGCTTAAGATTAGCGACGAGAAGGTAGAGCCTCTTGACTTAAATGAGTCAGCAGACCTTGTCGGCATCACTGCCATGACCCCTGCTGTAAGTCGGGCATATCAAATTGCCGACCATTATCGGGCAAAGGGCATAAAGGTTGTAATGGGAGGGATGCATGCATCAAAGCTTCCCCAAGAGGCGCTTAAGCACTGTGATAGTGTTGTCGTAGGCGAGGCAGAAGGGCTGTGGACAAATGTTTTAGAGGATTTTAAAAAGGGCGAATTAAAATCTATTTATAAGCACACTACATTTCCATCCTTGGCAAATTTGCCGATACCAAACTGGAATATCTATAGAGATAAGAAATATCTGCCGGTCCACTTTGTGGAAACAACAAGGGGATGCCCCCATGACTGTGAATTTTGTTCGGTAACAAACTCCTTTGGCGGCAAATTCAGGAACAGGCCTGTTGATGAAGTTGAGAGGGAGATACAAAACCTTAAGCCATTTGACGGCAGGTTCACTCTTAAAAATGTAGTTTTTTTTGTTGACGACAATATTATCAGCAATAAAACCTATGCAAAGGAGTTTTTAAGGCGCATCATTCCGTATAATCTGAAATGGCTTGGCCAAACCTCTGTAAATATTGTAAAAGATGATGAGATATTGGATTTATGCAGGAAGAGCGGCTGCATGGGGCTTCTTATCGGGTTTGAATCGCTTTCCCATGACAATCTCTCTCGGATGGGGAAGGGCTTTAACAAGCCTGATAATTATTTTGATGTTATTAAGAAGGTGCATGATTACGGTATAGGCATAAATGGTTCGTTTGTCTTTGGTTTTGACCATGATGATGAGGGTGTTTTTGAACGGACAGTAGAGTTCACTATTAAGGCAAAGCTTGAGATTGGCTATTTTTCCATACTTACGCCATATCCCGGCACAATGCTGTATGACCAATTTAATTCCGAAGGAAGGATAATAGACCGCGACTGGTCAAGGTATAACACGAATAATGTCGTATTTAAACCAAAATGCATGTCGCCGGAAAAACTGCTTTACGGCTATTATGATGCGCTCAAATCTTTTCATTCCTATTCTTCCATTTATAAGAGGCTTTGGGGGACGACAGCAAAGTGGAATTTCTTCCTGCCGATGAATCTTGGTTTCAGGCAGACAATAAAAAAGACGGTAAAGCATGGGTTTGCCCCGTTAGAAAATCGTTCAAAGGATATAGCTATTGCGTGAAGCAGAAAAGAGGCAATAGATTTATTTTCCTCTATACCCACAAGACTTTTTAGCATACTTAAGGAGGGGTTTGCAAAATTATTCTCTTGCTTATAGTTTTTAATAAGGTTTTTCAAGGGAAGTGTACTTATGAATGCGCAGAAATATGGAGATGTTGAACGCCTGAGCATAGAAACAGAAGCTATCGCCTTACAAAGAACTTTTTACTTCGCTCGTCGAAATCTATGACCGTTATATATCCTGCTTTGGATTCAATACTACCCTCAAAGGTATAGTCAAAACGTTCTCCATCCTTGGTATCTCTCATCCTTATAAGCAGCCTATGGTTTCCCGGCTTCAGCACAAATTTCTCATAGATAAATGATGCGCCGTCATTTTTCCATCCGCCAGGCATGTAGTTATTCGCCAGTTTTTTGTCATTATCTACATACATCTCGATATATACCGGATGCCTCTCCCTGCTGCAAGCGCCAAGCTTTGAAAGGCTCATTTGTGCCATGCCTGTTTCTTTCAATTGCTCACTGTATTTTTTAGCCTCTTCTGCCAGCATGGCAGCCTCGTCACATTCCACTATTCTCTTACCGGCGTGCTTAATGCTTAATTTAAGTAATGAGTCGTTAGGGTTTGAGAAGAGGTAGCCTGCATCAGAAAAAAGAAAGACAAAAACTGCCGGGATTGACAATATAATTGATGAGAAAACTAAGCGGGCTTTGCTCACAGTGATTGCTTTGGGCAAAAATTCTTTCTGCCTTTTATTTTTAATATCCTCCTGAAATGCCCTAATCTTGCCCAAAAGGTCTTCTGTCTGCAATGCGGAATGCCAAAATATCCGTATTCTTGATTTGTCTACTGCGTGTCTTAATATTGGAAGCCTGTATCCAAGTAAACGTTCCTCAAGCCATTTATTCCCAAACCGATAGTGGCAGTCGCCGACCTGACAGCCGCATACAAACACGCCGTCTGCGCCTGTGTTCAAGGCATGCTCAATCCATGAAGGATTAATCATGCCTGCGCAAGGAAGAGTTACAGCTATTATATTGGGCATATCTTTTATGGCGGATGTGGCGGGGTTAATAATCTTATGGAGGTCTGCACTGTAGGAACAGATGAAACCTAAAAGAACAGGCTCCTTGCTTGGCTTAACCCTTGCTATCTTTTCGGTTATTTCAGTTAGAATCCCTTTCTCCGTCTTATCAGGAAAATTTACAGCATTAAAATTGCAAGAGCCGACGCATATGCCGCAGCTGGCGCATCTTTTGGGTATAACAACGGCTTCCAGGTCATAGGGCTTGCCATTTGTCTGTTTACCGTTTCGCAGGGGCATCATATGGATAGCCTCGTAAGGGCAGTCCTCAAAGCACTGGCTGCATCCTGTGCAATTATCTTTGATAATCTCCGCTGGCGCCGGTTTTTCCGGCCTGATAAGCCATGGAAGGATAGTGAGAATCAAGGCGCTGCCAGCTATTATAACCCAGGACAGCCATGTTGGCATTGCATTGAGCATCGGGTAAAAAAAGAGGTAAAACCAATCTATCCCTATTTTAGAGATAGTCTTATTTGCATCCGCAGACAATAAGCTGGTTACAGGTTTTAAGACAGCCAATCCTATGATTATGCATACTATTATTGCTGCAATTATTTTTGGGGGGTTGATAATGGGCTTGGATATCCTCATTACATGAATCCATAGGGCAATGAACAGCAGTATAGGCACCATGATGTGTATAAACAGGGCTACAAAGAAAAATAAATTGGTAATAAGGCTATTGTTTGAGAATGACATGGAGAGGGATTCGCCAAATATAGGGAGGTAATCAAGAAACCGGGCTGTTACATCAGCTATCATCTGGGCCCTTTGATCCCAAACCATCCAATAACCCACAACCCCTGTTACCCATAGAGCGCCCAGCAGGATAATGCCGGAAACCCATGCGATCCAACGCCAGCGGCGGTATCTGTCTGTAAGGTATACATGGAGAAGATGCAGTATTGCGGCAACTACCATGCCATCCGCAGCATAGCGGTGAATGCTTCGTATTATGCCGCCGAGATACCATTGTTCTTCTGTAATGTATTTGATTGATTTGTAAGGCGCGCCAATTTCATAAAAGATAAAAAGATATACGCCGCTTATGAGGAGGAGCCACAAGCAGAATAGAGCTATTGCGCCGAGATAATGAAATGGATTGTAGCGGGGCGTAAATATCCTATCAGCTATATCCTCTGCTGCCAGAACACCTTTTCTTCCGTACAAAAGCAAATTTTGATACACTTTAACAACTCTCCATTAAGATATTGTAAAGATATTGAATTGGTTTAAGTATGATTTTAGTCATATTGTAATATTTACGCCATTTTTAAACTAAACCAGAGGGTCTAAACCCAGAGGGTCGGTAATGTCAATCTTTATGTGTAATTTTATTTAGGGCTATACTCTCCATAGGATCAATTCTCCCAAATCCTATTCTGCCTGTTGAATATGGCAAAGATG
>Ga0209342_10001144_pt1 | contig 29917 bp, 27 predicted proteins | sample RifCSP16_2_FD_184023 | JGI IMG/M metagenome (GOLD analysis project Ga0209342, IMG submission 184023) | Soil microbial communities from Rifle, Colorado - Rifle CSP2_sed 16_2 (SPAdes) (version 2) | ecosystem: Environmental > Terrestrial > Deep subsurface > Rock core/Sediment | place: Rifle...
CGCCGGACGGCAACATGTCGGCGACGCCACGGTCGAAGGTGACGAGCCGTCCGCGGCGCCGCAGGGTCAAGGCCACGAGGTGCGCGTCCGTGACCTGCCCGTGACCGACGATCCGGTCGGCCTGCACCCACCGGGACCGGGCGATGGAGATGTCATCGTGCCAGAACGTGTGTCCCGCGAACGCCGTGAGCGCGCGGAGAAGCAGCATCGCCTCCGCGGGCGGACGGGCCTCGGGCACGACCCGCCGGTTCGAGGAGACGCGCACGAAGCCGCTCTCGGTCAACGGGCAGGTCGCCCAGCCACGGCGGTGATGGGCCTCGAACCAGCGACGGGCGGGGTCGTGGTGGACGTGGTTCGGCCAAGCGATGGCGACGAGGACGTTGACGTCGGGGAGCGACGTCAGCCCCCCTCCTCCATGGCGTCACGCACCATCTCCGGCGTGAGCGGAGAAGTGCCCTGCGGGATGTCGAACACGGGCAGGTTAGACCGGCCGCGGTCCCGGCGTGGCCGGCTCGGCGCCAACCCCTTGCGAGCGAGCTCCGAGACAACCCTTCCCACCGTCTTTCGCTCCGCGCGCGCCAGGCTTCGGGCGGCGCGGAGGACGTCCTCGTCGATCCGCAGCGTCGTCCTCATCGCCGCACCGTAACCGGGGGGCGGCCTGATGTCAAGATGTCAAGATGCTTCGATGCCGGGCCCGCCCCCGCTCACCGCCGGGAGGATGACGAGCTCGGCGCCCGTCGGGGGCAGCGGCGTCTCCAGGCCTCCCGTCCCGCGGATGTCCTCCCTCCCCACGAAGACGTTGACGTGCGGCCGCAGCCGGCCCTGCTCGTCCATCACCCGGTCGCGCAGGCCGGGATGGGCAACGCAGAGGGTGGCGAGCGCCTCGCCCACCGTTCGGGGCGAGCCCGGGACGGACACCTCTGCCCGCCCGCCCGCCAGCTCCCGCAGCGGGCCCGGGATGCGGACGGTGACCGCCATCAGGACCGTCCGGCGGCGGCTCGCTTTCGGCCGTGCCTCCGCTTCGCCACCGCCGCTCCCGACTCGTGCACGACCACCGCCTTGACGCAGACCACCGGGGGCAGGCCTTCGAGGATCGCCTTCCATGAGGCGCCCTCGTCGCGGGAAGCGAAGAGCTTGCCGCTGCGCGTCCCGAAGTACACCCCGGCGGGGTGGCACGTGTCGGTGGCGAGCGCGTCGCGCAGCACGGTCTCGAAGGCGTTCTTCTGCGGAAGACCACGAACGAGGGGCTCCCACGAGCGGCCCGCGTTGCGCGTGCGGTAGACGCGGAGCCGTCCTTCGGGGGCGCAGCGGAACTCGTCCGACTCCATGGGGACAATGAAAACGGTCTCGGGGTCGTGGGGATGGGCGGCCATGGCGAAGCCGAAGTCGGAGGGCACGCCGTTCGCGACGTCTCTCCAGGACGCCCCGCCGTCGTCGCTGCGGTAGAGCCCCCAGTGGTTCTGGAGGAAGTACCGCTCGGGACGCGCGGGGTGCTGCACGACCTTGTGGACGCACTGCCCGAACTCCGGGTGCTTGTCGGGTAGGAACTCCGCGCGGATCCCGCGGTTCGAGACCTGGAAGCTGCGCCCTCCGTCACCCGTTCGATACACGCCGCCGGTGGAGATCGCGACCAGCAGTCGCTGCCCATCGGTGGGATGCGGCAGGATCGTATGGAGACAGAGCCCCCCGAACCCCGGCGTCCAGCGGGACCGATGGGGATGGTCGTGAAGTCTGCGTACGAGCGACCAGGTGGCGCCCGCGTCGCGGGACTCGAAGAGGGCCGCCGGCGCCACTCCGCAGTAGAGCACCTCCGGCTCGGTCACGCGCCCCGGACGGATCTGCCAGATCTGCTCGAGCGCGAGGCCCGTATCTTCGGGGAAGCGAACCGTCCCCGTCTCCGGCTTCGCCCACGTGCGGCCGAAGTCGTCGCTCGAACGGAGGAGAGCCCCCCAGTGCTGGCTGGACGTGCTGGCCCAGATCCGGTGCCGGCCCGCGCGGTCGTCGTAGGCCAGGGCGTAGACGGAGTGGCCGGGGAAATACGGCCCGCCCACCTCCCACGAGCGGCGATCGGCACGTGAGCGCAGAAGGAACGCCCCCTTCGTGGTCCCGACGAGCAGCAACACGCCGTCTTTCTTCACCGAGAGATGACGCGGGGCGACCATGCGCTGGACGCTACGCCGCCGACGGCGCCTCGGTCAAGCCGCCGCGCCGCCCTTGAGCGCCACGCGCTGGACGGCGGGGGTCGACTCCGAAGACGAGGCGAGCGAGGGTGGTATGCTCGCCAGCCATGAGAGGCATCGTTCTCGCCGGCGGCTCGGGGACGCGGCTCCACCCGATCACACTCGGCGTGAGCAAGCAGCTCATCCCCATCTACGACAAGCCGATGATCTATTACCCGCTCAGCACACTGATGCTGGCGGGCATCCGCGACATCCTGGTCATCACGACCCCCCACGAGCAGGACGGCTTCCGCCGCCTCCTCGGCAACGGCTCGCAGTTCGGGATCCGCCTCGCCTACGCGATGCAGCCGCGGCCGGAGGGCCTCGCGCAGGCGTTCCTCATCGGGCGCGAGTTCGTCGGACGGGACGGGGCCGCCCTCGCCCTCGGCGACAACATCTTCTATGGGAACGACCTTCCCGCGATCCTGCGCCGCGCGGCCCATCGCCCGCGGGGGGCGACCGTCTTCGCCTACCAGGTCCGGGACCCGCAGCGCTACGGGGTCGTCGAGCTCGACGCGAGCGGGAAGGCGATCGGACTCGAGGAGAAGCCAGCGAAGCCGCGCTCGCCCTACGCCGTGACCGGCCTCTACTTCTACGACAACCGCGTCCTCGACATCGCCGCCACCCTCAAACCCTCCGCCCGGGGCGAGCTGGAGATCACCGACATCAACCTCGCCTACCTGCGCTCGCACGAGCTACAGGTGGAGGTACTAGGGCGCGGGATGGCGTGGCTCGACACCGGGACACAGGAGGCGCTCCTCCAGGCCTCGACCTTCATCCAGGCGATCGAGCAGCGGCAGGACCTGAAGATCGCCTGCCCGGAGGAGGTGGCCTACCACATGGGCTACATCACCGCCGACGACGTGCGGCGGATCGGCCGCGGCATGAACAACAACGAATACGGCCAGTACCTGCTGCGGCTGGTGGAGCCTAGGCCCGTCCCGCCTCCGCGGCCGGCGCCGTCGCCGCGAGCAGGGAGCGGACGAGCGCGACCGCGCAGTCCGCGTCCGGGGGGTAGCCCTCGGCCCCGACCGGAGGCGCGAAGGCGTCGCTGAGCAGCGCCCCGCTGGCGGAGCGCTGAACCCCGGTCCCGCGAAGCCGGGACAGGCTGACGCGGCCTACTCGGCTCGGTCGATAACCGCCTCCGCCCAGCGAAGCACCGTGTCCGCCGATCTCAGCGCGTCCTCGTACTCGGCGGGCGTGACCTCCTCCCAAAGGCCCGGATAGCGAGCCTCGACTGCGTAGGGCGTCAGGGCGGTGGCGCACCGGACGTTGCCGGGCACCTCCAGGCCGGAGGACTCGAGCAGGGTGATGAGCTCGGCGATGGCGTGGGTCTTCGGAAGAGCGATCCGCCGGTGGACCAGCACGGCCTTCAGTGCCTTCTCGGCCGCCTGCTGGGCATCGAAGCAGAGGTCCTCGTAGACGACCTCGGGCAGGCCCCGATGAGCCCTGGCCCGCGCGAGGTTGCTCCGCGCTCGCCGCAGCCAGGCCCCGGGTCGGCTCGGGTCCCGATCAGGCGCCATACACGACCCGCCCCTCGGTCATCGCCGGACCGATGATGGTGCCGACCCGGTCTCGCCAGGTCTCGATGTCCTCGGGGGTGACGACGAGCACGTCGACCGGCACTGCCACGCCCACCAGGTTCTGGTAGATCTGCTGGGCCAGGCGCCGGCGGTGCGCGACTCCGGGCTTGACCACCAGGAGGTCCAGGTCGCTCTCCGGGCCAGCCTCACCTCTCGCGGCCGAGCCGAAGAGGATGATCCGTTCCGGGCTCGCCACCTCCACGATACGCCGAACGACTTCCGCCAGGACGCTTCCGTCTGGCTCGCGGGGCCCGAACGGCGTGGTCACCTCGTCATGCTACCAAACCCCTGCGCCCGCGGCGCCGCGGAGGAGCCGAGCCTGGAGACCCGTCCCGCCTCCGCGGCCGTCGCGGCGAGGAGGGAGCGGACGAGGCCGACCGCGCGGTTCGCGTCCGGGGCGTAGCCGTCGGCCCCGATCTGGCGCGCGAAGGCGTCGGTAACCGGCGCCCCGCCGACCACGACCCGGACGTGCTCGCGGAGCCCGGCGGCGACGAGGGCGTCGACGACGCCCTTCATGTTCACCATGGTGGTGGTGAGTAGCGCCGACAGCGCCACCACCTCCACGCCGGCGCGCGCCGCCTCCACGAAGCGGTCGGGGGCGACGTCGTTGCCGAGGTCGAGGATCTCGAAGCCGGCGCCCTTGAGCATCGTCGCCACGAGGTTCTTGCCGATGTCGTGGAGGTCGCCCTTCACGGTCCCGATGGCCACCTTGCCCGCCGCTCCGATCTCCCCCGCCTGTAGGAGCGGCTTGAGGACGTCGACGGCCCTCTGCATGGCCCGCACCGCGAGCAGCATCTCGGGGAGGAACAGCTCGCCGCGCTCGAAGCGCTGGCCGACGTCCCCCATGGTCGCGATCAGGCCGTCGTTGAGCACGACCGCCGGACCGAGACCGCCTTCCAGCGCCACGCGGACGGCGGAGGCGGCCTCCTCCGCTTGACCTTCGATCACCGCCTCCGCGACCTTCTCGAGCAACGGGCTCATGGCCCCTCCTGGCGACCGATCGGCGGACACGGTAAGCCCCGCCTTTGCCGGCCGTCAAGGATCCATTGACCCAGGCACGGGAAGGGCCCGGCGGCGGCCCCTTGCGAACGCCCGCCGGAGCCGTGTAAGCTCCGAAAATTGTACGAGATCGCTCACTCGAACCAACTCGCGTGAGTCGACCGGTCGTCGCCGGAATTCAGATGGACAAGGTTTTCGCCTATGGCAGCCTGATGGGAGACGCAGCGCTCACCCGCTACCCCGCGCGCCCGGCACGGCTCCCTGGCTACCACCGCGCCTTCCTCCACGAGTCTCGGCAGCGCTGGGGCCGCCCCGACCAGCCCTGCCCGACGCTGGGGCTCGCGCCCGGGGGGGAGTGCTGGGGGATCGTCTTCGAGACTCCGGAGGCGGATCGGCGCCGCGTGCTCCGTTCCCTCGAGCGCCGGGAAGGGGCGGGCGAGCGTCGCCGCGAGACGAGGGTGGTCGAGACTCCCGAAGGTCCTGTCGATGCCTGGGTGTGGGTCAGCCGCGGGATCCCCCCGAACGGGATGGTCGACGTCGCCGAGCTCGAGGCGCGCCTGCGCGCCGCCCACGGGGTCGTGGGGACCGGCGCGGAGTACGTACGCACGCTCGTCCATGCGATGGAGCTCCACGGGATCCGCGACCCGCTCGTCGAGACGCTCTGGGAGCGACTCCGGGGCTGAGGAGAGGGATGCTTCTCTACATCACCGCCGAGGACGTCTTCGGCTCCGACACCCCGAGACGAGGCGGCCCCCGTCCGCTCCATACGATCCCCTCGACCGTGGCGAGGCTCTACGACCTCGGGATGCGCCACCATATCCGCAAGGCGGCGCTGAGCTGGTGGGAGGGCGCCACGCTCGAGCCGATGCCGGATTGGAGGCTCGATCGCCTGGTCATTCGCACCGCCCTCTACTGGCGCGAGCACCTCCATCTCGAGCCCGGAGGCCGGGTCCTCTTGTTCGGACGGCTCGGCTGGCTGTGGCCGATCGTGGACTTCGCGGCAATGGGCTTCGCGATGGTGCCGGTGGGCGTCGAGCACGTGCTGGGGGACGAAGACCTCGTCGGAGTCCTCGCCCACGCGGCGCCGCGCGTGGTCTTCGCGACCGACGCCGAGAGCGCGGGCCGGCTGCGGGGGCTGTGCGAGGCGGGGCGAACGCCTGGAATGACGATCGTGGCCGAGGGCCTGCCCCCGGACGTCGAGGGCCTCCTGCCCCTCGGGCGGTTCCTCGACTTCGGCGGGACGCTCGACACCGCCGAGCGCGCGCAGGCCTTCCGCGCGGTCTCGCGCGAGATCGCGCCGGAGGCGGAGGCGCTGTGGCACGGGGGGCCGGACGGCCTCCGCAAGCTGACGCATGAGCAGGCCATGGCGCCGATCGCGGCCGGCCTTCGGACGCACCCTGCGAGAGAGGGGGACATCGCCTACATCGAAGGCCCGCGCGTCGGCCTTCGCACGCGCCTCGCGTGGGCGGCCTCGGTGGGCGACGGCCTCACCACGACCGTGCTCGGACGCGAGGGGCGGACGAGCGAGGACGTGGCAGAGCTGCGGCCGCACAAGATGCTCGTCTCCGGCGAGTGGCTGGAGGGGGCGTGCGACGGCCGGGGGCCTCGCTGGCCGGCCGGCCTCGACCGGCCGTGGGTGCGTCGCCGCATCCGCCAGCGGCTCGGGGACCGCCTGCGCTGGGTCGAGGCGACGACCCCCGTTGCCCCGGCGGCCGCCCGTTCGCTGGCAGCGGCGGGGCTGGCCATTGCGTCCCCGATGTCGGAGAATATTCAACCACCGTCTGTGCACTGAAACTGGCCCGGGCCGGCGCCCACATGACGCCGCGCCGGGGTGGAGGGAACGATGGAGACGACGCTGCAGCAGATCGGCGACCTGGCCTGGCGGGCGTTTCAGTCCGTCAACCACCGCGTCCCCGAGAGGCCGTCCGTGAACCCGGCCTGGGCGCCAGGACCGCTGCCCAAGTCCTACGAGCGCACGCGGCCGCCGCTTGGCTACCCCCGCGAGACCGACTCGCTCTGCCCCCGCTGCGTCATCGAGACCCGGCAGAAGATCCTGAGCGGCGAGCGCAGCCTCTCCGATCTCGTCGGCGGTCACATGGGCGAGATCCGGGCGACCTTCTACGAGAAGAGCCGCGAGGTCTGGGTGACCAAGACCTGCCCCGCGCACGGGACCTTCGACGACATCATCTCCATGGACGTGGACTTCTCGAACCAGATCGAGCGCCGCTACCCGGGCCGTGACTTCCGCACCTACGGGGACAAGCTCGTCCACCGCCACGGCACCTCGACCGTCCGCTACGGCCGGGGCGCGGTGCTCACCGTCGACCTCACGAACCGCTGCAACATGATGTGCAACCCCTGCTTCATGGACGCCAACCAGGTGGGGTACGTGCACGAGCTCACCCTCGACGAGATCAAGAAGATCCTCGACGACTCGATCTCATTCAAGCCGCGCCGGCAGATGGTGGTCCAGTACTCCGGGGGCGAGCCCACGGTCTCGCCCCACTTTCTCGAGGCCTGCTCCTACGCGAAGAAGGTCGGCTACCAGCTCATCCAGGCCGCGACCAACGGCCTGCGCTTCGCCCTCGAGCCCGAGTTCGCCTTCCAGGCGAAGGAGGCCGGGCTCGACATGGTCTACCTCCAGTTCGACGGGACGACCAACGAGTCCAACGCCCATCGCCACATCACGAACCTCTTCGACGTCAGGAAGATCGCCATCGACAACCTCGCCGCCGCCGGGGTCCGCATCACACCCGTCGTGACGGTGCTGAACGGCGTCAACAACCACATGGTCGGTCCGATCTTCGAGTTCTGCCTGGAGAACCACACCAAGATGGGGGGACCCGCCTTCCAGCCCGTCTCGTTCACGGGGCGTGACGAGGAGATCAGCGACGCCGACCGCATGCGCCAGCGCTACACGACGTCCCACCTCGCCCACGACCTTGCACGCCACTTCGAGGGGCGGATCGATCCGCTGCGCGACTGGTACCCGCTCGGGGCCTCGACCGCCTTCGCCGCGCTGACCGACCATCTCCGCGGCCCCGAGCAGGACTTCGGCCAGCTCAGCTGCGGCTGCCACCCCAACTGCGGGGCGGCGGTCATGATGGTTGCCAACTCACGCACAGGGCACTGGACGCCGGTCACGTCCTTCTTCAACCTGGACGGATTCTTCCGCGACCTCGACGTGATCGTCGACTCCGCCCGGGGCCGCACGCTCACGCTCGCCCAGCTCGGCCTCTCCTTCATGCGGAACTTCGACCAGAGGAAGGCGCCCCCGGGGATGACCCCACGCGCCATGCTCGAGATGTTCAACGGCAAGATGGGGGGCTCCGTCAGCGGGGACAAGCCGTCCCGGCCGGGCGAGTGGCGCATGACCTCGATCCTCAGCATGTGGTTCCAGGACCTCTGGAACTACGACTTCCGCCGGACCGAGATGTGCGTCATCCCGTACGGCACCCAGGAGGGCGAGATCTCCTTCTGCGCCTACAACACCGGGATCGGCTGGCGGCAGATCATCGAGAACATGCGCATGGTCGCCACCACCAAGGACTGGTTCAAGGAGCGGGGCCGGCACCAGATCTACGCCGGGAACCGGCCGATGGCGCTCCCCCACTCCCTCAAGCGGCAGCTGCCGGTGGTGTCGGCGGGCAACGGCGACGGCCACGAGCACGCCGCCGCCGCCTGCGGAGCCGGCTGCGGCGATCACTGAGCCCGATCGAGCGCCGCCGTTCGACGCTTCTCCAGGCGAGGGGGTCGCGCGCGCGACCCCCGAGCCCCCTTAATCCCGGTAGAGCCAGCCCGCCACGAGGGCGGCGAGGATCGCCCCGACCCAGAGGTCGACCATCCACCAGAAGGGGAACGCACGGCCGACCGTGCCCCAGTTGACGGTGGCCCAGTTGGTCGGGAACCCGGCGGCGAAGCCTACGAGCACCCCGATCGTGAGCGCGGTGACGGGCCCGGCCCCGCGTGTCGCCCGCGCCGACGCGTAGAGCCAGGCGATCGCGTAGGCCATCGCGAACAGCGCGAGGATCCAACCGACGAGGAACGGGTAGCGGGGCTCCTTCAGCATCAGCCCCTTCTCCTGGGCCCAGGCATACCGCCCTCCGAGGACCAGGTTGTTGACCGCCATGCTCCAGACCGTCCAGACGACGCCGCCCGCGAGCGCACCCAATGCGACCCGGCGGGAGTTGACCGCGGCCATCGCGCACCTCTCTTTCTAGCTGGTGGCCGCGATCCTAGGAAGGACTGGCAAGCCGTGTCAAGGGCTCCACGGTCGCCGCCGGGCGCTCAGCCCCGGCGGCTGGTGGCGAGCGCGATACCGCCCAGGACGAGGCCGCCGGAGGCGACCAGGCGCGCCGTGACCGTCTCGCCCAGCAGCAGTGCTCCCCCCGCCGCCGCGAGGGGGGGAACGCTCAGCTGGACGATGCCCGCCTGCGCCGCACTGAGGCCGCGCAGCGCGGCGTACCAGACCGCGTAGCCGACCCCGGACGCGAGGCCACCCGAGATCAGCGCGAGGACGGCCCCGGCGGGCGTGAGCCGCGGGGGCGCGAGGGCGAGGGCGAGAAGGCTTGCCAGCAGCGCCAGCGGCACGCTGCGCGCGAAGTTGGAGGCGTTGGCGGGAAGCGGGCGCGCACCCCATCCCCGAAGCGAGTACACGCCCCAGGCGACGCCGGCCCCGATCATGAGCGCCGCGCCCAGCGGGTCGGGAGCGGTGAGGCCGGGGCGCGTCAGGATGACGAGTCCGGCCAGGGCTAGGGCGAGGCCGATCCACTCGCGCCCGCCCGGGCGCTCGCCCCGGAGGAGGCCCCCGCCGAGCATGATGGCCTGCACGGCCCCGAAGAGCAGCAGCGCGCCGACACCGGCGGCGATGCGCAGGTAGGCGAGGGAGAAGCCGATCGCGTAGACGAAGAGGGCGAACGCGGATGCCCACCCGCCGCCCGCGTCGCCGGCGGCTCGCCCGCGTGCGAGAAGCGCGAGCACGAGCGCGCCCGAGGCCAGGCGCAGGCTGGTGAAAGACGTGGCGTCCGCCTCCGCGGCGCCGAGGGCCCCCCGGCACAGCAGCGAGTTGGATGCGAAGGCGAGCATCGCGGCCAGCGTGAGGGCAAAGGTGCGCGCGCTCATGCCACCGGCTGCCGGCGAAGAGGCGGGGCGCCCGGGTCCTCACCCTGGACGCCCCGCCGATGCGAGGTTACTTGTAGGCCCCGACGCCGCAGGTCTGCGAGCCGGCGCGCTTGATGAAGCTGATCTTCGGCTCGACCTTGCCCGAGACCGGGTTCTTCCAGCGGTACTCCAGGCTGCCCCCGCCCTTGCTCGCGAGGGCCACTATCTCCTTGCCGATCTCCTTACCGTCGGGATCCTTGATCGTCGTCTCGTCGACCCCGATCATCTTGGGGTCAACACTCGCGGTGATCTTGTTGTCGGGACCGGAACAGAAGACGTAGAGCTCGCGGTCCCGGAAGCCTCCCTTCGGGTCGTTGAACGCGGCGAGCGCCTTCGCCTCGCCCTGGGTCTCGATCGCCTTCACCGCCTTGGCCAGCAACGCCTGCGCCTCGTCGGGGGTTGCCTTCTCCCCCGCGATCAGCGGCATGGCCACGGCGAGACACACGGCCAGAACGACCAAACCCCACACACGCGTCATCGATAGCCTCCTTTGAGCGGGCGGGAGGCTAGCACGGCAGGCAGAGGGGGAGCAACCCCCGTCCCCGGGGTCGCTCTTGCCAGACGGTGTAGGATCGGGGGACCATGGCCGACACCGCCGGAGGCCGCATTCCCATCCGCAATCTCGTCCTCGTCCCCGCCGTGATCACGCTCGGGATCACGCTCCTGCGCCTGGTGGGTGAGCTCATGCGCTGGTCAGAGACGCTCTTCAACCGCAGCGCCGGCGGCGGGTTCGCAATCGTGGGGATCGTCTGGCTGGTCCCAGTGTTCGGCGTCTACTTCGCCTTGAAGCTGGCGGCGATGGGACACCGCCCCGCTCGCCTCGGGCGGGCGATCGGCCTGATCACGCTGGGGCTGCTGATCCTGCCCGTCACCGTGGCCCTGGGCCGCGTGCTCCAACTCGCGCCGGGGCGGGGCTGGATCCTGCTGTTCACCGTCGGCTCGCTGATCGGCCTCGGCATCGCCTACCAGGGCTGGCCTGCCCTGGGCGGGACCCTCGTCGCCTACGGACTCGCGGCCCGGATCCCGGTGGCGGTGATCATGCTGCTCGCGATCTTCGGCAACTGGGGCACGCACTACGAGCTCGGTCCCCCCGACTTCCCGGCGATGGCCCCGCTCGCGAAGTGGGTCTGGATCGGCCTCGTTCCGCAGATGACGCTGTGGATGGCCTTCACCGTCATCGTGGGCGGGCTCGTCGGGAGCCTCGCCGTCGCCGTCATGCGTCGGGGTTCCCGGAACCCAACGATCGCCTGATCCAGGGCGCCCCGCCCGCCGCCCATTTCGCCGAGGCCCGGTCAGCCACCCGCGGGTGCGAGCCCGAGGAGCCGGCGCAGCAGCGCGAGCTGGCCGAGGTGGTAGGCGTTGTGGTCGGCGACGAGGAGCGCCTCGCGCAAGAGGGTCTGCCCGTCACCCCAGGGGAAGGGCGTCAAGAGGTCGGCGCCCGGATCCCGCACCCGCGCCTGCATCGCCCCGAGATCGGCGCGGAAAGCGGCGATCGACCGCTCCCAGGCGCCGGGATCGGGCGGGGTCGGACTCTTCGGCCAGTAGCCCTCGGGGAAAGGAAGTGAGACGTGGTCCGCGCTTCGGCTGAACTCCAGGATGTCCCACTGCGCGATGCGCATGTGCTCGAGGATCTCCCAGCCGCTGTGCGGCGCACCCGCCGGCCGCACGCCGACCTGCTCGACGGGCCAGCCCGCGATCAGGTCGTCGAAGGGCAGGTGTGCGCTCTCGCCCTCCAAAAGCTCGATCAGGTGCTCCACCAGCCGCTCGCCTTCCATCCTCGCCTCCCCCGCGCTTCGGGTGCCTTCGGCCGCACGCCCGGACCTCGGCGGTCCCGGGCGAGTATGCCTCACGACCGTCGCGCGTTGACAGGCGGACCGCGGCGGCCCAAGCTCGCGGGCCGTGCCGGCCACGGTGCCGTACGAGGACGAGGACGTCGTGGCGGTGAGCAAGCCGCCCGGCGAGCCTGTCATCGCCGCCCGCGGCGAGCCGCGCGAGGCCTGCCTGCTCCGGCGGCTGGAGGCCGCGCGACGGGAGCGGCTCTTCGTGGTGCACCGCATCGATCGCGACGCCTCGGGGCTGGTGCTCTTCGCTCGAAACGCCACCGCCCACCGCGCGCTGAGCCTGGCGTTCGAGCAGCGGGGCGTTGACAAGACGTACCTGGCTTTCGCGGCGGGGACGCTGGAACCGCCGCGGGGCCGGCTGGAGATGGCCCTCCACGCCGCGCGTCGCGGTAAGGCGCGTCCCGCACTCCCACGCGAGCCGGGACGACGCGAGGCGGTGACCGACTACGCGGTCCAGCGTCGCTGGCGGCACGCGGACGAGACCGTCTCGCTGATCGAGGCCCGCCCTCGCACGGGGCGACACCACCAGGTCCGCGTCCACCTCCGGGCCGCGGGCACACCGATCCTCTTCGATCCCCTCTATGGTCGCGGGGCGCTCACGGGCAGCCTGGAAGGGGCGCCGTGCCGCCGGCTCGCGCTGCACGCGCTGCGCCTCGAGGTGCCCTCACCGGGCGGCGGGGGCCGCCTGGCGCTCGAAGCGCCGCTTGCCGAGGACCTGCGGCGGCTCGAGGCGTGGCTCGACGGGGGCTGGGAGCGCGTCGACGCCGAGTGAGGGCGGCACCTGCCCGGCGCGCCCCGGGCGGGGCCGGGGCGAAGGACGGTCAAGCCTTTGTCCAGCCTCATCACCCTTCGCGCTACCATGCCGTGCCGTGTGCGAGAACGGGTGGTTCGCCTGGAGGAGCTGGCCGGGCGACGGTTCTGGCTCGTCAACTCGGTGCGAGGGTGGCAGGAGGGGATGCTGGTCGACGCCTTGGACAACCCCTCTCCAGGCGAGGGGGTCGCGCGGGAGCGCGCTCGTCGTTGATGAATGCCGAGTCGGTTCGTGTCGGTCAGGCCCGAGCGCGCGAGAGCGACCCCTGAGCCCCCTACCGGACGCCCATCTCCTCGAGGAGCTGTGACGCGCCCTCCACCTCCGCCATCGCCCACAGCATGTACCGCACGTCGACGTGGATGGAGCGAGTCCGGACGGGGTCGAAGAGGAAGTCGGAGGCAATCGTGTCGTAGGTCCCGTCGAAGAGGAGCCCGACGAGCTCACCCTTCCCGTTGAGCGTCGGCGAGCCGGAGTTTCCGCCGGTGGTGTCCACCGTGGAGAGGAAATCCACGGGTACGTCATCGAGCTCCTCGGCAAGAAAGGGAGTCGTCTTCCCGCCCCGTAGGGCGCGAATCGCCTCGATCTCGCGATCGGGGGCGTCGAACTCGCCCTCGCCGGTGTGCTTCTCCTCGATGCCCCTGAGCGTGGTGAAGGGCTTGAATGAGAGGCCGTCCTTGTCGTCGACGCCCTTGACCTGCCCGAAGGTCACGCGCAGGGTCGAGTTGGCGTCGGGGGCGACGAGGCCGCCCTCCTTCGCCATGAGCGCCTCCATGTAGCGCGGGCGCAGGCGCGACTGGGCACCGAGCCGCTTCTTCTCCGCGTTGCGGTTGGCCTCGTCGAGCGGATGCAACGCCGCCGCCAGATCGACGAAGGGGTCCTTCGTGGACAGGATCTCGGCCGTCGTCTTGTCGAAAAGCGAGAGGCGGAAGTCCTGATCGCCGATCCTCGTCCCCGCGTAGAGCCGGTCGAGGAGGACGTCGATCGCCTTGCCGCCCTCGACGACCGGCATGCCCGGAGTCATTCCCGCGAACTTGTCGACGGCGCGGATGCGCTCGCCGGCGGGCAGGTCGGCAGCGAGGCCCATCTGGTAGCGCAGGAGCGCCCGATCGATCCGGGGGTCGAGCGTGCGCTGGAGGCGCTCCTGGGCATCGCGGATCCGGCTCCAGTCGCGCTCCTGGAAGCCCGGCTCACGGTCGAGGTCCGCCTTCGGCCTCTCCAAGGAGAGACGGTAGACGGTCCGCGCCGCCTCCAGCATCGATGAGCCGGTGTACAGGCCGGCGAGAACCGCGTCGCGCTCGCGCGTCTTCTCCGTCTCCGCCTGCAGCGCGTCGAGGGCGGGGAGCACGTCGCCGTAGAACCTCCGGCGGGCGGGGTCGGCGGCGAGCCAGGCCCGAAGCGCCTTCTCCGCCGCCTCCTTCTTCGCGAGGATCCCCCCGCTCACGAGGCCTTCGAGCATGCCCTTGCGGTTGGTCAGCGAGTTGTGGAGGCCCCGCAGCCGCGCCGCGGCCTTGATCTCGAGGGCCTTGTCCTCCCTGGTCAGCGCCTCGAGGATCGCGATCTGGGCCTCCGAAGTGCGGATCGCACGGGGAAAGGCCCACTCCGTGGTCTGCTTCACCTCCACGTAGGTCTGGTGACGTTCGGTGCGGCCGGGGTATCCGACCACGAAGACGAGGTCGCCGGCCTCGATTCCTTCCGGCTGCACCCGAAGCCACCGCTCCGGCCGGTAGGGGACGTTGTCCTTCGAGTAGGGCGCCGGTTTCCCGTCCTTGCCCACGTAGGCACGAAAGAACGACCAGTCGCCGGTGTGTCGCGGCCAGCGCCAGTTGTCGGTCTCGCCCCCGAAGTTCCCGATCCCTTCCGCGGGGGCGTAGACCGTGCGCACGTCCCGGATCTCGAGCTGGGCGATCTCGAAGTACTTGAGACCCCCGAAGAAGGACGCGACGAGGCAGCGCAGTCCCGTCTTCTCGCACCCCGCCGTGCGCGCCTTGACGCGCCGCTCGATCGTGTCGTATCGGCGACGGTCGTCCAGCTTCGCGTCGATTTCGCTTGCGATCGCGTCGGTCACGTCGACGAACGACACGGTGACAAAGACCCTGGCCCCGGGGCCGTTCGACAGCTCGTCTTCGCGTGTCCGCGCGAGGAAGCCCTCCCGAAGGAGGTTCCGCTCGGGCGTCGAGTTGTATTGGAGCGCGCCCGTCGCGCAGTGGTGGTTGGTGACGACGAGCCCGTCCGGCGAGACGAACGAGGCGGTGCAGCCCCCCAGGGACACGACGGCCCCCATCGGTTGTCCGGTCAGGTCGGCGAAGGCGGCGGCGGCGCCTTCGAAGCCCATCTCCCTGAGTTTCGGGGCGAGATCTCGGATCTGCTGCGGCATCCACATCCCCTCCTCGGCGGCGAGAGGCGACGCGGCGAGGAGGAGCGCGGCCACGGAAGGCAAGCGTCGACGGGTCGGAAGTCGCATGGGCTATCTCGCGGGGCTCCGCCCGCGGGCGGGTGCGGCATTAGCATACCTTCACCTTACGGAGCTCACGCGGGCGGTCCTCTCCGACTTCCGCCCGCCCCACTCCTCAGAAGCTGTACTCGAAGCCCACGAGCGGCGTCACCGTGTCCCGAACGCCGGTCTTGTTGAGCGCGAACACCAGCCCCAGGTCGAGGAGGAGCCGGCCGCTCGGGTTCGCCTTGATGCCGACGGCGGCATCCCACGCCGTGAAGTCGCCGGACTCGAAGCCGATGTCGGGAAAGGTCGATACCCCGTCGAGGGCGTGGAACGTGGTCTCCACCACCCGCTGGGTGTTGAAGACGGTGCGTCCCAGCACGTCCGCGCTCAGCGTGATCCCCTTGGTGGCCGCGAGGTCGAAACCGAAGACCCAGGAGGCCTGGTTCGGCATGTCGCCTTTGGTCCCCGCGACGATGTCGCCGGCGAGGACGCTCTCGCCGTTCCACAAATAGCCCGCGTTCAGGTGGGGCGAGAAAGCGAGCCCACCGATCCGTGTCGCGAGGGAGAAGGCCAGGAAGGGGCGAACGCCCCACGCCCCGGAGCCGAGCAGGTTCTCCTCGTCTCCTGTGGGGAAGCGCACGTCGGCTCCAAGGGCGAGACCGGCCTTGCCGTGCAGGACGGCGGCCTTGAGGCGCAGCGCCACGTCACCGATCCCCGTCGCCTGCCCCGAGGAGACGAAGGGCCGGGTGCTGCCGAACCCGCCGTTGGCGTCCCCGTAGTAGTGGACGGCCGGGTTCGACTGCGTTCCGATCCTGCGGATGGTCGCGTCGGAGGTCACCGTCATGTTCGAGTCGAGCAGCGGCACCGCGACCGAGACGTCCAGCCGGTCGGCTACGCCCCAGGTCAAGAACGCGGTGAAGCGGTCGGTGTCGGCCTGGATCGCGTTGACGGTCGTGACGAGGTCGGAGCGCCCTCCCGGCGAGGGGTTGTCGTGGGTGAAGACCGCGGGCAGCTCCTCGAGGTCGATCCCCTCGACGGTGTCGAACGTGAAGCGCTGGTAGCTGAAGCCGAAGGAGACCTTCCCCTTGCCGATCGTCTCCGCCCGCTCGGCGAGCAGCGGCCCGAAGCTGTCCGTCGTGCGCTGGAATACACCCAGGGCGGGGTCGAGCGTGTAGGTGAAGCCCGAAGCCGGCGACGGCAGGGGCGGGGTCGCGAGCTGGATGGCGAGGAGCGTGTTGAGCTGGGTGAAGCTGGTCTGGAAGGCGCTGTTGTAGTGCGCGGAGTGGGTCTCCCCCGAGGGAAGCACCGACTGGCTGTCCACCGTCAGGCCGGAGGGGCCGTAGAGGTTGGGGATCAGGAACGCCAGCTTGCCACCGTTGCTCTGGGCCTGGGCGCGGACCGGACCCACGAGAGCCAGAACGCCGGACAGGACCAACACCTTCTTGAGCATGTCGCCTCCTTCACGCTCGCCGGCGGCGGGTCTTCGCAGTGCCCTACCGCCCAAGCCGCTCGCTCAGACCGAGCCGCCCAGATTGTACACAGGTTCAGATGCGCCCATTTTACACGAGCTCGGGTACGCGCCGTTCAAGAGGTCTTCGCACCGAGTGCGGCCAGCTCGTCGTAAAGATGGACGGCGGCCCGCATGGACTTCCTCCAGTCCCCGAGGTGGAGGCTCTCGTTCTCGGAGTGGGCGGCGCAGGAGGGGTCCTCGACCCCGGTGAGGAGGCAGGGCACGCCGGGCAGAGCGTCGGAGAAGGGCTGGACGAAGCCGATCGATCCGCCGGCCCCGATGAGAGCCGCCTTTCTCCCGTAACCTATCTCCAGCGCCCGGAGGGCGGCTTCGAAGGCGGGGCCCACAGGCTCGGTGAGCCACCACGGCGTCCACCGGACGATCCGGGCCTCGACCTGCGCCCCCGCGGGCGGCTTCGCCGTGAGCGTCCGAACGAGCCGCTCGCCGGCCTCGCGCGAGTCCATGTTCGGCACTGTCCGCATCGAGAGCCGCGCGCGGGCCGAGTCGAGGATCTGGTTGGACGAACCGTGCATCTCCTGGGCCTCGATCGCGATCACGGTGAGCGAGGGCCGCGTCCAGAGCTGTTCGTACACGCTGAAGCCCCGCTCGCCGTCGAGGCGCGTGCCGGGCAGCAGGCCCGCCCCCCGCCGGAAGGACCCGGCGGAGAAGGGCAGCGCACGAAGCCGCCGGCGCCCGGCTAGGCTGGTTCGGGCGACGTCTCGGTAGAGGCCGGGGATCCTGAGCTCGCCCCTTGGTCCGCGCAGGTCCGCGAGCAGCCGGCAGAGGATCCGCACCGCGTCCGGCACCGCGCCGCCGTAGTCCCCGCTGTGCACGGGCCGCTCGAGGCAGGTCACCTCCACGTCCACCTGCACGATGCCGCGGAGCTGGTAGGTGAGCGCCGGGATGCCGGTGTCGAAGTTCGAGGTGTCGGAGAGGACGAGCGCGTCGGCGTCGAGCCGGTCACGGTGGCGCCTCAGGAACTCGCCGAGGTGAGCGGAGCCGACCTCTTCCTCCCCCTCGACGAGGAACTTGACGTTGACGGGGAGACGGCCCGCAGACGTCAGCCAGGCCGCGACCGCCGCCACGTGGGCGAGGATGCCGCCCTTGTCGTCGGCGGCGCCGCGCCCGTAGAGCCGACCCCGACGCTCCACGGGCTCGAAGGGCGGGCTCGTCCATCGCTCCCTCCGGCCGGGCGGCACGACGTCATGATGGCCGTAGAGGAGGACGGTCGGAGCCCCCTCGGCGTGGATCCAGTCCCCGTAGACGTACGGGTGGACGCCGGGGATCTCCAGCACCTCGACGTTCTCGATCCCGACTCGGCGCAGGAGCGCCGCCATGGCGTCCGCCGAGCGGCGCACCTCCTCGGGCGGGAAACCGGCCGCGGAGACGCTCGGGATGCGCACGAGGTCGGCGAGGGTGGCCTTCCATCCGTCGAAGCTCGCGTCGACGGCGGCGAGGGCCGCTCGGCGGCGGCGCGAGATCGGAGCAGGCAGGAGCGCTCCTACATCATCGCGGTGGGCGGGGCGGGCTCGTCGGGGGCGCCGGCCTTCCCGAGCGGCCGCCGGATCATGTACGCGACGAGGAACACCGCCACCGGCACCGCCAGGAAGGGGGCGACGTCCCCGAAGCCCGGGACCTGCGGGAAGCCGATGGCGGTGCCGGGGGCGGCGGTCGCGGCGATCCACGCCACCACCCCCGCCGCGACCAGGCCCATCAGCGCCTCGCCCGCGATGAGGCCGGAGGCGGTGAGCACCCCCGCGTTCTCCACCCGCGCTTTCTGCGCCGCGTTCAGGCCGCGCTTCTCGCCCTGCCGGTCGACGAAGCCGCGGATCATGCCCCCGACGAAGATCGCGAACGTCGTCTCCAGGGGCAGGTACATGCCCACCGCGAACAGCATCGGGCTCTTCACCCGCACGAGGATGAGCGAGATGCCCATCGCGATGCCGACGATCACGAGCGGCCAGGCCATCTCGCCGCCCACGATCCCCTGCGAGAGCGCGGCCATGAGCCCGGCCTGGGGCGCGGAGAGGCTCGGCCCGCCGAAGCCGCCCGTCTCGGGGTTGGCGGCGAGATCGGAGGTGTGGAGGAGGTAGAGGGGGAAGAACAGCACGACTCCGGCGACCACGACGCCGATGATGTCGCCGACCTGCATCTTCCAGGGGGTGCCGCCGAGGATGTGGCCCACCTTCAGGTCCTGGAGCATCTCGCCCGCGACCGCGGAGGAGACGCAGACGACGGCGGCCACACCCAGCACCGCTGCCACGCCCTCCGCGCCCTTCACCCCCACGATCACCATCGTCAGCGCGGCCACGATCGTGGTGGCGAGGGTGAGGCCGGAGATCGGGTTGTTCGAGGACCCGATCATGCCGACGAGGTTGCCGGAGACGGCGGCGAAGAAAAAGCCGGTGACGAGCATCACGATCGCGGCGAGGATCGCCCCCGGCAGCACCTTCGCGAAGTAGAAGTAGAGGGCGATCATCAGCACGAACACGGCCGCGATCCCCGTGAGGACGGTGCCGAAGGACAGGTCGCGCTCGGTGCGCAGCGTCGTCTCCCGCGCCGCGGCCGACTTCTGGACGTCGGCGACGCCGCGCTTGAGCCCCGCGATGAGGTTCTTGCGCATCCGCCAGAGCGTGAAGCTGGCGCCCACCAGCATCCCGCCCACCGCGATCGGCCGGACGATGTAGCGCCACACGTGCCCGGCGAGGGCGGCCCAGTTCGGTGTGCCGTCGGGTCCGCTGTACTGCGGGGCGAGCTGCGGGCCGAGGAAGAAGAGGAGGAGGGGCACGAAGAGACCCCAGGCCAGCAGCCCCCCCGCGAAGTTCAGCGAGCCGAGCTCGGGCCCGATGATGTAACCCACTCCGAGGTAGGCGGGGCTCACCGCGGGGGCCTGGAAGGTCGAGACGGCTCCCGCGGGTATCGTCGCGGGTGCCGTTGCGGAGTCCGATTTGAGGCCCAGGCGGACGAAGCTCTCCCGGAGCCTGCCGACCGCGAGGTGGAAATCGTTGGAGGCCCGGAAGACGCCGGCGTCTCCGAGCAGCTTGATGAGGGCGCCCACCCCCATCGCGCTGAACAGCTGCATCGCCGCGTCCGCCCCCCGCTGCCCCGCCTTGTGGATCTCCGCCGCCGCCACCGACTCCGGATAGGGCAGCGAGCGGTCTTCCACCATCACTCGCCGGAGGATGGTCACGAAGAGGACGCCCAGGATGCCGCCCACGATCATGAGGGCGCTTGCGGTCAGGTACTCCACGGTGTCGAACCCTCGGAACTGCCAGAGCTGAAGCATCACGAAGGCGGGGATCGTGAAGATCGCCCCCGCCGCCACCGACTCGCCGATGGAGCCGACGGTCCGCGCGAAGTTCTCCTCGAGCAGCGACCCCCGGAAGATGCGGAGCACGGCCATGCCGATGACCGCGGCCGGGTAGGTCGCGGCGATGGTCATCCCGGCGCGGAGCCCGAGATAGGCGTTGGCGGCGCCGAGCACGACGCTCATCACGAGCCCGAGCACGAGCGCCCGCACCGTGAACTCGGACATGTTCGTGTCCGCGGGGACGTAGGGCCTGAACTCCTTGTCGCTCATGAAGCCTCCCTAGGCGGCCCGGGCGTGCGGCGGACCGCGGTGCGTGCGGCTGGCCGATGTGCCGCGGCATTCTATCCCAAGCCCGGAAGCCTGAAGCGGACGTACCGACCTCCTGCTAGACTCCCCCCTTGGCCGCCCGCACGCGCGGCCGGAGGCTCTCATGTCGCAGCCCGCAGTGGGGCCGGCCCTCGCATACCTCGAGTCCCACGCCTCCGCCTTCCGGGCCTCCCTCGAGGCCCTGGTGCGCATCCCGAGCGTCTCCGCCGAGGGCTTCCCCCCTGCCGAGGTCCGCCGCTCGGCGGAGGCGATGGCGGCGACGCTGCGCGCGACCGGGCTCGAGAACGTGCGTCTGCTCGAGCTCCCGAAGACCCACCCCTACGTCTACGGCGACTGGCTGCACGCGCCGGGGGCGCCGACGGTGCTCGTCTACGGTCACCACGACGTGCAGCCGCCGGGCCGCGCCGAGCGGTGGATGAGCCCGCCCTTCGAGCCCGTCGAGCGCAACGGGCGGCTCTACGGACGCGGGACCGTCGACGACAAGGGCGGGGTGATGGTCTACGTGGCCGCGGTCGAGTCCTACCTCCGGACGTCCGGTCGTCTGCCGCTCAACGTGAAGTTCCTGATCGAGGGCGAGGAGGAGATCGGCTCCCCGAGCCTCGGGCCGTTCCTGAAGCGCCACCGGAGGCGGCTGGGCGCGGACGTGGTCGTGCTCTCCGACGGCGGCAACTTCGACACCGGCCACCCCGCGCTGACCTATCAGCTTCGCGGCATCTGCCAGGTCGACGTCGAGGTGCGCTGCCTGCGCCAGCCGGTCCACAGCGGGATGTGGGGTGGGCCCGTCCCCGATCCGGTGCAGATCCTGGCCCGGCTCGTCGCCGATCTCGAAGGGAAGGACGGGGCGCTCAACGTGCCGGGGCTGTATCGCTCGGTGGCGAGGGCGGGGCCCCGCCAGCTCCGCCGCATCCGTTCCCTGCCCTTCGACGCCACGCGGTTCCGCCGGGCGGCGACGATGAAGCCAGGCACACGCTTCGTTGGCGAGAGGGGCTACTCGGTCTACGAGCGCCTCTGGACCCGGCCCGCCCTGACCGTGATCGCCCTCGAGGCGCAGAGGATCCAGGGCTCGTCCAACCAGATCCTCGACTCCGCCCGCGCGAGGTTGTCGATGCGCACCGTGCCGGGGATGGACGGGTGGGCCGCGGGGCGCCTGCTGGCGAGGAAGCTCAGGGCGAACCCGCCGGCGGGGGCCAGGGTCACCGCCCGCGTGACGATGGCCGCGCCGTGGTGGACGACGGACCCCGAAGGGCCGGCCTTCGACGCCGCGCGCCGCGCGCTCGGCCTGGGATTCGGACGCCCGCCGGCGATGATCGGCGCGGGTGGCTCGATCGGCTTCGTGCGGCCCTTCGCGGAGGCGCTCGGTGGCGCCCCCTGCCTGATCGTGGGGATCGAGGATCCACCGGCCGCCATCCACTCCGAGAACGAGAGCGTGAGCCTCGAGGACTGGAGGAAATCCATCCGCGCCGCCGCCCATCTCTACGACGAGCTCGCTCGCCTTCCGCGGCGGGATCTGCGGGGCCCCCGTCGGGCCCCCCGCGTCCGGTGACGAGCGGGCCGACTCCTACCAGCCCGGCGGCGGGGCGTTCCGTATCGTGATCACTCCTGCCCGCGTCCCATCCCGCTCGTGACCAACGCCGCCCGCGGGGCCACTTCGGTGACGAGCTGGCCCCGAGGGGCGCTGCCGACCGCGCTCGTCGTCTGACCCTGGAGGTTCGGGGCGAGGGCGCGGGCGGAGAGACGGATCCGGACCCGACGGACGAGGGTGTCGTAGTCGCTGGCGACCGGGGAGCACGTGTTGCCGCAGGCGGCGGTCGCGCTCGCGCACGAAGTGGCTCCGGGTCCGTCCTGCCATCCGGCCGCGTTGAGATACTCGACCTGCAGGTCCTCTATACCGAGGGCGATGATCTCCCAGGAGCTCGTGCCACCGCCCGGGCCCGGGATGTCCTGCCCGCCGGCATCGCTGCGCTCCAAGTTGGGAACGCCCTCGGCATCGATGTTGATCCGGTAGCGGATCGCCCGGCCGACCATCATCCACTCCGGAGTCCAGCCGACGAACCCACCGGGCGGATTGATGAGCGGTGCCTGGCCGGGTGGGAAGACGGTGTGACCGTTGTAGGTGGCGCCGCCGCCACCACCGCCTCCTCCGCCACCACCACCACCACCGCCACCACCGCCTCCGCCGCCGCCGCCACCACCACCACCACCACCAGCGGCGCACGACGCGCTCGCCCCCACTCCGGGCTTCTCCGCCCACCGCAGGCCCCAACAGCTCTGGTCCCCCATCACCACGAGGGCGGGAAAGGTGTAGCACGCGCTGAGCTGTTCGAACGTCGTCACCGACGTACCGTTGGCGTCGCAGACACGGAGCGCCGGGCAGTCCGAGGCGGCGAAGATCTCGAGCTCGTCGGCGGTTTCCCCCCCCGGACCGAGCGGGCCCACGCCGTCGAGCCCGCCCGTGAACACCTGGGCGAACTGCGGCAACCCATAGCCCGCTCGAAACAAGTCCTGCGCCATCAGGTCGAGCGCCATCCGGATCTGCTGCTGGCGGTCGGCCAGCGAAGGCTCCCTCCGAAACGCCGTCTGCCCCGCCGTCACGAGCTGGAAGACCGCCCCGCTGATGATCAGCGTGACGACCATCGCGATCATCAGTTCGACGAGGCTGAAACCCACTTGGCCGCTTCGGTCCGCCGGGCGCAGGACGCTACCCTCCCCTCCACGCACGCCCCTGGATACAGCAAGGTGCGCGCCAGAGCGACGGACGGGCCAGCTCCGTTCGAAGTCATTGAGGTATAGGGGGTTGAGGCAAGGGGTCGCGACGGCCCCCCTGTCCAGTGATCGGGAAGGTCCAGTTTCCGGACGGTATCTGGCCGCCGAGTTGCTACCATTGGCGGCACGACCCTCCCCCGGGGAGGCTCCCCGGGTCGGTCGGAGGCAGGATGGCTGGAGAGAGCGCGCCGCGTCGTGTCGAGCCGGTCCGCGCGGGGCCCGGAGGGCTCCCCGTCTTCGCCCGCCTCATCGACAACATCGAGCGGGTCATCCTGGGCAAGCGAGAGGTCGTGGAGACGATCGTGGCCGCGCTCCTCGCGCGGGGTCACGTGCTCATCGAGGACGTGCCCGGCGTCGGCAAGACCATTCTCGCCCGCGCCCTCGCCCTCTCCGTCCACGGCCAGTACCGCCGCGTGCAGTGCACGCCCGACCTCCTCCCGAGCGACGTGACCGGGGTCTCGATCTACGACCCGAAGGAGCTGAAGTTCACCTTCCGCCCGGGGCCGGTCTTCGCCAACGTGCTGCTCGTCGACGAGGTCAACCGCGCGACCCCGCGCACTCAGGCGGCCTTCCTCGAGGCGATGGAGGAGCGCCAGGTGTCGGTGGACGGTGTCGCCTATCACATCCCCAAGCCCTTCTTCCTCATCGCCACCCAGAACCCGATCGAGATGGCGGGCACCTTTCCGCTGCCCGAAGCTCAGCTCGACCGCTTCATGATGCGCGTCTCGATCGGCTACCCCCCGGAACCGGCGGAGGTCGACGTGTTGCGCGCACAGCGCGAGTACCACCCCATCCGCGACCTGCAGCCCGTGATGGACACCACGCACCTGCTAGCGACCCAGGACGCCGTCCGCCGGATGTTCGTCCACGAGTCGCTGCTGCGGTACGTCCAGCGGCTGGTCGCCGAGACCCGCCGCCACCCCCACGTCGCCTTTGGCGCGAGCCCCCGGGGCGGGCTCGCCCTCCTCCACGCCGCCCAGGCCTTCGCCGCCATCCGCCGGAGCACCTTCGTGATCCCGGATCACGTGAAGGACCTCGCCGTCCCCGTCCTCGCCCATCGCGTCCTCGTCAAGCCGCACTCGCGCGTCCAGGGTGTCGACGGTGCGCGCGTGGTCGAGGAGGTGCTCCGGAAGGTGGAAGTGCCGGTCGACTTCGAGCCGAAGTAGGGGTACGTGGACCGTCGCTCGCCCTGGCGAGGCTTCCTGAGCGCCATCGCCGCCCTCGCCGGGCTGCTCGGCCTCGCCAGCGGCTCGGTGGCGCTGGTGGGCTTCGCCGCCGCCTGGGCCGTGCTCCTCGCCCTCGCCTTCCTCGCCTCGCGGCACCAGCTCGGCGGGCTCGCCGCGGAGCGGCGCACGGCGCCGAGCGCCTTCGAGGGCGACCTCGTGACCGTGGACCTCTTCGTCGAGAACCACGGCCGCCGGGACGCCCGCTTCGTCGTGGCGAGCGACCTCTTCGGCGCGGGGCTGGCCGACCGCCAGAGCGTCCTCGAGCCCGGCCCTCTCCCACCGCTCCACCGCCGGCCCCTGTCCTACCGCGCCTTCGTCGCCCGGCAGTGGGGTCTCTACACCGTCGGGCCGCTGTCCGTGGGCGGCTGGGATCCGTTGGGCCTGTGGTTCTCCCAGCGCGAGCTGCCGAGGGTGGATCCCTTCGAGGTCTATCCTCGAGCGGTGGAGATCGAGTCGCTCTCGGCGCGGGGGGCGCGGGCCACGATCGCACCCCGCGAGGTCAGCGCCGCCGCCTCCGGCCAGAGCCTGCTCTTCCGCGGCGTGCGCGAGTTCGCGGCCGGGGACGACGTGCGGCGCATCCACTGGCCGGCCACCGCGCGGCGCGGCGCTCCCATGGTGCGCGAGTTCGAGCGCGACCTGCAGCCGGTGTTCGCGCTCTTTCTCGACCTCGACCGGAGGGGGCGGGCCGGGCTGGGCCGGAAGTCCACCCTCGAGTACCTGGTGCGCGTGGGGGTGTCGCTCCTGTGGACCGCCCACCGCCGCGGGGACGTCTTCTCGCTCATCGCCGAGGGCGACCGTCTGATCCTCCTTCCCCCCGGGCAAGGCGAGCTCCACCTCGCGGCCGCGCTTCACGAGCTCGTCACCGCGCGCCAGACGGGCGGGCGCCCGCTCGTGGAGGTCGTCGACCGGCATCGGGACCTCCTCCCCGCCGGTGCCACCGCCGCCCTCGTCTCCGCCACCACCGAGGTGGACCTCGAGCGGCTCGGCCACGTGGTGGGGGCGCTGCGGGCATTGGCGGTACGGCCGCTCGTCGTGGTCGTGGACGCGCTCAGCTTCCCCCCCGTCGACCGCCCGCCGACGCCGGTGGCGACCGCGCGCGCCCTCCGTCGGGAGCTCACCGAGCGCCTCCTGGCCCTCGATGTCCCCGCGGCCGTCCTCGACGCCGAGACCACACCCGAGGACGCGCTGCGCCGCCCGGAGGCGTTCGCCCTCGCGGAGGCGCGTTGATGGCGCCCCTCGGCAGCGCGCTCCTCTACCTCCTCGCCCTCGACGCGGTGGCCTCGGCGCTGCTCGCCTGGGACCGGGTCGCGGCGGTGGGTGTCGTCGCCTGGGCGATCGCCCTGCTCGTGAGCCTCGCGCTCGGCGAGAGGCTCTCCGTCTCGCTGGCGACGATCGAGGCCAAGCGCCGCGACCGCGTGGCCGTCTTTCTCGGCACCATCCAGCTCAGCGTCCTCGTGCTGGCGCTCGTCCTCGCCGCCGTCCGTCCGACCCCGGAGCTGCTCGGCTTCCTCGCCTCCGTGCTCTCCGGCTACCAGCTCCTCGTGCTGCTCCTCCTTCGCCTCACCAACCACCCCCGCAGCGTCGTCGCGCACTCGCTGGCGCTTCTCGCGCTCGCCGGCCTGCGCGGTGGGGTCTTCGCGGCGTGGGCGGCGGCGTCCGCCCTCGGCCTCGTCGGCCTCTTCGTCGGCCTCGACCACCACTCGCGTCTGCTCCTCGCGCATCGCATCGACGACCGGCCCTTCACCGGTCTCGCCCTGCGGCGCACGGCGGCGCTCGTCCTGCCGGTGGCGATCGCGGTCGGCGTCGTGCTCGCCCGGCTTTCCTCCGAGCCGATGGCGCTCCGGACCCCGGAGGCGATCGAGACGGGCCCGGCGGCGGAGCGCGAGAAACGCGAGATGGACACCCGGGCCCTGCGCGCGATCGTGGTGACCGGCCTCATGGGGGCGGTCGCGGTGTACTTCGTCGGGCGGCTCCTCATGCGGGGCCGGCGCGGGGAGCCGAAGGCGATCGAGACCCCGGAGCCGCTCCGCGGGCGGCTCGAGCGCCTGCGGCCGAAGGCGAGGGCGGAGACATCGCTGCCCGAATACCCGGGCCGGCGGGGGAGGATCGTCCGCGCCTACCTCAACCTCCTCCGCGGAGCGGAGCGGGCCGGCTTCCCGCGTCGTGTCCACGAGACCCCGCGCGAGTTCGCCTCCGCCCTCGCGGAGCCGGCGGAGGCGCTCCGGGCGGCGACGGAGGCGTTCTCTCGCGCGCGGTACGGCCCCTCGGAGCCGACCGACGACGACGTGACGGCGGCGGAGCGGGGGACGGACGCGGTGCTCGACCGCCTGCAGCGACGGCCGCCGAGGCGGCGCGAGGAGTTTGTGGACTCCGACCTATAATCGGCACGCTTCGCCCCCGAGGAGGAGACATGCCCATCCGGACGGTGGCGTTTCTCTTGGTTCCGGCCGCCCTCGGGGCGCCCGCCGCGACACCCTCGGGGGAGATCGCCTCCGCCGCGGACGGAATGGCGGTTGCGGCACGGACGTTCCTCGCCGCCCTCGACGAGGCCGGCCGCGCACAGGCCCGACTCGCGTTCGACTCCGATCAGCGGTTCGAGTGGTACTACACCCCCCGCGAGCGGCACGGGCTCCCGCTGAAGAGAATGAGCCCGGGGCAGCGCCGTGCCGCCTTCGAGCTGCTGCGGGCAGGCCTCAGCGAGAAGGGCTACTCGAAGGCAGAGATGATCATCGCCCTCGAGTCCGTCCTTGCGAAGATGGGGGGCAACCCCGCCGTCCGCGATCCCGAGCTGTACTACGTCAGCGTCTTCGGCGACCCCGTGCCTGGCGGCACGTGGGGCTGGCGCTTGGAGGGCCACCATCTCTCGCTCCACTGGACGGTTGTCGGCGGCAACTCGCTCGCGTCCACCCCGCAGTTCCTCGGCGCGAACCCGGCCGAAGTGCCACGGGGAGCGAAGACGGGTTTGCGCACGCTCCGCGCGGAGGAGGACCTCGCGCGGAGCCTCGTGCGGTCGCTGTCGGGCGAGCAGCGCCGGGAGGCGGTCGTCTCCGACGTCGCTCCGGACGAGATCCTGACCGCCAACCAGCGCCAGGCGGCGATCGAGCAGGGGCGTGGCCTCCTCTTCGCGCGGATGGGCGAGAGCCAACGCGGCCTGCTCTTGGCACTCCTCGAGGAGTACGCCTCGGTGCAGCGGCCGGCGGTCGCGGCGGAGCGCCTCCGGCGGATCCGAGAGGCTGGGCTCGACCGTGTCGTCTTCGCCTGGTCGGGCGGGCTCGAACGGGGCCAAGGCCACTACTACCGGATCCAGGGCCCCACCTTCCTCATCGAATACGACAACACGCAGAACGGCGCCAACCACATCCACACCGTGTGGCGCGACTTCCGGGGGGACTTCGGCCGCGACCTGCTGTCCGAGCACTACCGGACGTCGGACCACCACCGCGACGGATCGGGGTCGATTAAGGAGAACCCATGCTCAGAGGCTTTCGCGACTTTCTCATGCGTGGAAACGTGGTCGACCTGGCGGTCGCCGTCATCATCGGCGTCGCTTTCAGCGGTGTCGTCGACGGGCTCATCAAGGGCCTCATCGACCCCCTGATCGCCCTCGCCGTCCCCGACCACCAGCTCGAGAAGGCGCTCGCCCTGGGGCCCTTCCGCCTCGGGCTCGTTCTCTCCGCGATCGTGAACTTCGTCATGAAGGCCGCGGTCGTGTATGCCGTCATCGTGCGCCCGTTCGGCAAGCTGGCGGCGAGGTTCGCCGCCCCGCCCGCCGCCCCGCCCGCCGACGTCCAGCTCCTCACCGAGATCCGCGACCTCTTGAAGAAGTAGCCTGTCGTCCCGGGCTCGGGGCGACTCAGGCCCTCTTCGGCTCTTCCGCGTAGCGCTGGTGCAGCTCCACTGGCCTCCTGGCTCGCGCGCCGGCCTTCATGTTGAGCAGCTCCACGAAGAGCGAGAAGGCCATCGCGAAGTAGATGTAGCCCTTGGGCACGTCGTGCCCGAGGCCGTCGACGATCAACATCACGCCGATGAGCAGGAGGAACGCGAGCGCCAGCATCTTGATCGTGGGGTGCCGCTGCACGAAGTCGCCGATCGCCCGCGCGAAGAGCATCATCACGAGCACCGCGGAAACCACGGCCGCGATCATGATGCCGATCTGCCGGACCATTCCGACCGCGGTGATGACGGAGTCCAGGGAGAAGACGACGTCGAGGGCCATGATCTGCAGCAGCACCGCCGAGAACGAGCGCGCGACCGCTACCGACTTGTGCCCCTCCTGCCCCTCGAGCTTGTCGTGGATCTCGTAGGTACTCTTGGCGACCAGGAAGAGACCGCCGAAGATGAGGACGATGTCGCGGCCGGTCACATCGTGACCGAGGAGCGAGAACAGGGGCCGGGAGAGGCCCATCACCCAGCTGATGCTGAGCAGGAGGAGGATGCGCATCACCATCGCCGCCCCGAGGCCGAGTCGATAGGCCAGGGGCTGCCGCGCCGGGGGCAGCTTCCCGACCAGGATGGAAATGAACACGATGTTGTCGATGCCGAGGACGATCTCGAGGGCGGCCAGGGTCGCGAAGGCGATCCAGACCTGGGGGTCGCTGACCCAGCTCACGCTCCACCTCCCGTAGATGACGGCCCGGCCCGCCCGGACCGAGGGCGGTATCCTAACCCGGCGCTAGAATGGAGGGTCCGAGAGTCGGAGGACCTTCATGCCCATCTACCACCGGCTGGGGCGCCTGCCCCGCAAGCGCCACACCACGCTGCGCAAGGACGACGGCTCCATCCACTACGAGGAGCTCGTCGGCAACCAGGGCTTCACCGGACCTTCCTCGCTCCTCTACCACCTGCGCCTCCCCACCGTCGTCAAGGAGATCCGTCCCCTCCGCGCCCTCGCATGGGAGACGGAGGGCGAGCGCATGCTGCGCCACCGCCACTTCCGCACCAAGGGTCTTGCCACCGGCCCCAGCCCCGTCCTCGACCGCGTCCCGCTCCTGTTCAACGCCGACGTGGCCCTGTCGGTCGCGCGCCCGGAGCGCGAGGACGACTTCCTCTACCGCAACGGCCAGGGGGACGAGGTCGTCTTCACGGCCGAGGGTGAGGGGATCCTCGAGTCCTCCTTCGGCGAGCTGCCCTACCGCCCGGGCGACTACGTGGTGATCCCGCGCGGCGTCCTGCACCGCTGGCGGCTCGGAAAGGGATCGTTCCGCTTCCTCGTCATCGAGAGCACGGGATACGTGCGCACCCCGAAGCGCTACCGCAACGAGCATGGCCAGCTCACCGAGATCGCCCCCTTCTCCGAGCGCGACATCCGGCGCCCGGAACGGCTCGTGACCCGTGACGAAGCGGGCGAGTTCCGGATCGTGGTCAAGAGCGGCCAGCGGCTCGTCGAGACGGTCATGACTCACCACCCCTTCGACGTCGTGGGCTGGGACGGCTTCTACTACCCGTGGGCGATCAGCATCCACGACTTCGAGCCGCGGGTGGGCAGGGTCCACCTTCCCCCGCCCGTGCACCAGACCTTCGAGGGCGACGGCTTCGTGGTGTGTTCCTTCTGCCCGCGGCCGTACGACTTCGATCCCGAGGCCGTTCCCGCCCCCTACAGCCACCTGAACGTCATGTCGGACGAGGTGCTCTTCTACGCAAACTCGGAGTTCATGAGCCGCAAGGGGATCGAGTACGGCTCGATCACGCTCCATCCCGACGGGCTCCCGCATGGGCCCCAGCCGGGCAAGAC
>Ga0209342_10001146_pt1 | contig 29882 bp, 24 predicted proteins | sample RifCSP16_2_FD_184023 | JGI IMG/M metagenome (GOLD analysis project Ga0209342, IMG submission 184023) | Soil microbial communities from Rifle, Colorado - Rifle CSP2_sed 16_2 (SPAdes) (version 2) | ecosystem: Environmental > Terrestrial > Deep subsurface > Rock core/Sediment | place: Rifle...
GCACCAGTCCCAGCTCGGCGATGCGGTGCGGCGGCAGCCCGTGAATCGGCTGGCCGTCGAACTCAATTTCGCCTCGATCAAGCGCGTGCGTGCCGGAGACCAGGTTGAACATCGTCGTCTTGCCCGCGCCGTTCGGGCCGATCAGCGCGAAAATCTCTGCGCGCCGGATTGCCAGATCGACGCCCGCCACGGCCGTCACGCCGCCAAAAGCCTTCTGCAGTTGTCGCGCTTCCAAGATCACATTGTCGGATGAAAGCATATGGCTTATCGCTGATGATAGCCGCTGGCGGATAGCAGATGGCGGATAGCAGATAGCTGATGGCAGATAGCAGATGGCTGATAGCGCATAGCCTACGGCTTATCGCCACAAGCAGCCGACCGACTATCCGATGCCTCCTCACCAATTACCACTTACCACTTACCGATCACTGATCACTGATTACTGATCACTGATTACTGATTACTGATCACCGCCCTACTTTCTCCTATCCTGCACCCTGACCGCCTTGCCTTCCGGCCGGGGCAGCTCGCCGGGATGCAAAATGCTGACTTCGGCGCGCAGCCCCAACATGCTGAATAACTCGTCCGACAACTGCCGCGACAATTCCTCGGGCCACGGCAGCCCGCGGGCTTCCACGTCGATCGTCATCCGGTCGGCGCCCTCCAGGCGGTCGATCACGATGCGGTAGTCGTTGCCCACTTCGGCATGCCTGAGCAAGACGCTTTCCACCTGCTTCGGATAGAAGTTGATGCCCTTCACCTTGATCATGTCGTCGGTGCGACCCGACAGGCGATCGACGCGCAGGCTGGTCCGCCCGCAGCGGCACGGTTCGCGGCTGACGATGCGCGTGAGGTCGTGCGTGCGGAAGCGAATGAGCGGCAGTCCTTCGCGCGTCAGCGTCGTCACCACCATTTCGCCCGGCTCACCGTCGGGAACCGGCTCGCCGTCGTCCAGATCGACGATCTCGATGAGATAATGATCTTCCCACACGTGAATGCCGTCGTGCTCGGCGCAGTCGATCCCCATGCCAACGCCGGCCGTCTCGGTCATGCCGATGATGTCGAACGTCTCGATGCCCATCCGCTCCTCGATGCGGCGGCGTATCTCGTCGCTCCAGATCTCCGCGCCGAGGATGCCCACGCGCAGCCGGGCGTCGCGGCGAAAGTCGAAGCCTTCCTGCGCGGCGACCTCGATCAGGCGCAGCGGATACGAGGCGATGGCGGCCAGGGCTGTCGAGCCCAGATCGCGCATGAACTGCAGTTGCAGCGGCGTGCGCCCCGCCCCGATCGGAACGATCATCGCGCCGATGGCGCTCGCGCCGTAGTGAAAGCCGAAGCCGCCGTTGAACAGGCCGAATGAAGGCGTGATCTGAATCACGTCCTCACGGGTGACGCCGGCCGCGGCCAGGCAGCGCGCCATGATCTCGCTCCACTGCTTCACATCGTTCGCCGTGTGCGGGCAGATGATCGGCGTGCCCGTCGTCCCCGAGCTCATGTGCATGCGCACGAAATCCTTCTGCGGCGCGCAGGCCAGTCCGAACGGATAGTTCTGGCGCAGGTCTTCCTTATGCATGAACGGAAAGCGACGGATGTCATCCAGACTGTGGACGTCGTCCGGGCCAGGCCCGTTCAGCCGCTGCGCGTAGCGCGGATTGTCGGCGCAGATGCGGCGCAGCGTCGCCCGCAGGCGGTGGATCTGTAGGGCTTCCAGCTCGATACGGGAAAGCGACTCGAGTTCAGGCTGGTACATTTTCCTTCCGCCTCGCTTGCCATCTCCGAACGGCGTTCAAGCCGCCGGTCGTCAGCCCTTCCGGCAGGAACACCATAATGAGAATCAGAAGCATACCGAAGATGATGATCTCGCCCTCGCCCGCCGCGCCTGCAAGCAGATCACCCAACCGGTCTCGAATAAACTGCGTGAGGAATACGACCGCCGCAGCGCCGAAGATCGATCCCCACACGCTGGCCAGCCCGCCGACGGCAGCCATCGTCACGAGCTCGATCGAAAACAGCAGATCGAAGCTGGATGGGCTGATGAAGCGGACGGTCTGCGCGTACAGCCCGCCCGCGACGCCCGCGTACCCGGCGGCCAGCGCGAACACCTTGAGCTTGAAAGCCGTGGAATCGACGCCGAGCGTCTCCGCCGCGATCTCGCTGGCGTGGATCGCGCGCAGCGCCCGGCCCACGCGTGAATTGACGATATTCAGCGACAACATCAGGATGACCAGTGTGGCGATCCACACCACGTAATACATCGACACGTCGGTGTCGAAGGTGACGCCGGCGATCGACAGGGGCGGGATGCTGGTGAAGCCTGAAGGGCCTCCGGTGACCGACGACTCGTTCTTGACGATCAGGATGAAGATCACGTTGAACCCGAGCGTAGCCATCGCCAGGTAATGGCCGCGAAGGCGGAAGATCGGCACGCCGATAAGAAAGCCGATCAGCGCCGTCACGATCACGGCGCCGACGAGCGCGAGCCAGGGGGGCAGGTTGGCTTTCGTGCTCAGCAGCGCCGTCGTGTAGGCGCCGATGCCGTAGAACGTGGCGTGGCCCAGCGATACTTGTCCGGCGTAGCCCATTACGAGTGACAACCCCACGGTCAGCATCGTGTACAGGCCGATCAGCGTCAGGACGAATATCTGATAGTTGTTGCCGACGGTCTGCGGGATGACCGCCAGGGCTGCCACCAGCCCGACGATGGCCAGCCGCCTAGCCGGAAGTCTCATCTTCATTGCACCATCTCGCTCCACCCCGCTGGGCGGGGCGCAAGCAGCGCTTCACGACTCCACACTCCACGCTTCACGCTCCACGCCCCACGCTCCACGATCACAACCCCGCCCCCACCAGAGCCTGACCCTTTCCGCGCCGCACCACGCCGCCCAGCCGCACGAGCAACACGGCGAACAGCACACCAAATGTGAAGGCGTCTCTGTAGCCGGACGAGATCAACCCCGCGGCCAACGACTCCACGACCCCCAGGGCCAGGCCGCCAATCACTGCCCCGACAGGGCTGGTCAGGCCGCCGATGATCATCGCCACGAAACCCTTCAACGAGAGCATCAAGCCCCGGTCGTACGTCACGAACGTCACCGGCGCGATGACGATCCCGGCCACCGCACCGAGCGCCGCGCTGAGCGCGAAAGCGATCAGACCCATGCGCAGTGTGTTGATGCCCATCAGGCGCGCGGCGCCCGGGTTGGCCGCGCTCGCCCGCAGCGCCTTGCCGATCAGCGTATGCTGGAAAAACAGATACAAGCCCAAGAGGGTCACCACCGTCAAGCCCATCACCCAAATACTCTGCCGGGTGACAATCGCTCCGAATAGCTCGATCGGCTTGCCGGGCGTGAACGGCGACAGGCGGTACGGCTCGGTTCCCCACGCCAGCAGCATCAGCCCGCGTAGCACGATCGATGCGCCGATCGTCACGACGATCTGGCTGAGCACCGACGCGTGTCGCGCGGGTTGAATGCCCAGGCGATACACGAGCGCGCCAGCCAGCACCGACGCCGCGATGCCGGCGAGCGCGGCCAGCGCCAGCGGCAGTTCCAGCTCAATCGCCATTTGGCCCCGGAAGAGCGAGGCGCCCTGCGATACCGTGATGGCGACCAGCGCGCCGAGAACGGCAAACTCGCCCTGGGCGAAGTTGATCACTCCGGTCACGCTATAGATCGTGACGAAGCCCAGCGCGATCAGCGCATAGATGCTGCCCTGCGTGATGCCGGAGACGACGAATTGAGCAAGCTGATCGGCGAAAGTCATATCGTCCGTAATGCGTGTTCCGTGAAACGTAAAAACCTGGTCATCCCCTCTCCCGTCCACGGTGATGCACAGACGGGAGAGGGGAATCACGCATCACGCATCACGTTTCACGCTTCACGCTCCACGTTTCACGGCACATTGGCGTAGTCCGCCGGATCGACGAACACCCATGTGCCATCCTTGATCTCCACCAACACCAACGATTCCTTGGCGATGCCGGTGTGATCGTCCTTGCCGATGTTGAAGACGCCGCTGATCCCGACGAAGTCCTTGATCTCGTTTTCGAGATAATCGCGGATCGCCGCCGGGTCAGGCCCCACCGCTTCCAGCGCGGCTTTCACCATCATCAGCGCATCCCAGGCATGCCCACCGAACGTGCTGGGTGGTGTGCCATACGCGCCTTCGTAGTCGGCCTGATACGTCAACAGGGTTTCCTTCTGGGGATCGTCGTCCGGCAGTTGGTCGGCCACCAGCAGCTTGCCGATCGGAAACAGCACACCTTCGGCAGCCTCGCCGGCCGTGTCGATGAACGCCCTGTTGCCGATACCGTGGTTATGCAGGATCGGCATCTCCAGGCCCAGGTCGCGATACTGCACCGTGAGCGGCGCGCCCTCGCCGGGTGTGGCGTGGATAATCACCGCTTCAGCGTCGCTGCCGGCGATTTGCGTCAGTTGCGCCGAGAAGTCGGTGTCGCCTGGCTCGAACGTGCCTTCGTACACGATCTCGATGCCGAGTTCCTCTGCCACTCGCCTCAGCGCCGCCATCGAGTCGGCGCCGAAGGCGTTGTTGACGCCCAGCGACGCGACCTTGGTGACGCCGTTCGCCTGCAGCCAGTCGCCCTGCACCTGGGCCACGGGGTAGTTCTGCTGCGGCGTCTTGAACACCCACTCGTGCTGCGACCCATCCTCCTTCGTGACGATCGCGGACGACGAGGCAACCGAGATGAACGGGATGCTGGCGGTGCTGACGGTCTCGTTCACGGCGATGCTGGCCGGGCTGCCCGACCCACCGACGATCACCGGCACCTTATCTTCGTCGACCAGCTTCTTCGCCACCTCGACGGCCGTGGTGGCGTCCGACTGATCGTCGTACATCTTCACTTCAAGCTTGTGCATCAGCCCATCCGGCCCCATGATGCCGCCAGCCGCATTGATTTGCTCGACGAGCATGGTCACGGTGTTGGCCTCGGGCTGACCTAGCGTGGACACCGGCCCGGTCGTCGAGAAGAACGCGCCGACGACGTACGGATCGCCTTCTGTCACCGGCTCATCCGTGGGCGCTTCCGTCGGCGAAGGCGGCTGGGTTGCCGGCGGCGCCGTTGGCGGCGGGGGTTGCGTCGGCGCGACGGTCGTCGTCGTGCCGGGACATGCCGAAAGCACCATCGCAGCCAATGCCAAGCCGGTCAGCAGCAAGATCATTCTGCCCTTCATGTCTCTCCTCCTGATTTTGCGTGAGTTGTGCGTCTGACGAAACGACGAATTCGGCAAAGCAAGTTTCATGCTCCGGCAGATCACCTCCTTTTCTCGCATCGAGCCTATCCGAAAACCTCCGGAGTGCGGACTTCAGTCCGCTTCGGGCAAAGCAGGCTAAAGCCTGCACTCCGGTTATCGTCTAGGTTTCTAATGGGCGAGCGCCGCTTCGAGCGACTCGTCCGTGACTTCCTCGCCGCCCTTCAACCGCTGGCGCATCACGATGACCATGCGGCGGATCTCCTCGTCCGTCAGGAGCTTGGTCGAGCGCTTGGCGGCGGCGAGGATCTTCTCGATGTACACCGGATGCTCCTCGACGTCGTGGTTGCGCAGCCAAAAGCGGACGTTGTGCTCGCCCGACATCGGCCCGACCTCGATGCCCTGCGTCCGCCCGACCATCGAAGCTGGCACGCCGCAGTACACGCGGTCGGCCAGCCACTCGTCGCGCTTGTCGATGGCCTTGGCGATCGCCGCCGCGTGCACGCCGGTCGCAGTGCGAAACGAGTCCGCGCCGACCATCGGGTAGTTGAAGGGTATCGGTACGCCGCACGCCTGCGACACAACCTGGCAATATTCCGGCAGCCCCTTCAGGTCGCGGTTGGCGATGCCCAGCAGATTGAGATTGACCAACAAGATTTCCATCGGGGTGTTGCCTGAGCGCTCGCCGACGCCCAGCGCGCACGCATGCACCCGGTCCGCGCCGGCTTCGATCGCCGCAAGCGTATTGACGATGTCTAGCCCACGGTCTTTGTGGCCGTGCCAGTCGATGCCCACCTCCGGGTCGACCTCGTCCACCACACCGCGCAGGAATCGGATCAGGTTGCGCACGCCTTCGGGCGTCGCATGGCCGACCGTGTCGGCGGCGCAGATGCGGTGGGCGCCGGAGCGGATGGCGCAAGCATAGATCTGGCGAAGCGCATCCGGCTGGGCGCGCGTCGTGTCCTCGGTGACGAACATCACCGGCAGCCCGTGCTGGACGGCAAACGTCACCGACGACTCGGTCAGCCGCAGCAGCGTGCTCACGTCCCAGCCCTCGGCGTACTGGCGGATCGGGCTGGAGCCGAGGAACACGCACGCCTCGATGGCGATGCCCGCTTCCTGCGAGGCATCCACGATCGGGGCGATGTCGGACTCCAGTGTGCGCGCCGCGCTCTGCGGAACGATGGGCATATTCTGGTTGACGATCTCGCGCGCGAGCACGACCACGTCTTTCTTGAACCGCTCGCCTGCACCGCACAGCCCCAGGTCCGCCGCGTCGATCTCCAAACAGCGCATCAGGTACAGCAGATACACTTTGTCCTGGATCGAAGGGTGTGTGACGGATGGCGACTGCAGGCCGTCACGCAGCGTCTCGTCGACAACTTTGACGTGCTTCGGGTAATGCGGCACATCGCCTTTCACATTCCAGTCGTAAATCAAATCAGTTCCTTTGAGGTCGTCCATGGTGTTCTCCTCTTGAGCTTCCTCATACGACCCCGCTGGGCGGGGCGCAAGCAGCGGGCTGCGCCAGCGCGACCCCGCTGGGCGGGGCACAAGCAGCGCGCCCGGCTTCAAACGCTTTCAAGTTGGCGGCTCGAAACTTCTGCGGGATGCGCGCTTGCAACGTCTCCAGCCACAAGTCGACGCTGAACGGCAGATACGCGGTCAGCGCCCCGAGCATGACAATATTCGCCATCCGCCCATCTCCCAGATCGCGCGCGATCTCGGACGCCTTCAAGGTCGCCACGCGAAAGCCCTGACCTTGCAAGTACGACGGTACATTGTGCGGATAGCGCGTTTCGGCTTCGGCAACCGATCCGGGGATGATTTCGTGATCATTCATCAACACCACACCGGTCTCGCGACGAGCGAAGTGCGCGAAGCGCAGCGCCTCCAGGTTCTCCAGCGCGACGACCACGTCGGCCTGACCGGGCGTGACAATGGGCGAATGCACGACCGAACCGAATCGCACGTGCGTTTCGACGCTTCCGCCGCGCTGAGAAACGCCGTGGACTTCGGTCTGCTTGACATCCAGCCCGGCGCGCGCGGCCGCGAGCGCGCTGATCTCGGCGACCAGCAGCACGCCCTGACCGCCGACCCCTACGAACAAGAGGTTATAGATTCGTTCCGCCATATCTCTCCTTCAACCCCCACCCCACTGAGGCGCTCTACCCCGCTGGGCGCCCCGCTGGGCGGGGGGCAGGCACGGGCGCAAGCAGCAGAGTGACGCCGGTAAGCGCCGCCTACACCTGGAGCGGCGACTCCGCCTCGGCCTTCCACAGATAAATCGCGTCGACCGGGCACACCTGGGCGCACACCGTGCAGGCGGTGCACTCATCGGGATTGATCACCGGGAAGTTCAGCGCCGTGCGCGTAATGGCGGGACACCACACCTTGAAGCATGCATCGCACTGCGTGCACAGCGACTCGTCGACGAAGTAGGGTATCAACTCCCGCTGCTTCATCTCCGGCAATTGTTGGCACGCCCCCACGGCGATCACGACCGAAGGTCCCTTGTGCGCGAGCGCCCGCTGGATGGCGCGCCCGACTTCCTTGCGATCCCAGGTATCGACGGTCTCCACCTTCTCGACGCCGATCGCCTTGATCACGGCAGGGATGTCGAGCTTGGGCGCCTGGCTGCCGGCGAGTGTCTGGCCCGACCCCGCGTGCGGCTGTCCGCCGGTCATGCCGGTCGTCGAGTTGTCCAGCACAATCAGCGTCAGCGAGCTGCCGTTGTACACGGCGTCGATCAGCGGCGGAATTCCGGCGTGGACGAACGTCGAGTCGCCGATGATAGCCACGGTGCGCGGGTGACCGGCTTTCTCTAACCCGTACGCCGTGCCAATGCTGGCGCCCATGCAAAAGGTGGTGTGTTCGGCTTCGTAGGGCGGCAGCGCGCCCATCGTATAGCAGCCGATGTCGCCCGCAACCGTCACCTTGAGCTGGCGCAGCGCGCTGAATACGGTTCGGTGGCCACAGCCGATACAGAACATCGGTGGGCGCGGCAGTACGGTGATGCCCTGGCCCAGCGGCTGCGGGATGTCACCTCGTCCCAGGGCGGCCGCCAGCCGCCCGGGGGAGTATTCGCCGATGTTGCCGAAGAGGTCCTTGCCTATGAGGTTCGTGATGCCTAACGCGCGCATGAACGACTCGATGAACGCTTCGCCTTCCTCGACCACGTATACCGTCTTGTAACGCGCGCAGAAGTCTCTCAGCAATTGCGGCGGTAGCGGGTGCGTCATCCCCAGTCGCAGCACCCCCGCTTCCGGCAGCACTTCCTTCACGTACTGATAGCAGATCCCGCTCGTCACCACGCCGATTTCGCTGTCGGCATGTTCCACGCGATTGAGCGGGCTGGTCTCGGCGTACTCGACCAGGCGCTGCAGGCGCTTCTCCACTTGCGGGCGAAGCAGCTTGCGGTAGATCGGCACAGAGAAGCGCCTGGCATCGGGCGTGAAGTCGCGGCGCGGCGCTTCGACGCGCTCGCCCAGCTCCACAAGCCCCTTGTGGTGGGCGAGCCGGGTTGTCGTGCGGAACATCACCGGCACGCTGAACTCTTCCGAAAGATTCAGCGCGACGCCGACGAAATCCTTGCACTCTTGCGCGGTGGTCGGCTCGACGATGGGCACCTTGGCCATCAGCGCCAGGTAGCGGTTATCTTGCTCGTTCTGCGACGAGTGCATGCCGGGATCGTCGGCCGAGACGACGACGAAACCGCCATTCGTCCCGGAGTACGGGAAGACCATGAAAGCGTCGGCAGCCACGTTCAGCCCGACGTGCTTCATCGTCACCAGCACGCGCAGCCCGCCGATGGCCGCGCCCATGCCCTCTTCAAAGGCGACCTTCTCGTTTGTCGACCACTGGGCATGCACGCCCGGGTAGTGGATGAGTGTTTCCAAAATCTCGGTGCTCGGCGTGCCGGGGTAACCGGCGGCGAATGTCACACCGGCTTCCCACGCGCCCCGCGCAATCGCTTGATTGGCGAGTAAGAGCTCCTTCATGTGGCCACCTTTCCGCTCATTGCTTATCGGCTATGGCTTATCGCATATCGGTTGCCAAGCTCGATGAGCGATAGACGATATGCTATCTGCTATCTACCATCTGCCATCTGTCGTCCGCCAGTTGTCGATTCCCCTACAAACGTGCTACAATCCGGTCGTCGAGTCAAAGGAGTTTCACCTATGTCTACCCATGTTTCCCCATCACCTCAACCGACGCGCCAATGGCCGCCCGAGCAGGGCCAGTGGACATACGAGGACTGGCTGCGCCTGCCGGATGATGGCTTCCGCTACGAAGTTCTGAACGGAGTGCTCCACATGACCCCACCACCGACCATCTTGCACCAGAACACGGTTACGTATCTGAGTGCGCGCATGCGAAGCTATGCAGACAGTCATGATTTGGGGTTAGTGCTGGCATCTCCTGTCGGCGTGCGGCTTCCCGGTCAACCCGTCCCCGTTCAACCCGACATCCTTTTCATTCGCAAAGAGCGGCGCGACCTCATCGGTGAGGACACCATCGAAGGCGCACCCGATCTGGTTGTCGAAGTCCTCTCGCCGAGCAACTGGCCTTACGACCGGGGCGAGACGTTCGAAGCCTACCGCAAGGGTGGTGTCCCCGAGTACTGGATCGTCGATTACCGCGCTCGCACCATTGAAGTGCTGGTCCTCGAGGGAACGACCTACGTGCTGATCGGCAAATTCGGTCCCGGCCAAGCTGCCCGCTCGACAGTCCTGGCCGGCTTCGAGGTCGCCGTGGACGACGTCTTCGCGGAATAGCATATCGCGTATGGCATATCGCTTATCGCGCATCAGTTCTCGCCCGCCATTCGCCGTCGGCTACCGGCCATCTGCCACCCGCTATTCGCCACCTCGCACTTCCACGCCCAAAACTCTTGCCGCGTTCTTCCACAGAATCTTCTCCTTCGTCTCGTCCCTCAAAGGCAGCGCTTCAATCGCTTCGACGTTCTTTCGCAGGTAAGGATTGCCCGGCCAGTCCGAGCCGTATACCACCTTGTCCGCCAGGCGCTCCAGGTCCGGGAAGTACTCCAGCAGTTTCTTGCCGGGCAGGCCGGAGACTTCCAGGTACACGTTTTCGTGCTGGCGCGCCATCCAGAATGCCTGCTCGTACCAGAAGGGCCGGCCGGAATGTGCCATCAGGATCGTGAGGCCGGGAAAGTCGATCGCCACGTCGTCGAGATGAAGTGGGTCGCCGTACTTGATGCGCGCGCCCTTGAATACCGACGAGCCGGTGTGCACCAGCATCGGCACGCCGAGCTCTTGCGCCGCCGCATACAGCGGATACATCCGCGTGTCGTTCACGTAATGATGCTGGTACACCGGATATACCTTGAATCCGCGAAAGCCAAACTGCTTGACCAACCGCTCCAGCTCTGCGCCCAGGTCGTTGACCATGAACGGGTTGATGCTGGCGAATGGGATCAGGCGCCCGCGTGGGCCAGTCGCCGGGTCGGACAGCGCGTTGGCCCGCGCGCACAGATCGGCTACCCACTCGTTCGTCGTCACGCCCGTCGTAATCGGATTGACCTCGGATAGCGCCACTGCCCAGTCGATGCCGTTCTCCTGCAAGAATGGCCGAAGTCCCGCCGGCGTCAGAATCTGTTCGGCCAGCGCCCACAAGTCGCCGTCTTGATACTGCTGCGCGATGAACTCCAGAACCCACGGGAGCTCGTGCTCCGGTCGTGAGACGTGAATGTGAAAGTCAATGAGCAAAGGCGAACCCCTGTGTCAGTGATCAGTAAACAGTGATCAATCATCAGTCATCAGTCGTCAGTCATCCGTCGTCAGTGGTCACTGTTCACTGACATACTGATCACTGATTACTGATCACTGATTACTGATTACTAATAACTGTTTACTGAACACTGACACCGATCGAATCCCCTCGCCGCGCCGCAGCGTGTCGAGCGCATCGTTGATCTGATCGAGCCGGAATTTCGCCGTCACCAGCTCGGCTACCCTGATCTTTCCCTGCCGCGCCAATTCGAGCACGCGCGGATAGTCCACGGCGCGACAGCCGAGCGAGCCGATGATCTCAATCTCACGGAACATGACCTTTCCGGTGTTGAGCGTCATCGGCTTGTCCGACGAGCCGACGACGACGAACCGCCCGCCGGCGCGCACCGAGTTAAACGCTTGCTCCTGCGTGATAGGGTTGCCGATGCACTCGAACGCGATGTCCGCGCCGCCGCCCGTCAGTTTGCGCAGTTCCTTGTCCAGCCTCTCGACGGCCTTGGGATTGACCGTCGCCTTTGCGCCCAGCTTGCGCGCCCACTCCAGCTTGTGGTCGGCGATGTCCACCGCGATCACCTGCCCGCCGACCGCCGCCGCAATCTGCACGCAGTTCAAGCCGATGCCGCCGCATCCAATGACGACGACGGCGTCGCCGGGTTGAACGCGCCCGCGATTGACGACGGCGTGAAAGGGCGTCGTCGTCGCGTCGGCAATGATCGCGCCCTCGACGAGCGGAATCTCCGGTGGCAGCGGGATGGCATCCTTGGCCGGCGAGACGATGTACTCGGCGTAAGCACCGTCCACGTGGCTGCCGAACATCACCATGTTGTCGCAGATGTTCTCGCGCCCCGTGCGGCACATACGGCAATGGCCGCACCCGTACACGGCAGGCAGCAGCAAGCGATCGCCTTCCTTCCACCCCCCCTTGCTCCCCCCCGTCGTTGACGGGGGGGAATCCAAGGGGGGGCCAACTGCCGCCACCGTACCGGAAGTCTCGTGCCCCAGCACCAGCGGCGGCTTTTTGAACGTCGGCACGTCGTGGTCAATATAGTGAAGGTCGGTATGGCATACGCCGCATCCGGCCACCTTCACCAGAATCTCGCCCGCCTTCGGCTCGGGCGTCGGAATGTCCTCGATGGTGAGCGGCTGGTGCGCTCCGTGAAAGATGGCTGCTTTCATCTTATCCCCCAAAATCCTTCGTAGTGACGACGTCAGTCGTCTTGCCTGACGCCTGAAGTCGTCACTTCAGGCTTGACTTCTTCGTATCGAGCGATGGCCTCGCGCAGGGCTTCAGGCACACGCATCTTCTTGCTCGTGTCGCGCTCGATCATCACGACGGTAATCTCCCCCTCGGCCACGCGGCGGCCACTACTTGCTTCGATCACCTGAAAGTCGAAACGCATGCTCGAATTGCCGATGCGCCCGATGCGCGTATGGATATTCAGCGTCTCGTCGAAATAAGCCGGCGACAGGTAGCGCGACCGAGACTCAGCGTACACCATGTCGACGCCTTCGGCGGACATCCGCTCGTAGGAATAGCCGATCGCTCGCAGGTAATCCGTCACGCCGATGTCGAAGTAAAACAGATAGTGGCCGAAGTTGACGTGACCCTGCAAGTCCGTCTCGTTGAACCGCACCCGCACCGGAGTAAAGAACTTGAATAGCTCTGTCATCGCGTTCTCGCTACGCAGTACGCAACACGAAATACGCATCCATATCACGTATTGCGTAGTGCGTCCAACATCGCGTCCGTCACTTCAACGCCGTAGTCTTGCAGCGCGCTCTCGCGCGAGACCTTGCCATCTCGCACATCACGCAGCAGCGATGCGCGATCGCGCTCCCTCGGATCGCCGTAGCCACCGCCTCCTGCCGCGTCCATGATCACGACATCGCCCGGCCGGAGGCGCGTCAGGCCGTATGGGTTGCCGGGCTGGCCGTTGACGAGGAATCGTGCTCTCGCCCCCGGCTGGCCGCCGAACAGGCCATCCGGTGGCAGGCGGAAGCGCCCGGATTGGATGCCGAGGTTCACGGGCGCTTGAGGCGCGCGCTCGTCGTTCGGTACACAGAAGACCTCCCGACGACCGAGGCCGCCGCGTTGTCTGCCCGGCCCGCCCGAGTCCGGCAATAGCTCGCGCCGTTCCACAATCAGCGGCGAATCACTTTCGAGAATCTCCACGGGCGTGTTGGCTCCGTTGGCCGGGAAGATGAAACAACCTTCTCCATCGCGAAGGCCGCCGGCCCCCATGCCCCCGCCGCGAATCAATACCGCATGAAATGGTTGCCCGCTGTGGCGCCGCCCGTAGAAAACTTGCATCGTCGCCGGCGTGCCGCCGCTTCCGGCGGTCACTCTGTTCGGTAAAGCCTGCGCCAGCGCGCGGTAGATGATCTCGGTCATAAAGTGGCCGATCTGCATGCGCGCCGCGACCGCCGCCGGGAAACGGCAGTTGACGACCGTTCCTTCGGGCGCTTTCAAATGGATCGGCGCGGCGCTGCCGTCGTTGTTCGGAATGTCGGGATCGAAGATACTCTTGATCGCCATGTGGACGTATGCGTACGTGAAGTTGTAGACCACGTTCCCACCCCAGTCCACTTGCGGCGAGGAACCTGCCAAATCCACCGTGATGTCGCTTCCGGCAACCTCGACCGCGCATTGGATGACCAGATCGGCGCGGCCCTCCATTTGCTCGATCACGCCCTCGACACGGTAGATGCCGGGAGCGACTTTGGCAATCGAGGCGCGGATGCTCTGCTCACTGCGAGCGATGATCTCGTCGGCCAAATCGTCCAGCCCGTCCAGATGGTATTCCGCCAGCATCCGGCCCACCTGCTCCGCGCACACATGATTGGCGGCAATCTGCGAGCGGACGTCGCCGATCACCTGCTCTGGCGTGCGCACATTCCACCGGATCATCTCGAGCACGGCCTCGTTCAGGACGCCGCGATCGTAGAGTTTCACCAGTGGGATGAACAACCCTTCCTCGAACACGTCGTGGTTATCCGAGGCCACCCGCCCGCCGATGTCGGAGTGGTGCAGGACGCAGGCCGTGAACGCGGTTAGGCAGTCGTGATGGAAAACGGGGCTGATTACACAGACGTCGTTCAAGTGCCCGGCCAGCGCCCATGGGTCGTTGGTGATGTACACGTCGCCCGGGTGGAAGGAATCCGCGGGGAGCTGTCGCACCAGTTTCTTAACCCCCAGCGCCATCGCGCCCGACTGTCCCGGCGTGGCGAACGTGCCCTGCGCCAGCTCGCGGCCCTGACGGTCGGTGAACATGCAAGTGTAGTCATGCGCGTCGCGGAGCAAGCTGGAAAAAGCCGTGCGGGCTACAGCCGCATCAGCCTCGTCCACAATCGAGATCAGGCGCCGCCACAGGATTTCGAGCGTGACCGGGTCGAACTTCCGCATTACTCAAATCCTTCCACGAAGGCAGACTAAGCCCGTTTTCCGCACCCGTGGCCAAGTTTATCAGGGCGCTCGCGGCCCCTTCGGGTGATCCATCCGCCGCCCCCGGCCGCCGGATGGATCATCCGGCGGGAGCAGGTGCGAAATTTAGGCTAAGATACCTTCGTGATCCTTCGTGTACCTTCGTGGATCACCTGGCATCTCAACCCACAAGAACCCAAACTCATCCACCGTGACCGTCGCATCCTCGCCGACGACCACCGTTGACTCGCGTTCCTCGACGATGGCCGGGCCGGGAAAGGCCGCGCCGGGGAACAACTTGTAACGGTCGTACACGGTGAAGGGAATGAAGTCGCGGGCGAGGCCGGAGAACGCGCGCCGCTCGCCTTTGATCGCATCCTGAATGCGGCCACTTCGATCGGGCAGTCGTGGCAATTCGAGCAGGCGCATCGGCAAACTGGCGCGCACGCGAAAGTTGACGAACTCAACCGGCGACTCGGGGTACGTGCGCCCATAGAGGCGCGTGTAAACTTCGTCGAACCGGCGGCGCACCTCCGCCGGTTCGAGCGTCGTAAAATCGTGTTCGGGGATCGGCAGGTTGGTCTCGGACCCCTGGCCGATGAAGCGGGCGTCCACCGAACGCGAGAAGTGTATCGAGACCTCACGGGTCTCGGAGACCCGTGAGGTCTGCAGCGTACGCTCGCCCTCGGATTCCATCTCGCGGAACAGTCTCTCGATCTCCGCAAAATCCGCCGTGAACACGGGCGCTTTGTGGCTGCGCACCAGATCGAACGCACGCGGCGCAGTGAAGAAGCCCAGCGCCGACCCCACACCGGCATTGGGCGGAACGATCACGCGCGGTGCGCCCAGTTTGCGCGCGAGGCCGTAGGCATGAACCGGTCCTGCTCCGCCGAACGCCGCGACGGTGACGACCTTCGGATTGCCGCCGCGCTCGGCGATGTGCGTCTTTGCGGCAGCGGCCATCGTCTCGTTGATCAAATCGTGGATGCCCCACACGGCTTGAAGAAACGACACGCCCAACGGCTTCGCGACCCGTTCCTCGATGCCGCGCCGCGCGGCCTCAACATCCAACTTCATCGCGCCGCCAAGGAAGTAGTCCGCGTCGAGGTAGCCCAACAGCAGATCGGCGTCGGTGACGGTCGGCTCGGCGCCGCCTCGCCCATAGCAGATCGGCCCCGGCTCGGCGCCCGCGCTCTCCGGCCCGACCTGCAGCGTGCCCCGCCGGCTCATGCGGGCGATGCTTCCGCCGCCCGCGCCGATCTCCATCAGATCCACCACCGGAACCTGAATGGTGAGGCCGCTGCCCTTCATGAAGCGCTGCACGCGTCCGACCTCGAACGTGGGCACAACCCCGGCGACACCATTTTGTATCAAACAGGATTTGGCCGTGGTACCGCCCATGTCGAAGCAGAACATCTCGGGGCTTTTGAACAAACGGCTGAAATACTCGCCCGCGATGACCGCCGCCGTCGGCCCGGATTCGATGATGCGCACGGGGAACTCGGCGGCGGTTTCGGCGGAAGTGACGCCGCCGCTGGAAAGCATGATGAACAGCCGCCCGTGAAAGCCCAGCGCGGCTAGCCGGTCGTACAGCCGTCTCAGGTATTTTTCGGTGAGCGGCTTGACGTAGGCGTTAACGACGGTGGTGCTGGTGCGCTCGTATTCCCGAATTTGCGGCAAGACCTCGTACGAGATGGAGATCGAGGTCGACGGAAACTCCTCGGCGATGATGCGCTTGAGAGCGATCTCGTGCGCAGGGTTCTCGAAAGAGTTGAGCAGGCAGATGGCGACGGACTCCACGCCCATGCTTTTCAGAGAACGCACCTGCTGCCGCGCGTCTTCGTCGTCGAGCGGCTTGAGCACGCTCCCGTCCGCGCGGACGCGCTCGTTCACCTCCAAGCGCCGCCGGCGGGGCACCAGCGGCTCAGGAAATTCGGCGAAGACATCGTAGGGAGCATAACGGATTTCGCGCCCCAGTTCGAGCACGTCACGGAAGCCCTGCGTCGTGATCAGCCCAGTGTGCGCCCCTTTGCGCTCAATGATGCAGTTGATGACCAGCGTCGTGCCGTGGATGATCTCCTCCAACCCATCGACATAGCCCGGAACCTCCTTCGCCAGTCCGCGAATGCCCTCCTCGATGGCATCCGACGGATCGCGCGGCGTGGTCAGGCACTTGTAAGTGGTGATCTGACCTGTCGCATCGTCGAGCAAAACAAAATCGGTGAACGTGCCGCCGATGTCAATGCCGAGTCGCATGCCAGTCTCCGATTGCCGATGGCAGATGGCTGATAGCCGATAGCGCGAACTATCCGCCATCTGCTATCTGCTATTCGCTAAATCACTCCCTGGGCACGCAGCACCGCCAAGCGCTCACACCTGTAGCCCAGCACTTCCTTGTAAATCGTCTCATTGTGCTCGCCGAGCCGCGGAGGGAACGAGAGTGTTGCGGCTGTCCCATCGTTCACTTCGGCGACGGGAGCGAGAACAAGCTCGGTTTCGGTTCGATCGTCGCGAACGCGCAGGAGCGAATCGCGCGCGAGCGGCTCCGCTAACACATCGCTCAACGTGTTCACCCTGGCAACTGGGACGCCGATGCGATTGAGTGCCGTGATCAGATCGTCAGACATCATCGCTCGAGTGCAATCGGACATCCGTTGATTCAACTGCTCGACGTCGGCGATGCGGCCCGCATTGCGCTGGTACTCCGGTGATGACAGGCCCTCGAAGCCGGGCAGTTGCGTGATCGCTTCCCACTGCCGATCGTTGCCGACGGCAATGTAGACGTACCCATCGCGCGTCGGGTAGACGGAAACGGGAGCGAAAAACTGGTGCGTGTTGCCGCGCCGCGTGACTCGCTCGCCGAGCGCTGTGAGCATGATCGGGCCGGCCATCCAGGTCAGCGCCGAGTGATACATCGAGATGTCGATGCGAGAGCCGGCCCCCACCTCCAACCCCTCCCCCGCTTCGCGGGAGAGAGGAGTCACTGCGCGGCGATACAGCGCCTTCATCAGCGCGCCGTAAGCGTGCTCTGCCGCGCCCAGATCCACCATCGGCAGGCCGAACACGAGCGGCGGGCCATCCGGCTCGCCGGTCAGCTCCATCCAGCCGGCGCGTGCCTGGAGAACCGGATCGTAAGCGGCTTCGTCGCTGTCCGGGCCGAAGCCCGTGATGCCGAGCCAAATCGTCTCCGGTCGAATCGTCTTGATAGTCTCGTAGTCGATGCCGAGCTTGGCATAACTCGATGGCCGATTGTTTGTGGCGAAGATGTCGACAGGCAACTTCGCAATGAGCTTATGCAAGATGACCCGGCCTTCCGGCTTTCCAAGGTTCAGCGTGATCGCCTGCTTGCCGCAGTTGTTGGCGAAGAAATAGCTCGCCATGCCCGGCTCGCCAAGGATCTCCCGCCCGACGTAGCGATTCGGATCGCCGCGCCCCGGCGGCTCGAGGCGAATCACGCGCATGCCCTCGCGCGCCAGCCGCTGCGTCAGAAACGGCAGTGTCGTCGCCTGCTCGAGAGATAGGACGGTCAGATCGGAAAAAAGTGACATACGGATCAATACAGATAGTGATCAGTGAACAGTGATCAGTGATCAGTCATCCGTCACCAGTAGTTACTAATCACTGATAACTGATTACCGATAACTGATTACTGACAACTGATTACTGATAACTGCTCACTCATTGCTCGTCACCCTCCAACGCGGCTCTTGTCCCCTCAACACCGCCAACACCTCTTCGGCGGTCATCAGCCCTGCGGAAGATTGAGCCTCTATCGTCTGCGCGCCAATGTGCGGCGTAGCGATCACCTTTGGATGTGCTGCAATACTCCCTGGCGGCGGCGGCTCCGCTGCGAACACGTCGAGCGCCGCCCCGGCCAGTATGCCGGAATCCAGCGCCGCGCGCAGCGCATCTTCGTCGACCACGCCGCCACGCGCCGCGCAGATTAACCGCGCACCCGGCTTCATCATGGCGAACTGCTCTGGCCCGATTAGCCCACGCGTTTCCACGGTAAGCGGCAGGTGCAGCGAGATGTAGTCAGACTTGGCGATCACTTTGTCAAACGCAGCAGGCACGGCCCTGCGAGCGCGGATTTCCTCAGTGGTAAGATACGGATCGTAGGCCAGCACCATCATTCCGAACGCTTCCGCCCGCCTCGCGACTTCGGCGCCGATGCGCCCAATTCCCAGCAGCCCCAGCGTTTTACCGGAAAGCTCGCTGCCCATGAAGGCGCTCTTTTCCCATTTGCCCTGCTTCATCGAGGCATCGGCGGCCGGGATCTGGCGCGCCAGCGCCAGCATCAGGCCCAACGTATGCTCGGCGACGGCGACCGAGGCGGCCAGCGGGCTGTTGACGACGGTAACGCCGCGCGCGATGGCAGCCGCTACGTCGATGTTGTCCACGCCGACGCCGGCCCGCCCGATTACCTTGAGATTCGTCCCGGCCTCGACGACCCGGGCCGTCACCTTGGTGCGCGACCGGACGACGAGCGCATGATACGCCGGCAGCGCGGTCAGCAATTCATCCGCTGTGATCTTCGGATTGACCGTGACCTCGCCAGCCGTCCTGAGCACGGCGATGCCGTCTTCGGATAGGCTATCAGAAACCAGTATTTTGCGTGTCATTGTGGACTCCACACAACAATGGTCATTGACCAATGATAGTGGTTAGTGGTCACTGATCACTGGTCACTGATTACTGATCACTGACGACTATCCGTTGACTCGCTGAAACTCGGCCATGAACTCCACGAGCGACTTGGCGGCGTCGATAGGTACAGCGTTATACAGCGACGCGCGCAACCCGCCCACCGAGCGATGTCCCTTGAGGCCAACCAATCCCTCCGCCTCGGCTTGTTTCGCAAATTTCTTCTCCAGGTCTTCGGACGGCAGGCGGAACGTCACGTTCATTCGTGAGCGGCTGTTGGGCTGCGCGTGGCCGCGATAGAAGCCGCCGCTCGAATCGATCGCCTGGTAAACCAGTCCGGCCTTCGCCTCGTTGCGGCGAGCGATCGCCTCCAATCCGCCGATGTCCTTCAGCCAGCGCAACACCAGCCCGACCAGATACACGGAAAAGCACGGCGGCGTGTTGTGCAGCGACTTGCTCTCGGCGAACACTTTGTAATCGAGCATGACTGCCAGTTTCGACGGGACGCGATCCAGCAGGTCGTTTTGAATGACGACGAGCGTCACACCTGCCGGCCCGAGGTTCTTTTGCGCGCCCGCGTAGATCAGCCCGTACTTCGACACGTCGATCGGCCGGCTGGCGATATCCGACGAAGCGTCGCACACGAGCGGCACGCCAGGCGGCGGCTCCGGTTCGTCCGCCCACTCGACGCCATGGATCGTTTCGTTCGCGGTGAAGTGAAGATAGGCCGCCCGCGGATCCAGATCGAGCTCGGCCGGAGAAGGAATGTAATTGAAGCTGCTCGACTCCGTCGAGCCAGCCGTGCGAACGCGGCCCGCCTTCTCGGCTTCTTTGATCGCCGCCTTCGCCCACGAGCCGGTCAGGATGTAGTCGGCTGACTGATCCGGCCCGCGCAGGTTCATCGGCGCCATCGAAAACTGCAAACTCGCCCCACCCTGCAGAAACAACACGGTGTAGTTGTCGGGAATATTCAACAGCGAGCGCAGATCGGCTTCCGCGCGAGCCAAGATGCCCTCGAACTGCGGCGATCGATGGCTCATCTCCAGCACCGACATGCCGCTGCTGTCATAGTTGAGCAACTCGTCGCGCGCCTGCTCCAGCACGGGCAGCGGCAAAACGGCCGGGCCGGGGTTGAAGTTGTGCACGCGCCATGCCGCATCAGCGCGCGATCCGGTCTGCGCCATGACACCCGTCGCCATAGATGGTTTCCTCGCCCCTCTGGTTCCCGGCATGGGGATGCCGGGTCTACAGCCGCACCGGTTCTCGAAACACGCCGAAGACCTGCTTCAACGTCTGGGTGATCTCGCCCAGCGTCGCGTACGCGCGCACCGCGTCCATCATCGCGGGCATCACGTTCTGACCGCTCGACGCCGCGTCGCGCACTTTCGCCAGCGCGGCTGCCACCGCCTGCGCATCGCGGCTGGCGCGCACCTCGTTCGTCCGCCGGATCGATTCCTGCGCCTGTTCCGACCGGTACTCGTGCAATTGCACGTCACGCTGCTCGTCCTCCAACCGATAGCGATTCACGCCGATCTTGGGGATCGTCCCTTGCTGAATACCCTGCTCGACATTCAGCGCCTGGTGCGCCACCTCGCGCTGCACCGCGCCCTCGCTCACCGCGCGCACGATGCCGCCCATCTCGTCGTCGACGCGCTGCATCTCGGCGACGATGCGCCTCTCCATCTCGTTCGTCAGCCATTCGACATAGTACGAGCCGGCCAAAGGATCGACCGTGTCGCACAGGCCCATCTCTTCAGCCAGAATCTGCATCGTCCGCAGCGAAATCAGCGACGCTTTTTCGGTCGGAATCGTGTAGGCTTCGTCGTAGCAGCATAGCGCCATCGTCTGTGCGCCGGACAGCGCCGAGATCAGCGCATAGTACGCCCCGCGCACAATGTTGTTCTCCGGCTCCTCGATCGTCAGCCCGCCGCCGCCGCCGCCCGCAATCATCTTCATCTGCATCGAGCCGGGCTTCTGCGCGCCGAACTCGTCCCGGAGCAGCTTCGCCCACAGCCGCCGCGCGGCGCGGAACTTCGCCACCTGCTCGAACAGGTTGCCGAAGATGTCGAAGTTGAACGAGATGCGCTCGGCGAAATCGTCGACGTGCAGTCCACGCTTCAATCCTTCGCGAATGTAAGCGCGGGCGATGCAGTAGGCATAGGCGATCTCCTGCACCGGGTTCGCGCCCGATTCGCGAATGTGATAGCCGCACACGCTGACTGGGTAATATTTCGGCGCATGCCGCGCGCAGAACTCGATCGTGTCGCCGATCAGGCGGATGGCCGGCTCGACCGGGAAAATCCACGCGCCGCGCCCGATGTATTCCTTGAGGATGTCGTTCTGCGCAGTCCCGCGAACGTCGGTGAGCGGGAGGCCGTGCCGCTCGGCGACGACGAAGTACATCGCCATGATCGGTGCGGCGACGGCGTTGATCGTGAGCGAGACGCTGATCTTGTCGATCGGGATGCCCTCGAATGCCACCTCCATATCGGCCAGCGTATCGACCGCCATCCCGACCCGACCGATTTCGCCTTCGGCCAGCGGATCGTCGGAGTCCAACCCCATCTGCGTCGGCAGGTCAAACGCGACGTTGAGCGCGTTCTGCCCGTTGGCGATCAGAAACTTGAAGCGCTCGTTTGTCTCCGCCGGCGCGCCGAAGCCGGCGTACTGGCGCATCGTCCACGGGCGGGCGCGGTACATCAGCGGATGGATGCCGAGCGTGAACGGGAACTCGCCCGGCTGGCCGATGTCGCGCGCCGGGTCGATCCCCTCCAGGTCTTCCGGCCCGTACACGGGTCTAACGGCGATGCCTGATTCCAAAATCACTTCGCGAAACTTGTCTGACATACTTTCCTCGCGCCAGTGAGTTTCTCTCGAACCTGGTGAATGCCTCGATGCGCGCCAAGCCAGTGATAGTTTAGCGCCTCACCGCAACCTCGTGTTGTCCCTTCACTGTTTTTGACGCAGAACGCCGTAGCACACCGCAACGGCGGACGAATTGAAAGTACCTTCCAATCACAAGCCACCCCGCCGTTGTCGGTGTGCGTGTGTCTCCAGACATTCTCAGGTAGTCTTACTAGCAGTGAGCATAAGATTGAACTCTGAACTAACCTGAAAAAGCTTTTTCGACTCTCTGAACCAGACTCTCAACGAAGGTCATCCATGACTCAACCTGGGCACGGTCAATCCGTCTCAGTATTTTTCCACTTCGGCGAGATGTCATTCTATCCCCCTCGTGGGAAATCTGGTTTCTGCGTTGTATCAACAGATTGAGTTCCTTCAACAAAACGTTCTTTTTGTTCTTGTCGGGTTCGATTGTGTCCCAGAGATTCTCTATCCCACCTAATTTGAGTGCTTCAGCTATCGCGGTTGGGGACTGCAAAGGTCGCGTGGCTAGGTCGTCCGTCACCCAGTTGCGTAGTACATTTCCCTTTCGTCTGGCTTGGTCCCACGAACTCAATGCTCTGATTTGAATTTCAAAACGCGCTAGTGCAGGGGGAAGATTTCCAAGGTCATACTTCCCTACCTTGTATTTGACCTTATCGTGGAAATAGGTGTCTAGAGCCGATACGGCAAAGACGACTGCTGCTCTGAGAACCCAATCAATATTCATCTCTTGGGGTTTCAGTTTAGCGATAGCATCATAAAGGGCAATGCTGTCCTTAGCACTTTGGATGTTCAGGTCAAATAGGCTTTTTGCAGTATGCGATGCCATGGCTCATCTATCCTGTGAATTTGACGAACGATTTGCCTGACTCGTCAGTGTGTGCTCCAGACATTCCGCAGTTTGTGGCTTAACGATTGATTGCCGCGATTGATGTCTTGCCTAAATAGTCCGTTAGCACATGCTCAAACTCACGCGTCGCGTCTACCGTGCCTGTCGTGGCATGTCCAAGTTCGTGCAATAGTGTTGCCGCATACCCGAGCAGAGAAGAAAGTTTGCTACGCTTGATAACTATGGCTGGGATAGAAGAATCCCACACGCCGTCGGTATCATCGGCGGTAACTCTCATCGTTTCGGAAATGCGTATATCTGGGACGCGGCTACCAGCAAGTCCAACTAACGCGAGAATCTTCGGAGTGAATTCGAGGATTCTCCGTTCCTCCTTTGTTAGATTTCGTGGGTCAATGAACTTGTATTGGAAACTCGCGTTGTACTCCTGAACGTACGTCTCCACTGTGCGAACTTGCAGACCGCCTGCAAGGGCTTGGGTTTCTAACTTGGCTTTCTGTTGGTCAGTAATTACCATGACTTGATAGCCGTCTGCTCTCACGTTATCCAAAATGTTGGGTCTTGTTTGGATTTCTTCTTCAGTGAAATACGCGACCCTTCGTTGTTGATACATGAGATTGAGAGCCATTTGGCTGACCTCAATCCACGCCATTTCGTCGCATTGTTCACCAGTTGACCGTTTTTCGACCTGCTCAATCAGTAGTGATTCAACGGCTTTGCTCTTGGCATTTTTGAGAATGGCTTTGACTCTGTCAGCGTAAGTTGTTCTGCCCACGTTCAACCGTTCTCGGTTGAGCCGTTTCTTCATTGCGTCTGTCAGACTTGTGATGTTGTACGAAAACAGGAAGTTAGGTTCTTCACTGGCAAACACCCCCAAGATATACACGCGGGCTGTATCGCCCCTGCGTCGCAGTATCTGACCATACGCATTACTCTCCAATATTTCTTCTCCAGAGAATTTCAGGAACAGGGATTTGGCTTTCGTCATGTCCGCGTCTGTGACGCCGTTTAGAACGAATTCTGTGCCGCGCATATCGTTTGGAGTGTCATCAAATTCGACATGTAAAGTCACGATATTGTCAAAGCCGTACTTGTGTTCCTGCTTGAGGCGATATGTACCATGAGGAGAGCGAACTAGGACGCCAATGTTTCTGCGATGGAAGGTAGCGAGAGCGTCTTTCAATCCCACGCCAAACTTACCGACGACACCCGACGGTGCGTTCAGTTTCTCTTGGTTCTCGTTCAGAGTGAAATGCTCAATTCTGAGACCGCGTCCAAAATCTAGAATATGCCAATCGCCTTGCCTGCCTTTAGTAATCTCAATCTCGGCGGTTCTCGAAAGAATTTGCTCGTCAAGAGCATTGGCGATGACTTCTCGAATCGCGTGTTCAACTTCCCAGTTTTCTAGAACTTCTTCGATGTTGAGGTCAAATGCTCGTGATGCCATGGATATTCCTAACAGAGTTACACTACTTGCGATTGGAGACTACGATTGGATTGGAACGGAATGTCTGGAAACTTACACTCCACGACACATTCATAGCGGGAAACACGCCGCTATGGGGTGCTCCACGTCAAACTTTGTGTCGTATATCCAACACGACGCTTTTTCTCGCCAGGGATCCTTCGGCTGTTATGGGGCATTCATTTGCTCCTCCTATAGTTGCATGTTGTCTAGCGGACTCCTAATCCGCTCCTTCCCCTTTTGCGTGATATGCGTGTATTGCTCGGTCGTCTTGATGCTGCCATATCCTAACAGTTCTTGAATATAGCGCATATCCACGCCGTCTTCAAGCAGGTGTGTCGCAAGGAGTGACGCAACGTGTGGAAGGTGGCAGGTTTGGTGATGCCAGCTTTCTTCTTCGCGTGATCGAAGACGTGTTGCGCCGACTGCTCTGATAAACGATCGGCTGGATCATGCCGGGAAACAGCCAAACGATGAGCAAAAAGGCGTTAGTCACATCGGCAACTGATATTGTGTTCTGAAATTGGGGCACGCCCGTCTCCTAGATCGGTCACCGTTTGTGGTACAATTGTATTGGTGGCGGTTCGGTTCACTAACCATGCCGGCAGCATCATCAGCGAGTGCAAAGTAATGGCTATCATCCAGAAGACCGTCCGACTGGCCGGATCAAAAGGGCAGCGAGAACTAACCGTCATTTTCGATAGCGGCGCCAGTTACTCTGTCATCCAGCCTGAACTCGCCGAGCAACTGGAAAACCCCGCCATCGTGCCCGAACCGATGATCTTCGGCACCGCGAAGGACGGCGAAACGCTCACCGCCACGCGGCGGGTGGCATTGAACTTCTACATTGGCGAATATCGCTTCTCCGATGAATTCATGCTTATCCCCGGCCTCTCCGAACTTGCCATTATCGGCGCGACCACCATGCAGAAGTGGCGCCTCAAACTGGATTTCGAAGCCGACGACATCATCATTGACCCGCGTGTGACACAGCTTCGCTTGCTGTGACTCTCTCCCGGATGAACGCTGCCATCGCCTTAAAGCTGCTCCCGGTCGGGAATACGCCCGCCACGCCCAGCGCCTTCAGCGGCTCGACGTCACGCTCCGGGATGTTGCCGCCGACGAGCACGATCACGTCCTCGGCGTTCGTCGCGCGTAATCGATCCATCAACTTGCGCGCGATCGGCAGGTGCGCGCCCGACAGGATCGACAGCCCGATTGCGTCCACGTCTTCCTGCAGCGCTGCCTCTACAATCTGCTCGACGGTCTGGTGCAGGCCGGTGTAGATCACTTCGAAGCCGGCGTCGCGCAGCGCCAGCGCCACCACCTTCGCCCCGCGATCGTGACCGTCGAGGCCGGGCTTGGCAATGAGTATGCGAATCGGTCTTGTCATGTTGCCTCAGTGACCAGTTATCAGTGACCAGTCATCAGTGACCAGTTATCAGTGACCGGTTGATACTTCGGATGACTGAGCCACTAATTACTGATTACTGATTACTAATTACTGATCACTGACCTTCACCACCACCGCCGCCGCCGTATCGCCGGCCGCGCAGCCGCTGAACAACCCATGCCCGCCGCCGAGGAGGACCAGTTCCTCGATCAACTCGATGATCAGGCGCATCCCGGTCGGTGCCTGCGGGTGTCCCCACACCAGCGATGAGCCATAGTTGTTCATCGCCTCTTTCTTCACCCCCATCGCGCGCGCGAAATAAACGTCGTTGACGGCGAAGGGATTGTGCGTCTTGATCGCCTTCACGTCGGCGATGCCAATACCGGCCAGTTCCAGCGCGCGCCGGGTCGCCGGCAGGTTCGCCATCGGCATGAAACCCTTCTTGGCGCGACCCTGCGCGAAACTGAGGATTTGGATTTTGATCTTTGGATTTTGACCCTTTGGATTTTGACTCAGTTCCTCCGCCCGTTCCTTCGTCGTGACGATCATGCCGGCATTGCCGTCCGCTGGATAGGTCTGCGCGCCGTACGTCACCGTGCCGTCCTTCAGCACCGGCCTGAGTTTGGCCAGTCCCTCGGCACTGGTCGGAAAGACGCCCTCGTCGTCCTTGACCGTGGCGAGGACTTTCCGGCCAGAAGGATTCACTTCGACCGGCGTCACCATGTAGCGCCTGTGGAAGGCGGCGGCGTCGTTCAGCGCGTCTTGATATTGCCGGTAGCGCATCAGCGCGACCTCGTGCTGCTCTTCGGTCGTGATCTCTTCTTCGCGCGCGACGTTCTCCGCTGTCTCGATCATCGCGTTGCCTGCGAACGGATCGCAGTTGAAGTTGTCCCACACCCAGTCCTCGGCGTCGGGCCTGCCGCCGGGACTGGTCGGGTTGGGGTACACCATGTGCGGGCCGTTCGACGTGCGATCGGCGGTGAGACACAGGATTGTGTTGCGTGTTCCGTTTCCTACTTCGATCTCAAAAGCCGCGCTGCCGATCACCCGCGCCGATGTCGCGCACGCCTGGCCGAACGTTGGGCCGGTGACGCCTTCGGCGCCGATCATTCCCGCCACCCACGGTGCGCCGTAAAACGAGTTCTTCGCCGGGACAGTCATGCCCAGGAACAGCGCATCGAAAGCCTTGGGATCGATCTGCCGCTCCGCCAGCGCGCGCCTGGCGACGTCGGCGGCAAACGTCAAAGGATGCAGGTTGGCGAAATTCCCCTGCCACTTCACGAACGGCGTGCACCAGTAGCCACCGTAGGGCACGAAGGCATTCTGGAATTGCATAGCTCCCTCTCCTTCACGTTTTACGCTTCACGCTTCACGTTTTACGCTTCACGTTTCACGCATCACGCATCACGCGTCAATCCCCCACCCACTCCACGATCGTCGTCTCCCCCTGCCCCACGCCCACGCACAGCGTCGCCAGCCCGTAGTAAGGTCGCTTCTCGTTCGGGGCGCGGCGCTGCATCTCGTGCACCAGCGTGCACACGATGCGCGCGCCGGAGCAGCCGAGCGGATGGCCCAGCGCGATCGCCCCGCCGTTGACGTTGGTGATCTCGTGCCGGAAGCCAAGCTCCTTCATCACGGCCAGCGCCTGAACCGCAAACGCTTCGTTTAGCTCGATCAGCCCGATGTCGTCGAGCTTGAGCCCGGCGCGCGCCAGCGCCTTACGCGTGGCCGGGATCGGGCCGAGGCCCATCGTGCGCGGCTCAACGCCCGCCGCCGCACTCGCCACGATGCGAGCCAACGGCTTCTTGCCCAGCTCGCGCGCCCTCTCCGCGCTCATCAGCAGCACGGCCGCCGCGCCGTCGTTGATCCCGCTCGCGTTGCCCGCCGTCACCGTCCCGCCCTGGCGAAACGCCGGCCGCAGCTTGCCCAGGGATTCCATCGAGGTGTCAGGACGCGGATGCTCGTCGCGGCTGACTACGATCGGATCGCCTTTCCGCTGCGGAATCGAAACGGGCACGATCTCTTCGGCGAACTTGCCAGACTCGATCGCCGCCACCGCGCGTTGATGCGACGCCAAGGCGAATTGGTCTTGCTCTTCGCGCGAAATGGTCTTGGTCAACTCGTGCACATTCTCGGCCGTCTCCCCCATCGAATCGTTGCCATACCGGTCCTTGAGTTTCTGGTTCGGGAAGCGCCAGCCGATCGTCGTGTCCCAGGCTGTTACATTGCCGAAGGCCCACTCCGGGCTGGTCTTGGGGATCGCGTACGGCGCGCGTGTCATGCTCTCGACGCCGCCCGCAATGTACACATCGCCCTCGCCGGCCTTGATCGCGCGCGCTGCGGCATTCACAGCAGCCAGTCCCGAGGCGCACAAGCGATTGAACGTCACCGCCGCCACCGACACCGGAAGCCCGGCCAGCAGCACGCCCATGCGCGCCACGTTCCGATTGTCTTCGCCGGCCTGGTTCGCGCAACCGAAATACACTTCCTCGACCAGAGCCGGATCGACGCCCGAGCGCTTGAGGACCTCCGCAATCACCAGCGCAGCCAGATCGTCCGGCCGTACGTCCTTCAACACGCCGCCGTGCCGCCCGATCGGCGTCCGCACGGCTTCTACGATCACTGCCTCACGCATGTTCTCGCCTCTTTGGAGTTTGAATTTTGAAGTTTGAGTTTTGGAGTTTGAAGTTCAAATGTACTGCCCTCCATCCACCTTGACGACTTCACCCGTGATATGCCGCGCGAGATCGGAGCAGAGGAACGTGACGACGTGCGCGACTTCTTCAGGCGCGCCCAGCCGGCCCAGCACGATCTCGGCCAGCGCCCTGTCCTTGACGTCCTGCGGCGCTTGTCGCATCATCTCCGTCTCGATCAAGCCCGGCGCGACGGCGTTGACGTTGACATTGAACTTGCCTAGCTCGCGCGCGACGGCCTTGGTCAATCCGATGATCCCGGCCTTGGCCGCCGAGTAGTTGGACTGGCCGAACTTGCCGCGCAGTCCATTGATCGAGGTGATGTTGACGATCTTGCCCGAGCCTTGCTCCTTGAAGATCGGTGCAGCGGCGTGAATGTAGTTGAAGTAGCCCTTGAGATTGGTGGCCATGACTTCGTCCCACTGGGTCTCGTCCATCTTCCACACCAGGGCGTCGCGATTGATGCCAGCGTTGTTCACCAGGATGTCCAGCCGGCCGAGCTTCTCGCGGACGGCATCGACCATCCGCAGCGCGTCGCCGAACGACGCCACGTCGGCCTGCACAGCCAGCCCGCGCCGCCCCATGCGCTCGGCCTCGCACACAACCTGGTTGGCTTCATCGGTGTGCTTCCGATAATTGATCGCAATATCCGCGCCATGGGCGGCCAGGTCGAGCGCGATCGCGCGCCCGATGCCCAGGCTGCCGCCCGTCACAATCGCCACTTTGCCCTTCAGTTCCATTGTTTCATTCTCCATCAACAACTGCGTATCGCCTATCGCATATCGCGTATCGCCTATCGTTTCTCTGCAAGCGATACGCGATAAGCCATATGCCATCAGCCATCGGCCCACTTACACGCCGACACTGATGGCATATGGCACGAACAGCACCTGCCCGGTGACGTAGCCCGCGTCGTCGCTGGCGAAGAACACATGTGCCGCGGCGATTTCCTCAGGCTCGGCAAGACGGCGGAATGGAATCTTCTCGATCAATCCGGCCATGAGGTTCTCCGGGATGCCGGCCGTCATGCGCGTCTTCGTCGCGCCCGGCGCGACGCAATTGACGGTGATGTTGAACCGCGCCCACTCCAGCGCCAGCGTTTTCGTCAGGCCGATCACGCCTGCCTTCGACGCCGAGTAGTTCGCCTGCCCCACATTGCCGAGCGCGCCGATCGACGAGGTGTTCACGACGCGCCCGTACTTCTGCGCCATCATCGACACACTCGCCGCCTGCGCGCACAGAAAGGTGCCTTTGAGATTCACAGCCATGACCGAGTCCCACTGTTCTTCGGACATCATCTTCACGTCGCCGTCCTTCACGCGCACGGCCAGCGCGTCCCGGTTGATGCCCGCGTTGTTAATGAGGATGTCCAGCCGCCCGAAGTGGCTCGTGGCGGCGTCGACCATCTTCTGAGCGTCGGCGCGCGCGGACACATTGCCGACGACGGCGACGGCCTTGCCGCCCGCTTCGGCGACGAGATGGGCCGTCTCGTTCACCCCGGCCTCGTCGAGGTCCGACACCACGACACATGCGCCTTCTCGAGCGAAGCGGAGCGCCGTCGCCCGCC
>Ga0209342_10001149_pt1 | contig 29802 bp, 49 predicted proteins | sample RifCSP16_2_FD_184023 | JGI IMG/M metagenome (GOLD analysis project Ga0209342, IMG submission 184023) | Soil microbial communities from Rifle, Colorado - Rifle CSP2_sed 16_2 (SPAdes) (version 2) | ecosystem: Environmental > Terrestrial > Deep subsurface > Rock core/Sediment | place: Rifle...
CATCGTTCACCTTTCCGTGGATCTTGTACGGCAGCTTCCGCACCTTCGTTCCCGCCGAATCGATGTACACGAGGGCGAAGTCGCCGTCGTCCAGGTCGGCGCGACTCACGCTCGACGGCATCCAACCGAGCGACATGTCCGGGTCACCAAGCTCGAACTCCAGCGACAGCTCCACCCACGTCTTGGCGACCGGCACCCACTCGTCGATCGGGTCGATCGTGACCTCTCCGTCCTCGGATACCTCGTACCCGAGCACCCACCCACGTGCTTCCCCGTTGTAGATCGCGGCGTCGTAGGCGGCGTGCTCGCTCTCGTAGACGGATCCGCCGTGAGCGCACACGAGCACCCTCTCGGGCGTCATTCCCTTCACCCACACGTAGGCCGGAGAAAGCGCGGGATCCGTGTCGTCGCGTTCGACGAGGTCACCCTCCGCGTCGAGGAAGTAACCCTTCGAGAGCTGCGCGTTGATCTGCTGGCGCACGTACTCGTAGTCACGTTCCTCATCCCACACCTCGGCACCGAAGGCCCGTTCGCCCCTCTTCGCCAGTTCCAGGAGGGTCGTCATCTCCTCCTGCGTGAACGCGATTTCCGTGACGTCGATCCACGCTTCCTCGTCGTCGAGCAGGTAGCTACCGAGCACCGATGCGTTGCTCGTGGTTGTGGTCGCGGAGGAAGCGGTGAACGCCTTCAAGCCCGACACGAACGGGGCGGGCGTGAGCGCCAGGTGTGTCAGAACCTTCGGAAAGACTTTCCCGCTCTCCGGTTCCCTGACGTTGAACTTCACGTTGACCGAGACGCCCGGCACGGATCCGCGCTTCGCCCTGGCCTCCGCCTCCGGTTCGGTGAACCCGATGCCGGCCCGCAGCAGGTGCCGATCCTCCCTTTCCGGATCGGGCACGATCTCCAGGGCGCGCACGTACCCCGTGTTCTCCAGCGCACCGTCGCGGTGGCTGGTAGGGACGGTCACGTGCTCCCAGGCTCCCTCGTCGAACGCGGCCTTGACCTCCTTCAACCACGGCAGATCGATGACCAGCGGTCCCGTCGCACCGGCGACCGGGTTCACCTTCCAGGTGCCGGTGCGCAACGCGTTGGTCCACACCAGTCCGTCGCGCTCGTCCGTCCCGGCAGCGCCGCAGAACAGCTCCGCGCCCCCCATCAGCTCGGCAGGTACCTCCAGGTAGGAGAACGCGATATCCCTGGTCGCGTGCAGCGCTTTCGGGCCGCGCGTGGGTGGCACATCCTTGCCCCTCATGCGGTACCAGTTGTTCTTGATCCAGGCGGCGGCCGTGTTGGCGTTGCCGCCGAAGGCCTTGGCGATCACCTCCGGGTGCTTCGCGAGCAGCACGCGGCGGATCTTGCGGAACGTAGGCTTGCTACCGTCGCCGCCCCACCTGTGTGCGGACTTGACGACGTTGCGGATCTTCCCTAGCGCTTCCGGATCGGGTGCTCTGGCCACGGTCAGGGCCTCAGGGCGAAGACGTGATGGCAACCCCTGCACTTGAGCGGCACGACAACCTCCTCCGCGTACTTCTGACTGTGTTCGAGCGGCACGTAGTCGAGGATATCCGAAACTCGCTCGCAACCGGGGCACGTGAGCATCCTTCCTCGCAGCAACTTGCCTCCGTTCACGATCGATCCGAGCATCTCCTCGGGCGTGACCCTGCGCGTGACGGGTCGTTGTCTCAGCGTGGTTGCCACTCGCCGCTCCCGGAGTTGATGAACTGGGAGGCCCTGTTGTGTCTTCCCAGCCGCCAGATGCGCATCTTCTCGCCGCGCCACACCGAGCAGCGAACGTAGCCCTCGGAGCTGACGCACGGCGCACCGTCGGTGCCCCGCAACAGCCCGGACACAGCGCAACGCACGTCGTGCGCGTTCAAGCTGAACGAGCCGTGCTCCAGCTCAGCGGCGGGACAGAGCGCTTCGACGCGCGGGGATGTCGGGATCAGGACGCCCTCCCTTGTGTACGTTGAGCGTGTACGAGATTCCAAGAGGAACCTCGTCGATCTCCCGCACCTTGCTCCCCTCGACGTGCCGCGCCACCCACAACGCCGTGGTTCGATCCACGTAGACGTTGAGCGAGCACATCGTCGTGACGTACCCGTGCGTCTCCCCGCAACGCTTGCACGGCGCGTCCGTCTCCACCACGTACAGGCTCACGCCACATTCCTCTCCATCACCTGAATCACGCCCTGCGCGACGCACACCGGATCCTCCGTTTCCCACCGGTAGTTCCAGTCACCCTCCTCATTCACGTCCGCCAACGCGGAGAAATCTCCGGTGGCAACGCCGGGCACCACCTCGCCTCCGGAGAGCGTTAGCGAGAACTCTATTTCGGTAGGTGGATTCAGGAAGAGGGTCACCTCGACGGGATCTACGTCCTCGCCCTCCTCGTCGGTGAAGTGCGCCTTCCAGCGCACCAGCTGACCCACCACGTACGTTTCGATGCTCACAAAGTGCTCACCGTTGTCTGGGTTACCGCTTGTTCGATCGCAGCTCCGGTGCTCTCCTCAGTTCCCATCGTCACCGTCGTGGCTGCCTCCGTGGAGGGGTACCCAAAGCCCTTGATCGCGGTGACTGCGAACCCTTCCGCGAAGTAAGGAGCGCCGAACTGATTGGCGCCGAACACGGATCACCCGAGGTTACGCGCTCAGGTACCCACCGGATACGGCCACCACGCGCTTGCGACCCGCGGCCGCGGCATCTCCGGTGTAATTCGGGAACACGGCGATGTCCTTGCCGAACGTGCTTCCGTCGAGCAGCGTCAGCAGCTCCGCACCGGTGAGCGTGATTCCGTTCTTGTACGAGTGCGCATCCACGTCCGTGCCACCGACGTTGATATTCACGATCTGCGCGGGTTGCCCGTTGACCACCGTGAAGTCGGCCATACCGAACCTCCTCTCTCAGTACGATTCATTCGTTCAGGACGATCGTAGCGTAGACGCTCCACCTTCGTCTAGGGTTGCACGAAAACGAGACCGGATCGAGCGTAGTGGTTCAAGGGAGATGGGTTGGCGCACGCCAGCTCGCGGGTCGTGAGCGTCAGCCCATCGTCCAGGACGAAGCCCGTCCCCGCGAACAGCCTGATCCAGTAGCTCGCCGGCCGGCAGTTGACGTGGTGCCATCCCTGCTGCCCGGGATCGGCGTGCGTCATCAGCACGAGCTTCGCCGCACGGAAGGTGGCGAGGTAGTTCGGCGCGTGCTCCTCCGCGACGTGCTCGACGAACTCGCACGACCAGGCGAGATCCCAGCTGCCACTGGGCACGTACGGCCCGTTCGCGTAGTCGTGCTCGACGATGAGCGGATGATCCTGCGGCACACCGTCGATCCCTCGCACGCGGCAGCCGAGCGCGGCGAAGTGGTCGACCGCGACCCCGTCGCCGCAGCCGACGTCGAGGACGGAGCGGACGCCGTGCTCCCGCACGAACCAATCCCACAGCTCCGGGTAGCGGGTAGCTGGATCACCGCCGGGCACGTAACCGCCGAGATGCTCAGCCGTGACAGTGTTACCCCAGGAGTCGAGCACGTTACGCCGCAACCTCCGCAACGGCGGGCAGGCCGTACCAACCGCCCTCCCACAAGCCGTCGAGCTGGTAGAACCACCGTTCGTACATCGGGCCGACCGCGTCGAGGGAGTAGCGGGCGAGCGCGCGCTCCCGGATGAACGCACGGTCGAGCGACCTGGCCCGCCTTACCGCCTCCACGCCCTCGGCAAGCGTGCGGAAGCGGAATCCGGTTACGCCCTCCTCGACCAGCTCCGGGAACGCACCCCAGTCCGTCGTGAGGGCGGGCACGCCGCAGATTTGCGCCTCGACGCAGACGGCGCCGAACGGCTCGATGTACTGGGTGGGGCAGAGGAGCGCGTACGCCCCGGCGAGCAGGGCGTTGCGCTCCTCGATCCCGACCGTACCCGCGTACGTCATGTCAGGCCCTTCGAGCACGATCGACTCGCACGTGATTTTCCCCGGCCGGACGTCGAGGACGCCGCTCCCGGCGAACACGATCGGCATCCCCGCAGCCGCCGCCACCTGCGCCGCCACGTGCGGGCCCTTCCTGGCGGTCATCCGACCGAGGAAGAGCAGGTACTCGCCCGGCGTGACCGACGGGATCGGCCACTCGTCCGCGTCGAAGAAGTTCGGGATCACCGTGTCGTAGTACCTGCCGTCCTGGTGTCCGTACACGCCGTACAGGTAGTGCCGCCACGCGTACGACTCGAAGCAAACGAACTTGCTGAAGATGCCATGGTAGCCGGCCGCCCACTCGCAGCAGGTCAGGTAGGGGATCGCGTCCGCGATCGGCTTCTGCGCCAACCCGGCGGTGAGGAGCAGCAGATCCCTTGGTTCGGCGCGCTTGCGGATCTCGTACACCGCTCGCTCGTTCATGGTACGCCACCACACGTCCGCGTTGTTCCAGGTGGCGATCGTCGGGAGCAGGTTCGGATCGAACTCACCGTACCAGCCGGCCTGCTCCTCAGAGGTGAACAACGGAACGTGTTCCGTGCAGATGGCGTCGTTGCGATCGCCAGAGTAGAGCACCACTCGCCAACCGAGCTGAGTCATCATCCGGCAGAACTTCACCGTCTTGCTGGTGAAAGCGCAGACGGTGACCTCGTGTACGGTCTGCGTGTGCGGGAGCGCGACGAGGTGAAGGGTCGGTCTCAACTGACGTACGCCATGATCCGAGGAACGAAGATCACGGGCGCATCGCCGAGCGCCACCCAGATGTACTCGCGGGCGACCGAGTCAATGTCGTCCCAGGACAGGCTGACGTTGTTGCCGCTGAAGGAGCCGTCGGCCTCCGACTGGAGCGAGGGCGGGTCGGTTCCGCCGGTACCGGCGATGTAGTTGGCGACACTCTTCGTTTCGGAGTGGACGTTGCCGGCGAACGACGTGGTGTTGCCGTCATCCTGCGTGATCGCAGATAAGCCCTCGTTCGTGCCGTCGGTGCCGCCGAAAAACCAGCCGAACACGTCGGCGCCGTTTGCGTCGACCGAGGAGGAGGCGGCGTTCGCCCAGCCGAAGAAGAGGCCGCCGACGGGCGGGAAGCCCGCGTCGTTGTTCTGGACGACCGGCGGCGACCCCGATGTGGGCGCGGAGTTGGCGCCCACAGCCGACTGGAACGTCCCCTTGAGGGCGAGGTAGAAGATCAGGAAGGCTGTGGCCGCCTGGTTTGAGTACGAAATCTGGAAGCCGTCGGCGGGCCAGGATGCCTTGGCGGAAAGGTCGGCTTCCGCGTCCACGGTTGACACAGACGAGTGCGCGACGACGGCGGCCTGCTTCTGCACCATCGAGTTGGTCATGTTGACGGCGCCGTCGTTCGACCAGAAGCCACCCGCGCCTCGCGCCGTGGCCGACTTCGCGAAGCCCAGGTGGATTCGCGCTGACCCTCCGTTCTGCCCGGTCACGGAGCTGGAGATCGTGCCGGAAAGGATGAGGGCGGGCTGACCCCAGCCGGACGCGACCGTCACGTCCTGCGTCGCAACAGCTGTGGACATGGCGTAGGAGCCGGCGCGGGCGGCGGACAAATCGTCGCCGCCGATGACGATGTAGTGGACGAGGATCGCCGAGGCCGGCGCGTCAGTCCAGTTCAGCTTGAAGTTGCCCGAGTTGAACGAGTCGAGCGTCGCGATCGAATCGACCGTCGTCGCGCCCGCCACGAGCGTCGTCAAGCAGGCGGTCGTGTCGGAGCCGCGCGACGTGTTCGACGTGCCGACCGCGTCCTCGTCGGTGAACGCCAGGTACCACTGCTGGACGGCGGCACCGTCGAACGTGGCGCAGCCGAAGTACATCTCGCCGTGCTTGTTCGCCGCCCCGGCCGCGGTCTGCCCGGTCGTCCACAGGATCACGGCCTTCGGGGTGACGCCGCTGAACGCCGCGCCCAGCGTGTACGTCTGAACTCCCGTACCGCCGGGGGCGGTGAGGACGCCCTTCTCGACGATCAGCGACACGGCCTAGAGCCCCGCTAGCGGTGGAGTCCTAGCCCGGACAGCCCGGACAAGCCAGCCAGGGGTGCGTATCCAGCGCCCGAAGGCTCGGAGCCAGTAGGTCTCCCGTCCTTCCTTCTCCCCGATGAGTAGGCGGGGCACCGTGCCGTTACACCCCCAGGCGCGTTTTGACCAATGCGGGAGTGTCGTACCCGGGCGCGGAGGCTTCGGCGAGCAGGAGCACGTCGTCGATCTCCTTCGCCCGCGCCAGCTTCGCCGCCGCCGTCCCGGCGACCGTCGCGAGAAGCGTCTGCGCCTCCGTCACCTCGGATGCGCTCAACGCGAGTCCCGAGAGTGCCACGACCGCCGTCTGCGCTTGCGCTCCGCTGATCCTGCCGCGGGCGACCTCGGCCATCAGGGCTTGGAACTGGTGGACCGGGATCTTCCCAGCCTCGATCGGTGCACCGCTGTCGTCGCGACCGAGGAGGCGATCATAGAGGGCCATGTGCTATCCGCCCGCGATCAGCGTCTTCAGGGCCGCCACCGTGGCCGGCCGCGCCTGCCAGCCAAGATCCCTCTCCCACACGTAGAAGATCACCCGCTCGCACCACGAGCCCCACTCGCCCAGCGCGCGCTTCACCGCCTTGACGTAGTAGTCGGCTTGCTTCGCCTCGCTCACCCAGCACGCGGCGGGTGACTGCTTCGCCGTCGCACCGTCCCACTCCCAACCGACCTCGGTGATCCAGGTGATCCCCGTTCCGCCTTTGGCGACGGCGAGGTCACGCGCCGCCTTCGTCGAGTCGAAGGAGGGAACGCCGCCGACGACGGGGGCGAGTTGGAGCGACGGATCCTGCGAACACGTGTACGGGTGCTGCGACAGGACGACGTTCGGGAGCGTGACGAGTCCAGGGTCGACGGCGAGGAGCTTCTCGAACCAGTTGCCCAGCCTCCACGAGTACCACTGGGCGCAGAAGAGGATCTTCACCTCCGGTCGCGCAGCGTGTACGGTCTGCTCGACCGCCCTGACCATCTTCGCGTAGTAGGCGTAACGGTCGGACGTCTGCGACGACCACCATCCGTACGGCTCGTTGTACACCTCGATCGCCTCAACCTCGTAGCGGAGGACGATCTGTCGGCCGAAGTTGCCGAGCGCGCCGAGGTCTTTCGGCTCCGAGAATCCGGTGCCGGCCACGCGCTTGTTCCAGTCGGGCGTGTTGTTGATGATCGGCAGCACCTTCACGCCTGCCGCCTTCGCGGCGGACATGATCGCGTCGTAACGGCCCCACGAGAACGACCCCTTGGCCGGCTCGATCAGCGACCAGACGAAGTCGTCTCGCACCCAGGGTGAGCCCGTGGCGACCATGCCCGCGAACGCCGCCTTCACCACGTCGATCGAGAACCGCTCGGCGTGGTAGCAGAAGCCTACCCGGCTCTTGTACGGGTTCGCGGGCGGAGGAGGAGGCGGAGCGGGCTCCGGTGCGGGCTCAGGCGCGGGCTCAGGCGCGGGGACGGGCGGCTCCGGCACCGGGGCCTGTTCGAGCGTTGTGAGTCGCGCCTCCGCCGAGCGCACCCGGTCGACCGTCGCCTGCGCGAACTGCTTGACCACCTTCCCCTGCCCTGATGCGAGGAGGGCGGCGAGCGTCTCTTCCAACGTTGCCATCACCATTCTCCTTTATCCGAACGTGAGGATCACACCGAGTCCCTTGCCCGGCGTCGTGCTACCAACGGCATCAACGTCGATGGCGATGAGGTCGCCGGTCGCAACGTCGTCGTTACCGGTATCGATGGTGGGAGGCGTCGCGGCGCTGTAAGACGTGAACTCCGAAGCATCGATCGTGATTCTAACCGTAAGCATGTCCGCCGCCTGCGTGACGTTCCGCACCTGCACGGTGATCAGGGTCGCACCAGTCGCGACCGTCGTAACGAACGCGTCCGCGTCGATGAGGTTGAGGCCGTTGAGATCGTCGGAGACGCAGAAGATCAACTTACCGTCTCCGGTCGTGAGAAGCGTTGCGTCATCCACGATCTTGAGCTGAATCACCCGTTCGTTGGCGGGTCCCGTAGCGCCGGTGACGCCGGTTACTCCCGTGACGCCCGTGACGCCCGTGACACCTGCTCCGGTTGGTCCGGTCGCCCCCTCTGGGCCCGTGGCTCCGGTGACTCCGGTGACTCCGGTGACTCCCACTCCGGTTGGGCCGGTTGGGCCGGTTGGGCCGGTTGCTCCGAAATCCCCATCCAGCCCTTCCGCTCCAGTCTCTCCCCGCGTTGCCAGCTCCAGGAGAATGATCTCGTCCCAGTAGGTGTAGTCGCCGATGGTTGGCGTGTTGGAGTTGGAGAGTTGGACTCGAAGGGACGTACGATCGTTCTGAACGATCGTGTGCGTCCACTCGAGTTTCTGCCAGCCGAGAACGAGCGCGATGTTGGCCGTCTCGGTGAACGAGCTTGCCTGCGCTCCCCCCTGCTCTTCCAGTTGCAGGGTCACGAAGTTGCCGACCATGCCAGCCTCGGCGTACACCCACGCGTACGAGTAGAAGACGCGATCTCGCGTGGTGCCGGTGAGTACATGCGTCCACCTGACGGCGCTGTACGCACCAGCGGCACCGTGGGTCAGCTTCCCGGATGCGGATCCGGCGTGGGCGTAGTCGGTGGATCGAACGAACGTCGGTGATCCCGTGCTCGACACGACCCATCCGGTTGTGTCCACCTCGAAGCTGGGGTTCGTGATGAGGTTCCCCGCCACCGGTCCGGTTGCCCCCGTGGCACCGGTGACCCCGACCGCTCCTGTGACTCCGGTCACTCCAGTGGTCCCCGTCGCTCCCGTCGCTCCCGTGACGCCAGAGGAACCGGTGGATCCCGTCGCTCCCGTGACGCCCGTTACCCCGCTCGGTCCCGTTGCCCCGCTCTCGCCCGGGTCTCCGTCGGTGCCGTCAACACCGGAAGGACCGGTCGCTCCCGTGACGCCCGTTGCTCCGCTCGGTCCCGTTGCTCCCGTGACGCCCGTTGCTCCGCTCGGTCCCGTCGCTCCCGTGACGCCGGTGACCCCGACCGCTCCTGTGACTCCGGTCACTCCAGTGGGTCCCGTCGCTCCCGTGACGCCCGTTACCCCGCTCGGTCCCGTTGCCCCGCTCTCGCCCGGGTCTCCGTCGATGCCGTCAGCGCCGGAAGGACCGGTCGCTCCCGTGACGCCCGTTGCCCCGCTCGGTCCCGTCGCTCCCGTGACGCCCGTTGCGCCTTCCGGTCCCGTCGCTCCCGTGACGCCCGTTGCTCCGCTCGGTCCCGTCGCTCCCGTGACACCAGAGGGGCCGGTGGATCCCGTTGTCCCCGTGACGCCCGTTACCCCGCTCGGTCCCGTTGCCCCGCTCTCGCCCGGATCTCCATCAGTACCGTCAACGCCGGAAGGACCGATCGATCCGGTCACTCCCGTGACGCCCGTTGCCCCGCTCGGTCCCGTCGCTCCCGTGACGCCCGTTGCGCCTTCCGGTCCCGTCGCTCCCGTGACGCCCGTTGCTCCGCTCGGTCCCGTCGCTCCCGTGACGCCCGTTACCCCGCTCGGTCCCGTTGCCCCGCTCTCGCCCGGATCTCCGTCGGTGCCGTCAGCGCCGGAAGGACCGGTCGCTCCCGTGACGCCCGTTGCTCCGCTCGGTCCCGTCGCTCCCGTGACGCCCGTCACGCCGGTGGAACCCGTAACTCCCGTCGGTCCGGTGTCGCCGCCGCCTGGACCAGTTGCCCCGGTGACACCCGTAACGCCGGTGGCACCCGCACCCGTCGGCCCGGTCGGCCCGGTCGATCCAGTTGCACCATCGTAGCCATCCGTACCAGCAGAACCAGTAGGCCCAGTCGGGCCTGTTGCTCCCGTAACCCCGGTGACGCCGGTGACGCCGGTCACGCCGGAAACGCCGAAAACGCCAGTGGCGCCTGTGTCTCCCGTCGCACCGGTGGGTCCAGCGGGACCGACATCACTGGAACGTCTGAAGCTCATAGCATCCCCGGATCCTGGAAGTTGCAAGGTTGACTGTACGGTAGATCCGCACCGATCAGCGCCAGGACGAGGTACGCCTTTGGCGAGTTGTTCGCCAGGTCGGCCGTCCACGTGCCGATCACTCCGGGCACGATGAGGGAGCCCTCCGCGATCTGAAAGCCGCCACCGGCGCCCGCGGTGGATTGGTAGTCCACTCGCTCAGCGACGTTTCCGAGGTTCGAGTTCGCCTGGTTGGAGTGCTGGGCCGCGTTCGAATCCTGCCCGGACGTGGAGATGAGGAGCACCATGCAGCTGTCCCTCGTGGTGGACACGGAGGTGGCGAACGAGAGAGTCAGATCCGATGTGGACTCGGATCCGGTCTCCACCACGTTGATCGGCGATCCCTGGTTGACGCAGTTGCGCCAACCGGCGATTCCGCCCATCAGACTGTCGGCGCTCGAATCGACGGTAGGATCCCCATCCCCCGTCGCGTGCCGCCGCCACCACACCCACGCCTTCTCACCCGCCGCTACCCCGATGGGGGTGCCGCTCACCGCCGTCCAGGCTCCCCCGTTGGGGGCGGAGATCGAGACGGTTCCAGCGGCATCGTTGTCGGTGCAGCCCACGAGGAGGTGAACGTCGCCGATCGCCGGTGCTGCGGGAAGGGCGAAGACCTGACTGAAGGGCGTCACGTTGTCGGATGCCTTGGCACCGACCGCCGTGAAGAAGGGAACGACGGTCTGCCCCATCACGTTCTCGCGTACGTGATCATCACGCCGAGCAGGCGCGCGGTGACGGCGGTCAGCGTGTCGCCGCCCTGCGTTCCGTCGCGGTAGAACTGGAGCTGCACGAGTTCTCCCGCCGCCGGGGTACCGGAAAGCGTGATGGCGGCGGTCGCGGCGGACTTGAGCACCTGGTTGGCGGTGCCCGAACCCGCGTCGGTGACAGTCTGCGGCGTCCCGTAAGCCTGGTCTACCAGCTCGGCATCACCGTAAGAACGACCTCGGCAGCCCCACAGCGCCGAGTTGGTGGACGTGCTGTTGATGAGCCAGTAGAAGATGGCGGTGATCGTCCCTCCGTCCCAGTCGGAGGGCATAACGACGGTTGCTTCCGCGTTGATCTGCGTCGTGTCCGCGAAGTCGACCATGAACAGGTTCTGCTTGTTGGTGGTCGACTCAACCTTGACCGGTGCTGCCGCTCCCGCCGTCACCGTCGGCCACATCCCGGCCGCCGAGACGAACAACTGGCCTGCGGGCTTGGCGCCCGTCGCTCCCGTCGTTCCCGTTACACCGGTCACACCGGTCACACCGGTCACACCGGTCACACCGGTGACCCCGGTGGTTCCCTGCGGACCGGTCGCTCCCGTTGCACCTTCCGGGCCCGTCGCTCCCGTCGCCCCCGTTGGACCGGGTGCGCCCGTCGCACCGTCGAAGCCGTCCGTACCATCAGCGCCCGTCGAACCCGTGACTCCCGTAACCCCGGTGGTACCGGCGCCCGTCGCCCCGGTCGCGCCCTCCGTGCCCGTCGCTCCCGTGGCTCCGGTCGCTCCGTCCGCACCGGTGGCTCCCGTCGCGCCTTCCGGGCCCGTCGCACCCTCCGGGCCGGTTGCCCCCGTGACTCCCGTTGCTCCGTCCAGCCCGTCGCTGCCGTCAACGCCCGGCGATCCAGTGGCTCCCGTGGTCCCGGTGGTACCGGCACCTGTCGCTCCGGTCGCCCCCTCAGAGCCCGTCGCTCCGGTAATTCCGGTCGCTCCGACCGGACCGGTTGCTCCCGTCGCGCCTTCCGGGCCCGTCGCACCCTCCGGGCCGGTTGCCCCCGTGACTCCCGTTGCTCCGTCCAGCCCGTCGCTGCCGTCAACACCGGTCGCTCCGATCGCTCCAGTCGCTCCGGTCGGCCCCGTGTCGCCGCCACCAGGACCGGTTGCCCCGGTGACGCCGGTGGATCCAGTAACGCCCGCGGGACCGGTCGCTCCGGTGACGCCAGTGGCACCGTCAACGCCAACCACGCTGGAACGTTCGAAGCTCACGTCAGCTCTTCACCGAAGACGTTGAACGACAGGGTTGCCAACGTCGCGTACACGCGCACGACGTCCGTGGTCGCGAGCGTGAGACCGGCCGTGAAGCACCACACCTCGTTGGCCTCGATGGGAGCATCGAAGGCGATGTAGTGCTTGACGTCGTCCAGCGCTCCTGCGGGCGCGATCGCGATCCTGAACTTGGTCGGGGTGACGGAACGGTTGCACACCGTGATCGAGGACACGATGGCCTCTGTGGCGCCCGGCACGGTGTACGCGTCCGTGAGCGTGGTAGCGCTCGGGTTGGACTGTCCGAGCACCTTGTACGTCGAAGCCATCGCTTAGCCTCCCATCAGCATGAGGATCCTGGCAGTGCCGCCCGCCCCTGACGGACCCGTGGTGCCCGTCGCGCCCGTTGCGCCCGACGGACCAGACGCCCCGGTGGGTCCGGTCGCGCCCGTCGCACCCTCCGAACCGGCGGTACCGGTGGCGCCCACGTCCCCGTCAACGCCGGCCGGTCCGGTGGATCCCGTGGGGCCGGTCGCCCCAGTTACTCCTGCCAGCGTCTCGACGTCCGTGATCACCTTCACGGTGATCGTGTTGGCGATGCGATCGCCAACCTTGATCGCGCGCGCGTTCGACGCTTCCTCCGCGCGAGAGATCGTGAACACGTCCCCAACGCGAGCGGTGACGCGCACGATCTCCGCGTTCTCTAGGGTGGCGGATGAATTAGCCGGCCACACGGTGCAGTTGAATGCTCCGTCGACCGCCGGATCGGGGAACTTGGATCCGGTGCCCGCCTTGACGGTGAGCGACAGCCCGGTCAGCGCGGGAACGGGAGCCGTCGCCACGCGACTCTCCGCGAAGTTCCTGTGCGCGTCGAACGGGGCCGCCACGGGGCCCTACCTTACTGGAGCTTGTACTTGAGGGTGTACTTGAAGTTCTGTCCAACCCCGACCGTCGTGCTGCTGGACAGAGCAACGAAGAGCAGGAAGAGCGACGTGGGATCCGCCTGGCTGGTGACGTGCGTGCACAGGATCGCGTGCGTGACGGTCCAGCTCGCACCGCTCGCCGGCCCGAACGTCTTCTCCGCCGCCGTGGACATGTAGTCGCCCGAATCGAGCGTCGCCGCGCCCCAGTCGCCGGCGACGATCTGCTGTCGCGCGTACCCGTTGCTACCCGGAGTCTTCGTCTCCGTCAGGTTGCCCTGGTTGTCCGTCTCCGCCGGGTCGCCCTGGTTGAGCAGCGCGAGGTACTTGTTCTTGTGCGCCTGCTCGCGAAGGAAGACGTCGATCATCTCCTTCTCCCCGATGTCCACGAGCGCGTTGGGCATCCAGTCGGGATCCTCCCAGAGGACGTCCCCTTCGGGGGACACCACCTGGCCTCGGCCGTAGAGAAGGTGGAACCTGTCAGCTCGCCAGAGCGAACGCGTGCTCAGCACTTCGAGGGACACCTGGCCCACCTCCTCAGCCTAGGTTGGTCTTGCTCTCGATCGCACCCGCCACTCCCGTTGGCTTCCAGACACCGTGGTACGTGGCGATCGCCGTGACCACGATCGTCAGCGCCGACTTGACCCACAGCTCGGAATCCCAACCGTCCTGCTGGATCAGCACGGTACCGACCGCGGCAACGAGCGCGAGCCCGAACGCCATCACCGCCTTCAGCTCCTTCGCCCACCCCGTCTGGACCACGATCGCCACGGCGGGTGGCAGCAGGAATCCCACGATTCCCGACCACATCTCCAGGTTGGACATTGCCCACCTCCCTTCGGTCCGTCTCGGGGTAGCCTACCTACCCGCATCAACCGATGCCCGCCCGGCGCGACCTCTGCACCGTCAGGCTGTAGTTGCCCCGCACGCGTTCCGGAGCAGTCCTCGCCAGCTTGCGCAACACCGCACTCCTCCCACCCGTGAAGATCAGCACCCGGTGCCCGTTGAGAGATCCCACAATCTCCCACATCCTCGGAGCGGGTGGAACCGGTTCCGGTCGAGGTTGCGCGTGCGGCTTGGACGGATCGGGCACGCGAAAAGCGCTGTGCACCTGCGCGCGGGCGAACGTTCGTCGGGATACGGAATCCCCCTGGTTTCCTCCGATGCAATCGAGGTTCTCGCCCCGCACCCCGACGCAGAGCGCAACGTGCCCGCTACCGATGTTGAATGACACGAAGTCGCCCGCCGCCACCTCAGCCCGCGTCACGCCCCACCTCGCGGTGCGGGCGTAGTGGTCGGTGAGCGCCCACGCACCGGGACTCTTGTAGGCGAGCGGGCGACCGACGTCCTCGCATAGGTAGAGGCAGGTCGAGGCGCACCAGGGGTAGCCGCCACCCGGCAGGAAGTCGCACTCCTGGATCGCCTTGACGTTGCCAACGCGGAAGCTGATTCGAGGACCACGGTTGCTGCGCAGCGGATCCTCACGCACGTCGAGGGAGAGCAGGCGCTCCGCAGCCTGAACCAGCTCGGCAGCAAGCGTCATCCCGCACGCCCGTGCATCACGTCGTGCCAAACGCCCAGCAGTCCTCGTCGTCCGACCCAGAGCCGCAGACCCGTCATCGCCGGTACCACGACGGCAACCTGCCACTCCTGCATCGGGTGACCGATCAGGTGGCTGAGCGCGATCGCAACCAGACCGGTCAGGCTACCGCTCGTGACGCTCGCGGTAGCGTTCGGGTTGTTGCGCACGCCCTCACGAACGTTAGGAACCTGCACCGGGCACACTTCCTTCCACGATCCGACCACGATGGAGGGTTCGGTCGCGCCCAGGCGGCCTCGGCCGGCTAACCGAACCCTCCATCGTGGTCACCGTTGCTCCAGGAGCGTCGTGAGCTGTCTCGCGCAATCCCGTTCGAAGAACCACGTGCGTTGGTACCTCGCGTACAGCCGTTCACGCGCCGCTAACCCGGGCGCGCTGGTGGCGCGATTTATCACGAGCACGTCGTCGAGGAACTCTCTTATGCCTGCCCTTGTTGTGTTGCTCGCCAGGCAGTTGTGCACGAACAGCACGGAGAAATCCTTGACAGCGACGTGCCGTAACCGTTCCTGCACGAACAGCCCGAGCACCACCGCCGCCACGATGCCCAGGTACGCCAACCCGAACCAGAACGTGTGCCCGTGAAGCACCCTCTCCACCCGCATCATCGGACTACCAACGTAACAACGAAGACGACGAATCCCAGCATGAGCACGAACGTGATGGGGTACTCCCTCACCTTCGCCTCCACTCGTCCAAGCGCAAGGATGGTGGTATTCCGAGCAGCACCAACGCGGTGCCCACCAGCACCGGCTCCGGCGCCATCGCTACCAACGTCTCGTGCAGCAAGATGAAGATGCCCACGCACGACAGCACCACGTCTCTCACGATGCGCACGCGACCGTTCATGCATTCGGTTCCGTCCGGATGCCGCCGCCGTCACCCGACGGTTTCTTGGTGCCGCGCGTTGCACGCGAAGCCTTCCCCTCCCCGGTGGAGGCGATCTTCGTGCGCTCCTGGCGCTCGAAGTCGCGCATCGCTTCCTCCTTCTGCGCCTCAATCTCCTCCCTGGTCAGCGTTGGCAGGTTCACGCGTTGCGCCATCGCGCGGTAGTCGAGCTGGAGCGCGCCCGGATCGGCAGCAGCGATGATCTTCATCAGGTCGTTCGCCATGCCCTGATCCTTGTCGCGGAACCCCTCGGTCACCTTCTTCACCTTGGGCGGATCCAGGAAGTTCTGCGCAACCAGGTCGGGTAGCACGTAGTCGTTGATGTGCTGATCCACGACCCCCATCAGCATCGCCTGGCTCTCCCCGAACGCCTGACCGTACGTCTCGGCGACGTTGCCCGACAGCGAGCCGCTCGCACCGATCAACGCTTGGTCGGGAACGAGGACCGCACGCAGCTTGGCAACGTCGAGGTAGCGGAAGCTCTCGTGGAACGCTTGGATGTTCTCACCGCCGCGCATGAACTCCATGTCCCACTTACGGATCCCGGTAGGACGACCGTCCTGCTCCACCACGTACACATCGCTCGGTACAGCGACCGTCGCTCCGTCGCGGATCATCGCTCCCGCCTTGAGCGCCACCACGTAGTTGTTGACCGTCGTCGCGGGATCGTCCGGGTCAGGGCTGCTGCCGGGTGGGTAGCTCGCCTTGATCGGCGGATCCGCATCCTGCTCCATGTGCCGGTCGGCGAGGAGCCACTGGTACCAGTAGCTCCACCAGTAGCGGAACGCGTAGCCGGTGAGCGGGTAGCCGTACCAGCTGCCGAACTCCTCGTCGAACTCGTTAGTGACCCAGAGCGCGTGCGTGACGGGCACGCGCAGCGGTTCCCCACCGGTCTCGGTACGGCTCAGTCCGTGGTGCCTGAACCCGTCGAACCGCCTACCACCGTCGGCGAAGAGCACCTCCGCTCCCTCCGGAGGCAGCGCCTGGAACGCGTTGAAGGTGACGGCAGGAACGTCGGCGTCGGGCCACACGGGCCTGACATCGCCGCCCACCGCCTCGTACGTCCAGTCGGGCACCTCGCGTTGGAACCTCTTCACGATCGGCACGTAGCCGAAGTCGAGGCTGAGCAGCATCTGCACGATCAGGCGCTCGTACACGGCCTCGAGCGCTCGCTGCGCGAACGCCGCCACCTGCGGGTCCACGCACTCCACGTGCCACGGCGCGTTCAGCAGGAAAGTCTTCTTGAAGTGCAGCCCGAGCTTCAGCATCGGGTCGCGACGCATCTGCCGCTTCTGCTTCGTCGTGATCCTGTCGGGATCGAACCGTCCGATCGCTGCCTCGACGTCGAAGGCGCCGAGCGCCCGCGCCTTGCTCTGCAACTGGCTCAGCGGCGGTCCGTACTCGGGCACGGAGGACTCGAGGGGGTCGCTGCCGTTGACGGGGACTCTCCTCGTGAGCAGCGCTCCCTTGTTCACCTCCGCCACGGTGGCCTCCTCACCAGGACAGCGTACACGCTACGAATCGAACGGGCTACCCGGCCGCGGCCTAGACAGCGAGGCGACGAGCGGCACCTCATACCCCATCTCGGACCGTCGTTCCGCGACGCCCAGCGTGGCGGGATCCCACGCTCGTCCCCGCTCCGTCATCACGACAGCACGCGGACGCGCGGCGCCGACGGGGCCCCCGCTCGCGCGGTTCCCCCGCCTCGTGCGCGCGTGCACGTTCCAGAAGCGGTAGCCCGTGGAATCCATCAGGTGGTCATCCTCTTTCAGCGGACGCCCTGTGTTGGGGTTGCGCTCGTAGCCGCTGACCTCGTCGTACCAGTTCTCGCAACGCCGATCGGCGAACACCAGCCCGTCGACCATGCGCTCGTACACGAGCGCGATCCGCTCCTCCACGTCCACCCTACCCATCGCGAGGGTGGGGATCCCCTCCTCGCCGGGCACGAAGGCGTGCATGTTGCGCAGGTCGTCGCGGGCGCTGTTCGCCGCCGGGTCGGCGTAGTACGCCTCCACGACGAAGTCGGGGTAGCGTTCGCGCCAGGCCCGGTTCCTGCGATTGATCTCCTGCCCGAAGGGCACGTTGCCCACCTTGGCGATGTAGACCTCGTCGAAGAGCACATCGGCGCCCTGCGGTAGCAGCACCCCGCCGTGCCGCACCTCCACGTCCAGCCGCTGCCACCAGCCGCAGGCGTGGGGAACGTTGCCGCCGAAGTCGATGCCGCAGGTGACGACACCCAGCCCGGGATCGGGATCCCACCCATCGATTCCCCAGCGATCCTCGTCCCAGACGTCGTACACCAGCCCGTCCATCGTCGGTCGCCTGCTCTCCTGCTGGCTCTCCCAGACGCGACGCGACATCTTGCGGAACCTGCCCACCGCATCCTCGACCGCCACGAACCCGTCGGTGTGCTTGAGCTTGCCCGTGCCCGGCTCCGGCGACCCGCGCTTGCAAGCGCTCTCGAAGGTGCGCGGCGTTCCATCCTCCCACAGACCCTTGACCACGTCAGAGAACGGGCAGGCGGAGCAGTCGTGCTCGCAGGGAGACGTCGTCTCGAACACGCACCAGCGGTAGACGTCGTACGGCGGCGAGACACCCTCGCGCACCGCCTTCTCCGACTCATCGATGCGTTCCGACACGAACCCCTTCGGCTTCTTCCAGGAGGACGTCAGCACGTTCATGGCCCGATGCCCATCCTTGGACTGCGCCATGTGCAGACCCTCCTCGAACACCCCCGGTCGCAGCAACTCCACCTCGTCCCAGTGGGCGAGGATCGGGTGCGGGGAGTTCACGCCGGCCAGCGTTCCGGTCACGATCTCCACGCGTCCGCCGTTGGTCGTCTCCGTGTGCCCCATCGTGATCTTTCCCCTGACGATCCCCTGCCAGCGTTCCTGGGTGACGATGTCCCGGAAGAACCCGTAGGCGCGCAGCGCCTGCGGTTCCACCGCCCCGATCGTGCAGCTGGTGTAGCGCTTCTTCGTGCGCACGTTGACCGCGTGCAACGCACCCATGTCCTGCGTCTTGCCCGAACCGCGGTTGCCCACCGCCAGCTTGTCCGGGTTACCCCGCTCAAAGTAGACGTCGCTCACGAATTGGAACGGGGAGTGGTGCCCGTTGCACACGCTCCTGCGCGGGATGCTCAGTCCCGTCTCCCGTCGCACGTAGGCGTGCAGCTCATCGTCCGTCGTCGGTGCGTACGCCGCCTCCATCCGCCTGGCGGCGTGTGCGATCCGCGCGCGGGAGTCAGGATCCATGCGCCCCACGATGCGCGCCGCCACCGTCCTGACGAACGCGGGATCCAGGTCAGCGAGCACCTCGGTCGCGCGCTCGGGCGTCAGCTCGGCGAGTCGGCGGATCACCGTGTCGATGCCGTCGGTGTCCTTGACGGTGGACGGCGACGGTACCGACGGCTTCGGTGGGACGCGCTTCTCCGGTGCGGGAGCGTACGGGTGGCCCAGCTCGCGCAACGCCTTCTCGATCCGACGCCGGTTCTTCGGCAGCACCGAGTCACCGCCCAGCACCCTGCGGACGAGCATCTCCTCCACCCCGGCCTTGCGGGCGATCTCCGTCGGGCTGGGTACCGCTACGGCGTCGTCCACACCGGGACCAGCGCGGCGTCCAGCGTCAGCACGTCGCCCTCCGCCGCACCCACCGTGCCGGGAAGCGTCCCCGGATCCCTCACCGGGAAACCGGCGGGCGTGCCCGTCACCTCGGCGAGCGCGCCGTCCGCGAGCGCGTTCACGTTGCGTCGCAGCGACGCGTCCGCGGCGTAGTCAACGTTGGACACATCCACGTTGTCCAGGGGCGGGAGCGGATGCGTCCCGTCCACGCTCAGGTGGTAGTACGAGCCGGTGAGGTTGCGCACGTTCACGCCGTCTCCGCCATCAGCTCGTCGGGCGCTCCGTCGGCCCGTCCCTCGCGCACCAGCACGGCGGGACCGACGGCTTCCCCAGTCCCGTCCAGGCGTACTATCGGGTCCAACCCGAGATCCTCCGCGAACGCGACGCCATCCGCCGCGGCACCGTCGCGTGAGCCGAAGGACGTCGTGGAGCCGATCGCGCCGCGGTCGGCCATTCCCATCAGCGTCCAGCGCCACCTCGTCTCGTTGTCCAGCATCACCAGCAGGATCGGCCGTTCCATCGCTCTCCTCTCACATCGTCGCGGCGGATGCGCGTCCGCGCACCCACCTACGGTACGCTCGGTCCAGCACGTTGCGCGCCCGCATCGGGGCCAGCTCGTGCAGGTCACCGTACACCATCAGCAGCAGCTCCTCCAGCGACGACGGCTCGCAGCGCTCGCACAGCTCGCTGGCCAGACGGTGGCTGTGGCAACCGGAGGACAGCTCGTCGCCCGCGAACAGCAGCGTCAGCTCCCGTCGGCTAACGCGCTCCACTCCGCGTCCTCCGGGGCCAGCAGCACGTCCACGTCCGCGCCCGTCGCCAGCGCTGCCACCACCCGCACCAGCACCTGCGGGCTGATCGAGTCGTCGCCGAGCACGTCGTCCCCGTTACCGTCCACGTGCCTGCTGCGCTGCACCGGCTTGCCCTCCACCCTGTCGAGCAGGCGCTCCGCGATCATCGTCTGCGTGTTGTAGAAGTCCAGCGCGGTGCTCGGGGACCAGCCGTCCTTCGGTTCCAGGGCGAGACCCTGGAAGTAGGGACGCAGCACCGTCTCCGCCTCCCGCACGGCCACCTCACGCATCATCTGGCCGACGCCCACGACCTTCATGCGCGACCGCCGCTCGGCGACGTGCGCCACCGGGTCGCGGTACTGCGCCAGGTTCCTCGCCAGCTCCCGCGAGCGCTCCTTGTGCTCCCTCGTCTGCGTCCGCTTGCGCCGGTACCCGCAGGCGGGGCACGGCTTGCCCACGCCCCGGTGCCTGGCACCGGTGAAACCGTCGGCGCGCGTCGGTCTCCCGCACGCCCAGCAGAAGCAGCCCGGGTGCGCGCGCGGGTAGAGGGACGCGTCGCGCTCGTCGAAGGTCAGCGTCATCAGGTGGCGCGGTGTGTGCAGCCCGATCCCCCGCGGACCCATCTCATTGCGCGCCACCCAGGGTACGGCTTCGAAGCCTGGGTTCAGCCCCGTCTGGACGCGTGCGTTGTCGTCCACTACGTCACCGTCACCGTCTGCGTGTCACCGTCCTGGTACGTGACCGTGATCACGTCGCCGCTGCGCGTCACGTGCTTGACGTGCGACGCGCCGAAGGCGCCGATGCCCGCACGGATCACCCTCTCCAGCTCCTGCGCGTACTGCGTGGTCGTGTGCGTGTCCGCCATCGCGATCCCCCTTCCGGTTCGGTGCGTTCGCCGCTATCGTAGCGCGCGAGCATGTCGGCAGCCACGGATCGGTTGGTGGAACGCAACCGCAGGCTCGCCACGCGCGTCGCGTCGCTGCGCTGGCGCTCGGCGAAGAACCCGCCGCCCGCCGTCTCCCTGGAGGACTTCGTCGCCGACGCGACCGAGGGGCTGGTTCGCGCCGCCGTCTCCTACGACCCCAACGGCGGGGCCACCTTCGCCACCTGGGCCTGGAACAAGATGGACTGGGCGATCACCGACGGGATGCGCCGGATGGCGCTCACCAGCCGACGCGACAGGGAGCTGGGCGTGCGGGATCCGACGGTGGCATCCCTGGACGCGGAGCTGCGCACGTCGGACGGTGCGCCCCACACCCTCGCCGACGCGCTCGTCGACCCCGACGCCCCGGATCAGGATAGGCTCCTGCGCGGGATGACGCTGCAGCAGGCGATCGAGGCGCTGCCGGAGCGGGAACGCGTCGCGATCCGAGGGCTAATCGCGGGCGACACGCAAGCGACCATCGGACCGCGTCTGGGCGTCACGGCGTCGCGCGTGTCGCAGCTGCAGGCGTCGGCGGTCGCGCGGATGCGGCTGACCCTGGACGGAGGCAACGGCGCGCAGCAGCACGTGCCGACGGCGGACGGCAACGTGGGCACGCTCACGCCGTGCCAGCTGCGCGCGCTGCTCGCGGTCGCCGACGGCGAGCCGGCGGTCGAGACGGCCCGGCGGCTGCACCTCTCCCCGCACACCGTGCTGGCGCAGCGCAAGCAGGCGTTCACCAGGCTGGGCGCGACGAACGCGGCCCACGCGGTCGCGATCGCCTTCCGGCTCGGCATCCTGCGGTGATCGTGTACAATGCTTGCACAATTCCGATCGAGGGGAAAATGCTCGGACAACTGCAGATGCGACGCATTCTGCCTCTTCCGAGGAGGTCGGCTCGGTGACCTCCTCGGACGAACTCGATGTTGCCCTCCGACGAAGAACGCCCCCGGCTCTCGACGTGGTGGTGCTCACCCGGGAGCAGGCGGTGCAGGTGCGGAGAGCATTGGATCGCTTGCAAGAAGGCAATGACGGCTGGTGCCCACTCTGCGCACATGCCGACCCACGCGAGGGCGGCCATGCCGCTGACTGCGAGGCCGGTCAAGCTCTCGCCCTGCTCGAAGGCGGAACGGTGATTACCCCGGAGCAGCGACAGGAGACCCGATGATGCTCGGACGGCTGCAAGCATGGCTTCAGGGCGGCCCCGGACCCGCACGCTGCGTGTGGTTGGGCAACCTTCTCTCCGACGTGCGGTTCTGGCTCTGGCGGCTCGGCCGGGGAGGACGACCGTGACCCCGACCAGGCTCGAACGGTTGCGGGAGTGGTGGCGGGAGCTGATGCTTCCTTCTCTGCTGTGCTTCGCATTCGGATGGCATCGTTGGAAGAAGGCAGGCGGCTACGACCACGAGGGCCACCACACCTGGTTGGAATGCACTCGATGCCGTGAGTACCGGGAGTTCCGATGAACCAGACCAAGATCGAACGTTTGCGGGAGCTGAATCAGGCCAGGACGTCGGGACCGTGGGAATGGCATGGGATCCATCCTGACGAGATGATCGTGGGTATATGGGACATCATCGTGGCCGATCCGGTGGAGTTCAATCCCCAGGATCGGACATTCATCGTCGCTCTCGTGAACGCCACCGACGACCTGCTCGCGGTGGCAGGGGCGGCCGTTGAGGTCGTCGCGGAAGAACGCGACGCCTACCCGGGCCAACCGGACTCTGATTCCGTCGGTCGTCTTGCTGCCGCCCTCGCCCGCCTGGAGGAGTCTGCGGAATGACCCTCACCCCGGAGCAACGGCAGGAGATGCGGGAGCAGGGCTTCCCATCTGACCTGATAGTCGAGCGTGACGAGCTGCGCGTGAAATTGGACGCCGCCGAGGCGCGGGAGGCCGCGCTCAGGGAGGAACTTCTAATCGAGCGGGGCGAGCACGTAGCAATCCCCTCGCGTTCCGAGCTGGTAGAACAGGTGAAGTCGCTCCTCGCGCGGGAGGCCGCGCTCAGGGAGGCGTGCGCGATGCTGGTTTCCTACCCGCTCACCTGGCATCCGCACGGCTCAGCCGAAGAGAGTTCGTTTCGAGCGACCTTCGACGCATACCTGCTCGCCACGAAAGCTCTCGCTTCCCCGGCTCCTGACCGGGTGACCCTCACCCGGGAGCAGGCGGAGATAGGAGCAGCCGGGCGAGTGCTGGACTGGATCGGCGTAGCAGGTGGCCTTGCGCTCTCTGAGCGCGTCATGTGGCTCGCCATCGAGCTTGCGTGCAAGCAGGGTCTCTCGCTAGACGACGCCGAGAGTCTGGGGCGTTTCGCCCTGCTCGGGAAGGCGGACAGCGGGGAGGAGAAGGCGTGAGCCCCTACCCCATCCACTGGGCGACTGGCCTTCCGATGGCCCCGTGTACCTTGTGCGAGCGCCTGTCAGGTCTCGTCGGGGTCGCTGGGGGTGAGTGTCTGGCTTGCATGGGAGGCTTCGACGTAGACGACCAGATGCTCGACCAGGCGCAGCCTCGCCTGGCAGACGAGGAGGCGGAACGATGAGTCTCTGCGACCCTCTTCGGTTCCGCGACCGGCTCATCACTGACGGTCTGGTGGAGGTGGGAACCGTCTACGAGGACGATGACCCCAAGCGTGAGGGCGCTATCGAGGGCTTCGAGATTTGCCGCTCGCTCTCGACGCGCGAGGAGTTCGAGGCCGTGCTCAGAGCGCGAGCATCTCGCGAGGAGAAGATGCGGCATGAGTTCTACGAGATCCCACCGGATGAGAGGGACGAGGCCGCTCGTCTCGCTAGCTACTGGCGACACCGCTGGGGCACTCTGCAAATTGAGTTCGTCTTCGAGCGCATGAAGATCGCTGCTGACTGGCTCCGAGAGGGTGACATGATCTCAGCTCGCGCCGCTCTCAAGGTGACCGAACTCCTACAGGAGACGCAGCCATAACCACCACGAATGCTCATAGCCCAGGCGGAGGAGGCGCTGGAGATGCGAGACGAACTGGAGGCGCGGGTGACGTGCGGCACCACAACGCGTAAGGACGTGGAGTGGCTCGTGGAGTCCCTCGAGGTTCTCGGTGCCGAGCGCGACGAGTTGCGCGTTGCTCTGGACGCCGCCGAGGCGCGGGAAGCCGCACTCAGGAGCCTCCTCTCTGAGCGCCACGCTTTTCCTGGATTCCCTGGCCCCGGCGAGGGACTCATGAGCACCGAGGAGGATTACCCTGCACAGGAGGCATGGCGCAAGGCGTACCTGGCAATCGACGAACGAATCACTGCTGTCCTCGCCTCCCCGGCTCCTGACCGGGTGGTGCTCACTCGGGAGCAGGCGCACCTCGCGCTAGACGTGGCGAAAGCCCTGCGAGACGAGCGGCAGGCACGTAGTCCTCTCGCGTCTACACACGACGCCGATGTCGTTATCGCCCCGCTCGGGAAGGCTCTCAGCGGGGAGGCGGAACGGTGACCGCCACGGCCGCTCTCATAGCCCAGGTAGAGGAGGCGCTGAACATCGCCAACACGGATCGCAATACGGAACCAGCGCTCGCCGCTCTCCGCGAGCTGCGCGACCGGGTGGGGCGGCTGGAGGCGGCGGCCGAGAGGGTCGTCGAGGCGAACTACGCCACCGCGGGCCTGAGCACCCAGGGCAAGCTCTCGCTCTGGAACGCGGTGGCCGATCTTGAGGAGGCGCTCCGAAGAGTGAGCGGCGTCCGTCTTGGCGACGCGAGTGAACATTCCGGTCGAATTCGGGCGTGAGGAGTCCGGCCGCCCTCAGACGCCTCGCGTCGCGCTCGCACGCGTTGACACCGCAACAGTCTTGAGGCGTGGTAACGTCACCGGCACCGTACGAACGGAAGGAGCAGCGCATGAGGTTCACCGGAGTCGCCGTCGCCGTCGCCGTGCTCGCGCTGGGAGCGGTGACCGGCAGCGCCGCAGCCAGCCCGGGCTGGCTGGTGAAGTGCCCCGCGTCCCACTCCCTGCCGGACGATCCCATCGTGCACCCGGGACTGCCGGGCGCCTCGCACCTGCACGACTTCTTCGGGAACCGGTCCACGAACGCCCTGTCCACCTGGTCCTCGATGACGGCCGGGGAGTCGCTGTGCGGGGAGCGGCGCGACACCGCCGGCTACTGGAGCCCGGCGCTGTACGAGGACGGCGTCAGGATCGTCCCCGGCGGCAAGGGGTACACCGGGGTGACCGTCCGCGAGCAGTTCTACTACCGGAAGATCGGCACCGCCCCCGTCCAGCCGTTCCCCGCCGACCTGCGCATGGTCGCCGGGGACGCCCAGGCGACCGCGCCCCACAAGCCGTCGGAGATCTACTGGGGCTGCTCGGACAACTCCACGGGCAAGCTCGCCCTCCCGCCCCAGTGCGCCGCGAGGGGCATCGTCACCCTGCACGTCGGGTTCCCGTCCTGCTGGAACGGCTGGCAGCTGGACTCGGCCGACCACCGGAGCCACGTGGCCTACCCGAAGTCGGGGCTGTGCCCGTCCACCCACCCGGTGCGGCTGCCCCGGCTGATCGCGCGCTTCGAGTACCCGGTGGGGCCGACGACGGGGAACGTCACCCTCGCCTCCGGCTCCCCGTACACGGCGCACGCCGACTTCTGGAACGCCTGGAACCAGGCGCGGCTGGAGCAGCTGACGGCCGACTGCCTGAACAGGAACGTCGACTGCGGGACGGTCGTCGGGTAGCATCGACGCAGGCAACGAACGGCGAAGGAGGAACGGAGATGGCGAAGGGAACCGGAGAGGCCGTCTGGTACAACGACGGCACGGAGGAGCGCTGCCTGGCGCTCGTGCTGGAGGACCGCGGCAGCGTGGCGGACCTGATCGTGTTCGACCCGGTCGGCGGCGTCAGCTCGCGCCTGGACGCGGTGCCGCACCGCGAGCCCGAGGACTACGGTCCGGAGGGCGGCGGCGTCACCTGGCACGGGATCGTCTAGCGTCGCGGCGCGGTGACGGTCGAGGGCCGACGGCCGAGGGCCGTTGGCCTTCCTGAGCGGACTGGTGTGAGAAATCCGGTTCGGTCCGCGAGCTCAGCGAAAAGCGCCGGGCGCCGTGCACGGGAGCGATTCCCCGTGCACGGCGCCCGGCGCCCGGTGCTCACGCTACCGCGCTCTCCCGCGTGGCATCGATCATCGCGCCGACGTCGATGCGCGCGGCGGCATCATCCGCCGCCGCCTGACGCGCCGCCTTACGCGCCGCCGCCGCCTGCCGCTTGCGCGCCGCCGCCACGAGCGCGGAATCGTGCGTTACCTTGACGGGCGGTGCCTTCCGTGACGCCGCAGGAGCGCTCCTGCGCTGCTTCGGCGTCGTTGCCTTCGCTTCCGCCGCGGCGAGCTTGACGACGAGCGTATCGGGCACATCGGTAGCGCGGAGGGTACCGCCGCGCGGGGGGAGCGGCGCCAGCATGTCGGCAGGAATTTCGTACCCCACTTCCGCCGCAGCAAGGTACCGCTCCGCGCGCTTCGAGCGCCAGAATCCGCCCATGCACGTGCATGGCACCGTGCTAGGCACGCCGCCGAGCGTGAGCTTGCCCGACGCCATGATGCCGCTCTCCGGGTTAGCGATAACCGCTCCGCCGTGCGAGCGCTTGTCGCGCGCGCGCGACAGCGACATCTTCGCTGCTTTCAATTCCGCCGCCAGCTGCGCGCACGCGACGGTATCACCCACCGGCACGAGGTGCCGGTGCACGTACAACTTTCCGACGCGCGCCGCGCGCTTGATCGCCGGATCCAGGAAGCAGGTAGGAATCCCTGCTTTTTGATACTGCTTCGCCGACGCCAGCGACATCGGCACATCGGTAACGAGTACGGGCATGACGCCCTCCTTCCCCTCAGGCGCGCCCCGTGCGCGCCGTTAGGGGAATCATCCCTCCAGGGGCTTTCATTGTCAAGCGACATCCGTCAACGCTTCGCCGCGCGCGCCCTTTGCTAACTTCGCCCGAGCTCGCGCCCGCAGGGGGACAGGGACCCTGATTCGAACCGGACAGGGGCCCTGATTCGGTCGGGACAGGGGCCCTGATTCGGTCGGGACAGGGGCCCTGATTCGGTCGGAACAGTGGGCCCTGATTCGGGACCGGACGGGGGCCCTGATTCGGACCGAAGCCGAAGATCACCGCGCCCCGCGCGAACCTCTTGGCTGCGCGCACGGTCGCGCACCGGCCTCGATGAGTCGCTGCCAGAGCCTGCGACAGCGTTCGCACCGTTCGCGGTCCAACCCGTAGTTAGACCCAGCGGGGTCCGTGCCACGACGACAACCGACCGCGTGTTCGCGCGGCTTCACGGGAACGTAACCGTTCACCGCTCGACCTCCACGCTGATCGCCGTCCAGCGTGAGGTCCTCGTAGTTCGGCATCCCCGTCTCCTCTCACTCGACCCGCGCCGCCCCGTGCGGCGCTGAGCTACGCTCAGCGTAGCGCGCTGCGCGGCGGACGGCGAGGCGTCTTCCCAGTTCGTTCGTCCAGGAACCACGCACGCACGTGGGGACTCTTCCAAGGGAAACAAAAAAGGCCCTAAGGCTGTTTCTGAACCAAACAAAAATGCTGCGAGACGGCGGCTTGATCCGCCGCGGATGTCGTCCTGCGGCCGCGGGCCGACGCGTGGCGCTTGTGGTGGGAGGCAGACAGCGGCTAGACGCCTGCGGCCCGTGAACTGGTATACCTGTGTACCTGTCATACCAGTAGACCACTTCTCGTGGCCTCGATGGTGTGCCTATCGCTTCGTCTGCTTCTGCTGCCCGGTGCGATCCTGCTTCGGCGGGGTGAAGTCGTGCCGGCCATCACCGCAGTTCGCAGCCGATAGGGCCTGCGCCGGCCACTGCGCCCCGATGACCATGGCACGGCGTTGGCAGCGCCGGCCCGCAGCGTCACGCCGCTGGCACTGGATGATCGGCCCTCGCCGGCCCTGACGCACGCGGCCTTGACCGCTGCCGGACTTCTTGCCGACGGGGGCCACTACGACCGCGCCCCGATCAGGGCGCCCACGGTGAGGGTGACGGCCACCTTCGTGGGGAGGTCGGTGCCTGCGGCCCAGCCGCCGTTGTCGGGCGAGCCGACCTCGCCGAGCGCGGCGTAGATGGCGAGGGCCTCGTCGGTCGTGATCTTGCCCAGCGCGTGGGCGCGGGCCTGGGCGTTCTGGTAGGCGAAGTGCTCCTCAAACGTGATGTCCATCTTGCGCTCGAACGTGACGCGCTCCTCGGGGTCGAGGTCGTCCACCCGCGGGCGGATCTTGGCGACGGACTTCTGGATCAGGTTCATGTCGTGCCTCCTTCTGGCGGGGATGGTCAGGCCGCGCGAAACGCGGTGCGCGGCGGGTCGTAGTACTCGGCCTCCAGCGCGTCCTCGGCGGCCACCTGCGCGACCACCGTCCAGGCCGAGGGCCTCATCGCTCGAGGCCCCTCACGTCAGGATCCTGACCGCCAGCTCGCGCGGGCAGCCTGCCGCCAGCAGGGCCGCCGCCTCGCGGTGGTCCGCCCCCGCGCCCAGCAGGTCCTTGACCTGCTGGGGCCCGAAGCCGAGCGCGATCAGCGCGTCGGCCCGCCACAGCTCGACGTCCGTCTCCGTGGTCTCCACCGTTCGCCTCCTCCCGTCAGGCGCGACGCCGCGGCCAGCAGCGGCGGCGTCGCGACCGTCAACCAGACGATCGTCGCCTCGCGGCTCACTCCCAGCGCCAGCGGCCGTCCCGACCGGGCGCGAGACGCCGCGCCCGCTTCCGCCGCGGCCCCGCCGCGTAGGCCCCCACCAGGGCCAGCACGCGCTCGACGCGCCTGCGTCGCTTCGACCGCATCATCGCAGCCTCCTCCTGCTCACGCGCAGCCGCGATCCGTCGTCGAACCGCACCACCACCAGCGATGGGTGGCCGACGATCTCGTCCTGCACGACCGTGCCGCGCACGAGGGATCCCTCGACCGACACGCGGTCACCGTTCCGTGGCCGGGCATCGCGTGCCGCGAGTTCCTCTCGCGACGGCTCCGTCCACCCGTCCGGCTGGCTCAGCGTTGGCACCCGAACACCTCCTCGTAGGCCTCCTCGACCGACTCCCACCCGTCCTCCCCGACGCAGCCGTGCAGGCAGCGCAGGTACCCGGACCTGGACGGGCAGGCGTTGTAGGCCGCCACGCTCGCGCCGCACACCTCGCAGCCGCCGAGCATCGGCAGACCTGCCTCCTCGTAGTCAGCTCCCGTGACCGCGCGTCTGCCCAGCGCGCGCTCCGCCAGCGCCGCGACCGTGACCGGGCTCACCGCGTCCCCTGCCTTCCCGCGCCGCCGCCCCTGTCCACGGGCGGGATCGCCCGCACCAGCCGGCCACGCCCGTCCAGCTCCCAGCGTCCGCGCGGCTCCTTCCGCCTCGCCTCCGCCAGCCGGCGCTCGCAGGCCGCCACCGCCCGCCCGTCCGCGACCTCCCGCGTTACCAGCATCCCACGGCCTCCGATCGTCGTCCGCCTCGCACCGCCCCGTGCGGCGCTTCCTGCGGAAGCGTGGCGCGCCGCGTCTCACGGACTGCGTCGCGACCTCGCCCGACGATCACGGCAGGGCCTCGAGCAGCAGCGCGGCCCCGCGCACCGTTGCCCGCACCTTCGCGTTCGCGCCCGCGCCGAACAGGGCCTCGGACGCGAGCTGCGTCGGTGCGTCCAGCAGCTCGACGACCTCGACGGGAACCTCGCGGAGCGCCTGGATCAGCACCGCCACGGCCTCCGCCTCGTCGCGCACCGTACCGTTCTCCACCAGCCACGCGATCAGGTCGATCACCAGTCCGTCCCCCTCTCCTGCCACAGCTCCCTGGCCTCCTGGCACTCCTCGAACGTGCCCTTGAACGCGAGCGGCGTGTTCGTCGGCGGGAAGCGCCGGTCGGCGACGTACAGGCCGTAGGTGCCGCTCGCCGCGCTCAGCCTGACGATGTGCATCACGCGTCCTCCTCCCCGGCGCGCCGTCCGGGGCGCGCCTCCACGACGTAGTCCGGCTGCTTCCACTCCTCGCGGAAGTTGTCGAAGAACTGGCTCAGGGCCCCCCAGCTCTGGATGCCCCACACGTCCCCGCAGGCGGTTGGAAGCAGGGCTTCCAACGTCCCCCGCGGCACGACCCGCCGCCGCACGCCGACCCCGTGCGCGGACGAGGCGCCCGCGCCGCGCCGCGGCTCGCGGGAACCGCCCGCTCCGAGGTGATCGGTCCCCCGCAGCTCG
>Ga0209342_10001150_pt1 | contig 29779 bp, 28 predicted proteins | sample RifCSP16_2_FD_184023 | JGI IMG/M metagenome (GOLD analysis project Ga0209342, IMG submission 184023) | Soil microbial communities from Rifle, Colorado - Rifle CSP2_sed 16_2 (SPAdes) (version 2) | ecosystem: Environmental > Terrestrial > Deep subsurface > Rock core/Sediment | place: Rifle...
CCGCGATGGCGCGCCGGGCTGGCGCACCTTGTGGCGCGGCTGGCGTCTCTTATCCGACCTGACGGAGGGGGCTCGCCTGTTCCGCGCTCCCGACACCAGCTGAAAAATGTGGGTAAAGATCAGGGCTTTAGCCGGATCCGCCTAAAGGCTCAGGGGCTTGTTGCGCTCACGCGGAGATCAAGAACCGGACGCGGATTTCTTTGACCCAAAGACCTGATCGAAGAACTGCTTGCGGTTGAGCGCCACCTGCCATTGGCGGTGTCGTTTGACCGATTCCATTCGACGGGGACGAGGCAGCGTCAAGAAGCGCATGGCTTCGACCGGCCCCAGCGCCTTGATCAAAGCAGCCAGACCTCGCTCAATCAGTTCCTCTTCGGGAAGGTACCGCGAATCACTCATTTCATGTTCTCCTTCTCGCAGTAGGCTGGAGGTGTTCCACACCACAGCATTGGCGCCAGACGCCGTAATCGCTTGATCAGGCGGTCATCAGTTGACATCTGAGACGGTCTACAGTTTTCCCTGCGCCCCCATCACCGCGACGGCGGCGATCGAGACGATCTCGTCGACATTGTCGCCCGGCTGCAGAACGTGTACCGGCGCGCCGAGGCCGAGGAGAATCGGGCCGATGATCTGCGCGCCGCCCAGCCGCCGCAGCAGCTTGTAAGTGACGTTGGCCGCTTCGAGGTCGGGGAAGATTAGCACGTTGGCCGTCTTCACTCGGCTGAACGGGAAGCGGCTTTCGATCAGCTCGGGCATCACGGCGACGTCGGCCTGCATTTCGCCATCGACGGCCAGGTCGGGCCGGCGCGCGCGGACCAGCTCTGTCGCGCGCCGGACTTTCGCCGCCAGCGGATGCGGCACGCTGCCGAAGTTCGAGAACGACAGCATCGCCACGCGCGGCGTGAGATTCAGCCGCGCGGCGAAGTCGGCGGCAAGCATCGCGATCTCGGCCAGGTCCTCGGCGCCCGGCTCGATGTTCACCGTCGCATCGCTGAAGATGTACACCTGATCGCGCACGAGCAAAATGTACGCCCCCGCCGCCTTGCCGACGCCGGGCCGGGTGTGGAATATCTGCAGCGCGGGCCGGATGACCTCTGGATACTCGTACGTCAGGCCGGAGATGAATGCGTCTGCGTCGCGCTCGCGCACCATCATCAGTCCGAACACATTCGGCTCGTGAATGCGCTCGCGCGCGTGCCCGAGCGTGACGCCGCGACGCTGGCGCAGCTTGTAGTACGATTCCGCATATGCCTCCAAGCGAGGGTCCGTACGAGGGTCGACCGCATCCGGCGTGAAGTGAAGACCCAATGCCTGCGCCTGTCGCTGGATGACCTCGGGCCGGCCGAGCAGGATCGGATGGCCGATGCCTTCGTCGACGATCGCCGCCGCCGCGCGCAGGATCGTCGTGTGCTCGCCCTCGGCGAAGACGATGCGCTTGGGCGCGGCTTTGGCCTGGTTGATCATCGTGCGACGCAGGCGGCGGCCCTGCCCCATGCGCGCCGCGAGCTGCTCGCGGTATTCTTCGACGTCGATCGACTTGCGGGCGACGCCGCTGCGCATGGCCGCTGCGGCCACCGCCGGCGCGACCCACAGCAGCGCGCGCGGATCGAGCGGCTTCGGGATGATGTAATCCCGATCGAACTTGAGCGATGTCAGGCCATAGGCGTTGAGCACGGCGTCGGGCACGTCTTCGTGCGCCAGCGCGGCGAGCGCCTGCGCGGCGGCGATCTTCATCTCCTCGTCGATGGCGCGCGCCTGCACGTCGAGTGCGCCCCGGAAGATGAACGGGAATCCCAGCACGTTGTTGACCTGGTTGGGATAATCGGACCGCCCGGTCGCGACGATCGCGTCGGGGCGGGCCTCTTTGGCATCTTCGTACGCGATCTCCGGCTCGGGATTGGCCATGGCGAAGATGATCGGAGCGGGCCGCATCGTCCTGATCATGTCTTTGGTCACGATGCCGCCGACGGATAAGCCGACGAACACGTCGGCGTCGGGCAGCACGTCGGCGAGCGTGGCCGGCCGGTCGCCCTGCGCAAACGCCGCCTTCTCGGGGAACATCTCCTTCTTACGGCCGTGATACACCAGCCCGGCGACGTCGGTCATCCAGATGTGCTCGCGCGGCACGCCCAGGCGGACGAACATGCTGGCCGTGGCGATCGCCGCCGCGCCCGCGCCGGAGAAGACGACCTTGATCTGATCGATCTGGCGTCCCGTCAGCTCCAGCGCGTTCAGCAGGCCGGCCGAGGCGATGATCGCCGTGCCATGCTGGTCGTCGTGGAATACGGGGATGTCGAGCAGGTTCTGCAGCGTCTTCTCGACGAAGAAGCACTCCGGCGACTTGACGTCTTCCAGGTTGATGCCGCCGAAAGTCGGCGCGATGGCCCGGACGACGTGGATGAGTTGATGTGGATCGCGGGCGTCGACCTCGATGTCGAACACGTCGATGTCGGCGAAGCGCTTGAACAGCACGCCCTTGCCTTCCATCACCGGCTTCGACGCCAGCGCGCCCCGGTCGCCCAGGCCGAGGATGGCCGTGCCGTTCGAGACGACGGCGACGAGATTGGCCTTGGCCGTGTATTCGTAGGCAGCCTGGGGAGATCGTTCCAGCTCCAGCACGACCTGCGCGACGCCGGGCGTGTAGGCCAGCGACAGATCGCGCTGCGTCAGCATCGGCTTGGTCGGCACGACTTCGATCTTGCCGGGGCGATCGCGGCGATGGTATTCGAGCGTTTCCTGCGCGGTGACGGTCATGGATGTCCTTTCCCCTTCACACGTTGACGTTGAGCGCGCTGCCCGAAGACCGAGCCGATGCGGTACGCCGGTCGCGCCAGGGTGTAAGCCCCAGCACCTGCGCCTCGCCGCTCGTCGGACACAGGATGCCGGTCAGCATCTTGATCGTCGTCGATTTGCCCGCCCTGTTGGGACCGATGAAGGCGAGCAGCTCGCCCGGCTCCAGGCTGAACGTGACGCCCCTGACCGCGTGGGCATGCCGGAACTCCGGACGGGCGACCGACTTGAGACTGCCGCGCAGCCCGGTTTCCTTGCGCTTGACCCAGAACGTCTTGGCGAGGCTGCGCGCTTCGATGATCGGCATGAGCGGATTATACACTTTCGTTACAACTACGATGACTTGAGCCTTCTTGCGGAAGCGAGTATCATTGAAGTGCCTGGTGCGGGACTTGCGGCTGCACGGCGGGATGTATGAGGGGGCAGGCGGGGAACTGGCTGTTCTATCGCGATGGCAGCGTACTCCGGGACCAAGATAGTCGCCGTAACAGACAGGCACGATTTGACGCTCGGATGTAAAATGTAGGAAAACGTGAACCGAGCGAATACCTATGCCAACAGTACTTCGGGTCGGACGCTATCGCTTCGCTTTCTACAGCAATGAAGGCAATGAACCGCCGCACATTCACGCCAAAGCAGATAGAGATGAAGCAAAGTTCTGGCTAGACCCCATCGCGCTGGCAGTCAATTATGGTTTTAAGGGTCACGAGTTAAACGAGATTGAGCGCATTATCCGTGAGCACTGGGTTGAACTGATGGAGGCATGGCATGAGCATCTGGGCTGATAAGCAGTCCAAACCGAAGATGAAGTTCCGTCGTGCATATCGACCAACTACCGCACTGGCGAAATCGGTGCGATTCGATGACGACATGATGCACGTCTCGCTAACGGATGGGCGTATTATCAGCGTACCGACCATCTGGTTTCCTCTGCTGCATGAGGCTACCCCCCAGCAACGGGAGAAATACGAAATCGATGGCGGCGGCATCAGCCTACATTGGCCCGAAATTGACGAGGACATTTCAGTCGCGGGCTTGCTCGATGGGGCAGATTGGAAGTCCGCATAGACCAAACATCGCAGACTTCAATACAGCGTTGCCCCCTGATGACTTGCGTTGCCAAGAGGCAATTCGCGCCTGCCGCGCACAGTGAACCTTAACCACACCTCCTCCGACCTGCCGCCGACCTGGAACGCGCGACGGGGTGACACGGCCTTGCCAGGCGATGCGAACACGGTATAATCTGAGATGCCCGCCGGGGTGGTGGAATGGCAGACACGCAGGTCTTAGGAACCTGTGCTGGCAACAGCGTGCGGGTTCAAGTCCCGCCTCCGGCATCTCGGCGAATCGCATATCGCTGATAGCCTATCGCGTATCGACGCCGGTGCAGCCAGGCGCCTTACGATACGCGATAAGCGATAGGCGATATGCGATTCTGCGTCAGGCGCAGATGAAGTGTGATATAATTTTGCGTACCGATTTGGGTAGGAAGAGGCATCCGTGAAAGTGACGACAGAGGCGCGCGAGAATCGCCAGGTCGCGCTGACGATCGAGGTCGAGCCGGAGCGCGTTGAGGCGGCGCTGGCGAAAGCCGCGCGGAGCATCGCTAATAAAGCCAACATCCCCGGCTTTCGCAAGGGCAAGGCCCCGCGCGAGGTGATCGAGCGCATGTTCGGCAAAGGCGCACTGCTCGAAGAAGTGATCGACGATCTCGGCCAGCAGGTTTACCGCGAAGCGCTGGAGCACGAGAGCATCGAGCCTTACGGACCCGGCCGGATCGAGCATATCCAGCCGGAGCCGCTCGTCCTGCAGATGGTCGTGCCCCTCGCGCCGGCCGTCGACCTGGGCGACTATCGCGGCCTGCGTGTGCCGTTCGAAGTGCCAGACGTGAAAGACGGTGAAATCGATCATCAGATCGAGCACCTGCGCGAGCGCCACGCGATCGTCGAGCCGGCTCCCGAAGGGACGCTCGCCGACTGGGGCCATCTGGTCACACTGAACATCGAATCGACCGTCGAAGGCCGGCCTTTCTTCGCGCGGCAGGATGCCGGCCTGACCCTCGAGAAAGAGCACCTGGACGGCGTCACCCCGGTCGTGCCCGGCTTCGAGGAGCAGATCGTCGGCATGAAGGCCGGCGACGAGCGGACGTTCAGCCTGCCGGTTCCCGCGAGCACGGACGGGGCCGACTACGGCGAATTTGCAGGCAAGACCGCCGAGTTCAAAGTGTCGCTGCAAGAGATTCGGCTGCGCACGCTGCCCGATGCCGACGACGCGCTGGCCCAGACGGTTGGGGACTTCGAGACGATCGGCGCGCTGCGCGATGCGATCCGCCAGGACATTGCCGACGCGAACAGGCGCGAAGCCGAGTCGGCTTACGTCGATCGGGTCATCGACGAGGCGCTCAAGGCGGCCCGGATCGAGTTCCCGCCGCTGATGGTCGACGAGGAGCTTGACGAGATGCTGGAGCGCACCGACAAGCGCGTGCGCGACCAGGGCCTCAACCTGGAAGAGTATCTCAAAGTGCTGGGCAAGACGCGCGACGAGTACCGCGCAGAAATGCGCCCGACCGCCGAGGCCCGCATCCGGCGCGGCTTGCTACTGAGCCGCGTCGTGGAGATGGAAGGGCTGCGCGTCGAAGGCGCCGAGATCGACAGAGGGATCGATGCCGCCAGCGCCGCCTACGGCCAACAAGCCGACACGGTGCGCAAGACACTGTCGAAGGACGAGAGCCGGCGTCGCCTGGAGCTCGAGCTGCTCACCCAGAAGGCGCTCAACCGGCTGGCGGCCATCGCCAAGGGCGAAGCGCCGCCACTGGCCGAGCCGGCCAAAGCATCGGCCTGAATCCCAAGACCCTCGCGCGGGATTGAAACCCTCGCGCGAATTGCATCCACAGGAGAGGCATACAGAATGACTTACGCAACCGATTTGATTCCGATGGTCATCGAGCAGAGCGCGCGCGGCGAGCGCGCCTTCGACATCTACTCGCTGCTGTTGCGCAACCGCATCGTCTTCCTCGGCACGCCGATCAACGATCAGGTGGCCAACGTCCTCGTCGCCCAGTTGCTGTGGCTGAACCAGGAAGACTCCGAGCGCGACATTCAGATGTTCATCAACAGCCCCGGCGGCGTGATCAACGCGGGCCTGGCGATCTATGACGTGATGCAGTACATCCAGGCGCCGATAGTGACGATCGCCGTCGGCCTGGCGGCCAGCATGGGCACGGTCCTGCTGGCGGCCGGCGCCAAGGGCAAGCGCCTGGCGCTGCCGAACGCCACCATCCACCTGCACCAGCCGCTGGGCGGCGTGCAGGGCCAGGCCACCGACATCGAGATCGAGGCGCGCGAGATCCTGCGCATGCGCGACCTGCTCAATCATCTCCTCACCCGCCACACCAAGATGAACGACGAGCAGATTCTCAAGTATACGGATCGCAACTTCTACATGACTCCCCAGCTTGCCGTCGAGCTGGGCGTGATTGACGAAGTGATCCTCCCGCACGACGAGCGCGCGGCCATGGCCGCCGCGCTGCCCGCGGCGTCGACCACGGCTCTCGAAGCGCCGCACGACGGCGACAAGGTCAAAGCAGCCGTCGAGTAGACCTTCTACTTTCCTATAGAGTCAGTTCCAATTCGATTTGCGTTCGCCAGACTTCCGAAGTCTTGGAGACTTCGGAAGTCTGTACTTTAGTCGACGAAAAGAGCGAGGCCACTTGTGAAAGGTGGCCTCGACTTATTGTGTGCGGCGAGCGCATCGGCGGATCAGCTTCAACGCTCGCTCAACTGCTTGAGCAGGGCCTCGCGCGCGAGGTTGGGGTTCGCCTTGCCGCGCGTCTCTTTCATCACCTGGCCGACCAGCCAGCCCAGCACCGTCTCTTTGCCGGAGAGATACTTCTCGACTTCGGCAGGGTTGGCTTCGACGACCTTGCGCACAGCCTCCTCTAGCATGCCCGCGTCGCTGATCTGCGCCAGCCCCGCCCGCTCGACGATCGCGCGCGCGCTTTCGCCGGACTCGAACATCTCGCCCAGCACGCGCTTGCCGGTGATGGCGTTGATCGCGCCCGACTCGACGAGATCGATCAGCCCGGCCAGCGCTCCAGGCCGCACCTTGACCGACTCGATGCTCTGGCCCGCGTCGTTCATGTGCCGGAACAGATCGGTCAGAATCCAGTTGGCGGCGGTCTGCGCCCGCGACCTCTGCGCGCCGGTCGCCTCTTCGAAATAGTCGGCGACCGCCTTCTCGTCGGTCAGCCGAAGCGCGTCCTCGCGGCTCAGGCCGTACTCGCGCTCGAGGCGCTCGCGCTTCGCGTCAGGCAGCTCCGGCAGTGAGGCGCGAATCTCTTCGACCCACGCCGGATCGACGATCAGCGGCGGCAAGTCCGGCTCGGGAAAGTAGCGATAGTCGTCGGCGTACTCCTTGCTGCGTTGCGCCACGGTGACGCCGCGCGCCTCGTCCCAGCCGCGCGTCTCCTGCTCGACCTGGCCGCCGCTTTCGAGCACTTTTTCCTGGCGCGCCAACTCGTACTCGGTGCCGCGCAGTAGCGCGCGGAACGAGTTGAGATTCTTCAGCTCGGTGCGCGTGCCGAACTCGGCCGAGCCGAGGGGCCGGACGGAGATGTTCGGCTCGAAGCGAATGACGCCCTTCTCCATGTCGCCGGAGTTCACGCCGAGATAGCGCAGGATGGCGCGCAGCTTCTTCGCGTACGCGTGCACTTCTTCCGCCGAGCGCAGGTCCGGCTCCGACACGATCTCGATCAGTGGCACGCCGCTGCGGTTCAGATCGACGAGCGACTTGCCGTCGACGTGAATCGTCTTGCCGGTGTCCTCTTCCAGGTGCACGCGCCGGATGCCGATGCGCTTGCGCTCCCCTGACTGGAGGTCGATCTCCAGCCAGCCGTTCTTGCACAAGGGGTATTCGTACTGCGAGATTTGATACCCCTTCGGCAGGTCGGGGTAGAAGTAGTTCTTGCGCGCGAACAGGCTGAACTCGCTGATCGTGCAGTTGAGCGCCAGGCCGGTCATGATCGTGTAGCGCACCGCCTGGCGGTTGATCACGGGCAGCACGCCGGGCATACCGGAGCACACCGGGCACACGACCGAGTTCGGCGCGGCGGCTTCCGAGGTGACCACCCGGCAGGCGCAAAACATCTTCGATTGGGTTAATAACTCGGCGTGGACTTCGAGTCCGATGACGGCCTCGTACTTCAATTGGTCCCCCGTTTCCTTCGAGGTCGCTTAGCTTCTTCACGAGTCAGGTAGGCCCGTATCCATCTCGCATACTGGCGATAGTGCTGTATCAGCGGCTTCAGCGCATAATACACCGCCTTGTTATCAATCGTCTCGTAGCGATGAACTAAACGATTGCGCAGCCCTGTAGTCGAGGCTAACCGGGGAGTCAGGTCGGCAGGGATAACGCCAAGTCGCTCGATTTCGAGAAAGGTGTCGTAAGCAGTCTGAGGCGGATCGGCTCGAGCGGCCTCGACAATCATGCGATTGATATCGATCGCATACTCGACGATCAGCTCGACCAGTTTCTCGGCGGCATGTCGCCGCACGTAGTCGGCTCTGTACTCCGACAGCGTCGCCTGAGTGAGCGGCTCCAGTTCTTTCAGGTGTTTGTGCAGCTCGTTCAGCTTCTTCCGAGCGAGGTCTTTATCCAGCATGGCGCGGCCGGCGAATCTCGCGGTCGAGGTGACGCGCAAGGTCGTCTCTGAATTTGCGGGTGTCGAGGTAATACCGGAATGCGAATCCCTTGAACTCTTCCCACGCCCAGCGCCGGCTTTCGTATAAGAGCTGGCCGGTGCGAGCCACGTGTTTCATCAGCAGAGGCTCAGCATGGTTCAGCAAGGCTAGATCGATCTCAGTCTGAAATAGATCGGTTAGCTCGCTCCACAGTCGATCGCGCCGTCCGGGAGTGATCGGGCGAGCCGCCCACACCGCCACATCCACATCGCTCTCCGGGTGTGTGCGGCCGGTCACCTGCGAGCCGAACAGCACGATCAGCCGCAGGCCATGGCGCCTGGCAAGAGGTTCGAGTTGCGCCTTCGAAGGGATTCTCATCAGTTAACGCCCAAGACTTCTATTCAGTGTAGAAGAATTCGCGCAGTTCTTCTTCGGGAATGTATCGTGTAGCCTGACGAAGAATGGCGCGCAGCGTGCCAGTGTCCATCTCTTTGTGCTTTGGTATAGTCAGTGTCTGCACTTCGCCGTTTGGGCTGACACGCCGTAGCTTCACGTGACTTCCCTTCTGCCTCACGACGGAGAACCCCATGCGGACAAATACGTCAATCGTATCTGCGCCCGACAGTCGCCGCAGTCTAGGCATAGGTCGGTTCTATCTCGAAAGTGATCAGCAGGGTAGGACGGGCAGCCAATCCCCAGTCCGCCGGATCTTCGTCCTCGAGATGCAGTTCAACCGCTTCTTTGAGGTTAGCTGTAACCTCGTCCAAGGTAGCGCCCTGCGTCACCACCGGGATCTCGACGCACTCGGCCACATAGCCCGATTGCTCACCCGTTCGAATGACAGCCTTGATCGTGTGTTGTAGACCCATCATCAAGCCTCCACCCATACCCGTTGGCCTGCCTGCCCTGCGCCAGTGGCAGCCGCGCAATAGAAATCCATCGAATCTTCGTGTCTTAGTGTCTTCGTGGTGAGGCACTAACCATGCCGCCGCAAGAAGCGATGCATCCGCTCCAGCGCCTGCTCGATCTTCTCGTAAGCCGTGGCGTACGAGCAGCGCACGTAGCCCTCGCCCCCCGCGCCGAAGGCGTTGCCCGGCACGACCGCGACCTGCTCCTCGTTCAGCAGCCGCTCGGCGAATTCCTCGTCAGTCATGCCGGACACGTCAATCGAGGGAAAGGCGTAGAACGCGCCCTGGGGCTCGAACGTCTTCAGTCCGATCTCGTTCAGGCCCCTCACGATCAGCCGCCGCCGCCGGTCGTACTCCTGCCGCATCGCTTCGACAGGCCCCTCGCCGCGCTGCAGCGCCTCGAGCGCGGCGGTCTGCGCGGTCGTCGGCGCGGACATGATGGTGTACTGATGCACCTTGCGCATCGCCGCCGAGAGCTCGGCGGGCGCGGCGGCGTACCCGATGCGCCAGCCGGTCATCGCGTAGGCCTTCGAGAAGCCGCCGAGCAGGAGCGTGCGCTCCTGCATGCCCGGCAGCGAGGGGAAGCAGGTATGCTGCGCACCCGCCCCATCGCCGTCCATCGGCGCGTACACCAGCCTGTCGTAAATCTCGTCCGAGATCACCAGCAGGTCGTGCTGCTCGGCGAGCTGCGCGATCTCCGTCAGTCGCTCACGGCTCATCACTGCGCCGGTCGGATTGTTGGGGTAGCCGATCAGGATCGCCTTAGTCTTCGGCGTGATCTTGGCCGCGATCTCCGCGCCGGTCACCTGGAAGTTGTTCTCGACTTTCGTCGCGATCGACACAGGCACGCCGCCGGCGAAGACGACCTCGGCCGTGTAGGCGACGAAGCACGGCTGCGGGACGATGACCTCGTCGCCCGGATCGAGGATCGCCGTCAGCGCCAGGTACAGCGCCTCAGACACGCCGACGGTGATCAGCAATTCCGACTCGGGATCGTAGCGCACGCCGTACAGCCGGCGCAGATGGTCGCTCAGCGCGCGGCGCAGCTCGATCGTGCCGGAGTTGCTGGTGTAATGCGTCTCGCCCTTGTGCAGCGAGGCGACGCCGGCGTCGAGGATATTCTGCGGCGTCGTGAAGTCCGGCTCGCCGATGCCGAGCGAGATCACGTCTTTCATCGTCGCAGCGATGTCGAAGAAGCGGCGAATGCCGCTGGGAGGCACGGCTGCGACGCGTTGTGAAATGGTGTTGCGCATAGTTTCCGTCCTAAGAGCGCATTTGAAAGTTGCTCGCAGCCCGCGTCCTCGCGGGCGTTGCCAACCGCGCGGACGCGGTTGGAGAGCATTTTGAAACAGGCTCTAACGGCGAGGCAAGAGACGATCGGTCAACAGCCACTCGTCGCTCGCCTCGACGTATTGCAGATCGACGATGGCGTCGTCGTCGAGCCGGACGCGGAACAGCGGCCCGTCCGGCGTGCGCCACATGTTCTCGATGGCCGCGATCGGCACGCGGAAGCCGCGCCAGACAATGGCGCGGGGTTCCTGGGCGTACGTGCGCCCGGAGTAGCATTCGACGTGAACCGATATCATATCAAGAAAGCAAGACGCAGGGGCAAGCCTCGCGCTTGCCCACTCAGAACGGCCATGGATTAGCTGAATCCCACGCTGGCCGAATCGCCGACGTTGAACTTGCGATACCGTCCCGTGACCATCGCCTCGCGGCCGATGAGCGACTGATCGAGGAACGTGTCGATGATCGTCGCGTCGGCCTCGATGATCGAGTCGCGAATGATCGCCCGGTGGATGTGGCAGTTCTCGCCGATCGTCGCGTACGGTCCGATGACCGCTTCTTCGATCTGTGCCGTGGGATGGACGTTAACTGGCGGCACGATGACGCAGGCCGGAAAGTGCACCTGGCCGCTGTTGTCGCTGCCATTGTCGAGCAGATAGCGATTCGTCTCCAAAACCGTCTCCGGCTTGCCGGTGTCCAGCCACACGTCGACGGTGCGGGTGACGAAGCGCGCGCCTTGCCCGATCATCAGGTTATTGGCATCGGCCAGGAAATACTCGCCTTTCGTTTGAATGCGGCGATCCATCAGCTCCTTGCAGGCGTTCATCAATTGCGAGCCGTCGGTGTAGTAGTACATGCCGATGACCGCCAGCCGGTTGACCATTGTATCCGGCTTCTCGACAAAGCGCTCGACGCAACCGTCGGAGCGCAGCGCGGCGACGCCGAAGCGGCGCGGATCCTCGACTTCTTTGACGTAAGCCAGGTTATCCTGCGGCGACCGGCCCAGCTCGCCGAGGTCGGCGTCGAACAACGTATCGCCGAAGATCACGAGCACCGATCCCGCGACGTACTCCCGGCACAGCCACAGCGCGTGCGCCTGCCCCAGCGCCTCTTTCTGCTCGACGAAGCGCGCCGGGAAGGCGTAGGTGCTCTTGACGTAGTGCTCGATCTGCTCGCCCAGGTATCCGACGACGAAGATGAATTCCTCGACGGGCAGACCGGCGAACTTGTCGACGATGTGGCCCAGCATCGGCTTGCCGGCGACGTTGATCAGCGGCTTGGGGCGCGTGTAGGTGTGCGGTCGCAGCCGCGTGCCCAGCCCGCCGAGGGGGATAATGACTTTCATGTTGCTCAAAGCCTTGGCCTCCTCAGATGCCACTCCGTCGCCTGCTCATAGGCATACGCCACGCGCAGCATCTTCTCTTCGCCGAAGGCCGGGCCGTTGATCTGCAGGCCAATGGGAAGCCCCTGCGCGTCGAAGCCGCATGGCAGCGAGACGCCGCAGATGCCCGCCAGGTTTGCATTCAGCGTGAACACGTCGCTCAAATACATTTGCAGCGGATCGTCCACCTTCTCGCCGATCTTGAAGGCCGTCGTGGGGGCCACCGGGCATGCGATCACGTCCACCTCCTGGAAGGCCGCGTCGAAGTCGGCTTTGATCAGCGTGCGCACTTTCTGCGCCTTCAGGTAATACGCATCGTAGTAGCCTGCCGACAAGGCGTACGTGCCGAGCATGATGCGCCGTTTGACTTCCGGGCCGAAGCCCACGCCGCGCGTCGCGCGATAGGTCGCCCACAGGCCGTCGTCGGGGCCGCCCGCAGGGCTGAGGCGCAGGCCGTAACGCACGCCGTCGTAACGCGCCAGGTTGGCCGAGGCTTCCGCCGGCGCGATGAGATAATAGACCGGAAGGCCATAGTCCGTGTGAGGCAAAGACACTTCGCGGATTTCCGCGCCCAGCGCGCGCATCACATCGATCGCGGCGCGCACCGCCTGCTCGGTATCGGGTTGCATGCCTTCGATGAAATACTCTTTCGGCACGCCGACTCTCACGCCCTTGAGGTCAGGCCCTAACACTGCACCGTAGTCCGGCACGCCGACTGGCATCGACGTGGAATCGCGCGGGTCGTGCCCGGCGATCGCGCCGAGCAGGTTCGCGGCGTCGCGCACGTCTTTGCCGAGCGCGCCGATCTGATCGAGCGACGAAGCGAAGGCGACGAGGCCGTAGCGGCTGACGCGGCCGTACGACGGCTTAACGCCGACCACGCCGCACAGCGCGGCCGGCTGCCGCACCGAGCCCCCGGTGTCCGTGCCCAGCGCACCGAGCGCCATCTCGCTGGCGACCGCCGCGGCGCTGCCGCCGCTCGAACCGCCCGGCACGCGCTCCAGGTTCCAGGGGTTGCGCGTCGGGCCGAAGGCCGAGTTCTCGGTGCTCGACCCCATGGCGAACTCGTCGGTGTTGGTCTTGCCCAGTATCACAGCCCCTTGCGCGCGCAGGCGCTCGACAACCGTCGCGTTGTAGAATGGGACGAAGTTCTCCAAAATGCGGCCGCCGCAGGTGCAGCGCATGCCCTCCACACAGATCACGTCCTTGATCGCCAGCGGGATGCCCAGCAGCGGTGTGCCGGCCAGGTCGCCCCGGGCGCGGCGCACATCGGCCTGTTGGGCCTGCGCCAGCGCCTGGTCAGCGGCTACCTGCAAGTACGCGTGGACGCGGCCATCCACCGCCGCGATGCGATCGAGGGCAGCCTGCGTCAGTTCGACCGAGGAGATGTGTTTGCGAGCCAACTGGTCGTGGGCAGCGTGGATGGTGAGGGTGTGCAGGAGCATTTCATTCCACGGTTGAGGTAAGCGACTCGACAACGTGCACGAACCCCTTCGCACGCGCTAACGCTTCGCGCGCCTCGGCTTCGCTGAACTCGCGCATCCGTTCGTAATCGGCATCAATTCGATCTTTGCGAATCTTCCTGAACCAGTCGGCGAATTTGGCGTCTATCAACCCGGGCTTGACGAAGTGCAGACCGAACAGGTCGATCGTGCCCGAATGCGACTTGGTTCGGATGCCGCGCGCGACCAACGCTGCATCGGCGGCATCCAGGAAGGCATAGTACGCCTCGGATACGCATCGGCGATACAAGCCGGCGCCCAATCCCATGTCAGCCATCTGCAAATGCTCATGGGCCGATCTCAAGAATTCCGCCACCACTTCGCGTGATTTTCCTTCACCCACGGTGATCCCCTCCCCGATCAATGCGATGCCTTCGTCGGCCACATTGCGAGCGAACGGTGTGCCCAGCGCCAGCCAGTGCGCGAGCTGTTCGCGAGAGTAGGTCACAACGGCCAGATCAACGCGATGCTCCATCAGCACGTGCCAGGTGTAATCAGCTACGGCCTCCCTCTGTTCAGGCGTTGGCTGCTTGAGCACGAGCAATAAGTCGACGTCGGACTCGGCGCGTGTCTCGCCGCGCGCGCCCGAGCCAAACAGAATCAGGCGATCGACCTGTTCGGGCATCGTGCGCAACAGCCATTCGGCGAAGCGCTGTATAGCCAGCGCTTCGGTCGCGTGCAGTCCAGTCAATGCCGTGCGTTCGAGTGTGGCCTGCATGGGGTAACCGGGTGCGGCGCTCAGTCCAGCACCGCCTGCACTTCAAAGGCGTCGCCTGTCGCTTTGGGCGCGTTACGCAGCAAGATGGCGGTCGGGGTACTCGGCGTGACCACGTCGTCGCGCATCACGCTGCGTAAGGGCAGGACGGTTGCCGTGGGTGGAATGGCATCGGTGTCCAGCGCCTGGAGCCGCTGGGCATAGTCCAGGATGTCCGAGAGCTGCTCCTGGAAGCGCGCCTTCTCGGCGTCGGTCAGTGAGAGTTTCGCCAGTTCGGCGATGTGATCAACCTGCTCGCGGGTGAGTGCCATACGACGATTATACATCGGCGCGGGGCGAAAGCAAAAGGTCACTCGTTGAACATCTGCCCCACGGACACGGCCTCGTGGATGCGCCGCATCACTTCGCCCAGCAGCGGCGCGACGGACAGGATCTTCATATTGGGCAGCCGCTTCGATTCGGGAATGGGCACCGTGTTGGTCGTGATAATCTCCTTGATGGGCAGCGCGCGCAGCCGGTCGACTGCCGGGCCGGACAGCACGGCGTGGACGAACGAGAGATACACGTCCGCCGCGCCGTTCTCCTTCACGATGCGCACGGCGTCCGACACGGAGCCGGCCGTGTCGACCTCGTCGTCGACGATGATCACGTCCTTGCCGCGCACGTCGCCGATCACAGACAGCGCCTGCGCGCGGGCGTCGTTGCCTGTGCGCCGTTTCTCGACGAACGCCATGGGCAGGTTGAGCTTGTGGGCGAAGTTCCGTCCTTTCTTGGCGAATCCCAGGTCGGCCGCGACCACCACCGCGTTGCTCAGGTCCCGTGTGAGCAGGTAGTCGCTGAGCAGGTGAAAGGTCGTCAGCTCGTCGCCGGGGATGCTGAAGAAGCCCTGGATCTGGCCGGCGTGCAGGTCCAACACCAGAAACCGGTCGGCGCCTGCGGCGGTGATCATGTCGGCCAGGAGGCGCGCGGTGATGGGAACGCGGGGCTGATCTTTCTTGTCGCTGCGGCCGTACGCGAAATAAGGGATGACTGCCGTGATGCGGCCGGCGTTGGCGCGCTTCACCGTGTCCAGCAGGATCAACAGCTCCATAATGTTGTCGCTCACCGGCGACGAGGTGCCCTGAATGACGAACACGTCCTGGCCGCGCACGCTGGCCTGCAGGCGGACAAAAATATTCTCGTTGGGGAAGCGGATCACTTCGCACGGGCTGAGCGGAACGTTGAGATACCGGCAGACCTCCTCCGCCATATACCGTGACCCCGAGCCGGCGAAGATGCGGATATCGCTGTACGCCCGAGTCACCGACCTCATCTATCCACCTCGCCCGTGTCGCCCATGATCCGGCGGCCATCGCCGCATGGCGCGATCAGGTGACTCACATCGTTCAGACGGTGCACGCGCGGAGCGGGCAGCGGGCCGCCGACTTCCACCACGCTCACCGATGCGTTGTCGAAGCGGAACGGAGGTCGCCGCTCCGGATCGAGTCCGAGCAGGTGCGCCAGGTACTCGCCCAGAATCCCGCCGTGCGACACTACGACGATCTTGCCGTTGGGGTGTCGCGCCGCGATGTCTTGCATGACACCCGTCGCGCGCATGTGAAACGCCGCCTGTTTTTCTCCACCCGGCATATCCATGGCGCGCTCTATCCAGGCTTGCGAGAATTCGGGGAACTGTTCCACAATCTCGCGCCACACCAGGCCGGTGAACAGACCCATGTCGTGTTCCTTCAGGCGATCGTCAATCCGGGTCGCCAGCGCGGTCGCCTCGGCGATGCGCTCCGCCGTCTGCCGCGCCCGTTCCAAGGGGCTGGAGTATAACGCATCGATCGGCTCGCCGCGAAACCGCTCGGCCAACCGCGCCGCCTGCGCCAGGCCCCGCTCACTGAGCGGAGGATCGGCCTGGCCCTGGACACGCCCTTCCGCGTTCCAGGTTGATTCGGCATGACGGACGAGATACAGCCGGACGTTCAACGACAGCCTCCACCGGGATGAAGTCTCAGTAGATCCAAGATTTGACTCGTAGTAGCGACTTCAGTCGCTCTTTTGGCCGGACGACTGAAGTCGTCACTACCAACTATGGATCTACCGGGTCTAGCCGTCGATCAGCGTGCGCGCCGCCGTGTATGGATCGATCTCGCGCGATGCGACCCGATCGACGACGCCGTCCAGCCCAACCCGGCCTACCTGCTGCCTCAACCGCTGCAGAAGCGTTTCGCGCAAAATCGTCTCAAGCTCGGTTTCGGCGCGCTGGCGCCGCCGCGCCGCACCTTCACCGCTTGCTTCTAAGTGCGCCTGGTGGCGATCGATAGCGGCGACCAGCTCGTCGGTTCCTTTGCCTTCTATGGCGACTGTCTTGACGATCGGCGGGCGCCAGCCCCCGACTGCCTCTATCGGGGGCCAGCCGGAGGCTTGGTCGTCTGCCGGGGAAGAATCGGGGACTTCTATCACCCGGCCGTGGTGGCGCGCCGCGCGCGGCGCAGTTCCCAGGTCGAGCATCGCCTGCAGCGCGCGAAAGGTGTTCTCCGCGCCTTCGCGATCCGCCTTGTTCACGACCAGCACGTCGGCGATTTCGAGGATGCCGGCCTTGATCGCCTGCACTTCGTCGCCCAGGCCCGGCGCTTCGACGACGAGCACAGTGTCGGCGGTGCGCGCAATGTCGACTTCGCTCTGCCCGGCGCCCACCGTTTCGATCAGGATGACGTCGAAGCCAGCCGCGTCCAGCGCGCAGGCGGCGTCGGCCGTCGCGCGGGCCAGTCCACCCAGGCTGCCGCGCGTGGCCATCGAGCGGATGAACACGCCGTCGTCGCCGGACAAGTCGCGCATGCGGATGCGGTCGCCGAGGATGGCCCCGCCGCTGAACGGCGACGTCGGATCGACCGCGATGACCCCCACGGTTCGGCCTCTGCGGCGGAACGCCTTTGCCAGCTCGTTGACCAGGGTGCTCTTGCCGGTGCCGGGCGCGCCCGTGACGCCGACGATGGCTGCCCGACCCGCGCGCGGATGCAGGTGGACCCTACACTCGGCCGCCGCCTGCGAATCGCCCTCGAGCAGGCTGATCAGGCGCGCCAGCGCGCGGCGGTCGCCGGCTAGCGCGCCGTCGACGAGTTCGCGTGGAGAGCGTCGCGCCTGGCGCATTTCAGGCAGACCCGACTTGCTCGACGATGAAGCGCGCGACCTCGGTCGTGTTCGCCCCGGGGCCGAAGATGCCTCTGACGCCGAGAGCCTTGAGAGGCGCCACGTCTTCATCGGGAATGATGCCGCCGACGAACACGAGCACGTCATCCAGCCCCTTCTGCTTGAGGAGATCGACGACGCGCGGCACGAGCGTCATGTGCGCGCCGGACAGAATCGACAGCCCGACAACGTCGACATCCTCTTGCAATGCTGCCTCGGCAACCATCTCCGGCGTCTGTCGCAAGCCCGTATAAATCACTTCCATGCCCGCATCGCGCAGCGCGCGGGCGATCACCTTTGCGCCACGGTCGTGCCCATCCAATCCCGGCTTGGCGATCAAAACGCGAATTTTTCTATCCATCCATGCTCCTCGGGAAGGCTCGTCGCTGAAACGGCATGCCCGGTGTTGTCGATCGACGCGATCTCAAGGGATTATACAACACTCACAAGGGCTGGGGAAGACTGTCACATTCGGGACAACTTCTTGCCAACCATTCCTTCGACCCTTCGACTACGCTCAGGGCCGGCTTCGCTCAGGACAAGCTTGACCATGTCAGAGGGTGAAGCCGCGAAACGAAACCGTAACCGAACTGTCCGGTAGACAAACGTATATCACCATGCTAGAATCAGATGGCGTAACTACTCACCCTTGCGAAGGTTCAGGGCAGATTCGCCGACAAAACTGGCGCTGTAAGGCAGACGGTACACGCTGGCAAGCGCGCTCGAAACCTTCGCAAGGGTCCGCCTGAGTAGTCACCCAAAGGCGTCATATGAATCGGCATTTTTGACGCCAGGGGTTTTGAGTGGCAGACGTCTCAGCCGCTTCAACTGCTTCGACCGAAAGGCCCGCCGCGCGTTACTCGCGTCGATTCGTCCTCCTCAGCCTGGTGGTCGCCGCCGCCGTGTATGTCGCCGCACCCTTGCTGGCCTACCGCTGGGCGGGCCAGCCGGTTTTCCTCGGCGTCATGCTGGAGCAGACTTTCAACGTCAACGACAGCCGGGGCACAGGCTGGGGGCCTTCGCCTGACGGGCTGAACGTGCAAGACCACGTCGAGTCGATCAACGGTCTCACGATCGACAGTCAGGTCGCTCTCGACCAGGCGCTGGCAGAAGTCGCGGATAGTCCAGGCAGCCGCGCTCAAATCGCATATTTGAGACGCGCCCCGGATGGCACGCCGCAGCCCGGCTCCATCACCGCGAGCCTCGGCCCATTCCCGCAGGGCGACCTCTTGCGGCTGTTCTGGCTGCCTTACCTGATCGGGCTGGTGTATCTCGGCATCGGGCTGTGGGTTTTCCGCCTCCGAGGCCACCAGCGCGCCGGGCTAAATTTTACCTTCTTCAGCGCCTGTGTCGCTGTCACGCTCGCCGTTTACCTCGACCTGAACACGACGCACGTGTTCTTGGTACTGTGGGCGTTGGGCCTCGCGTTATCCGGCGGCGCCGTGATACACCTGGCGCTCGTATTCCCCCAGGAGCCGCGCTTCGTCTTGCGCCGGCCCGTGCTGCGCCTGCTGCCCTACGTTCCCGTCGCTGCCCTGATGGCATACACGCTCACGGTGCAGTCCGATCTGAGCCAGCCGTGGGCCTACGTCACTGCCTGGCGGCTGCTGTACCTGTTCATCGCGCTGGGTTTGGCGGTCTTCTACGGCATGTTGGTCTACCGCCGGCTGGGTTCCACTTCACCCGTCGTGCGACAGCAGAGCCGCATCATACTGCTCGGCTCGGTAGTCGCTTTTGCGCCCTTTGCCTTTTGGATCATCGCCGGCGTAGTAGGCGTCACCGCGCCGTTCGATCCGCTGATCTACTTCCCGCCCCTCGTCCTTTTCCCACTGTCGATCGCCTATGCGCTGGTGCGCTACCACCTGCTCGATGTCGATCTCATCCTCAACCGGGCGCTGGTGTACGCGATCGTCGTCGCCCTCGTCGTGGGCGCCTATTTCCTCGTCATCGCGGTGATCGGCGCGCTGGCGCAGAACACGCAAGCACTGATGTCGAATCCCGGCCTGCTGGCCGTCTTCGTACTGGTCGTCGCCGTGCTGCTCGATCCGCTGCGCAAACGGGTGCAGCTCGCCGTCGATCGAATGTTCTTCCCCGCCCGCATCGACGTGCACGGGGTTCTGCAAGCGTACAGTCACGATCTCACCGGCGCGGCCGATCTCGCTTCGATCGTGGCGCTGTTGACCGCCGCGATCGGCGAGACGCTCAAGCCCGATCCGCTGCGCGTGTACCTGGGCGATCCGCGCGTGCGATCCTACCTGCTGCACGCGTCGCAAGGCGAGACGGGCAAGCTGTCCCCGCTGCTGGCACGCTGCTCGTGGGACAGTCCGCTGGCGCGTTGGCTGAGCGACCGTCACGAGCCGTGGTACATCCAGCCGGATCGCCCGCTGCCCGAGCCGATCGCGGGCGAGAGCGCGCGCCTGGAGGCGATGGGCGCGTCGCTCGTCGTCCCGCTGCACAGGCGCGATCGACTGAACGGCTGGGTCGCGCTGGGCGCTAAGGCGTCGGGACAGCCGTATACCACCGACGAGCTGAGCTTCCTCGAGGCGCTGGCCGATCAAACGACGCTGGCGCTCGAGCGCGCAATGGCTCACGCCGATCTCCAGCGGCGGGTGACCGAGCTGAACGCGCTCAGCCAGGTCAGCCAGGGAGTCAACTTCAGGGTCGATCCGGATGCCATCCTGGAGCTGATTTACGCGCAGGCAAGCAGGGTGCTGGACACGTCCAATTTCTATATCGCGCTCGCCGACTTGAGCCGCAACACCATGCGCTTCGCGTTCTACGTCGAGAACGGCGAGCGGCTGAAACCCGACGACGAGTGGCCACTCGACGTCGGCCTCACGGGCGCGATCGTCCGGGCAGGCCAGCCGATCGCCACCACCGACTACGTGCAGGAATGTCTCCGACGCGGCATTACGCCCGGCGGCAAGCCTGGCCGCGCCTGGATGGGTGTGCCGCTCAACGCCGGCGATCAGGTGCTGGGTGTCATGAACGTCTCGTCGTTCGATCCCGACGTGACCTACGGCGAGGAGCAGCTCCAGATCTTCTCCGCCATTGCCGATCAGGCCGCCAGCGTGCTGGAGAAGATCAGGCTGTTCCGAATCACCGAAGATCGCGCGCACCAGTTGACAGTGCTCAACGAAGTCTCGGCAAGCATCACGTCCTCGCTCGACCTGCGCACCGTGCTCAACCGGATCATGGAGAAGGCGGTCGAGATTCTGGATGCCGAAGCCGGCTCGCTGCTGCTGGTCGACGAGACGACCCAGGAGCTTGTCTTCGAGGTCATTCTCGGCCCAGCCAAGGATCAGTTGGCCGGCACGCGCCTGCCGCCCGGCGCCGGCATCGTCGGCTCCGTGGCGCAATCCGGACGCCCCCAGATCGTCAACGAAGCGCAGCGAGACGAGCGCTGGTTGCCCGGCGTCGGCCAGACCGCCCAGTTCATGACGCGCGCCCTTCTGACCGTGCCGATGAAGTCACGCGACACAGTCATCGGCGTGATCCAGGTGCTCAACAAGCGCGACGGCACGCCGTTCAGCGAAGACGACCAGACCCTTCTGGAATCGTTCGCCGGCAACGCCGCCGTGGCCGTGGAAAACGCGAAGCTGTTCAACCGCACCGACCTGGCGCTGGCGCGGCGCGTCGAAGAGCTGAGCACGCTGCAGGAGATCGACCGCGAGCTAAATACGTCGCTCGACTTCAAGCGCGTCATGCGCCTGACGTTGAATTGGGGACTGCGTGTGAGCGGCGCAGAAGCCGGGTCGATCGGCATGATCGATCGAGAGCAGAATGCGCTCTTGATCCTGGCCAGCCGCGATTATTCGGGCGCTGAAGCGTCGGACGACGGCAAGGCGCTGCCGCTCGACCGGGGACTCGCCGGGAAGTCGATCCACACCGGGCTGCCCCTCCTGCTTGACGATACAATGCCGGATGTAGAGAGTGCGCCCCCGTCGCCCGAGACCCGGTCTCAAATCAGCGTGCCCATCCGGCGCGGCAGCGAAGTCGTCGGCGTGCTGAACCTGGAGTCGTCCCAGCCGCGCGCGTTCAGCACGGTAGAATTCGAGAGCGCGATCCGCCTGGCCGACCACGCCGCGACGGCCATCGCCAACGCGCGCCTATTCGACGAAGTGAAGCGCGCCAACGATGCCAAGAGCGAGTTCGTGTCGATCGTGTCGCACGAGCTGAAGACGCCGATGACGAGCATCAAGGGCTACACCGACCTGATGATCAAAGGCGCGGCCGGGTCATTGACCGACGTTCAGCAGCAGTTTCTCAACACGGTACGCTCCAACGTCGATCGCATGAGCGATCTGGTCAGCAAACTGCTGGACCTGAGCCGTATCGAGACCGGACGTTTGAAGCTCGACATCAAGCCGGTGTCGATGGAAGACGTGATCGAAGAGACACTGCGCACCACGCGGGGCCAGATCGAAGCCAGGCAGCAAAAGCTCGACGTAGCCGTGCCGCAGGACCTGCCCATGGTCATGGGCGATCGCGCCAGCCTGATCCAGATCATGACCAACTTGATCAGCAATGCTCACAAGTATACGCCGGCCGGCGGGCGCATCGTCGTCAGCGCCCAGCCCAAGTCGAACGGCGCGCCTAACTTCGTCCTATGCGCCGTGCGGGACACGGGCGTCGGCATTTCCGAAGAGGACCAGGGCAAGCTGTTCACCAAGTTCTTCCGCGCGGGCGATCCGGCTGTGCGCGATATGCCCGGCACCGGGCTGGGGTTGGTGATCACGAAGAGCCTGATCGAGATGCACGGCGGCGAGATCTGGGTGGAGAGCCGGGTCGGCAAAGGCTCGACGTTCGCGTTCACGGTGCCGGTGGCGAAGCCGTCTGGTCGCCCCTTAGCCGCATAGCCGGTATCCGGCCTTCCGATCGAGCAGGTCGTATCGTCTCATAATCCTTCTCCACCCAGCCTCTAATCTCCAACCTCCAACGTCCAACATCCCACCTCCACCCCGGAACCTCTTTTCGACGACCGTTGTAATATAAGCAGAACCCACCGTTCTCCGGAGAACGCGGTTGGACGAGCGCCAATTGATCGAGAGCGCGCGGCGCGGCGATGTGGGCGCGTACGACGAGCTTGTGCGCAGCCACCAGGAAGCCGCCTTCCGCGCCGCCTATCTGGTTACGCGTGACGTCGCCGACGCGCAAGACGCGGCGCAAGAAGCCTTCATCCGCGCCTACGACGCGCTGGGCCGCTTCGACGCGCGCCGGCCCTTCCGCCCGTGGATCTTGCGCATCGCGACAAACATGGCGCTGAACCGGCTGAAGGCGTCGATGCGGCGGCAGGCCATGGCCGAAAGATTCGGAGCAGAAACCGTGGAGCGTGAAGCGAACCCGTCGATCGAGGCGCGCGTGTTGCGCCGCGAGCGGGGACGGCGCGTGCAGGACGCGATTCGTCATCTCAAGCCCGACGACCAAAGCCTGCTCATCCTGCGCTTCTTCTTCGACCTGTCCGAGGCCGAGCTGGCGCAGACCTTCGACATCGCCGCCGGGACGATCAAATCGCGGCTGCACCGCGCGCTGGCCAAACTGCGCGACGTCATCCGCAAGCACGATCCCGATTTGCTGGAATCCGACATGCAAACCCAGTAGCGCAGCGAAGTGGGGTCAGTCGTCTGAACAAAGCAGCGACTAAAGTCGCTACTACGAGTCAAATTCTGAGGAGGTCACCCATGAACCGTATCGACCGAGTGCTCATCACACTACTTTTGCTCTTTACGCTCGCAGTATTTGGGAGTGCTGCGGCGCTGGCCCCCGATAGAGGCAGTCGGGGGCTGGCCGGCCAGACGGCTGAACCGGAAGGCCGTGTTCGGGCAGACGCTCCCACGGCAGCCGTTCAACCATCCACAGAGAGCAAATCCGCTCCCGCGCTGGAGAGCATGGCCTGGCCCTCGGAACTCTTCTTTGTGCGTCCCGAAGGCTCGAAAGGGCCGCTGGTTGCCTATGACATGTCGGACGGGCGTGAATACTTCACCCTGCCGGCAGGCATACTCTCGGCAGACGAGCAGCATTACTACGCGGCCCGCGCCCTCACCTCCGGCCCCTCTCCCGTCGCAGACCCCCGCAGACAGCGTGCGAGGGCAAGCGACAGGCGAGGGGGGCAAGCCCTCACGTCCGGCGATATCTTCCCGCTGAACATGCTGCTGGCCAACGGGTGGACCCTTCGACTTCGCTCCCCACTCCCTTCGGTCGGGGACTTCGCAGGGCAGGCGTCGCCGCCGGGGAGCACGCGACTCGACGCATTCGATTCGGGCACAGGCAACCTCGAACGCAGCTTCGTGCTCGACGGCGACTGGGCGCTGAGCGGCGTCTCCCCCTCGGGCCGCTGGCTGGCGCTGACGCGCATCGCCACCCCCCTCCGGCTCCCCCCGTCAGAACGGGGGGAGGGAGAGGGGGGGCAGGCGTGGGCGAAAGCAGGGCAGTGGAAGACCGACGTGCAAATCGTGGATGCGGACAGCGGGCAGGTCGTGCACGTGTTGAATCTGGACGGCAACTTCGAGGTCGAAACGATCTCCGCCGACGGCAAATCGCTCTTCCTGGTGCAGCACCTGCCGGCCATCAATCCGGATCATTACCTGATCCGCCTCTACGATCTCTCGAAAGAGCAACTGCTGGTCGATCCGCTGCGCGCGAAAGGGGCCGACGAGGTGATGGCCGGCCTGGCCTGGGATGGAATCGCGTCGCCGGACGGGCGCTGGCTGTTGACGCTGTATCTGAGCACGCGGCGCAACGTCGCCTTCATCCATACACTCAACTTGCATGACAAATATCCTGCCTGCATCGATCTGCCCTCGGGCAGCGGCGAGTTCGATCTGCTCAAGCACTACACGGTGGCGCTCTCACCCGACGGCCAGAAAGTCTATGCGACGAACCCGGTGCTGGGTGTGGTCGCCGAGATCAGCCTGAACCAACTGAAAGTCACGCGCGCCGTCACGTTCGACGCGGGGATCATGACGAAATACGCTCCTCACTCCAGTCGCAGCCTGGTCTCGAAAGATGGGCGCGCGCTCTACTTTTCGAGCGGGCCTGTCCTCTGGCGTTACGACATTGCCTCCCGGACCGTGAGCGCGCCTCACGCCGTCAGCGCACCGATCGTCGGGCTGGGCCTGAGCAGCGACGACCAACAGTTGTACGTCGCGAGTGAGGGTGGACGGCTCATCACCTTCGACGTCGCCAGAGGTTGGAAATTGGAGGTTAGAAGTTGGAGGTTGGAGGAGCGAAGGACTCACAGGTGAACGACGACCGCGATCTCGAACGACTCGAACAACTGCTGCGCCAGACGGCGACCAACCTCCGCGACGAGTTTCCGCCGACGCCGCCGATCGCCGCGCCGGTGCGCCGCGAGCTGCAGCGTCGCCGCACCACTCCGGTCACGCGGCTGCACGTGCAGCAACTGGCGCGCGCGGTGGCGCTGGCGGCGGCCGTGTTCGCGGCGATCCTGCTGCTTTCGCCTGACGTGCGCGAAGCCGTCGCGCGCTTCTTCGGGCTGGACACGGTGCGCATCGAGCGCATCGCAACAGTGCCTGCGCCGGCCCTCACCCCCGGCCCCTCTCCCGTCGCAGACGACAGGAGAGGGGAGCAGGCTCCCCGACCAACATTCGAGCTCACCGGGCTGACCACGCTCGCCGACGCGCGCGCCAGAGCGAAGTTCGACATTCGCCTGCCGGCGTACCCACCCACGCTCGGCCAGCCCCGGCGTGTGTACGTGCAGGACTTTGAAAGCGGCCAGCAGGTGATCCTCGTCTATCCCGACTTCGCGCTGTTCCAATCCGAAGGCGTCATTTACGGCAAGGGTGTCGGCGGCGGCACGCTCATCCAGGAAACCACGGTCGCCGGCGAATACGCGCTGTGGCTGTCCGGATCGCCGCACCTGGTTCAGATTCAGAATCCCGACGGCTCATACCGGGGAGGATCCGCCCGGCTGGTGGACGGCAACGTGCTGGCCTGGCAAGCCGGCGGCATCACCTACCGGCTCGAAACGCAACAGTCGCTGGACGAGGCCAAGCGCATCGCCGAATCGCTGCCCACGCCGGGCGAGCCAGTGGGACGCACCACGCTGCCGGATGCGCGCACCGAAGCGCGCTTCACGATTCGCCTGCCGGCCTATTGGCCCCCCCTGTCATCCCCCCCGTCAGACGGGGGGGACAGAGGGGGGGTCGGCGCGCCGGAGCGCGTGTACTTCCAGGATTTCGGCCAGGACATGGGCGGCGCGCAGCAGGTGATCCTGGTTTATCCCGACTTCGTCCTATACGAAGCGGAAGGCGTGATTTATCAGAAGTCGGTGCACGAAGCCACGATCGTCGAAGAGGTTGAAGTCGGCGGCCGGCCGGCGCTGTGGCTGTCCGGCGCGGCGCACCTCATTCAGGTTTACGATGCTTCGGGTAGGGTTGACATCGACTTCACGCGGTTGGTAGAAGGCAACGTGCTGGCGTGGGAGGACGGCAACCTGACGTTCCGGATCGAAACGACGCGGCCGATCGAAGACGCGCTGCGCATTGCGGAGGCGATCCGATAGCCGCTTCAGTTCCCCAGTTCCTTCAGTTCCTTGAGTTCCTTGTAGAAGGGAACTAGGGGGAACTCAAGGAACTCAGGGAACTTAGGGAACTCGGGGGTGCAGAAGTGAAGAGAACATGGATCGCGTTGAAGCTGCTCGTTGCCATTCTCGTCGCGTGTGGAGCGCCGGTTCAACCCACGCCGAAGGATGCCGGACCGGTGAAAGCGCCCGCCGCCTCCCTGCCGCTGCCCACGCCATCATCGCCGGCGAAGGCGAGTCCGGCCCCGACTCCTTCGGAGAAAGCTAAGACCGCTCCGACGCCGACGGTCGCGCTTTCCGATGCGCCGCTGGAATCGGGCGTGTTGCTGACGAGGTGGGGCCTCAGAAGCAGCACTCTGCACGCGGTCGATCCGGTCACCGGTCGGGACTTGTCCGGCTATGCTCCCATCAACCTGGGTCATCATTTCAGCCACGCCTTTTCACCGGATGCAAAGACGCTCGCCGCCGTCACCTATCCAAGCGGCAGCAGCAACCAGGGCGGCGTGCTGCACCTGATTGACCTGCAAGCGTGGCGCGAGGTGACGACGACGCTGGAGTTCGACAACGGGATCACGGCCATGTCTTTCAACCCGGACGGGACACGCCTGGCGATAGCCTACGCCGGCCGGCCCACTAGAGCGCATGGCATGCCGGAAGACTATCTTCTCGTCAGCGTGAATGTCGTCGAGCAGATCGCCATCGCTCAAACGTCGCTCGATTTCGCTCCGCGTGTCGTGAAGTATGTGTCCGATGGCGCGTCGCTGATGGTGTACGGCGTGACGTATGACACCGACACCGGCCTGAACGACGTTGGACCCCCGCGCGCTGTATGGCTCGACGCCGCCGGCCTGAGCGTCGAATGGGATGTGCCGCTGCCCGATGTGCTCGACGGTCAATTCAAGCACAAGGAGAGCGACGGTTCGGAAACCTACTTCGCCTGGTGGCCGGCGGTCGTCCCTTCGCACGACGGGCAGGCCCTCTACATCGCCCACGCCGACGAGGACAGGCTGACGACGGTGGACTTCGCCAACCGCGCGACGCGCACGGTCGCCCCCCTCCGGCTCCCCCCGTCAGAACGGGGGGAGGGAGAGGGGGGGCCGGCGCGCTCGTGGCTCGAGCAATTCCTGGCGCTCGGGGCGGGTGTCGCCTACGCCAAAGGGCCTGTCGATGGAACGACCAAGCAGGCGGTTCTATCCAGCGACGGGAAACGGCTGTACGTGATCGGCCAGACTAACGGCACCTGGCGGGACGTGTTTGGCGGACGGCGGCTCACGCAGGTGCCGCTGGGCTTGCAGGTTGTCGACGCGGCGAGCGGCGTGGAAATCGCGAAGCTCGACACGCGCGCGACCGAGATCGACCTGTCGCCTGATGGCTCCCGGTTGTACCTGCGCGGCGGGTCAAACATGAGCCTGCCGTGGACCGAGGTCCTCGATGCGGCTCGGCTTGAGGTCGTGGCGCGCCTGGATGAGCGCACCGTCATCCCGGCGCAGCGAATCGGCGGCCAGCCGATCCTGCTTGCCAGCGATGCGGATGACGACACTGCGCTTGCCGCGCTGGACGCTCAATCGCTGAGGACGATCCACGCCTGGTCGGTGGACGGAGGCGCGAGGTGGTTGTCCGTGCCTTACGAGGCGTTTACAAAGCCTTCGGCGCAACCTGCTGCCGCTCCCAGTTTCGCGTCGAGTGTGCTCCTGGCTCAATGGGGCACGAACGGGCGCAGTTCGAAAATCCTCCTGGTCGATCCAGCCACAGGCCGGGAGGTACCTGGCTACGCGCCGATCTTGGCCTGGCCGGAGGTGCTCTCGGCAGATGGCAAGAAGCTGGCGGCGATTGAATTTCGTGGTCAGGTCTCTGAACCCTACGCAGGAGGAACCAGTTACCGGCCGAGCGCCGATGTGCTGCATCTGGTTGACGTGATGGCCTGGCGCGCGGTGACGGCCACGCTTCCGGGGAAAGGTTGGGTCTGGCCAATCACTTTCAGCCCCGATACCACGCGTCTGGCACTGACCTATTACAACCGAACCTCCAGCACCCTGCTGCTCTTCGATGCAGATACAGGGCAGCTCCTCGCTCAGCAGGCGCTTGCCTTCCGCCCCTCGCTGATGGCGTTCACGCCGGATGGAACGTCGCTGGTCGCCTATGGTCAGCCCCTCGGCTCACCGCCTGGGATGGGGAAACCGGATTCGCCACGCGTGCTGCTGGCCGAGGCCGAGACCCTCGAAGTGATGTGGGATCAGCCGCTTGAGGACATCCTCAGCGGCGATTGGTGCCTGGAAAAGTGCAGTGAGCCTCATGGCGCGCAGGTGTTCGCGGAGTGGAGGCCAGCGGTCGTCCTATCCCACGATGGGCGTAAGCTGTATATTGTGCACGCCGACGAGGAGCGACTGACGACGGTGGACTTGAACGCCCGGACGATCCAAGGGCAGGGTCGGAGACCCTCGCCCAACGTGGCGCGGTCGTGGTTTGAGCGGCTCCTGGCCCTCACCGCCGGTGTTGCTGAGGCCAAGGGAGTCAACACGGGAACCACCAAAGAGGCGTTGTTATCCCCGGATGGGAAGCATCTCTACGTTGTCGAGACGACAAGGAACATCACGCGCAGTGCTGAGGGCAACTCGGAGGGGATCGAGACACCGGTTGGCCTCCAGGTGATCGACGTGGAGAGCGGCCACAAAGTCGCCAGCCGTAACATCCAGATGACCGGGACCTGGATCTCGGCGGATAAGATCCGGTTCACCCCCGATGGTGCGTATCCGGTGGTGAGTGGCTGGAGAGATGGCGAGCAGTGGACGGAGGTGCTGGACGCGAAGAGCTTGGAGCGCGTGGCGCGCCTGGATGGGTGGGAGATTTCGATTACCCGTGGGATGAATGGCCGGCCGATGATCCTGGCAAGCCAGTATGACAGGGATCGGACGGAATTTGCCGTGCTCGATCCACGGTCTTTCGACATCACCTACTCCTGGTCGGTGAACCGATACGCATCGTGGGTGGCTGCACCTTAACGGGAACCCTTCTCAGCCGGTCGTTGTATATAGAGCAAAAGGGAGAAAGGAGCATATCATGTCACGTCGATCCACTTTAGGTGTTGTGCTGGCCATCGCCTTGGCCCTGGTATTCGCGATGCCGGCGCTCGCGGGGGGTGTCGTCATCTCACTCGACGATGTGCCGCCCGATGCCCAGGCCGGCGTCCCGTTCACGATCGGCTTCACGGTCTTCTCCGCACACGACGGCTCGCCCCAGTCCGGCCTGGAGCCGATCGTCACGGCCACCGATCCGGCCAGCGGCGAGAAGATGACGATTATGGCCGAACCGGAGGGCGCCGCTGGTCACTACGTCGCCACGCTGGCACTGCCTGCAGAGGGTGACTGGCAGTGGGAAATCCAGCCGTGGGGCAAGTACGCGGAGGACTACCCTGCGTCGGTGATGACGTCGATCAAAGTGCGCGCGGCGGTGGCTCAACCGGCAGCACCGGCTGCGCCGGAGGTTCAGGTCAGTCCGACTGCGGCGCTGTGGCCGGCGCTGGCCGCGATCGTCGCGGTGGCGGCAGTGGCGTCGATCGTCCTGGTGCGCGCCCGCCGGCGCGCGGCGGTACGGTCGTGAAAGCGCTGGCCTGGCTGCTCGCGTTGTCGCTTCTGACCGCCTGCGCCGGAGCAGCGGGGATTGCTTCGTCGCAAACGGAGCTCCTGCTCAGAAACTTGCGTCTCGTTGAGCTTAGGCAGGTGTTTCGACAATCGTGAATCCGAGTTTAGCCGCTTTCTTTTTGAGATGCGCGACTTCGCGCTGGCGCACTTGTTGCTCATATTCG
>Ga0209342_10001152_pt1 | contig 29747 bp, 32 predicted proteins | sample RifCSP16_2_FD_184023 | JGI IMG/M metagenome (GOLD analysis project Ga0209342, IMG submission 184023) | Soil microbial communities from Rifle, Colorado - Rifle CSP2_sed 16_2 (SPAdes) (version 2) | ecosystem: Environmental > Terrestrial > Deep subsurface > Rock core/Sediment | place: Rifle...
CGCCGCCAGCGATTCCCGTGGGTCGGCATACGCCACACCGAGGCTCTCGGCCACCGCCTGGTGGGTGACCCGATCGCCGACCACGTTCAGACCGGGGAGCAATTCGGGGAACTTTTCCACGGCCTTTGAGACGCCGTGGTTGGCAATGGCGATGGCATAGGGGAGAGTGGCGTTGGTGAGGGCGTAGGTCGAGGTGTTGGGAACCGCACCGGGTATGTTGCCGACCGCGTAGTGGAGGACGTCGTGAACGGTGTACACCGGGTTCTCGTGGGTGGTCTCCCGGCTGGTCTCGAAGCAACCACCTTGATCGATGGCCACATCGACCAGCACCGCTCCCCGTTTCATGGCTCGCACCATCGCATCGGTGATGACCTTGGGTGCCGAAGCACCGGCCACGAGCACCGAACCCACGACGAGGTCGGCGTCGAGAACCTCCTGTTCGACGGTCAAGCGGTTGGAGGCAAGGGTTTTGATTCGGCCCTGATACAGCGAGTCCATCCAACGCAGCTTGTTGAGATCGCGGTCCATGACCACCACGTCCGCCTGGAGGCCCATGGCGATGACCGCGGCGTTCGACCCCGCCATTCCAGCCCCGATCACGACCACCTTGCCGGGTCGAACCCCGGTCACCCCGCCGAGCAGGACCCCGCGGCCGCCGTTGGTCTTCTCGAGGAAGTAGGCGCCTACCTGAGTGGCCATCCGGCCGGCTATCTCCGACATTGGCGCCAGCAGGGGCAGCGACCGATCGGGAAGCTGAACGGTCTCGTAGGCGATACCGACGATCCCTCTCTTCAGCAAGCCGGCGGCAAGCTGGGGATAGGCGGCCAGGTGCAGGTAGGTGAAGAGAATCTGACCGGACCGTAACCTGGCGACCTCGCCCGCCTGCGGCTCCTTGACCTTCATGATCATCTCGGCGGCCCCGAAGACCTCTTCGGCGTTCGGAACGATGGTGGCTCCCTGGGCCTCGAACTCGGAGTCGAAGATCGTCGAGCCCTCGCCAGCTCCGGCTTCGATCACGACCTGGTGGCCACGGTCGGACATCTCGCGGACGCCGACTGGAGTGATCGCCACCCTGAACTCGGAGGTCTTGATCTCCTTGGGTACTCCGACGATCACTTCGTTCCCTCCTTGCCGTGTTCTAGCACGAGCCCTGTGCGAAGCAGCTCCTTCCAGGCCAGCAAAGCCACCTGGGTCTTGGCGTCGCTGATCCGGCCATCGCCGATCCTACGCACCGCTTCCTCGAAGGGCATCCGTTCGACCTGAAGATGACGCTCCTCCCATCCTTCCGGTCGCCGTCCAACCCAGGTCAACTCAAGGGCGGCATAGAGCTCGAGCACCTCGTCGGTATAGCCCGGCGATGGGTGCGACGTCGCCAGATGGATCATTCGACCGGCACGGGCACCGATTTCCTCTTCCAGTTCCCGCCGGGCCGCGCTTTCGGGGTCGGCGTTTTCGCCGGGTTCGAGCCGGCCGGCGGGTATCTCGGCCACGTCGGCCCCGAGGGCGGCTCGATGCTGAACGACCAGATAGACGTCTTCTCCCTCTACCGGCAATACACCCACTCCACCCGGGTGGCGAATCACATCGCGAACGGTCTCGCCTTCATCACCCGCCAAGACGAGCTGCTCAAACGTCAGCAGAACCCCTTCAGCCAGCGTCCTTTTGGAGACGATCCTCACGCCTCAGCGGGCGTCGAGAGCCGCTTCGGCGGGCAGCCGATCCACCGACCTCGCCTCGCGATGACGGGCGGCCGCGGCGATGAAGCCGACAAAGAGGGGATGAGGATCATCGGGCCGCGACCGGAACTCGGGGTGGAATTGCGAACCGATGAAGAACGGATGCTCGGGCAGTTCGATGATTTCGACCAGCGACTCGTCCGGGGAGAGCCCCGAGAGCCGCATACCTGCCTCCTCCAGATCGCGCCGATAACGATTGTTGATTTCGTACCGGTGCCGATGTCGCTCATAGATAACGGGTTGGGCGTAAAGCCGCCGAGCCAGAGACCCCTCTTCCAATTTGGCCGGGTAAAGACCGAGTCGCATCGTCCCCCCCAGCTCAGAGATGCCTTGCTGGCTCTCCAGCAGATCGATCACCGGATCCGGAGTGGTCGGATCGAACTCTGCGGAGTTGGCGCCCGACAGCCCTACCCGGGCGCGGGCGAACTCGATGACGGCACATTGGAGTCCGAGGCAAAGGCCCAAGAACGGGATCTGGTGCTCGCGGGCATGACGAACCGCCTGGATCTTGCCCTCGATGCCGCGCACCCCGAAACCGCCGGGTACCAACACTCCGTCGAGACCTTCGAGGAGTTCGACCGCCAGCAAACCCGTCACGTCGTCAGAGGGGATCCAGCGCAGGTCCAGCCGGCGATCGTTGGCGGTGGAAGCATGACGGAGCGCCTCGACCACTGACAGGTAGGCATCGGGGAGGTCGACGTACTTGCCGACCAAACCGATGGTGACCGGCCGGCGAGCGGCCTTGGTGCGCTCCACCATCCGACGCCAGGCCGTCAGATCGGGCGGACCCGTGACGATGGAAAGCCGTTCGCACACCGCCTGGTCCAGGCCTCCTTCGTGAAGCGTCAGCGGCACCTCGTAGAGGTCGGCCGCATCTGGGGCAGCGATCACCGCCTTGGGTGGGACGTCGCAGAAAAGCGAGATCTTGCGACGCACGCCGTCATCGATCGGCCGGTCGGAGCGAACAACGATCACGTCGGGATGGATTCCGTGGCTTCGCAACTCGGCCACGGAGTGCTGTGTCGGTTTGGTCTTGAGCTCCTCCGACGAGGCGATGTAGGGGACGAGCGTCACGTGGAGGTAAAGCACGTTCTGGCGCCCGATGTCGTTACCGAACTGCCGGATGGCCTCGAGGAATGGGAGGCTCTCGATGTCGCCAACCGTGCCACCCACCTCGGTGATCACGATATCTACCCCGTCTTGCTCACCCACCCGACGGATGCGGGACTTGATCTCGTTCGTCACATGAGGAATCACTTGAACGGTGTCGCCGAGATAGTCACCTCGCCGCTCCTTCTGGATGACCGAGAGGTAAACCGAACCCGCTGTGACGTTGGAGGTGCGGCGTAGATTCTCCCCGGTGAACCGCTCGTAGTGCCCGAGGTCTAGGTCGGTCTCGCCGCCATCGTCGGTGACAAAGACCTCGCCGTGCTGGAAGGGGTTCATCGTGCCGGGGTCGACGTTGATGTAGGGATCGAGCTTCTGGTTGACCACCCCCAGGCCCCGCGACTTCAAGAGCCTTCCCAGGGACGCCGAGGTGATGCCCTTACCGAGAGAGGAGACGACTCCACCGGTGACGAAGACGTACTTGGTCGGAGAACCCGTGAGTGATGCGTTCTGCACGGGAACTCAGCGTAGCACCCGACCGGCCCGGCCCAAGACAATCGCTGGTGGCACCGTCGAAGTCATGAACCGGCCGCCAAATGAAGCAATTCGGCGGCCGCCTGCCGGCCACGTTCCGACTCCGGAAGACCGGCCAGCATCCGCGACAACTCTTCGATACGTGACTCACCGACCACGAGCTCAAGCGTGGCAGTGTTGCCGCTCCGCCTCACCGCGTAATGGCGGTCGGCGAACGCCGCGATTTGCGGCAGGTGCGTGACGCACAGGACCTGCCTTTCCCCGGCCAGCGCCGCCAGCTTCCGTCCCATGGCCAGGGCGGTTGCCCCACCCACGCCGGCGTCGATCTCGTCAAAGACGAGAGTGGCCGACGCTCCCCCCCCCGCCAGGCGGAGGGAAAGGACCAGCCGCGACAGCTCGCCGCCGGAGGCCACCTTGCTCACCTCGCCGAGCGCTAGGCGGCGATCGGAGGCAAAGCACAACGCCATCCGATCGGCGCCGCCGGCCGACGGCTCGGCGGATTCGATGTTGACCTCGAGCGCAGGCTGGGAGAAGCCGAGCTCGTTCAGATGTTTGATGGCAGCGACCGTCAATCTCAACCCAGCGGCCCGCCGCGCCGCCAACAGGGCCGCGCCGGCTTGCTCGAGCACGGTTCTCGCCTCGACCAGGGCAACGTCGAGCCCGGCCGTGCGCGAGAGGATCTCCTCGAGATCGACTCGCCGAGCCGCCGTCTCCTTGCCGAAGGCCAGGACGTCTTCGAGGGTCGCCCCGTATTTGCGCCGGAGGTCGGTCATCGCCGCTAGGCGGTTCTCGGCCTCGCCGACGGCGGCTGGGTCGACAACCAGGCCATCTGCCTCCGTGCGTAACCGCCGGCTCAGCTCTTCCAACTCCGCCGTGGCCCGCTCGGCATCGTCGACCAAGCCGGCGAAGCCGGGTTCGAGGCGGGCGGCTCGGCGCAGTTCGTCAATTGCCATCCCGATTTGGTCCCGCCCGTTGTCGGTGGCCTCCAATGACGAAGAAAATCGGGTCTTCAGCTCGTCGGCGTGGCGAAGCCGTCGTAGTAGGCCCCCCAACTCGACGTCGTCGCCCGGCTGCAACCGAGCATTCGCGATCTCGGCCGCCTGGTAGGTGACCAGGTCGAGCTCCCGTTCAAGGGCCCGCCGGTCGCCACCGAAGCGCTCCTGATCTTCGATTAGCCGAGACCAATCCAAGTACGCCGATCGATACTGCGCCAGGACCTTGTTGCCCTTTTTGTCCAGGCGCCGATCGACCAGCTTGCGGACCTCGACCGGCCGGGTGATGGTGAGCTGATCGTGCTGGCCGATCAGTTCCACTGCCGAGGCGACCTCCGCCTCTACTGCTCCGGCCGAGACCATGGACCCATCTCTGTAGCTGCGGGTTCGTCCCTGACGTGGAATCCTCTTGGCGACCGCCACTTCGCCCTTTTCACCCACGAAGCGGCCCTCCACTTTGGCCTCGTCCCCGAATGGCCCCACCAGGTCGCTGCGCCCGCCTTCCCCGGCCAGGAGCCTCAGCGCCCCCAGCAGCAGGGTCTTGCCGGCCCCGGTCTCACCGCTGACGACGCAAAACCCCTGCCCCGGTTCCAGGCGGGCGTGCTCGATAATCCCGAGGTTGGCAACCGCCAGCTCGTCGAGCATCAGGGTTCCAGCTGGAACTTGTCCCTCACCGTCATCGGGAAGGTCCGTCCGGCGAAAGAGACGAACCGGGCCGGTCGCGGCCCTCGACGGACAAGCACCCAGTCACCCTGGGTGAGGGTTCCGACTTCCAAGCCGTCGACGCTGACTCGCACCGGGCGATCGGCCGTCACGGCCAGCCTGATGTTCGAGGCCGGCGACAACACCAGGCTTCTCGAGAACAATGAGTGGGCGGCCACCGGTGTCAGCACAATCGCTTCCAACTGTGGATCGACCAATGGTCCGCCTGCCGAAAAGTTGTAGGCGGAGGATCCGGTCGGGGTGGACACGACCAGGCCATCGGCCCGATACGTATGGTATCTCTCGCTGTCGATATCGACGGCGAGGGCAACCAGACGCTGGCTCTCGATCTTTTCGACGACCACGTCGTTAACCCCGAGGTGGTGAGATCCGTTCGACAGGCTGGCCTCGATCGTCATTCGTTTTCTGATCTCGTGCTTGTTGTCGGCCAGCGCATCGAACACTACGTCGAGCTCGGATGGTTCGGCCTCGGCAAGGAACCCGAGGTGGCCGAGGTTGAACCCCAACACCGGCACGTCGAGAGCCAGACCCAGGCGGACCGCTCGCAGCATGGTGCCGTCGCCGCCTACGGCGATCACCATCTCCGGCCGGTCTTCGGCTCGCGGCGCAACCAACTCCAAACCTTTGTCGCGCGCCACCTTCTCGAGCGTGGCCGCAAAGGCGGTGGCTTCGGCCCGTGAGTCGTGGACGACGACCGCGATTCTCATCGCCGGCACCAGAGGAAGACCTCCCGATTCCCATGGCGCCCCACCGTCGGGCAGTCCATCCGGTCGAGGACCGCGAACCCGGCCTGTTCGAGGCAGGCGGCCAGCTTCTCGATGGCCACCAACCGGTCGGTCTCTAGGCGAACGGTACCCGCCTTGGTCAGCGCGCCTCGCTCCAACTCGAACTGCGGCTTCGCCAACGCAAGCAGTTGCGCACCTGGTGACGCCAGCCGGGCGAGTGCATCGGCGACCGTGCAAAGCGAGATGAAGGACAGATCGACCACCAAGGTGTCGAAGGGCCCACCGAGGTCCTGTGGATCCACGTACCTGAGGTTGACACCTTCGTGAACGGCCACCTTGGGATGGTGACGAAGGCTGGGATGAAGCTGGTCTCGTCCAACGTCGAGGGCGACAACCTGGGCTGCACCGTTGTCTAGGAGAACCTGGGTGAAGCCTCCGGTCGAAGCGCCGGCGTCGAGCACTCGACGTCCCCTCACTGGGTACGGCCACTTGGTCAAGGCAGCGGCGAGCTTCTCGCCCCCCCTTCCCACGTACCCGCCGGTGACCACGACGGAATCCTGCTCGCCGACCCTTGTCCTCGGGGTCGGACGAATCACGCCGTCCACCGTCACCCGTCCGGTTTCGATGGCGCGGCGGGCAGCCGCACGGGATTCGACCAGGCCCCGTTCGACCAACGCTAGGTCGAGGCGGATGTTCAGACGGGTTCCTCGTCGATCATCGCACTCAACAAATCGGCGAGTCTCCCGGCCACAGGCGGGGAGGCCTCCGGGGACGCAGCGGCGAGTTGGGCGAGAAGCTCGCTGATCTCCTCTGTGGGTTGGGCGAACGGGTCGGGATTGGCCTTATCATCCATGCCGGCCATTATCGCCTACCCCCCCGACAGGTTCGGTGATGCTTCCCATCCGCGACGCCAATCCGGCGCTCATGACGCCCTTTGTGACCATCGCCATCATCGTCACCTGCGCGCTGGTCTTCTTCGGCCTCCAGCCGCGTAGCGCCGAGTCCGGCGAGGAGTTCTTCTACCGCGCCGCCTCCATACCGTGTGAGATCACGAGCGGGGAGGCTCTTACAAGCGCCGAAATCCGGGGGGCAGAGTGCAGCCGCGGCGACGGCAGCCCGGTGTTCCCAGAGAAGAACATCTGGTTGTCATTGCTGTCGTCGATCTTCTTCCACGGTGACATCGCCCATCTCCTCGGCAACCTTTGGGTGCTCTGGATTTTCGGGAACAACGTGGAGGACGCCTACGGGCGAGTGGGGTACGCGGCCTTCTACCTGCTGACCGGGCTGGCGGCATCCTTCGGCCACGTCGCCCTCAATCCCGCCTCCACGGTGCCGGTGGTAGGTGCTTCGGGCGCCATCGCCGGGATCATGGGCGCCTACCTAGTGTTGTTCCCGTCCGCACGGGTCGTATCGATCATTCCCCCACTGTTCTTCTGGCCATTCGCCGTGCCGGCCGGGCTATTTCTGGTGATCTGGCTGGTAGCTCAGTTCGCACTTGCTGGGGCTGCCAGCAATATCGCCTGGGAGGCCCACGTGGTCGGCTTCGCCGTCGGGCTGGCCGTCACCTTCTTCAACCGCAAGAACCTCCGGACCCGCATCGCCACCCACAACTACCGAGCGTGGTCGCGCCGCCACTAGAACTGCAACCGGCGGTCGTACGCGCCGAGGGGTGACGCGGATCGTCGAAGGTTCGTGCCGGCAACCACCTCACACCGGTGCCAGTCCGTCGGCCCGGCCCGCCCTGGCGTCAGGGTTCTGCACCGCCGCCGCGTTCGCCACTTCGTTTCACGGGAGTTACCGGCGAAACCAACCCTCTTGAATTCGACCTTGCTTCCGGGCATGGTCGCTCTATGAAGGCATTCGCACGGGTCCGGGCACTTGCCGACCATCAGAGGGGCCTGGTGAGCCGTGCTCAGCTCCTGGCAGCTGGAATCAGCCGCACAACCATCCAACGCCTAATCGGTCTGAAGTTGCTCGATCCTGTCATTCCCGGCGTTTACCGGACGCCGGGAGCCGAACTCGACCATCGCCTGAAACTGAGAGCTGCGCTGCTCGGACTGCGCGGGTCGATTGTGTCGCACGAGTCGGCGGCCGAGCTCCACGGCATGAGGGGAGTTACCGCCAAGAGACCGGTGGTCACCGTTCCGGTCGGGAGAACCCACCGCTATCCCGACATGAAGGTCCACGAGAGCACCGATATCACCCCCGACCAGGTGGTCGAAATCGACTCCATGCCGACCAGCAGACCCGCTCGGGTCATCATCGAACTGGCCCAGCGCACTCCGATTGGCCGGCTGAAATCATTGATCGAGTCGAGCATCATCGACGGACACGTCGAGCTGAACGACCTGGAGGAGCTGGCCAGCCGTCTCGGGCGGCGGGGGAAACCGGGCACGATCAAGCTGCGCAACGCTCTTACCGCCATAGGACCGGGCGTTCTGGTGTCGGCATCGATACTTGAACTGAAGGGCTATCAACTACTCGCAGCAGTCGGCCTCGCTCCCCCGATGACACAGTTCCGCCCCGTCTGGCTCGAGTTCATCGATGGGTGCGTCGATTTCTGCTACCCAGAGCACCGGCTGATCATCGAGATCGACGGCAGGCGCTGGCATACCCGCACCAGCGATTTCGAGCGTGATCGCTACCGGGACAACCTCGCTCAGATCGCCCGCTGGCGGATCCTTCGGTTCACCTGGGACCAGATCGTCAACCATCCCGGCTATGTAGTCGATACCATTTGCAAGGCTCTGGCAAGCTGACCGGAAAGACGCCAGCCCCTTGTGCCAGGCCGGTCACCCGCCCCGCCAGCTCGTCCGGTCATCCCATCCCCGATGTTCTTCGTCGGCAAGCTCCTCAGTGTCCGGCCGCCCGCACCGTTCTTTCGTCAATCGAGCCCAAGGGGTGGCGCGTACGACCGCCGGTTGCGGTTTCAGTGGTCCTATGGCCACCCTTGGTGGTGGGAGCGGAAGGAGGAGACTTCTGCCCGGGTGGTGGGACCGTAGGTGCGGTTGGAGCCGGGATAGGTGCGACGGGCTTCCTTGATCTCGAGGCGGCTGAACGTGAAAGGCTCATACACCGGTTCCACGCCGAACACCCGGGCGGCGTTGAGACCGAGGATCTTCCTCTTGATCTCCCCGGTCAGAGCAGGGTAGCCAAACCGTTGTTGGAACTCATCGCTGATCTGAAAGGCCCGCAAGGCCTGGATCTGGGGCTGCGGAGACCCGTAAAAGATCGAGTCGGTTCCCCACACGACGTTGTTCTCCCCCACGTGCAACAACAACTTGCCGAGCACGTGAGCGGCCTGGTCGGGGTGGCGGAGCAGATGCCACCAAGTCGACCCCAACTCGGCGTAGACATTCTGGTTGGGTCCGATCCCGGCGCTTCGGAGGGAGGCGATCAGGCGGTTCACCCCAAGGTACGGAGGCCGGTCGACGAACGGACCCTCAACGTGATCGACCTCGTAACCCGAGTGGTAGACCACCAGTCGCACGCCGGGATGGGTGGCCGCGGCCGGACCGATGTCGACCGGCGACGCGAGCCTCGAACCGCCCGACAGGCCCTTGTGCACGCACAGCACCGGACGGTTGAGCTTCTCGATCTGGGCCAGCAAATCATCCCCGACCCGGGGAAGGACGGGATCGTGATCATCGAGCCTCCATCCCGAATCGGCTGGGAAGTGGGTGAACGTCTTCCAACCGGCGACACCACTTTCCCGAACGGCCCTCTCCATCTCCTCGGCCACCGCCGGGAAGGGGGCGATGGTCGGCAAGACCTGGGCGTTGACGATGACTCGTTCGACTCCCCCCAGACGTTCGACAACCCTTCTCGTCTCCTCCATCACCTCGAGCGGCAGCGCGCTGCCGGCCGGGAGCAGTGGCAATCCCGACAGGGCAACCATCGAGGTGTCGCTACGCAGAAAGATCTCCTCGAGAAAGTGCTCCATCGTGAAGCAGGCGCGCGGGTCATCTTCGCCACAGTCGGCCTGAGGGAACTGCCGCCCCCAGAACCAGCGACCCTTGGTGGCCGGGTTGAGGTCGTACTCGAGCAGATGCCCCTGCAGATCGAACACGAAATCTCCCTCTCCGAAGAAGGCATCGGCGGCGCTCGGGTCGACCAAAGCCTCGGGAGGGATCGGGTAGTGGCCTCCGGGGGGGCGGATGGAGGCCGCGGCGACCGATCGATCCAAAACGTACAGCACCGTGGCCAGCGCAGCCGAGGAGAACAGAAACTCCCTTCTGCTCAACCCAGCCGCCTTGGCATGAGCATCACACACCTCTCTCGCCTCCGCATTCACTCGACGTAGCAAGGGCGAGATAGGAACAGGCTCATACTCGCCGTTGGAGACCGGCGCGAAGGAGAGCGGTAGGCCAGGGTCTTCTGTCATAGGAGCTCGGTTAGGTCCCCAATCGTTGAGACGACCCAGTCGGGTCGCGGGTTCACATCCATTCCGGCTGTCGTGACCCCGGTCAGCACCAAGGCCGACTTCCAGCCCTCGGTCGCTGCCATGGCCACATCCGTGTCGGGCCGGTCCCCCACCACGACGACCTCACCGGGTACCAGCTTCTGGCGGATCAGATCCCGCATGGGTGCATATGGCTTACCGGCCGGTTCAGCCTTGCGCTCGGCGGCAGTTTCCACCGCCGCCACGATCGATCCTGCTCCCGGCCACAGGCCATGTTCGGTCGGGTAGGTCGGGTCGAGGTTGGTGGCGACGAAGCGAGCCCCCCCCCGCACCGCCGACACCGCCTCCCGTAGCGACTGGTAGGTGAGGGTCGGGGCGATTCCCACGACCACCCCTTCTGCGCTTCGCCAGTCGGTGGTCTGTTCGATGCCGGCCCGGGTCAACGCGTCGACGATGCCCTCGCCGCCCAGCACGAGACAGCGGAGACCCACTACCAGGGTGGCGGCGGCCTGTGCGGAGGTGAGGATCTGGTCCGCCGTCGGGCGGTAGCCGGTCAGCCGCTCGACCTTCTCGGCCACGGTCGCGGGCGTCCGGGCCGAATTGTTGGTTACCAACAGAACCTGCCAGCCGGCGGCCTCGGCTGCCCGGAGAAACGCCCCTGCCCCCGGCACCGCCCGGTTCCCGAGGTACACAACCCCGTCCAGGTCGCACACCAGATTGCCTCGCCGTGGCGCCCTACCGCGTTCGATAGTCCATCCCGGCGGTGAGGTTATTCGGCGGCGGCCAGCAATGACTCCTTCCAGGTGCGAAATCGCCGGTGCAACTGTCGGTCGGCACCCAGACCCTCGCCGGTCCGACCCGACAGTCGAAACCGATAACGAACGCCGAGATCGGTGGCATCGATGGCCAGGTACCACGCCTCGCCGACCGGCGGACCCGCCCGCCACAGCAGGAACCGACCGATCCTTCGCTTGTACTCGACGGTCGCACCCAGCTCGTCTCCGAGCGACAGCAGTTCGGTCGGCGCCTCGATCCACCCACTTGCCGGGATGCGCACATCGCGCTGCGGCGTGGCAGGAAGTTGGTCGGTATGCAGGGCGACCGACACGAAAGGCCGCTGGTGCACCGGAAGCGCGAAGGGCGAAGCGACAAGACCCATCGAGGCCAAGAGGTCGTGCATGCCCGGCGTGAGCGTGAGGACCGAAAGCTCGCTCACCGGTACGAAGCGTGCTTCGGTGGCGTCGTCGCCGGCTGCCAAAGTGCCACCCGTCACCTTCCCGGCGAAATCGACCAACGCGAAGTGCCAAGCGGGGGGCTGGCCCGGACCGACGCTTTCGCCCACCCAAACGACTTCACCCACCAGGACGTCGAGGCCGGTCTCCTCCTTGGTTTCCCGAATGACCGCCTGCCGCCACGACTCCCCCCACCTCACCTTCCCGCCGGGTACCGCCCACGATCCGGTGTGGGCGCCGCTACCCCGTCTGACCAGCAGGAGCGCCCCCTCCTGGAGGACCACGACCCCAACCCCCGGCACTGGGTGGTCAGTCGACATCATGGTGATACATCACGATGTGCCGAGCCGAAAAACCGCCAGCCTCGAAGAAGTTCTTCGCCAGGCGGTGGCCGGGGAGGACATGGCATCGAAACGGCAAACGCCGGCTGCCCGAAGCTCGTCCATCGCCCTGGTCAGCAGGGCCTCCCCGACTCCGACCTCCCTGGCCTCCAACTCCGTGAAGATGAACCGAAAGGAACCGACCGTTTCGCCCCCCCCCTGGGGGAGGAGATCCTCGATCCGGGCTATCGCAAAACCGGCCGGATACCCGTCGATCTCGCCGACGTAGACGAATGAGTCGACCAGCGCCTCGATCAAGGCGGCTTCCACTGGCTCGGAAAGCCCATCGGCAAGTGGCCACATCGGGTGAAGGTTTGTCATTTCCCGCTCCAACGCCCGATAGAGGGCTACGAGAACCTCGAGGTCTTCGACCGCGGCTCGGCGCGCACTGACTTCCATCACGAGAACCACCGCAACCGCCGCTGGAAGCCCCATTTGGTGACCAGAGCCATCGCCTCGAACACGATCGACGTGCCCATCTTCGAAACACCCAGCCTCCGGTCGGAAAAAACGATCGGAATCTCTGTCACCACCAGGCCGCGCTCAACGGCTCGCCAGGCCATCTCCACCTGAAAACCGTAACCGGAGGCCTGGGTGGTGCCGAAGTCCAGCGACCTCAGAGCCTCCGCCCGAAATGCTCGGAATCCCCCGGTGGAATCTCTGACGGGCAGGCCGAGCATGACTCTGGCGTACGCATTGCCACCTCGGGAGATGAGTCGTCGATAAAGCCGCCAGTCAGGAGTGGCGCCGCCCGGCACATAGCGTGAGCCCAAAACCACGTCCGCTCGGTCCAACCCATCGACAAATCGCGGCAAGTCTTTCGGATCGTGGGAGAAGTCCGCATCCATTTCGACAATGGCTTCGGCACCGCCGTGGAGGGCGATCTCGAACCCTGCCACGTAGGCCGGTCCCAACCCCTGCTTCAACTGACGATGATGAGCGGTCACGAGCGGCTCCAGGGCGGCGATCTCGTCGACCACACGGCCGGTTCCATCCGGAGACCCGTCATCCACGACCAGGACCCGATAGCCGTGGACCAGGACAGCGGCCACCAATGCCTCGATGTTGTCACGCTCGTTGTAGGTGGGGATCACCACCCAAACGGCGTCAGAACGCACAATCTCGACAGAGCATCTTGCGCTTGTTGGCGAGCTGGCTCATCCTCTTGACCAGGAAACAGCTCCTGCACACGAATTCGTCCCCCCGCACCGCTTGGGCCTCGACGTTCATGGTCAATTCCTCGCGGCGGATGGCCCGCAACTCGGCGACCTCGTCAACAAGGAGCGACTCGGACACCTCGTCCTCAAGAAGTTCGAGTTCCTCCGCCTCGAGCTCATCGAGAGCCTCGGCGGTCTCCTCGTCCGGCACCGCCTCGACCACTTCGGCCTCGAACTCGGTGAATTCCTCTTCTGCGACCTCTTCTTCTACGACCTCTTCTTCTACGACCTCTTCGTCGGCGGCAATGATCTCGTCGACGACCTCCTCCTCTAGCTCTTCCTCGGGGGAGTCTTCGGGAAAATCCTGTACGTCTTCGTCACTCATGTTTCACACCTAGCCGGCAAGGGCTCTTCGCTCCGATCTACCCGGCCGAGGGCTCTACCACCCCGGCCCCGATCTAGTCAGCCATCTAATCAACTCTGGGCCGAAACCCACCGGGCCCCTCCACCGCCGGGCCAGCAGCCCGGCAAAAACGGGGCGGGAGTATATCCCGACGGGGGTTCAGATCTTCAAGTCGAGCGCGGCGCTCAAAACGCTGCCACGCAGCGGGGTATTCCCAAGATATTCGCCGTCGGCTTCCACCGGCCAGGGATGCTCGGTGCGGAGTTCGAAGGAAGGGACGCTCAGTCGCCGAACAGTGCGATCGGAGAGGTGGAGCCCGCGGATAATCTTCGGCACCAGACGGGGCGCCTCCCATTTCCGAGCGGAGATCACCTGGAGGTCCAGCTCCCCGTCGGTGACCGCAGCGCGGGGGGCGACGTTCCAGCCCCCGGCGAAGAACTGAGCGTTGGCGAATATCACCGCAAGGGCATGGGCGGCGATCACGCGATTGGGGGTGTGAACCTCAATGTCTACCGACTTGAATCCCGGCAGCCGGGCTGCGAAGGCGAATATGTAGCGAAGGCTGCCGAGTCGACGGGGAAAGCGCCCGGCGGTCTCGGCAGCCGCCGCACCAACCCCTGACTGGCCGACGTTGAGGAAATAGCGCCGCCCGAAATCACCCTCCAGCACCCCGGCGTCGACTGGATACGTCCTCTCCCCGAGGAGGTGGCGGGCTGCAGCATCTAGTTGGGAGGGAATCCCGAAGGTGCGGGCAAAGTCGCATCCGCTCCCGGTCGGCAACAACCCGAGGGTCGCCCGCTCCGACCGCCCGACCAGATGGTTGGCGACTATGTGCAACGTGCCATCGCCGCCGACCGCGACGAACCGCCGTCGGCCGGCCTCCCAGGCATCGTTCACGCAGTCTGCCATCTCGAGGCGACCGGCGGGCGCCACCACCTCCGCATCGACGCCGGCCCCGGCGAGAGCCGCCTCAACCTTCTCGATCTGTTCGGGTCGGCTCCCGGCCTGACGGTTAAGGAGAACCAGCCAGCTCATACCGCTCCCCCGGCGGCCACAACCCCGCGGTCGATGTCCGCCAAGGCGATCCGTGCATCAGCGGTCAAGGCCGGGGCGGCCTCTCGGACCTGGCGGAGAAGATCGACAAGCTGACGGGCGACGCGCACGAAATCACCGGGTGCCAGGACATGGTCGGGCAGGTCCTCCAGTTCGACCCCACTCGCCCAGGCATGGGCCAAATCGACAAAACCGGGGTCGGGAGCCCTGGTCACCGTCAAGCGGCCGCTCCGTTCCCGCCGGGCCAGCCGGTCCGACAGCGCGCCGATGAGGCCAAACCGCTCCGCAATGGTCGGGGTCGGGAAGATGGGCGCCGACGGTCGGTCGGTCCGAGGTTCGAACACGAATACCGAGATAAGCGCCGCCAACTCCTCGGGGGTAAGCCCCAGGAACATGCCCTCTTCGATGGACTCCACCAACAAAAGGTCGAGTTCGTTGTAGATGAACCGGAGCCGGCGGCCCTTTTCGGTCAACTGCCAACCCGACAAATAGCCCCACTCGGTCAGCAATTCCTCGATGGCAGAGAAATCCTCCACTACCCCGGCGCCGGTGCGCCGCATCATCGCCAGCTGTTGGTCGAGGCGCTGGCGGGTGCGGCGCGCCCTCCTCGCCCAACGCACATGTTGGTCGACCTCTGGGCAGGCCGCGACTGGATGAGCGGGAGCGGCGGGTGGCGCCGGCAACCTCTCTCCGGGGGGGGGAAGCTTGCGAAGACGTCGCACCGTGTCGGTGAGGACGGTCTTGTCCGAGGTACGGAAGGGAGCGGGTAGGTCCAACCTGCCAATTCTTTGCGACCCCTCCACGAGATCCTTGCTCCCGAGTGGGGCGGTGCGGCCTGAAGTGCTGAGGACGAGAAAACGGACGCTCCCCTCTTTGCGGCTCAACCGCCGGATGATCAGATGGCGGCCGGCCCGCGGCCCCCCCGGGATGTCGACGACGTCACCGATCCGGAAGAAGGGCCCGGTTGAGCGCCCCACCGCCGGTTGGTCCAGCTGACGCAGGTAATCGTCGATGTCACCCAGATGGCAGACGGCCTGGGACTCTTCTTCGAGCAGGCGCTTCTCGAGCTCTTTCACCGCCACGTCGGCCTGCCGGTAGTCCTCCTTGCGCTGGTACTGGGCGAAGCTCGCCGACAGCAGCTCGAGGGCCAGCGGGCGCGCGTAGTTGGCCACCAGGTTGGCGGCCATGTTGTAGGTGGGTCGAAAGCTGGAACGAAGCGGGTGACTCCCGATCGAGGCGATTTGGTTGACCTGCGCGAGTGGGACATAGGGAGAATGTAGGACCACGCCGAAACCCTCATTGTCGATGCCGCGCCTTCCCGCCCGACCGGTCAGTTGCGTGTAGTCCCCCGGTTGCATCAGCTCGTGTGTTTCGCCGTTGAATTTGCTCAGACTCTCCAAGACGACGGTACGAGCCGGCATGTTGATACCCAACGCCAGCGTCTCGGTGGCAAACACGACCTTCAAGAGCCCCGACGAGAAGAGCTCCTCGACAGTCTCTTTAAAGGCCGGCACCATCCCCGCATGGTGAGCCGCCACCCCTGCCTCCAAACAGGCAGCGAACCTGACATAGTCCAAGACACCGAGGTCGGAGTCGCTCAGATGACGGGTTCGGTCGAGAACGATGCCGCCGATGACGTCGCGTTCGGCCGGATCGGTCAGGCGGACTCCGTCCTCCAGCGCTCGGAGGGCGGCGGCATCGCATCCAGCTCGCGAGAAGATGAAGAATATGGCCGGCAACATCCCTTCCCCGTCGAGCAACTCGATCGTGTCGATGCGATGGGGGGTGGCGAATCGGCGTCGGCCGGGCCGCTCCGTAGCCAGGAGCCGCTCGAGCCGGGCGTTGGGTCGAAGTTTGCCGTCACGACGGGTGAACGTCGAAAGCAGTTTGAGCGGCTCGGCAGAATGCCGGTCCCGCAAGAGATACATGCTCTGCAATGGCACCGGACGTTCGGTCTCCACCACCAGGTCGGTTTCCCCTCGCCGACTCCTCACCCAACCGGCGAACTCCTCGGCGTTGGCGATGGTGGCCGACAGGCACACAAGCTGAATATGGAGGGGGGTATGGATGATGATCTCTTCCCAAACCGCACCTCGTAACGGATCCTGGAGGTAGTGGACCTCGTCGAGGATGACCACCCCGACTTCGGCGATCCGGGCCGAACCGGCGTAGATCATGTTGCGAAGGACCTCGGTGGTCATGACCACGATCTCGGCATCGCCATTGATGACGTTGTCGCCGGTGAGCAGGCCGACCCGCGCCTCTCCGTACTCGGCGACCAGATCTCCGTACTTCTGGTTGGAGAGCGCCTTGATGGGTGTGGTGTAGAAGGCTCTTCGCCCGGCCTCCAGCGCCAGATGAACGGCCACGTCCGCCACGAGGGTCTTTCCGGCACCGGTGGGGGCAGTCACAACGACGGAGCGCCTGTCCGCCAGCGAGGCGGCGGCCTCTTTCTGGAATGCGTCCGGTGCGAATCTCCGCGATGAGAAGAAGGACTCGACGGTCATCGCCGTAGCACGAGCCTCACCAGCCAATAGGTGATCTCGTAAAACAGGTAGAGGGGAACAGAAAGCGCCAGCAAAGTGAGCGGGTCCCCCGTCGGAGTGATCATTGCCCCGACCACCACGATGATCAGGATCGCCCAGCGCCGGCCCCGGGCAAGCTGGCGGGCTGTGATCAGCCCGGCCGCCGCGACCGCGAAGAGGAACACCGGGTATTGGAATGCCACCCCGAACACCAAGAGGAACCGAATCACGAACGAGAAGTAGTCGCCGATTCGTAGCTGGCTCTGGACGTCGTCGAATATGGTGAGGAGGAAGGCGAGGCCGCGCGGCAGGATCCAAAAGGCGAACGCGATCCCGGCCAGGAAAAGAAGGACGAATGCCGAGACGATCGGTACGGCCCAGCGCTTTTCCCTCTTGGTGAGGGCGGGATTGACGAACGCCCATATCTGATAGAAGACGACTGGGCTGGCGATCACCAGCCCCCCGAAGAAGGCAATCCTCATCAGCACGCCAAACTGCTCGGTGGGAGTAAGGGCGATCACGCCCGGGTTGCCGGGGACCGCCAGGTCGTACGGCTTGACCAGGACAGCCCTTATCTGATCGGCGAACACCAGGGCGATGACGGCGCCGACGACGATGGCGATGGCGGACTTCACGATTCGCCACCGAAGCTCTTCGAGATGGGCGAGGATTGACTGCGGTTGGTCTTCGGCCGCTGTCTTGGTCACTCGGTGCTCCCCGGCTCTTCTTCGAGGGAAACTCCCCGTTCGATCTTGGCAAGATCCTCCATCGCCTCCGCCGGGGTGGGCCCGCTGACGGGCTTCGGGCCGGTCCAGGCCACCGGGTGGGCGGCCGGGGCAGCGGCGTCATCGAAGGCCTGCGAGGCGGATTTGAGCTCCTGGCGGGCCTCCTTGAGTGGGCGCCGGGCTTCCTCGACAACCTCTCGTACCTCTTTGACCTCGGCCTCGAGACCGGCCCGCAGCTCCCGAGCGGTATTCCGCAGCTCTCGGCTCCATTGTCCGGCTTTCCGAGCCATCTCCGGAAGGCGCGTGGGTCCCAGCACGACCAGGGCCACCAACAGAATGACGATCAGTTCGCCGCCGGAAACATCGAGCACGGGGGAATGGTACGCGGCCGGCTGCGGATCACCGACCGAAAGGGTGGGTTTCACGCCTCCCAACGTTGCAGCCCCAAAAACTAGAATGGGGGCGAAAGGTCCCGGCGGACGTCCCTGGTTGGTCCGGCGGGGCCGTTCGCCCCCAAGTGTCAGGCTTTGGTCTTACGAGGCGAGGAGTCTCAACAGATCGGGCTCCCGATCGAGGGCGCTCGCGAACCTCTCGATCTCCTCCTCGGTGATGGGATCGTATCGCGCCACCTCGTAGGCCACTCCGGTCGCAAGCAGGACGCTCACTACCCGGGAGCTGGCCGGTCGCCGCTGCTCGGTGTCGCAGCTCGGACAGATGAATCGGTAGGTGCCGCGATCCCGGCCAGGCTCAACTTCGAGGGCCAGGTCCGCTGGGGTCAGCTGCACATCCCCGCACCATGCGCAAGTTGTTTTGATGGTGGTCATTTCTGGCTCTCTCCGCTTGTTGCCGCTTCCTGTCTCGGGTATCGGCGGAGAGGTGGGGGGGCTTAAGGACCAGGCTGCGGACTATCCGTTGTGACTAGTCGGCGAACGTGGCACGGGGCGGGTGCCGCTGGAAGGTCAGCTTCTTCGCCAGCGATCTGTCAGACCGCCCCCGGTATCAGCTCACCGAGCTTCTCGGCCACCACCACCGCTTGATCGCCCTGGTTGACGGTGAATCCCGGGGGCGGATTCACGTGGGCGTACCCGCTCCGACTGATCGCCAGCAAGGTGGCACGATGCTGCTCGCGGAATAAGGCGGACACCTCATCGATGTTCTTGCCGATACACGCGTCGGGCACCTCGACCCGGTACAGCTCCGATCCCTCCCCGCCCGAGACGATGTCGGTCACCAAAGCCGACAAACCCGGATAGAGGGCACTCCTCGCCAACAGGCGCGAGGCCAGGCGAGATGTCACGAGAACCTCATCAGCCTGGGCGCGGCGGACATGCTCGGCATGGCGGGGATTGTTGACCTCCACCACGGTGCGAACCTGGGGCGCCAGACGCTCGATGGCCATAACGGCGAGGATCGAGCGCATGTCAGCCTCGTTGGTGGCGTCGGAGGGGAAGACGATCGCCGCCGAGGCCTCCTCGATTCCTGCCCGTTTGAGATCTTCGGCGTTGGAGCTATCGCCCCGTACGAAGTACACACCCTCCCCGGCCGGGCTTCTGTCGGCGTCATGCAACAGCACTACCTTGGCCTTGTAGTCGTCGGAGCGAAGCTCCTCGATCAGCTCTCGAGCGATGGGATTCCACCCGCACACCACTATGTGGTCTCGGAAACCGGCAGCACCCATACCTTGACCCTCCTTGAGTAGAAACTCGATCACGAACCCGATGAGCGCCCCGGTCATGGTGGCAAGGATGGCGACGCCAAAGGTGACCAGCAGCCAGCTCATGGCGTAGCCCATCGGTGACCTCACGTACGAAGCCTCACCCTGTCCGAGGACGGTGGTCACCGCCCAATTGACCGACGCGCCGAAGGACTCGAGGCTGATCTCCTTCTCCGCAAGCGTCACGACCACAGATGCGACAATGACGAACGCGGCGATGCCGATCGCCAGTCGCCGAAAGAAGGAGGGCTCGACTTGGGCAGCCAGACGCCGGCCGTGAAAGGCGACGCGCCGGAGTAGAGGTGACGAGAAAGATGCACCCAGCCGGCGCCGCATTCGGCGCATCCACTGGGTCTCCCAACGCCGGCGGCGCGGTTGGTCAAGCATCGGCGTAGCGAGCGAGGATCGTGCGTCGAAGCTCGGCGGTGGAGTGCGCCACGGCCTCGCCCTCGATCAGCTCGGCGTGAGGGCCGAGGCGGACCAGCAGCCGGCCGATCACCGAAGGGTCCGAGGCGCTGAACCGCACGACGAGTCCGTCGGGAACGTCTTCGAGCACCTCCACCGGGTAGTAGTCGGCTACCCACCGGGCTTGATCCCCCAACTTGATCACGGCCCGGACGTCGTCCTCGGAAGGGGTGTAGGCGACCATCGGGGGGACAGTGACGGGAGGCGGTTCGAATAGTTCATCGGTCTCTTCCGCTTCACGGATCCGATCGACCCGGAAGACCCGCTGCGCGACCGCCCGCCGGCAGAACGCCGAGAGGTACCAGTTCCCGAGTGAGGAAAACACCGACCATGGTTCTACCAGTCGCCGAGTCGTCTCGCCGGAGGCCAGGGCCGTATACGTGATATCGACCACATGATGACGTCCCGCCGCCCTCCGCAGCAGCGAGACGAGCTCCGGCTCTCCGGCGAGGTCGATCCTCACCGAGTCGGCCCCCCCCGGTAGGACTGCCCTCGAGAGCTTCTCTACCGCCGATGACAAGGCCGGTGGGGCCTGGCCGCTGGACAAGAGGGCGAGCCCCGCCGCCAACAACGTCAGCGCCTCCCCGGGGCTCAGGCGGGGTGACGAGGCGAAATAGTCGGCAGCGTCCACTATGACGCTGTCTTCGTCGACCTCGGCCCACATGAGGTCGCCGGGGCCGTAGCCAGGAAGGCCGCACACCATCACCAGGTTGAGGTCGTCGATGAGTTCGGAACGGGTATACCCAAAGCGGCTGCACACCTCCTCCACCGGGCTGCCCGGGTTGGCGATCACCCACGGCAGCATTGCCAGGATGCGGCCGAGCCGGGCTGCCGTGCGAGGACTCAAGCCACCCCTCGCACCCGGTCAACCACCAGCCGGCGGAGTTGGGGAGGTGCCTCGACGACCGCCTCGGATCCGAATCCGATCAGCCAACCGACCAGAGCGTCGGCGTTGGCGACCGGCATTCTCACCACGAGCGATCCGTCTTTGCGGCGGCGGATCTTGGCGGCTCCGGAAAGCTGCCGCTCGGCCCACCATGCCACTTCGGGGCTGAACACGATGGAAGCAGTGATGCGTTCCTCACCGGCCTCCCAGGGTGCGGTGGGAAGAACCGTTCGAAGTCGGAATCCGGCTGGCTTGGTGAAGGCATCCGGCTGGTCGGCCACCTTCAGATTGTCGATGCGATCGACACGAAAACTGCGGAGTTCTGTCCCGGCCAGACCTACCAGGTACCAATGGCCCCGCTGGTGGACGAGACCGTAAGGCGCCAGCCTCCGCGCCTTTCCCCGATAACCGAAACCAACCATTCGGCGCTCTGAAACCGCCTCAAAGAGCTGTGCGAGCAGTTCGACGTCCGGACCGAGATCGGCGGCGAGGGGCTCGCCGGCCCCACTCGTGGCTCCCCCCCCCAATTTGAAGAGGGCCTCGGGCCCCGAGGGTTGCCCACCCAGCCGCACCACCTGGGCCGCCAACCACAGAGCGGCCAACTCTTCGTCGGTCAGGCCGGGGTCGGGCAGCCGGTAGCGCTCGGGGGGCACGACATAGCCGTACTCGACCTCCCAGGCATCGGTCGGACGGGTCTCCACGGGGATTCCCAACCCCCGCAGCAGCTCCTTGTCCCTCTCGAACATACGTCGGAAAGCCTCATCCGAACCCCGGTCGTAGCCCGCCACCGTGTTGCGGATTTCCTCGGCGGTGGCGGGGCGGCCGGCGGTCAGGAGGAAAGCGAGGAGGTTCAGCAGCCGTTCGAGAACCTGTCGCATTCAATCACCCGTCTCGCCGCTGCCTCCGCACCGGGCACCCACACTGGGCCTCACTACTGGGCCTCACAGAGATTCGATGAGCTTTTCGACCCGCTCATCGACGGCTTTGAAAGGGTCCTTGCACAAGACGGTTCGCTGCGCCTGATCATTGAGCTTGAGGTGTACCCAGTCAACCGTGAAGTCACGTTTCTTCGCCTTGGCTGCCTTGATGAATTCGCCCCGTAGCCTGGCCCTGGTTGTCTGGGGCGGTTTGACCACCGCATTGGCGACGGCGGCGTCGGTGACCACCCTGTCGACCATACCCCGGCGAGCAAGGATATGGAAGAGCCCTCGATTGCGGTCGACGTCGTGATAGGCCAGGTCCAGCATCGCCATGCGGGGAGCCGACATCGGGATGCCCCGCTCCTCTCGATATTTCTCGAGAAGACGGTATTTGATCACCCAATCCACCTCTCGGTCGAGCGATAGGGGGTCCTTCTCCAATCCGGTAATGAGGTGTTCCCACATATCGACGGCCTTCTGCACTTCGGGGGGGAATCCCGGATTGCGGCTGAACCGCAAGGCCTTGTCGAGGTATTCCCACTGGATATCGAGGGCGGACAGCTCCCTGCCGTTGGCCAGGCGAACACGGCGCCGGCAGGTGAGATCGTGGCTGATCTCGCGGATGGTGCGAATCGGGTTCTCGAGAGTGAGATCGCGGAACACTGCGTCCCGTTCGATCATCTGGAGGAGAGCGACCATTGTTCCGACCTTCACGTATGTCGCGTATTCGCTCATGTTGGAGTCACCGGCGATCACGTGCAGGCGCCGGTACCGCTCGGCGTCGGCGTGCGGTTCGTCGCGGGTGTTGATGATCGGCCGGCTGCGAGTCGTGGCCGACGACACCCCCTCCCAAATGTGCTCGGCTCGCTGAGCCATGGCGAAGGTGGTGCCCCGGGGAGTCTGCAAGAGCTTGCCGGCGCCGAGGAATATCTGCCGGGTGACCAGGAACGGGATGAGCACGTCGACGGTCCGGTGGAAGTCGCGGTGCCGGCTGACGAGGTAGTTCTCATGACAGCCGTACGAATTGCCGGCCGAGTCGGTGTTGTTCTTGAAGAGGTAGATCTCCCCGCGGATCCCCTCCTCTTCGAGTCGCTGTTCGGCGGAGCGCACCAGGCTCTCGAGTATGCGCTCGCCGGCCTTGTCGTGAGCGACGACGTCGTAGAGGCTGTCACATTCGGGGGTGGCGTACTCGGGGTGGCTACCGACGTCGAGGTAGAGACGAGCGCCGTTCTCCAGGAATACGTTGGAGGATCGACCCCAGCTCACCACCCTCCGGAAAAGGTATCGGGCCACCTCGTCGGGGCTGAGCCGCCGCTGACCTCGCAGCGTGCAGGTGACCCCATACTCGTTTTCGAGGCCGAAGATTCGTCGATCCATCCGACGAAGAGGCTAACCGGGAATATGCAAACCGGCTGCGCGTCCCTACCCACGGCTCTGGTGGGTGGAGGCGCGCCGGAGGTCTGGTGGATCAGGTGTGTGCATCCCTACCCACGGATCTGTAGGTGGAGACGCGCAAGGCCTTCATAGCTACCCGCTTCAGCCGGCAGTCATGGCGGTGAGGTCCTCGTCGCTCAAACGTCGAAAGGCCCGCCGACCGTTGCTGCTCTCCAAGACGGCAGCCTCCCAGCCGTCGGGGGCCCGGCCTTCAACCTGGCGGAAGGAGGCGGCGCCCAGCTTCACAGCTTCGGCGAGAACCATGCCCTCTCGAAAACCAGCCTTGATAGCTTCGGTGAGAGCTTCGGCCTTGCCGCCGATGGCGCAGAAGTCCCGCTCGTCGAACAAGGTCCCGTCGTAGGTGACCTTGAAGAGCCTGTGCTCGCCGCCATTGACCGAGATCTCGGCGATGAGCATCTCCACCTCGTAGGGCTTCAGCTCGTGGGAGAAGATCGCCCCCAACGTCTGGGAGAAAGCGGTTGCCAGCCCCATGGCCGTCACGTCCTCGCGTGAATAGAGATAACCCATCAAGTCGGCTTGGCGGATGCCGGCCTTACGGAGTGTTTCGAACTCGTTGTACCGCCCGACCCCGGCGAAGGCGATCCGGTCGTACATCTCCGAGATCTTGTGGAGGGCGCGGCTGGGGTTCTCGGCCAGGATCAGCACCCCGGAGGCGTATTCGACCGCCACGATCGAACGGCCTCTGGCAATCCCTTTGCGGGCGAATTCCGCCTTGTCCCTGACTAGCTGTTCGGGGGCAACGTAGAAGGGCATGGTCATGGGCTTGACTCCAGCGCCTGCCGGGCGGAGGCCTCCAGCCGATCGGCAGGCGGTTCACTTACTCCGTTCCGATCGATCAGGTAGACGTTGGGGAGGATGTTGCGACGCAGATCGGGGCCGCCGGTGGCTAGGTCTTCAGCCGCCGCCGCCACCAATGCACGTACCGAAATATCGATGGCGGTCGCCTCGTCGAGGTCGGTTCGGTAGACGGTGCGGAGGAAAGACTTGGCTTCTCGGGACCCCGAACCGGCGGCGCCGTAGTCCTGTTCCTCGTAGCGACCTCCGACCACGTCGAAGGTGTAAAGCCGACCAACATCGGCAGCTTCGTCGAACCCGGCGAACAGCGGCACCACCACCAGGCCCTGAAAGGCCATCGGGAGCTGGCCCCGTACCAGACGGGCCAGGAAGTTGGCCTTGCCCTCCAAGGTGAGACGCAAACCTTCCAGCTTCTCGTAGTGCTCGAGCTCGACCTGGAAGAGCTTGACCAACTCCATGGCCAAACCAGCAGTGCCCGAGATGGCCACGACGGAGTAGCGATCGGCCGGGAAGACCTTTTGGATACGTCGATGTGCCACCGAATAGCCCTCGGTGGCCTGGCGGTCGCCAGCCATCACGACCCCACCCTGATAGCAAACCGCAAGGACCGTTGTCGCCTCAGGTGCGCTCACGCGCCCCTCGGCGGGGACTTCCCAGCGAGGGGCCAAATCGAGCGAGGTGAGTAAGTCGGTGAAACTGGAGCCGGGAAGGGGGGCCGAGAGCGGAAGCAGCCCAAAGCTGAAGGGGGGTCCGGTCACTCGCCGCCCTTCTGGACGTAGTTCTTAACGAATTCCTCGGCGTTTTCCTCGAGCACCGAATCGATCTCGTCGAGGAGATCGTCAATCTTTTCGGTCGTCTCCTTGACACGGGTTTTGGCCTCGGCGGTGTCGGTTGTCTCCTCGACAGCCTCGGCCTTGCGTTGTGACTTGGCGCGTTCTTTTTCGGCCATTTCAACCTCCTAAAGCAGCGAGCAGAGCGGCTGCGTCGTCAACTGCGTCCAACAGCTCGCCCACCCTGGCTTGATCGCCGCGCAGGGGCTCCATCATAGGTACCCGCTTGAGAGTCGACTGGCCCACGTCGAAGACCAACGAGTCCCAATTGGCGGCCACCAGCGACGAAGAGAACTTCGAAACGCAACGGCCCCGGAAATAGGCACGAGTACGAGGCGGTGGAGACGTTTCGGCGGCGGCCACCTCCTCGTCGGTAAAAAGGCGTTGGATCGAACCGCGGCCGACCAGACGATGGTAAAGGCCGCGCTCTGGGTTGACGTCGTGGTACTGGAGGTCGAGGGCGGCCAGCTTGGGTGACCCCGGAACCAGCCCATCGCGTTCCTGATAGGCATTGACGAGTTGCAGCTTGACCGCCCAGTCCAGCCGGTCGGCGCACCGCAAAGGGTCGATTTCGAGATCGGCCAGGGTTCCTTCCCAAACCTTGAGCAGCTCGCCCCACACCGGGTCGTCGAGTTCGGCCTCCACGTACTTGGAGAGCCACTCGAGATAGCGCCATTGCATGTCGAGTGCCGACGCGGTTCCGCCCTCCTCCAATTCGAGCGCCCTTCGCAGGCCGACATCGTGGCTGACGGTCCAACAACTCGCCACCGGATCGGCCAGCGTGAGGGAATCCGGGAGAGCCCCGTCTTCGATGGCGGCCAGCACCAGTGCCGCCGAGCCCAGCTTCAAGAACGTCTGCGTTTCGCTCAGGTTCGCATCACCGATGATCACGTGCAGGCGCCGGTATTTCCCCGGATCGCCATGGGGTTCGTCCCTGGTGTTGATGATCGGACGCTTCAGGGTGGTCTCTAGACCTACCTCCTCCTCGAAGAAGTCGGCTCGCTGGCTGATCTGGAAGGGCGTGGCCGGCCGACCATTCTCGGCGCCTATCTTGCCCGCCCCCGTGAACACCTGCCGGGTGACCAGGAAGGTCGTGAGATAGCGGATCACCTCTCCGAACGGCAGGTCGCGAGGCAGCAGGTAGTTCTCGTGCGCCCCGTAGGAGTTGCCCTTTCCGTCGGAGTTGTTCTTGTAGAGACCCACCACCTGGCCCGAAGGCAAGGCGGCTTGAGCAGCAGCGGCGGCCTTGGCCATCACCAACTCACCGACCTTGTCGTGGAGGGCCGCTTCCTTCGGGTCGTAACACTCAGGCCCGGAGTATTCGGGGTGGGCATGATCGACATACAGCCGGGCGCCGTTGGGGAGCACGGCGTTGACCAGCGCCGAATCGACATCGGTTACCGCAAAGCCGTCATGGCCGAACCCGCGGGCGTCCCGACCCGGCGATTCCTCCTCGTACGACCACTGCACTCGCACCCGTTCGCCGGGGTAGGAGTTGATGATCATGGCCGAGGCGAGCGCCGGGTTGAAGTCCGGCTGGTTACGAATCGATACGCCGTACTCGGTCTCGGTGCCGAGCACTTTGTGGATGGCCATCAGAGATACTGGCCGGTGGACACAGCCTCGATACTACGGCTTTCCCCGTCGCCACCAATGAGGGTGCGGACGTAGACGATCCGTTCGCCCTTCTTGCCCGAGATCTTCGCCCAGTCGTCGGGATTGGTGGTGTTGGGAAGGTCCTCGTGCTCACGGAACTCCTGCTTGATGGCGGCCAGCAGATCTTGGGTTCTGATGCCCCCCCCACCACCGGCAATCTGCCTCTTGATGGCATCCTTCTTGGCGCGGCGAATGATGTTCTCGATCATGGCGCCGGAGGAGAAGTCCTTGAAGTACATGATCTCGCGGTCCCCGTTGGCGTAGGTGACCTCGAGAAAGCGGTTGTCGTCCTCGACCGAGTACATCGCTGCGACCGTCGCCTCGATCATGCGGTGGCAAAGTAGGCCTCGATCACCGCCGGCGACCGCCAACTCGTCGGCGTTGAGGGGCAGGTTGGGGGTCAGGTAGACGCCGAATATCTCGGCTGCCGCCTCGGGATCCGGTCGGGAGATCTTGATCTTCACGTCCAGACGTCCGGGCCGGAGAATGGCCGGATCGATCAAGTCTTCTCGGTTCGACGCTCCGATGACAATCACGTTCTTCAGCGATTCGACGCCGTCCAGCTCGGAGAGGAGCTGTGGAACGATGGTCGACTCGACATCCGAGGAGATCCCGCTCCCCCGGGTGCGGAACAGCGAGTCCATCTCGTCGAAGAAGACGATCACCGGAACACCTTCGTCGGCCTTCTCCTTGGCCCTCTGGAAGATCAAACGGATCTGTCGTTCCGTCTCGCCCACCCATTTGTTGAGGAGTTCAGGTCCTTTGATGTTGAGGAAGAAGGAGCGAGCGTCGGCGCGCCCGGCCCTTTCCGACACGGCCTTGGCCAGGCTGTTGGCCACCGCCTTGGCGATGAGGGTCTTGCCGCACCCCGGCGGACCATACAAGAGCACTCCCTTTGGTGGAACCAGGCTGTAATCGTCGAACAAGTCGCGATGAACGTAAGGCAGCTCGACGGCGTCTCGGATCTCCTCGATCTGCTTCTTGAGGCCGCCCACCTCCTCGTAGGTGATGTCGGGCACCTCTTCGAGAACCAGCTCCTCTACCTCCGGCCGCGCCATCCTCTCGTAGACGAGACCCGACTTGAGGTCGATGCGTACATAGTCGCCGGCCCGGATCAGAACGTCGTGAAGCGAGTCGGCGGGCGTGACCACCCGCTCCTCGTCCGCCCGGGCGATTACGACCAGCCGACCATCCGCCAGCTTCTCGCGCACACGGACCACCTCGCCGGTCGGCTCAAACGAACGTACGTCGACAATGTTGAAACTCTCGTTGAGGAGGATCTCCTGGCCCTTCTGCAGCTGCTTCACTTCAATGGACGGTTGTGCACTGACCCGCACCTTCCGGCTGCCCGTCAGAACGTCGATGGTGCCGTCTTCGTTGACTTGCAGAACGGTCCCGAAGTTGTTGGGGGGGGAGGTGAGTTTCTCCACCTCGGCTCGGAGCACGGAGAGTTGTCCGCGGGCCTCCTCGAGGACCGTAGCCAGTTTCTCGTTCTGACCGAGTGCCTGACTGAGCTGGCCCTTGATCTCGGCCAGCCGGTCTTCGAGTTGGGCAACGCGCCGGGGGGCATCTTGGAGGCGGCGGCGCAGTGCCACCATCTCCTCTTCGAGTCCGGCGACCGCTCGACGCAGTTCGGCGGTCTCTTCATCGGGTTGTGCGCTCATCGGCCTTTCACCTACCTGCCGCGCAGTATACGTTGACAGCTGTTTTGCGTTGGGACCTACGTGTTTCCTTCTCTGTCGGCTTCCCAAACCGGAACGATTAGCATCTCTTTGCCAAACGTTCAGGAGTTTTCATGAAAGTGTGGATCGACCAAGACCTCTGTACCGGGGACGGGCTTTGCGAGGAGATCTCTCCGGACGTCTTCGTTTTGCTCGACGACGGCCTGGCCTACGTCCGAGAAGCCGACCGGGTCTACGCCACCGCCAAAGGCAATCCGCAGGGGGCAGCCGGCCTCGCCGTGGTGCCGGCGGGCAAGGAAGCCGAGGTCATCGAAAGCGCTGAAGAGTGCCCGGGCGAGTGCATCTTTATCGAACCGTGACGAGCCTTCCGGCCGGGCGCGCCAGCACGTCCGACCACCCCCTAGTGCTCTGTCGGCCCGATTCTGCGGCCGACCGTGACGAAACCGGTGTGCCCCACCATCCGGTGGTCTGGTCGTACTGAACGGCCGTCGACGCTCCAGGTTCGGTGCAAGGTCTCGAATATCTCGATCTCCCCGAAGGCTCCCGACTCCCGCATGCGACCGACCAGGATCTCGACCTGGGGTACCGTCGGCAAGTATGCGCAAACGATCGCATCTCCCGGGAGCTCTCGGTAGCGGTCGATTGAGTGCCAGGGCTCGGGGAGGTCAAGGATCAATCGGTTCGGCCGTATCTCGGCGATGAGGTCCTCGACTTCTCCCATCCGCAGTTCCAGTTGGGCCGGGACCTCTCCGAACCAGCCTTCGATGGCGCGGCGCGCCTGGGCGGCGTGATCCTCCCGCCGCTCGACGCTGACGACTCGTCCGGTGGGCCCGACAGCATCTGCCAAGGCGATAGCCAGCGCCCCGGATCCGGTCCCGGCCTCCAGCACTGCCAACCCCGGTCGAACGTCTGCCCAGACGAGTATGGGGCCGATGTCCTTCGGGTAGACGATCGTCGCTCCCCGCTTCATTTTCAGGAGGTAGTCGGCGAGGCGCGGGCGGAAAGCACGCATCGCTCCCCCGCCGAGCAGTTCGAAGCTGTTGCCCGGCTCGGACCCAAGCAACCGGTCGTGATCGAGCACGCCACGGTGATGGTGGAAAGCCCCTCCGGCGACCAGTCGGACCAGATAGCGACGCCCCTTGTGGTCGATTAGGAGAACCCAATCTCCTGGGCGGAAGGTCATCGTCGACCGACGGTGGCAATGGTTGCCAGCTGCAACCGGCAGAACGAGCAGATATCGCCGGTGGTCGGTTCACCGCACAACTGGCACTGGTGGAGTGCGGCCTTGTCGACGGCGGTGACGGTTTCTGCCGAGTGGCCAACCTTTGCCAACAGGCCGCTCATCCGCGCCACTCCCTTGATCTTGACCTCCCGCCGGGGCTGGCGGAGGACCACTTTCATCGAAAGAGTGAAAGGGTCGAGGCGACGACGGTGAGGAACATACCGATGACCACCACCCAGACGAGGATCTGGACCAGGCGACGGTTACGCATTGCGGACGACGGTCGGAGATTCGATGCTCCCAGGGTACGGACCGGTGTCGGATGGTGGCAAGCCGGGTACAGTCCGCTTATGCCCATCAACCTCACGGGAGCGGGAATCGATCGTCTGGTGCGTGGGCTCCGCCGAGGCGATCAGCGGCTCATCTAC
>Ga0209342_10001153_pt1 | contig 29746 bp, 24 predicted proteins | sample RifCSP16_2_FD_184023 | JGI IMG/M metagenome (GOLD analysis project Ga0209342, IMG submission 184023) | Soil microbial communities from Rifle, Colorado - Rifle CSP2_sed 16_2 (SPAdes) (version 2) | ecosystem: Environmental > Terrestrial > Deep subsurface > Rock core/Sediment | place: Rifle...
TCTCCGTTCAGTGTGTTTGCGCCACCGTGCCAAACCTGTGGCTCTGCGCGCCCATCGCGCAACCCACGTTACCGCGGAGGCGGGCCGCCACCCCTCGAACGAAAGCCATTCTGTCTAGCGCTCAACGGCCTGAGCGCACGCCAATTGCACCTGTCGTTGACAGATATGCATAACGTGCATATATTGCAGGTGTGTCCGCCGAATTCGACCCGAAAAAGGATGCGGCAAACATCAAGAAGCACGGCGTGTCGCTTTCCGAGGGCGACGGGGTGCTGAATGACCCGCTCGCGCTCACCGTCGAGGATGACGCTGCTGAGGGCGAGCAGCGGTTTGTCACCATTGGAATGAACGCGTTCGGGTCGCTGATGGTCGTGGTTCACAGTCCTCGGGGCAGTGGCTCGCGAACCATCTCTGTGCGGAAGGCCGACCCCAAAGAGCGGAGAAATTATGAAAAAGGTGTATGACTTTTCCAAAGGAAAGCGTGGCGCGGTGATTCCCACGACAGGGAAGACGCGTATCACCATCTACATGGACGACGCAATCGTCAGCCGATTCAAGGCCCAATCTGAGAAGACTGGCAAGGGATATCAGACGCTGATTAACGAAGCTCTGAAGGCCCACCTGGGGCTCGCGGAGCAACCCGTCACGCAGGATCTCGTGCGCAAGATCGTGCGTGAAGAGCTCGCGGCGCATGGTTGAGCGCTAACCCGGCGCCGCACGCGGACGTGCGCGATGAAGCCAGCGCACGCCGGTGGGCTCTACGTTGGGCGTCATGAGCGATGGACCAGAAATACTGCTTGAGCACGCCGCTCCAGGTTGCGTACGCTCTGTATTCGATCGTTCACGCATGAGGTGCGTAATGGTGGGACGGCCTTCGACAAAACAACTGACTTCAGCCCCCAGCAGATGAGAAAATCTAGGAATATTCTGGGGACAAAACATGCCGGGAATGGCGGCAAGGCGGCAGAATGGCAGCAGCACTCGCCGCGTTCGCGGCAAGATCAGGCGGGTTCTCCCAAGACGGCGGCCGCCCAGCATGTCCGTTTTTGTACCAGCCGTGACGGCGTGCGGATCGCGTACGCCGTAACCGGCGAAGGCCCGCCGCTGGTGAGAACCGCGACTTGGCTGAGCCATCTCGAATATGAATGGCAGAACCTCATCCGGCAGCCGGCGCTGGAGGAATTGTCGCGTCACTTCACTCTCATCCGTTACGATCAGCGCGGTTGCGGCCTCTCCGACCGAAGCCCGGAGGACATCTCCTTCAAAGCGTGGGTCGACGACCTCGACGCGGTAGTCAGAGCGGCCAGCCTTTCCCGATTTTCCCTGTTAGGCGGGTCGCAGGGCTGCGCCATCGCGATCGCCTACGCCGCGCAATATCCCGACAAGGTCGGCCATCTCATGCTTTACGGTGGCTATGCGCTGGGCAAGCTGAAGCGCGACCTCTCGGAGCGGCAGCGCGAGGAAGCCCGCACACTCGTCAAGATCATCGAATTGGGATGGGGCAAGGAAACCACCGAGTTCAGACAGGTATTCACGACACAGTTCATGCCGGACGCCACTCACGAACAGCAACGCGCGTTCGACGAGTTTCAGCGGATGTCCACGTCCCCCGAGAATGTCGTTCGCATCATCACACAGTTCGACCTCATCGACGTGCGCGAGCTGGCTACAAAGGTCCGCTGTCCGACATTGGTGCTGCACGCGCGCGGCGATACGCGGGTTCCGTTCGAGGAAGGCCGCAGGGTGGCGGCTCTGATTCCCGGCGCGCGTTTCGTGCCGCTTGAAAGCCGCAACCATATTCTGCTGAGCGAGGAGCCCGCGTGGCGGCAGTTCATGGACGAGATAGCGGCGTTTCCCAAGACAGCGAAACAGAGCATCGCTCTCCCCCCGCGGCTGACTTCCCTGACCGACCGCGAGCGCGCGGTGCTGGAATTGATCGCGCAGGGCTTGGATAACGGCCGCATCGCTAGCGCATTGTCCCTCAGCGAAAAAACGGTGCGTAACTACGTCACCAGCATCCTCGACAAGCTGCAAGTGTCGAGCCGCCCGCAAGCCATAGTTATCGCCCGAGACGCAGGATACGGCCATGCGCTCTCCAAAACGGGCCTCTAACAGCGTGCTGCGAAACTCTTGAAAGTCGATTCGTGTTGAGCGTAATGAAGTGGAGTCGAAACATAAATGGCCCCGAATTCAATCGATTGTCACCCGCGACCTCGGCCGCGCTACGCTCAGGGCGAACGGTGTTTTGCATCAGCCTGCTAGGACATGAGTCCCGGTTTGCAGCCTTGCGACTGCAATCAGTGGAGCCGCAATCCGGGACACTGGCCTCTACGAAGGCTCGCCTCGAGGACGTATAACTACGTCAGGTCAATACCGGCCAACGTCAGCCGTACAGGAGGCGAACGATGTTTCAGAAAGAGCGCTTAATCGAGGAATGCCGCGCCGCACTCAAGGAGAAAGACGCGCCCGCCGCGATCCGGGAGCTGGTGGCGCAAGCCGTACGCGATCCCGCGCAGGTCGTCCGGACGCTCGGAGAACCCAAGCGCGCGGGCGTAGAATCGATTTACCGGGCGGACGACCTGACGATCCTCCACCTTTGCTGGGGACCCGGTATGGTATTCAAGCCGCACGATCATCGCATGTGGGCCGTCATTGGCATCTATGGAGGATGCGAACGGAATATCTTCTACCGCCGCAGCGCGCGAGGATTGACGCAGCACGGGACCCGAGAATTGAACGCGAAGGAAACCATTCCGCTCGGTGCGGCCATCATCCATTCGGTGACAAATCCGCTCGACCGGATCACCGCGGCGATCCATGTTTACGGCGGAGATTTCTTTGCGGCGCCGCGAAGCGAATGGAATCCGGATACCCTCGAAGAACGCCCCTACGACGCCGCGGACACGGTGCGCGCGTTCGAAGAATCTAACGAACGGCTGGCCGTACAGGCTTCCCGATAGAAGGCAGCGGGCTGCGCTCTATCCGCGGCCGACTGCCTTTGCTAATTAGGGCGCGCACGTTGTCCGGTTGCGTGTCGCAAGTCCACCCACGTACTGGTCCGGACGAATCACGATGACGCGCAACTCGTAGCGGTGAGCTGACCCCGCGAGGTGTCGCGTATCACCTTGCGCAGCGAGCCGACTGACCTGGGCAGCCCGCTCGAATTCCAGAGCAATGCCGTCATCGGCGCCGACGGCAAGTCGGTATCACGTTCTTTCCATGCCCGCACGAACTCTGCCCGGTCGCGCTTCGGCCTAAAGCGCGCCATCGCCAGCCGTATCTGTATGCAACCACGCGGCGCCGAGGTAAGCAGCGAGTGATCTGCTGTTGCAAGGCAGTGCCGCGTTTCCCTTCGCTCAAACGCAGCAATGCATGCGCGGTGGTTCTAATGACGCTGCATTTGCATCCGTGGTCAGCTTGCCTCCTCGCGTCAGGCGGCGCAGTATCTTTCTTGTCAACGTAACCGCCTCCCGAATGCAGCACTTCGCGGAAACGCAGTTGCCCAACTTTAGTTCGAGCGGACGCGTTGCCAGCGGCGCTGGCAGGCGCCGCTCAACATCGCGTTGGGCGTCGGAGAACCCGGTCATTGGCGCGAAGTTGAGCATGTAACTCGGGCTCATACCAAGGAGCCAAAAGGGAGACTATGGTTGCCGATTCGCTGATTGCCGAAGTCAACGTGTTCTACAAGGCGTACGCCGAGGCGTTCCACGCGGTCAGCGGGGTCCGGATCGCCGACTTCTATTACACGCCGTGTCTTGCGATGCGCGGCGACGGCTCGATCCACTGCTTCCAATCACGCCCAGAGATCGAAAAGTTCTTCCACGGTGTTGCGGACACCTACTACAAGGAGGGTCTGCGAAGGAGTGAGTTCAACAATCTCGAAGTCGTCCCGATCGGTGGGCGCTGTTTGTTGGCGACGATGGAGTGGGTGTTCTATCGCGGAGATGGAAGTCTACTCAAGCAATGGCGCCAATCGTACAACCTGGTTCGCGTCGATAGGGGTTGGAAGATCCTACTGTCGACCTTCCATGTCGCTTGAGCGTTGGCAGGTAATCGCGTGCCGACGCCCAATCGGGTCGGGGCGGGGTGCTAACCCGCCCCTCCCACACCACCCGGCATGCGGGTCCGCACCGGGCGGTTCAAGGAAAGGAAGCACACGTCGTCGTCAGGCGTAGCCCTGCGCTTTCATCCACAGCGCGCGGATACTGACCAAGCCCTTGCCTTCAAGCCATGCATTCGTCATCCCGGTTTGCGTCGCCAGCGTCCTCGACAGGTGCCAGTAGCTCTTGCTGCTGATCGCCGTGAAGATGGCGGCTCGCTTGCCCGTTCCCAGCGCAAGAAGGTTTCGCACCTTGGTACGCACCCAGCGCCACCGTTTCCAGTAGCACATGCGCACGCGCCGGCGCAGCCACTCATCGAGTTCCGGGATCGGACGGTAATACTGCGAGATGCCGAAGTAGCCCATCCAGCCGCGCAGGTACTGCGCGAGCTTGTGGAACCGCCAGGCCATCGAGACGCCCCAAGAGCGCCCGGTGAGTTGCCGCACCCGGTGTTTGAGGTCCTCGAAAGCCGACGCCGACCAACGCAGCTTGCCCTTGCGGAACGTGAATCCGAGGAACTCGCATTCGTCGACCGGCGCCACACGGCTCTTTTGCTCGTTGACCGGCAGTTTGAGCCGCCGGCCAAGGTACGCGGTGATGCTCATCTTGACGCGCTCGCCCGCTCGGTGACTGCGGACCAGTATCAGAAGGTCATCGGCGTAGCGCGTGAAGCGATGGCCGCGACGTTCCAGTTCCCGATCCAGATCATCGAGCAGGATGTTGGCGAGCAGCGGTGAGAGCGGCCCGCCTTGCGGCGTGCCGAGCTCGCTTGGCTCAAAGGTTTCACCGACCATCACGCCCGCCCGCAGGTACCGGCCGATCAGCGCGAGCAACCGCTTGTCGCCCACCCGTCTGGCCACGCGGGCCATCAGGATGTCGTGCCGGACGTTGTCGAAGAACTTCGCCAAGTCCAGATCGACGGCGATGCGGTAGCCCGCCCGGACATCAGCTTGTACCTGCCTGAGTGCTCCGTGAGCGGAACGCTTGGGCCGGAAGCCGAAACTCGATGCCGAGAAACCCGGATCGAAGATCGGCGTCAGGACTTGCGCGATGGCTTGCTGGATCAGCCGATCCGTTACGGTCGGTATCCCCAGCGGCCGCTCGCCCCCGCCCGGCTTCGGGATCAATACCCGGCGCACCGGTTGAGGGCGGTAGTTGCCATCGACGAGGCGCTCGCGAATCGAGGGCCAGCGTTCGCGCGCGAATTGGGCGAAGTCCTCGATGTGCATTCCGTCGATACCCGGCGCACCTCGGTTGGCCTTCACCCGCTTCCACGCGCGGCGCAGGTTCTCCGCCGCAAGCACCCTTTCCATCAAAGCAACGTGCAAGGCTGGCTGCGCGATACGGCGCGCGCCTTCGACTCCCCCGGTCGGGTTCGGCATCGAATGCGAGTCGCTCACGGCTCCTCCTTGTCCATCCCTGTTCGGCCCTTCACCGCAAGACCACCACGGCTAATACGGCCTCTGCTGACTTCTGTCCGTTCACGAACGCGATCGCTCGCGTACGCGCTCTCCGCGCCCGCCCCAGGGTCCGGTGGCCTGTCCATCCCTTTCGGAATGGGCCTCAGTCCGGCTCCCATCGCGAGCGCCGAGCGCCTTTCGGACAGATCTCCCCGAATAAGAACATGAGCCTTCAGTGCACAACCGCCGCATTTACCCTGCCCCTGGACACCTCGGGCTTCGTCACCTTGTGCTGACTCGCCCCGGAGCTGAGCCTTCTATGCGATTTCTGTTCGTCGGCTCGCACCTTTGCGCTCGGGCTTCCTTCAGACAAATCCTCGCGGATTTGCCCTTGCCTTCGGCTAGTGGTTATCCTGACTTCATAATGTCCTCCCACAGGGGACTTTCACCCCATAAGCTCATGCCCATGTCGGGCGTACACAGCGCAGCCCACTCCGACGCGCGCGAGTCGCCGTGCGTCTTTAGCCGCAGCGCGGCGCGCGCGGGTGGCTGCGAACGTTGATATGGCTTTCCTTGTCAACGGAGGCGAGTTGACCCTGCCCACAGTGCGCGGTGAGCGAATTGCACGGCTCGATTGCCAGATAGGGAACGCGGCGGGGCCATCTTGAGCGACGGTCGATCAAGCTGATATTCGCGCGTTGGGTAGCGGCATGACTGCTGTGCGTCGCGGAGCTGCCTTGGTCTAGGATCTGGGATGCCGGCCGTGAGGCCGGACCAATAACGTCCGACAAGGGTTCTCCTTTCCGCGGCCGCGCCGCGTTTCCTATCTGGCATGAGTGGTGGATGCCGTGAGCCTCCTTTGTCGGGTCGATGGGACGGGCGTTTACCGATGCGCGATCGCGACCGTTCGGTTCAGTGCGGTTTGACGCTCTGGCCGATCGCCCAGACAAAGCCCGAGAGCTCGCGCGCGAGCGCCACCACGATCTTGTTGTGATGCAGGTGCCGGGCGCTCAGGCGCCGGTACTTGGCGCTCAGACGCAGTTGCGCACGCCACGCGATGTCGCAGGCGGCTTTCGGTAATCCCGTTTGCCGGGTGGCGATGATGCGCGTCACCCGCGCCGGATGCCGATAGGCCCAGGCCGCCTCGATCAGCGCACGCCGCGCGTAGCTGTTGCCCGCCTTGGTGATCGAACCCTGGCGCCGGTGCTCACCGGAGGAGTCCTCCCGCGGGACCAGACCCAGGTACCCCATGAGCTGTCGGGCCGAGCCGAAGCGGGTGAGATCACCCAGTTCCGCAATGAGCGTCACGGCATGCACAAACTGGATACCGCGCATCGCCTGCAGCGCCGCCACCACCGGGGCGAAGCGCCAGGTGAGGACCTCGGTCTCGATCGCCCGGGTGAGCCGCTCGATGCGCCCGGTGGCCACCGCGATGGCATCGACATACTCCTCGAACACGATCTGCTGCGCGGGCTCGGGCAGCTTCAGCTCCGAGAGCCAGCGCCGGTGCGCTCCCGTCCAGGAGGTCTTGCCTACATAGCGGATGTCGTTCCTGAGCAGCAGCGCCTTCAGCTGCTGGCGCACGCGCCGCTGCGCGATCACCGCATCGTCGCGCCCGCGTACCAGATCCCGGATCGCCTCGTCCCGGATATCGGGCACGTGGATCGCTTCCAACTCCCCCGCGCGCGCCAGGCTCGCCAGCCGCTCGCTGTCGCGCCGGTCGGTCTTCACATGATCGCCCGCGCGCTTGGGCACCAGCGCGGGGGAGACCACCATGCAGCGCTCCCCCAGCGCCGCGAGCTCGCGGTGGATCCAGAACCCGCACGGCCCCGCCTCGTACACGAACACCCGCTCCCCGCCCTTGGACTGCTGCTTCCTCACCATCTTCCGCAACGACCCCCGGTCCCCGCCGATCTGCCCCAGGCGGCGCACCTCACCGCCCGCCTCGGCGAGCGTCACGTCGATCGACTCCTTGTGCACGTCCATCCCCACAAAAACCTTGCTAGACTTTTCCATGGCCCGTCTCCGTTCAGTGTGTTTGCGCCACCGTGCCAAACCTGTGGCTCTGCGCGCCCATCGCGCAACCCACGTTACCGCGGAGGCGGGCCGCCACCCCTCGAACGAAAGCCATTCTGTCTAGGCGGCCGAACCATGGACTTGGCGCAGAGGATTCGAAGAGCATTGGCAACGACCGCAAGGGAATTCAATCGTGCGTTGACCTGCTTCGATCCGGCGCCTGGCCGAGTTAATACCTATCCCGAGCGCATGGTGAGCTACTACTACATTCACGCTCTCAGCAGGGCGCTCGCGAGCGCGCGTGTGCTCTTAGAGATTCCGGTTAAGGGCAAATCGAAGCGGGGATGGGACAACCACATAGACGCGCTCATCTTTAGTGACCGCGAATTGGTTCTGGCCGAGTTCAAGGTAGCTTGGGCACCGAGTCATTGGCCGGCGCTCGCTCAAGATCTCGAACGCCTTAGAACGCCATCGGTTAACCGAGAGATTCGGGCGTGCTTTACTGATCGGCAACGCCGGCATTCATATGTCTTTCTTGGTGCTGACTGCTGGTATCGGAAAAGAGCCGAGGCTTGGAGGTCTGGTGTCGACTCAGGCAAGTGGATTCTCCCGCGCTCAATGCGTTCCTCGCACCGCGACTTTGCTTGCGTTTATGACGAGTCTGGAAAGGACTACGATGGCTACTACCTTACTTGGGCGCTCGCTCCTTTCCGGCAACCGGCCGCCTAACAGCACGCCGCACCGGACGCGGGAACCTCATCCGATAAAGTGGACACCTCGACCTAACCGCCCGGAGTATGATTCCCGAGCCCGAATGACGATCCCCATGCGCATCACCATCACCTACTGCGTGCGCTGAAACTACCTGCCGCAGGCCGGCCGTGTGTCGGCCGAGATCGAGCAGGCGCTCGGCGCGAAGCCCGAGCTCGTCAAGGGCGACAACGGGATTTTCGACGTCGCCGCGGACGGCAAGCTGGTCTTCTCGAAGCACCGCGAGAATCGATTTCCGAATCCCGGGGAAATCGTTCAGGCATTGCGGCGTTGATCTAGCTCAATTCCGCGAGCGGCCGCCCGACTAAGCTGGCCGTATGTCCTCGAGCGCTAGCGGGCCCCCGGCACGCTGATCATGGCCGAGCTCTTCAAGGCGCAACTCGACTACGTCTTCTTCCTCTACGGCCTGGCGTTCGTGGTGCTCGGCGCGGTCTGCTTCGCGCTGGGCGACAGGCGCCCGCGCGATCTGCCCTGGCGCGCGCTCGGCGCGTTCGGTCTCGCCCACGGCGCGCACGAGTGGCTCGTCCTTGCCGCGCTCAGCGCCGGCGACACGCCGGCGTTCCTGTGGGCGCGCCTCGTGGTGCTGGCCGGGTCGTTCCTGCCGCTCGCCGAGTTCGCCCGGCTGGGCGCAGCCCGCCTCGGGCGCAAGGTCCCCGGGCGGTGGATCCATGCGCCCGCGTTGCTGCTGGTCGCACTTGCCGCGGTCGCGATCGGGCCGGCCGCGGGCGACGCAGTCGCGCGTTACGCGCTGGGATTCACGGGGGGCGTGGCGGCCGGCGCGGTGCTCGCGCTGCTTGCGCGCGAACTGGCGGGCGCGGAGAAGCGATGGATCCTGCTTGCCGCGACGGGGCTCGGACTGTACGGCGTCGCCGCCGGCGCGGTCGTGCCGGCCGCGCCCTTCTGGCCGGCGCTGCTCGTCAATCAGGAGGCGTTCTTCAGCAGCTCCGGGATCCCCGTGCAGCTCGTACGCGGCCTGCTCGCCGCCTGGCTGGCGATCTCGGTCTGGGGCCTCAGGCGCCAGCGCATCATCGAGGATCATTCGGCCGCCTACGCCGGGCCGCTGCGATTGCAGTTCGCCTGGACCGCGATCGCGTTCGCGGCGACGCTCGGTGCGGGCTGGGCGCTGACCGATTATCTGGGCCGCTATTCCGAGCAGCGGATGCGGGACGACGTGCGAGGCGACCTCAGCCTGCTGGCCAACCGGCTTCGCATGGAGGTCGGCGCGGCGGACAGCGTGGCGAGATCGATGGCCGATTCGCCCTGGGTGCTGCCCGCGCTGGCGGGCGGCAGCCCGCTGGCATCGCAGGCGGCCGACGGGTTCGTGGACGCGTTCAAGAACGCGGCCGGGGAGGCGACGATCGCGTATCTCATGGACAGGGACGGAACGGTCGTCGCGTCGTCCAATCGCTTCGATTCCGACAGCCTGGTCGGGAAGAACTACCGGTTCCGCCCCTATTTCCGGCAGGCGGCCGCCGGACAGTGCACTCATTACTACGCGCTCGGAGTCACCACGGGGGAACGCGGCTATTACGCGAGCTGCCCGGCCCGCGACGCGTCCGGCCGGGCCGCCGGCGTGGCGGTCGTCAAGAAGACCCTGGACGCGATGGAGCTCGAATACCGCCAGTTCGAGCACGCCTTCTTCATAGATCCCAACAGCGTCGTGTTTCTCGCCAGCGACTCGCAGGCGCTGTTCAGGACCCTGTGGCCGCTGCCCGAAGACGCTCGGCAGGCGCTGTCACGCTCGCTGCAATTCGGCGAGCTGCGCGCCGCGCCCTTGCTCGCCGGGGAGATCGCGGACGGGACCTGGGTCGAATTCGAAGGCGAGCGCCACTACGCGGGGCGCCGCTACATCGGCGACGAACGATGGTCCTTCGTGACCTTGAGGGCAGGCGCCCCGATCGCCGCCAGCCGCGCCCTCGGGATCATCGTCACGCTGCTGTTCGCGGTCCTGAGCCTGGTCCACCTCGTGTGGATGGAACAGCTGGTGCGCGACAAGATCGCCCTGGCGAAGCGCGTCGAGCTGGAGCAGCGCGCAGCCACCGATGCGCTGACGGGCGTCGCCAACCGGCTGAAGTTCGATCAGGCGCTCGCCGACGAGATCGCGCGCGCAAAGCGCTACGGGACGCCGCTGGCGCTCGTGATGTGTGACGTCGACCACTTCAAGGCGATCAACGATACGCACGGCCACCAGGCGGGCGACAGCGTGCTGGTCGGCCTGTGCGGGCTGATCCAGCGCCACACCAGGAAAACCGATCTACTGGCTCGCTGGGGAGGCGAGGAATTCGTGATCCTCGCGCGCAACTGCGGCGCCGGGGACACGTTTCAATTGGCCGAGAAGCTGAGGCATTTGATCGAAACGCATGCGTTCGACAAAGTCGGCGCGGTCACCTGCAGCTTCGGCGTGGCCCAGTTCGGCGAAGGCGACAGCGCCGAATCGGCGCTGGCCCGCGCCGACGCGGCGCTCTATCGTGCCAAGGCGAGCGGCAGGAACCGCGTGGAGACGGCCTGAATGCCGGCCCGCCCCGGCACGCGGGCTCAGGTGCCCGCCCCGCCCGAGAGCTTCGGCGGGGTGTTCTTCTCGGCGAGCCGCTTGATCAGGCCGTCGATGCCGGACTGGCGCACCACGGCGTTGAATTCCGCGCGGTAGGTGATGACCAGGCTCATGCCCTCGACCACGATGTCGTAGATCTTCCAGCCCTCGGGCGTCTTGCGCATCGCGTAGTCCACCGCGACCGGGCGGTTGCCGAGGCTGACGTACTGGTTGCGCACCGTCGCCTCGGTGTCGCCCGGCTTCATGCGCACCGGCATCACCTTCATGGTCTGCCCGCGGTAGGCATCGATCGCGTTGGAGTAGGTGCGCACCAGCATCGAGCGGAACTCGGCGACCAGCCGTTCCTGCTGCTGCGGGTTCGCCTGTTTCCACACCTGGCCCGCCGCGAGCCGCGTCGACTCGCGGAAATCGATGTGCGGCAGGACCTTCTCCTCGGCGAGCTTGAGCGCCTTGTGCCGGTCCCCCGCCTGCAGCTCCTTGTCCTTCTGGATCGCGTCCAGCACCTCGGTGGTCACCTTCTTCACCAGCGCCTCGGGCCCCAGCTCCTGCGCCGCAGCCGGGACCGCGACGGATTGCGCGGCGAATGCGAAGATTGCGATTGCGGTGACGAGTCTCACGTTGACCTCCTTACACTGCGGCGCGCGCCGGATGCTGCGCGGCCTTGAACATCGCGGGCTCGAGCGAGTGGCGCTCGAGCAGCCGGTAGAACTCGGTGCGGTTCCTGCCCGCCAGGCGCGCCGCCTTGGTGACGTTGCCCCCGGTGATCTTGAGGATCCTCACCAGGTAGTCGCGCTCGAAGGCCCGGCGCGCCTCGTCCAGCGGCGTGAGGGTGGAATCCCCCGCGTCCAGCGCCTGCCTCACCAGCGACTCCGGGATCACCTCGGTCGCCGAGAGCGCCACGGCCTGCTCCACCACGTTGAGCAACTGGCGTACGTTCCCGGGCCAGGGCGCCGACACCAGCGCCTGCATCGCCTCGGGCGCAAAGGCCAGGCGCGAGCGCCGGTAGCGCTCGGCGAGCCTCGACAGGGAATGGTTGGCCAGCAGCGGAATATCCTCGCGCCGCTCCGCGAGCGCCGGAAGGTACAACTTCACGACGTTCAGCCGGTAGTACAGGTCTTCCCGGAACTCCCCCGCGGCGATCTTCTCCTCCAGCTTCCTGTGCGTGGCCGAGATGATGCGCACGTCCACCGCGTGGGTCTCGTTGGAGCCCACCGCACGCACGCTCTTGTCCTCGATCGCCCGAAGGAGCTTGACCTGCAGCGACAGGGGCATGTCGCCCACCTCGTCCAGAAACAGCGTCCCGCCCTCGGCCGCCTGGAATAGGCCCCGGCGGTCGGCCACCGCCCCGGTGAAGGAGCCCTTCTTGTGCCCGAAGAGCTCCGATTCCAGCAGCCCCTCCGGGATCGCCCCGCAGTTGACCGCCACGAACGGGCGCTCCGAACGGGGGCTCGCCCGGTGGATCGCACGCGCGAGCAGCTCTTTGCCCGTGCCGCTCGCCCCGAAGATGCACACCCCCGCGTCGGAGGCGGCCACGCGCTGCGCCTGCGCGAGCAGGTCCTGCATCGCGGAAGACCGCGTGATGATCTCCGCTCGCCAGGCTTCGCCCTCCCCAGAGGGCCCCGGCCCCGAGAGCTTCAGCGCCTCGGCCACCGTATCGAGCAGCACCTTGGGCTCGAAGGGCTTGGTCAGAAAGGAAAACACCCCACGGCGCGTCGCCGTCACCGCCTCCGGAATGGTGCCGTGCGCCGTCAGGATCACCACCGGCAGCGACGGCGCCTCGCGGTGGATCGCATCGAACAGCGCCATCCCGTCGATGCCCTGCATGCGCAGGTCCGTCACCACCACCTGCGGGCGCGACACCGCCAGCGCCGCCAGTGCCTGCTCGCCCGAAGCCACCGCCGTCACCGCGTAGCCCGACGCCCCCAGCCGCATCGCAATCAGCTGCAGCAGGTCACGGTCGTCATCGACCAAAAGTATCTTCATGTGCTCCTGGTTCATCGCTCGTCCTCGTATTGTTTCCCTTCCCCGGTGTTCATGCGGCTTCAGCGAGAATGCCCGCGCCGCTGCGCGGCAGCACGACCCTGAAGTGCGCGCCCCCGCGCCCTTCGCTCACCACGGCGATCCTGCCGCCGTGCGCCTCGACCAGCTCGCGCGCGATCGCCAGGCCAAGTCCCGATCCCTTCACGCCGCCGCTCGACTTGGCGCGGCCGCGGAAGAACAGGTCGAACACCGACTCGCGTTCCTCGGGCGGAATGCCCGGCCCCGAGTCGATCACGTCGATCACCGCCTCGCCGTTGCGCTCGCGCGCCGACACCGAGATCGTGCCGCCCGCGGGCGTGAACTTCACCGCGTTGCCGATCAAATTGTCGACGACCGTGCGCAGCTTCGCGCGGTCGCACTGCACGGTCGCCGCGTCCAGCGCAAGCTCGAGGCGCTGCCCTTTTGCGCGCGCCGCAATCAAGTGCGAGCGCGCCGTTTCGCGGATCAGCGCATCGAGCGGCACCGGCCCCAGCTGCAGCGCCGCCGCAGCGTGCAGCATGCGCTGGTAGTCGAGCAGCTCCTCGATCATGCGCTGGAGCTTCACGCTGTTGTCGCGCATGATCGAAACCACCTGGCGCTGCTGCGGCGCGAGCGGACCTCCCACCTGATCGTTGAGCAGCTCGGCGCCCTCGCGCACCGCGGTGAGCGGGCTCTTCAGCTCGTGCGAGACGTGGCGAAGAAACCGGTTCTTCTGGGTCTCGGCCTCGGAGAGCCTCCTGCGCAGCCAGTCCAGCCGCCCGCCGAGATGACGCAGGTCGCGCGGGCCGCGCACGCGGATCGGGCGCGCGAAATCCGCGCCGCCGAGCTGGCGGATCGAGGCGTCGATCTCGCCGATCGGCCGCGCGATGAGCCGCGTGATCACGAGCGCGACAGCGAGCGCGAGCGCGGTGCTGAGGCTCACCAGCAGGACGAGCCGGCTCTGCAGCGCCTCGGCCGCGACGCTCAGGCGCTCGACCTGGCGGTCGGCGACGAGATTGCTCGTCGCGACCATGTCGCGCGCCTGCGCGGCGAGGCGCTCGATCTGCGCGGCGACGACCTCCTGCGCGGCGGCCGGGCCCGGTCCAGCGAGCAGGTCGTGGAGCTTTCGCTCCTCGCCGACCGTGCCCTTCACCGCCTGGAGCTGCGCGCCCGCTAGCGGCAGCTGCAGCAGCTCGTCCGCGGCGCGCGCGAATCCCTGGTGCGCGGCGGCGAGATCCTCCATGAGCTCGTCGGCGCCGAGCGCGGCGGCTTGCCGCGCGAGCCGCTCGATGCCGGAGATGCGGTTCGCCAGCGAGCGGCTCGCGCGCGCCGCCTGCGCGGCATCCACCACCGCCGAGCTGCTCGCCTCCGTCAGCCGCCGCGTGTCCCACGCCGAGTACGCGAGCGCCGCAGTCAGCGGAACCGCCACCACTGCGAATCCCGCGAGCAGCATCGCAAGGAAAGACCGCGGATACCTGAGCGGCTTTGTCGTTTCGGTCATGTCGGAAAGATTGCCTTCGATTGGACGCCCTGTCATGTCACGCGTTCACGACAATTGCGTCAGGTTTCAACGACAGCGTCGCCATGCGGCGACGTTCGCCTGAGGCAGGCGCGGAAATGATCTTTTGCGAACGGATGCCACGGCTGGTTGCCGCGCTTGCCGAACCAGCGCGCGATGTCGGCGTAAGAGTCGGGAACGAGCCGGTACAGACCCGCCTTGAGCAGCTTCTCGCCGATGCCGACGAAGCTCGCGTGCCGCCGGCTCTTGTGGCGCGCTTCCTCCCACAGCACGATCTCGAAGCCGTGACGCGCGGCGATGCGCTCGAGCGCGCGCAGGCACCAGAACACGTGGTGCTCGAACAGCCGCACGTACCACCAGTGATGCAGGCCGAAGCGCCGCGGCCAGTCGCTCTCGGCGTTGCCGGTCTCGATCAGCACCAGCCCGCCCGGCCTCACCAGCGCGCGCAGGTTCTGGAACGCCTGGCGCGGCCGGTACAGGTGCTCCAGCACGTCGTACACCGCGACCACGGCATACGGGCGGCCGCTCCACTCGAGCATGGGTGAATCGAGGAAGCCGCTGATGAACTCGCCGCGCAGCTGCGCCTCCGCGCCGGGATAGCGCATCACGTCGAGCGCCGAGCGACGCCCGGCGGTGCCGAGCCGCGCGCAGGCCTCGAGCAGCGCGCCGTCGGCCGCGCCGACGTCGAGCAGGTCGAGTTCGCCGCCCGCGGCGAGCCCCTTCAGCGCCGCAGCCTCGTCGGCGAGATCCTGGCGGCCGCGCCACTTGTCCGGCGCGTATTTCTCGAACACCGCGGACAGATAAGCGGGCTGCGGCAGCCGCGTCTTGTAGGCGAGCCCGCAGGCGCTGCAGCGCGCCACCGCGATGCCGCCCTCGGGAAACGGCACCAGCTCGGCGCCGAACGCGTAGGCGCTCTCCGGTATCAATCCCTGCGGCACGCCGTTCGGGTCGTCGCAAGCGGGACAGCGCTCGACCGCCAGCCAGCGCACCGAGGAAGGCTCGCCGGGCGCGGCTGCGCCGGGCGCGACCGCGGGCCCGAGCCGGGGCTCGTTCATTCGCGGCCTCCCGCGAGGCGCGGCGCCGGCCCGCCGGCGCACAGCGCGAGCCCGAGCAGCATGCCGAGGTTGGTCCACACCAGCGCGGCCATCGAGGGCTGCAGCAGGATCGGGTTGAAGGCGTAGGTGAGCACCGCCGCGAGCGACAGCAGCGCGAGCGTGTGCGCCTGCGCGGCCCACGGATGGTCGAGCTGCGCCGGGCGCAGCAGCGCCCGATGCGCGAGCGCGCCGACGCGCCACAGCCCCAGCGCCCACAGCAGCACCGCGGCGAGCCCGCCGTGGGCGGCGATGTCGAGCACGTCGCTGTGCGTGGGAAGCACGTTGCCGGCGATCCCGATCGTGAAGCCGGTGAATTTCTCCACCGACTCGACGGCGAAGCCCGTTCCCCACCATGGGGAGTCGGCGAAGCGGTCCCAGGCGGCCCAGTAGGTCTGCAACCGGTATTCGGGATTTCCGCTCGGCAGCTCGAGCTCGCCGCGCAGCGCGAGCGCCGCCAGCGCGCCAACGGCCGCGATCGCCGCCACCACTCCCCAGTAGGCCGAGGCCACCGCGCCGGGGCCGGGCGCGCGCAGCACCCGCGGCAGCCAGACGAGCGCCCCCAGGTAGGTGAGCGCCAGCACGCCGATCAGGTACGAGGTGTATTTGTGCGAGAACCAGGCCATCGCGAGAAAGAACAGGGCGCCCGCCCAGCGCGCGAGCGCCCGGCGCGCGGCCACGAAAGCGAGCGCGGCCATCGGGATCACGAGGAAGATCTGCTCGTGGTAGACCTGCCGCTTGCCGTAGCTCGCGACGAGCAGCGCCGACATGACGAGCGCGCCGGCGAGCAGCAGGCGCAAGTACGCCCGCGCCAGCGCCCCCGGATCATCCGATTGCAGCACCATCGCCGCGGCGCAGAACATCATCGCCACGTACAGGCCGACGTTGAGGAAGGTGTTCCGGATGTCGAGGCCGAGTCGCGCGTAAAGGCTTCCCGCGACGATGAAGAGCGCGAGCGCGGCGAGCGGCCACGCGACGCCGAGCGGTGCGCCGATCGGGCGCGCCGCCGCGCGCGCATGGACGGCGCCGCGTCCGAGCAGGGTGAGCGCGACCGCCGGCACCGCCGCGAGCAGCGCAAGGTGCTTGACGACGGTGTCCGCGGCGAGCCCGGCGCCGAGCGGATCCACGACCACCAGCAGCGCGACGGCAAGCGCGGCGAGGTAGGCGTACTCGGTCCACACCAGCCGCGCATGCGCGGGCTCGAACGCCGGCGCCTGCGCGGCGAGCGCGCCATGGCCGTAGCGGCGCCCGGGGTGATGCGGCAGATACGCGCTCATGTCAGCTTTCCCGTTGCGCGTAGACGGGCTCGCGGACGACCTGTGGTCCTCCTGCGCCGGGCCGCGAGGGCTGCTGCAGGATGCGGTTGGCGCCGACCACGGTGCAGTACGAGGGCACGTCGCGCGTCACGACCGCGTTCGCGCCGATGATGGCGCCGCGCCCCACGCGCACCCCGCCGAGCACCTTGGCGCCGGCGCCGACGTACACGTTGTCCTCGATCACCGGCGCCGCGTTGTCGCCGTGGTCCTTGGTCCCGATCGTCACCTGCTGCATGACGGTGACGCGGCTGCCGATCACGGCACCGGAATGGATCACGATGCCGTAGGGATGCGGCATCAGGATCGGCGCGTCGGGACGGCAGTACACGTCGGAGTTGAGAAGCAGCCGGATCAGCTTCCCGAGCACCGGCACCTTCCTGCGCGCGCAAAACAGCAGCAGCCGCGCGGCCAGCGGGTTCTCGCCTACGGTGGACGACGGATGGCGGCGCTCGATGCGGCATTCGAGCCAGTGCAGGACGGCTGCCTCTACGCTCGCCACGACGGCGCCGATCTGGTGCGACGCGTCCACCACGACTGAATCGCGCGAGCGCGCGGCGAGATCGAGGTAGGCGCTGCGCTGGCGCTCGGTTTCGGCATGGGAGACCTCGGACTTGCGCGCCTGCGGAACCGCCGCCGGCGCGTCGAGCAGCACCCACAGGTCGGGTCGCGGCACCAGCCGCGCGGCAGCGCGAGCGAGGTGCGCCGGCCCGCCGTAGCGGTAGCGCTTCGGATCCGCCAGCAGGTCGTGGAAATAGCGGTCGAATGCCACCAGGCCCGAGCGCGCCTTGAGGGGCCACACGCGCAGCAGCCACCCGGCGAGGAAATCGGCGACGAAATACGCGAGCTTCGCCGCCGAGGCCAGGGCGCCGCGCGGCGGCTGCCGGTGGGGCTGCGCGACCTCGAGCTCGGCGCTTGTGCCCGGGAGCAGGCGCGGGCGCAGGTGGAAGGCTTGCGTGCGGCGGAACGCCGGCGCGAGATCGCGCAGGACCTGCTCCAGCACGCTCGACTTGCCCGATCCGTCCGGCCCGATGAAGGCGAGCACGGCGCCGGTCGGGCGCGCCAGCCGCGCCGCCATCCTGGCCGCCTCGCGCAGCATCGCGCCGAGGCGCCGCGGCGCGGCGCGATGCATCGCCTTGCGCAGCTGCGGCATGGCGGCCCGTACCTCGTCCCAGCGGTTGGAGTCGGCGGCGTCGGTGACGAGGCGCGCCAGCGCCCAGCCGCGCCAGAAGCGGGTGACCTGGTCGGCGATCCCGTCCGGGTCCTCGCGCCACAGTGCCGCCAGGTAGTCCCCGTGGCGGCCGTCGAGCTCCCGCTTGTCGATTTTCTTCAGCAGGTAGTAGATGAACTGCACGTCGGGGGCGGGAACGTCGAAGCCCCTGGGCTCGCCGTGCCCGTCGATCGCGGGGCGGCGACGCGCGAGCAGCTCCTCGGCGCCGAGCAGCAGCCTGCCGTGCCGGTAGTAGTCGCTGCAGAAGTCGGCGGCGAGGAAGCGCGGGCGCCCGACTTCGTCGGTCCACGCCAGCACGAAGTAGCACGCCGTCTGCTCGTGCCGCAGCATCTGCACCAGGTGCAGGTCGTAGTCCCGGCAGAAGTGCGACACCGCGGGCGCCACGTGCTCGAGAGCGGCGCGCGGCACCGCGAGGTCGATGTCGCTCGGCAGCGCCTGCGGGTACAGGCGCGCGTCGCCGAGCACGCAGAACGGCATCCCGCCGCTTTGCAGCTGGTCGAACAGCGCCTGCGCGAGATAGCCGCGATCGTCCATGGTCAGGCGAGCGCGCGATGCGCCTCGGCAAGCAGCAGGCCGCGTTGCGCTGCGGGAGCGCTGGCAGCCGAGCGCAACAGGCCATGAATCCGGCTGCGCACCGCCCACAGCGGCGCGCGGCGGATGGCGTCGCGCTGCTCGTTCCAGAGGGCGCTCCGATCGGCGCCGATCAGCCGCGCCAGCTCGGCGCCGCCGTCCGGCCCGAAACCATAGCGCTCCAGGCCGAGTGAACCGAGGAAATTCCTCAGCTTCGGCGCCGGAGAGAAGCCGACCGCGGGCGTGCGGGTCGCGAGCGCGAGCACGAACGCGTGCAGCCGGCCGGCCACCACCACCGTGGCAGAGCGAAGAAGCGCTTCCAGCTCTCCGACGCTCTGCGGGAGAAACAGATCGGCGCCCCCGGACGCAAGGCGCGCGGCAACGCGGCGCGCCGGACCGGCGTCCTCCGCCGTCCCTGTGGTGAACACCGTGATTGCGTGCATTGCGGCGGGGCCCGCGCGCGAGAAGCGAACCATCTCGACCAGCGCGTCCTCGTACTCGTGCTGCACGCGGGCGGCGACTGCAGGCGGGCAGCTCACGTTGACGGCGAGGGCAGGCCGCAGCGCGCGCTGCCCGCCGGCATCCGCGAAGTCGGATTCGCGCAGGCAGAAATCGCCGAACACCGGCACCGACCGGCCGAGCAGCTCGGCGACGCGCCGCGCGGTGGCGGCGTCCCGCGCGGCAATCAGCGCGCAGGCGCCGAGGAAGCGGCGCACGATGCCGACGCCGGCAGGCGACCACGCCCCTTCCGCGCTGCAACCCAGGCACAACATCGGCTTGCCCTGCGCGCGCGCCGCGCGCGTCAGGACGGCGAGCGATTGCGGAAAGTGCAGGTTCACGTCCGAGAGCAGCGCGCCGCCGCCCACCGCGATCGCCTGCGCGCGCGCGAGCGCCGGCAGCAGGCGCAGCATGCGCATCTCCTGGCGCACGCCGCGCAGCGCGCGCCGCAACCCCGGCGGCAGCCGCGCCGCGGCCCGGCCGCGCGGCGGGGGCGGCTCGCGGGCCGAGCCCGGCTCGGCCACCGGCACGAGCGAGCTGAGCGCGTAGGAGCTCACGCGCCAGCCGCAGGACCGGAAGAACTCCGCCGCGCGCCGGTGGATCATCCGGTCGCCGAGGTTGGCGGTGTTCCACTCGCCGAACAGCGCGATCTCGGGCGCGTTCATCCTGCCTCCTGCGCCTTTGCCAGCCGGCGGTACGCGACCGCGGTCGCGGCCAGCACCGCGACGCCGATCAACAGCCCCGAGAGAGGCACCCCCACGATGCCGAACGCGTACACCAGCCCGATCCCGGTGGTGAACAGAAGCGCGACCGGGATGAGGTGCACGTAGAAGATCGACTTGGTGCCGCGCAGCGCGAGCAGCCCGAGGTCGAAGGTGAATTTCACGAACGTGACGAGCTGCGCCAGCGTCGCGAGCGCGAGGATCAGCGCGAGCTCCGGTCCCGAGTACCGGTCGCCGTAGGCGAGCGAGAGGATCGGCCCTGGAAACAGCATCAGCGGCAGCGCGACGGGCAGCGGCGCGAGCAGCAGGAACCAGAAGGTCCTGCGCATCCAGCGTGAAAGCCCCGCCTGCCCGTCCGAGTGGCGCACCTTGCTGCCGCGCGAGGGCAGGTAGTTGAACGCCGCCTGCCTCACCGGGTTGATCACGTTGGTGAGATGCGTTGCCGCCCGGTACAGCCCCACCTGCTCGGCCCCGAGCATGATCCCGACCACCCACGCGTGGCCGTGCGTGCCCATCCACGCGAGCAGGTTCTGCGCCGAGAGCCACTTGCCGAAGTCCCACGCCTCCTTCCAGGCGATCAGGGCCCGCAGCCAGCCGCCGTTCCACTGCAGGTGGCCGCGCAGCTGCCACAGCCCGGCCGCTGCCCCCGCGAGGGACGAGGCTCCCAGCACCACGAAAGCCGCGCGCGCATCGGCGCCGCCGCCCAGCCAGATCACCGCTGCGAGCGCGCCCGCGAGCTGCAGCCCGTAGGTCAGCGCGTCGTTGGCGAACGCGGCGCGCGTCTCGCCGTGCGTGTAGAGCACCCGCCGCACGAACTCCTGCGCGAGCCATGGAAAGGCCGCGGCCGCGAGCGCGAGCATCACCACCCCCGCACCGGTCGCGCCGAGCGCCCACACGATGGCTGCCGCCGCCGCGAGCGCGGCGCACAGCGCCGCAGTGAACAGCACCTGGGCGACGCCGAGCGCCGCCGTGAAGCGCCGGTACGAGGCGCCCTCGAGCGGCGCAGCGAGCACGTTGTGCGGCTGCACGATCAGCGCTCCCTGCATGCTGGTGAGCAGCATCAGCCCCGTGTGGGCGATCATGAAGGCGCCGAACGCCGGCGTGCTCATGGTCCGCGCGAACAGATAGATGGTGAGGAAATTGCACGCGCTGACCACGCACTGGTCGGCGAGCGCCCAGCCGGGCCGCCGGTAGCGCGCCAGGCGCCAGGCGCGCGGCCACGCCGCGCGGCCTGCGATCGCCGTCCAGGCACCGTTCATCGATCACGGCTCGCCGGGATCAGACGCGGTTGAGCACGGTCCCGACCACGCGCGTCGAGCATGAGGACACCGCGGCGTGCAGGCGCTGCAGCTCGGGGCCGCGCGTGTGGTTCTCGCGCGCGAGCAGCAGCGCGCCACCCGCGCGCGCGGCCACCATCATCGAGTCCGCGCCCCGCTCGGCCGCCGCGGTGTCGAGGATCACCACGCGGTAGCTCCGCGCCGCCTCGGCGAGCAGCGCCGGGAGTTCCTGCCGGCTGAGCAACTCGAGCGGGTTCGGCGGCGCGGTGCCCGCCGCGAGCACCGACAGGTTGTCGAAGTACTGCACCGGCTCGGCGCACTCGATGCCGAAGCCTCCATTCAGCACGTGCGCGAGGCCACGCCGGTTCGCCAGGCCGAAGATGCGGTGCTGGCGCGGCGCGCGCAGGTCGGCATCCACCAGCAGCGTCTTCTCTCCCAGCTGCGCGAACATCACAGCGAGATTCGCCGCCAGGTAGCTGCGCCCGTCGCGCGCGTGCGGGCTGACGATCGCCACGGTCCTTCGCTTGGGCGTGAGCCAGTGAAGCACCAGCTGCGTGCGCAGGCTGCGCAGCGCCTCGGCCTGCGCGTCGAACGGGTCGTAGGCGGCGCCGAGCTCCGGGCTGAGGCTGCTGCGCGCGCCGTTCAGGTAGGGGAAGTTGAACTGCACCGACAGCGCGTACTGCACGTCGGCCTCGCTCACCAGGCGCAGCTTCCTCGCCGCCTCGCCGAAGCGCAGACCCTTCTCGCGCGCGAGCTTGAACACGCGCGGGGCGTCGGTCGGCCGCAGCCTGCCCATGTCGACGAGGATGCGGCCGATGGTGCGGTCGTCGATCCCGGTCGGGCGCGACTCCTGGATCACTGGCCCGAGGGTCGGCTCGGTGAATTGGCTCATGGTTCGGGTTCCCTATTTCTTCGACAGCAGATAGACGTTGGCGCTGAGCGCCTGGCGCGCCGAGCGCCCGCCCGGCAGGCGCGGCGGCAGCACGGCGAGCAGCGGCACGCGCAGCAGCTCGACCAGATCGGCTTCGGAGCGCACGTAGCGCGTCCCGGCCTCGCGCGTGAGCGCGAGCCCGATGCCGAGCACCAGGCCCGCGAGGCCCCCGATCGCGACGTTGAGCGTGGTGTTGGGAAACGACGGCCGCAGCGGCGCGCTCGCCTCGTCCACCACGGCGACGTTCGAGCGCCCCACTTCGAGATCCATGCGGCTCTGCGAGCGCTTCTGCATTGCGTCGTTGTAGGACTTCTGCGCGTTGTCGACGTCGCGCGCCAGCATGGCGAGCTGCTCGCGGTCGCCCTTCATCTTCAGCATGCGCGCCTTCTGCTGCTCGAGCGCACCGCGCAGCGACGCCTCGCGCTGGCCGGCCACGTCCGAGTTCGACATCAGGCTCGCCGCCATGGAGCGGCTGGTGCGCGTCAGCTCGCCGCGCAGCTGCCTGATCTCGGCCTGGGCGGCCTGGTACTGGGGATGGTTCGGGCCGATGCGGTTGGACAGCTCGCTCAGCTTCGCCTCGCGCGCCGCGATTTCCTGGCGCAGCTGCAGCACCGCCGGGCTCGAGGCCACCTCGGCCGGCGCATCCGCGCTGCCGCCGCGCCCGTCGATGAAGCCGCGCAGCTGGCGGCGCCGCGCCTCGAACGCGAAGGCCTCGGACTGGGCGAGCGCCGCCTGCCCGGTGAGCTCGGCGAGGCGCTGGTTCTCGACGTCCAGCCGCTCGTCGGTGGCGATGATGCCCTTGTCCTGCTGGAACTTGGCGAGCTTGCCCTCCGCCTGCTCCAGGTCGGCGCGCATCTGCTTGAGCTGCTCGTCGAAGCGCTCGGCCTCCGCTTTCGCGGGCGAGGCCTTGATGTTGGTGTTCGCGTCCACGTAGGCGCGCGTGAACGCGTTGGTCACCTCGGCCGAGAACCTGGGATTGCGCGAGGTGTACGCGAGGCGGATCATCTGGCTGTCGCGGCTGGCGGTGACCGAGAGGTTGCGGCTCAGCCGGTCCGCGATCCAGTACTTGGGCGACAGCTCGGGCGCCGGGCCCCGGTCCGGCAGCAGCGGGGCGAGCCACTCCTTCACAGTCGCCACCGGGCTGAAGGCCGCCAGCAGCCGCGTCGTCTCTTCGATGTGCTGATCGAGCTTCAGGGTCTCAACCACCTTGAGCGCGATCAGCGGGCTGGCGATGAGGTCGCGGTGCGTGGACACGAGGTTGCTCACGGATCCCGAGGAGGACGCCGCCGCGGGGGACTTGTCGGCGCCGTTGTGCTCGACCAGCACGCGCGCCACCGACGTGTACTGCCTCGGCACGAGCAGCGTCAGCGCCAGCGCGCCGAGCACGCCGATCAGGAACACGGAGGCGACCAGCGCGAAGCGGGCGCGCAGGATCGTCAGGAACTGGCCGAACGTCATGGCGTCGCCTCCCGGTTCAGAACCAGCTCTCCGGCACCCGCACCACGTCGTCGGGCGAGAGCTTTTCGCTGGCGCGCGGCCGGAACTTGCGCCGCTTGCCGTCGGGCCCGAGGCGCTCGATGCTGATGCCGCGCTCGGTGCCGCGGATCGTGAGCCCCCCTCCCACCGAGAGCGCCTGCGTGACCGTGAGGCCGTCGGCGAGCGGATAGGCGCCGGGCTTGCGCACCTCGCCGTAGATGTAGAACTGCGGCGCGACCGGCACGAACACCACGTCGCCGCCGTCTATCAGTATTTCCTTGGAAGGATCGGCGGCGTCGCTGAGCAGGGTCTTCACGCTCACCGTGTGGCGCTTGGTGGCGCCCTCGGGCGTGCGCTTGACGATCGACACGGTGCTCGAGCCGCGCTCGGTGATGCCGCCGGCCGCCGCGATCAGCTCGGTGAGGTTGCTCGGCTTGGTCACCGGGTACTTGCCCGGCTTCGCCACCTCGCCGAGCACCGACACCATGCGGCTCTTCTGCTCGAGGATGCGCAGGTTGACCTGGGCGTTGGGAATGAACTTGCCCTTGGTGAGGCGATCCGCGATCTGGCGCGCCGCCGCCGAGGGGCTCAGGCCGCCGACCGGCACCTCGCCGATCAGCGGAAAGGCGATGGAGCCGCCCTCGGCCACGTCGGTCTCGGTGGTGAGGTCCGGGTTGTTGTAGACGGTGATGCGCACCACGTCGCCCGCGCCGAGCTTCATCTCCTCCTGCGCCGGCTGCTGGGCCGCGGCGATGGCGGCGAACATGCCCAGGACGAGGCCGAGGATCAAGCCGACGAACAGGCCGAAAAGGGTGTCTGCCGGGCGTTTTTTCATGGCTGCTTCCCGGGCCTCAGTAGGCGTTCGGATCCTTCAGCACCACGAACGCGGTCCTGAAGAGAATCCACAGGTCGAGCGGCAGCGACCAGTGCCTGAGGTAGTCGAGGTCGAACTCGATGCGCCGCCGCATCTTGTCCACGCCGTCGGTCTCGCCGCGCAGGCCGTTCACCTGCGCCCAGCCGGTGATGCCCGGCTTCACCTTGTGGCGCACCATGTAGCCGCGGATCAGGCGCCGGTACTGCTCGTTGTGCGCCACGGCGTGCGGCCGCGGCCCGACCAGACTCATGGTTCCCTCCAGCACGTTGATGAGCTGCGGCAGCTCGTCGAGCGAGAAGCGCCGCAGCAGCGCTCCGAATGCGGTCACGCGCGCGTCTCCCCTTTTCGCCTGCGCGAGGCGCGCGCCGTCCTCGCAGACGGTCATGCTGCGGAATTTGTAGACCACGATCTCGCGGCCATCGAGCCCGTAGCGGCGCTGCTTGAAGAGCACCGGTCCGGGGGAGCCGAGCTTGACCGCGGCGGCGATTGCCGCCATCAGGGGCAATACCAGCACCAGCGCCGCCGAGGCGATCGCCAGGTCCATGCCGCGCTTGATCGCGACGTTGACGCCGTAGAGCGGCGTCTCGCACAGCGCGATCGCCGGGATCCCGCCGATCGACTCGATGCGCGGCTGGATGAGATCGACGGCGAGCGTGTCGGGGACGAAGTAGACCGAGGCCGTGGTGTCGCGCAGCCGCTCGAGCAGGCGCCGCACCTTGGGATCGGCGGTGGTCGGCAGCGCGATGTAGACCAGGTTCACGCCGTGGCGCTTGACGTAATCCGGCACGTCTTGCAGGCCGCCAAGCAGCGGCAGGCGTCCGGAGGCGCGCTCCTGGCCGGGCGCGGCGTCGTCGAAGAATCCCTTCACCTCGCCGAGACAGGGGTCCTCCGCGATGCGGCGCGCGAGCTCGTGCGCCAGGCCGTTCGCGCCGACGATGACGCGCGTGCGCGCGGCGCCGATCGCAAGCCGCGGCAGCAGGCGGCACGCGAATTCCTGGGCGATGTGCAGCGCGAACGGCGTCAGCGCGAACCAGGTCAGCATCACCTTGCGCGAATACAGCCCGGAAAGCTTGGTGAGAAAGCCGAGGAAGAGCAGGATCCCGACCACCGCCGCCCAGCGCACCGCCAGGCGCGACGCCGGCCCGAACAGCGGACGCGGCCCCGCGCCGTTCGCGAGCGGCAGCGCGCCGAACACCTGCAAGGAGAGGAAGAACGCGATCAGCGCGAGGCCGCTGTAGCGCGCGGCGAACGGCTCGCCGTGCGCGAGCATGGCGGCGCCGAGCATGCCCACGCACACTACCGGGGCGAGCGCGGTCTGCAGCAGCGCGACCGCCGGCAGATCGGCGCCGGCGGGGCGCAGTAGTGTGCGTGGCGTGGACATGACGCGGCAATCCTGCAATGCACGTGCCACAAACCCGCCAATGCCGTGGAATCAACGGGTTTCGGCCGCCTGATGGGATTGCCCGACAGCGCGCGGCGCGCCCGCGCAGGGATCGAACGTCGCGAGGCGACGACGCAGGGGGCCCGGCGAGCGTTAAGGCCGCAGGACGGCAGGGAATTTCCGTGTCGGTCCGGCGCGACTGAAATCGGATTTTTCGACGGGCACGGAATTCGCTTCGTTTTGCAGGCAGTACGGGGAGGGGTGAACACTTGGAGAAAGCCACCCCTATGACATGCGCAAGAATTTCCGCCGGACTGATCCTGTGCTGCGCCCCGGCGCTCGCCTTCGCCTTCAAGTCGATCGAGGAATTGCCCTGGCCCTCGCAGGGCAAGTTTCCCGCCTACCCGATGGAAGAAGGCGCGAGGCGGCCCACCTATTTCTGGGTCCAGGGCGGTGCCATGCGCGACGACAACCTGTTCAGGCTGTCCGACGGCGCGAACACCCAGGCCATCCTCGGCACCAGCCGGCGCTCGGACACCGTGTGGCGCCTCGGCGCCGGGGTGAGATCCGACCTCAGGATCAGCCGCCAGCAGGTGCTGCTCGACGCGCGGGTCGAGAACAACGACTACCAGCACTTCAGCGTGCTCGATCACCTCGCCTACCGGGCGCGCGGCGAGTGGAAATGGGTGGCCGGGCCGCAGTGGAGCGGGTCCGCCGGCTACGGCACGCGGCGATATCTTGCCGACCTGGCCGAGATCCGCATGCCGCTCAAGGACATGGTGACCGAGCACCACGCATTCGCGAGTGCGCGCTACCTGCTGACGCCGCGCTGGCGCCTGCGCGCCGGGCTCGACGGCCTGCGCTACGAGCACAGCGCCGCGCAACTGGCGCCGCTCGAGAGCCGCGCGACCGCCGCCACGGTGGGCGCTGACTACGTCACACCGGCCGAGAACTCGATCGGCGGACAGGTCAGGGTCACCGACGGCGATTTCCGCAACCGCGAGGTGACCGCCGGTGGAACGGTGGACAACTCCTACAAGGAAACCGAGACGAGCGCGGTGGTGCGCTGGCATGTTACCGGCAAGACGAGTCTCGACGCGCGGCTGGGCCACACCAGCCGCAAGCACGACCAGGTGCCGCAGCGCGATTTCAGCGGCGCGACCGGGCGGCTCGGCTTCGACTGGACTCCGGCGGGAAAAACGCTGATCAACGCGGCGATCTGGCGCGAGCTGCACTCCAGCGGGGACGTCTCGGCGAGCTACGTGCTCTCCACGGGATACGGCCTCGGGCCGTCGTGGGCGCCGACCGAGAAGGTCGTGCTGCACGCGCGGTGGGTGCGCGAGGAGCGCGACTACCGCGGCGACCCGGGCTTCGTGCTGGCGCCTGCCGGTCCGCGGCGCAGCGATACGTTCAGGGGCGTGCGCGTCGCCGCCGGCTACACGCCGATCCGCGCCACCGAGATCGGCGTCGGTCTCGACAAGGGCGAGCGCAGCTCGAACATGGTCAACGGCGATTACGACTACACCGCGGTGTCGGCGAACTTCAGGTTCCTGTTCTGAGCAGCCTGCCGGGCGCGCCCGCCTCGACGCGCCGCGCCCACGCCCGGGCGGCGCGCGTCGTCCACCGCCGGGATCGGGCGCCGCGTCACGCGGCGTGCGGCGCCGATCACCTCGCGCACCGTCGGGCGTGTCGTAGTCGGTGCCGTGGACGCGCAGCACCGTGAGCCGCCCGGCGGCGGCGCGCAGGGCGAGCGGAATCAGGTGCGTCTCGGGCTCGTGGCGCTCGCCCAGCAGCCCCGAGGGGTCGGCGCCCGCGGCATTGAAGTAGCGCAGGCTCGCGAATCGCAGCCCGTGCGCGCGCTCGTAGTCGGCGAGCGCCTCCTCCAGCGCGCGCTTGGTGCGGCCGTAGGGATTCGCCGGCTCGAGCGGATGGCGCTCGTCGATCGGCGTATAGCGCGGCTCGCCGTACACCGCAGCGGACGAGGAGAACACAAAGCGCGGTATGCGATGCTCGACCATGGCATCGAGAAGGACCAGCGCGTTCGCGAGGTTGTTGCGGTAATACTTCCCGGGCAGCGCCACCGACTCGCCGACCTGGGAGGACGAGGCGAAGTGCATGACCGCGTCGAAGCGCCGCCCCGAGAACAGCACGCCGAGCAGCGAGCGGTATCCGACGCTGCCGCGCACGAATTCTCCCCCCGGCACCGCGTCGCGAAACCCGGTCGAAAGATCGTCGAGCACCACGACCTCGGCGCCCGTCTCGAGCAGCATCTTCACCATGTGCGAGCCGATGTAGCCCGCCCCGCCGGTGACGAGGACTCTCATGGGTTCGAATCGCGAGAAACGGGGCCGTCGCATAGCACCGGTATCCGCGATTGCGACCGTCCCAATGTCTCGCGGCTTGCGCCAAAAGCGTGCGGAAGCCGCGAGATCGAGGAAAAGCAAAATCGTCGACCGTCAACCATTGCCGCGCCCATAGGCGTCCTCGAATCGCACGATGTCGTCCTCGCCGAGGTAGGCGCCCGACTGGACCTCGATGATCTCGAGCGGGAGCCTGCCGGGGTTCTCCAGCCGGTGCCGCGTGCCGAGCGGGATGTAGGTCGACTGGTTCTCGGTGAGCAGGAATCGCTCGTCGCCGCGCGTCACGCGCGCGGTGCCCTTCACCACGATCCAGTGCTCGGCGCGGTGGTGGTGCATCTGCAGCGAGAGCGAAGCCCCCGGCTCGACCACGATGCGCTTCACCTGGAATCGCTCGCCGGTTTCGATCGAGTCGTAGCTTCCCCAGGGCCGGTGCACCTTGCGGTGCGCAAGGCATTCGGCCCGCCCGGCCTGCCTCAGGCTCTTCACCAGGGCGCCGACCTGCTGCGCCTTGTCCTTGCGCGCCACCATCACGGCGTCGGGCGTCTCGACCACCACCACGTCCTCGAGGCCCACGCAGGCGAGCAGGCGATGCTGCGCGATGAGCAGCGCGTTCCTCGTGTCGGCGGCGTGCACGTCGCCGTGGATCACGTTGCCCTCGCCGTTCTTCTCCTCCAGGCTCCACAGCGCGTCCCAGGCGCCGACGTCCGACCAGCCGGCCTCCAGGCGCACCACCACCGCCTCGGGCGAGTGGCCGGCGGCAGCGCCCGGTGCGATGCGCTCCATCACCGCGTAGTCGATCGAATCCGCCGGGCACGCGCCGAACGCCGCCCGATCGATGCGGTAGAAGCCCTGGTCCTTCCCGCCCCGGCGGTACGCGGCCTCGCAGGCCGCGAGGATGTCGCCGCGCAGATGCCCGATGCACTCGATCCACACCGAGGCGCGCATTGCGAAGATGCCGCTGTTCCACAGATACCTTCCCGAGGCGAGATACTCGAGCGCCGTGCGGGCGTCCGGCTTCTCGACGAAGGACTCCACGTAGCGCGCCTCGCCGTCCCCGGCCCCCTGGACCGCTGCGCCTGCGAGGATGTAGCCGTACCCGGTCTCGGGCGCAGACGGCGGCACGCCGAAGGTCACGACGCAGCCCTCGGCGGCGAGCGCCGCGCCGCGCGCCACGGCGCGCCGGAACGCCTCCGGCTGCGCGATGACGTGGTCCGAGGGCATGGCGAGCAGCACCGGATCGTCGGCGGTCACCGCGTGCACCGCCGCGAGCGTGAGCGCGGGGGCGGTGCCGCGCCCCTTGGGCTCGAGCAGGATGGTGCGCACCTGCGCGTCGCGCAGCTGCCGCGCCACCAGGAAGCGGTGGTCCTCGTTGCACACCACGAGCGGCCCGGCAGTCTCGTCCCCGCCGCCGAGCCGGTCGCAGCGCAGGACCGTGTCCTGCAGCAGCGTGCGCTCGCCGTTCAGCGCGAGCAGCTGCTTCGGATACTGCTCGCGCGACAGCGGCCAGAGCCGGGTGCCCGAGCCGCCGCACAGGATGACCGGCTGGATGTGCGCCGGCATCACCGTCTCGACCGTTCCCCGAGCACCTGCCCGGCGAGGTAGGCGGCGAACAGCGCGTTCGTCACCAGGTAGCGGCGCCACAGGCGGCGCGGCTCCGCGAGCAGCCG